>QWCF01000087.1_pt1 | contig 40402 bp, 29 predicted proteins | sample 1972521 | NCBI WGS metagenome assembly QWCF01 (sample SAMN09866715, study PRJNA288562) | Human oral metagenome isolate term4_saliva, whole genome shotgun sequencing...
GACGCCTTCCAGCTCGCCGATGCGCGCCGCTTGTTGGCCGAGCACCGTGATCGTATTTGGGACTTCGCCGGCGAGCGGCTCGACAGCGAGCACGAATACACGGTGCGTTTCGCCGTCGTGCTCCTCATGCTCTATTTCATCGAGTCCACTCACGTCTCCGCCGTGCTCGACCGCCTTTGTGCCGTGCGCCACGAGGGATATTATGTGCGCATGGCCGTGGCCTGGGCGGTGGCCGAGTGCTACATTCGTTTCCCCGAGCTCACCCTGCCCATTTTCGAGCAGCACCGCCTGCCCCTGTGGACGCACAACAAAGCCTTGCAGAAAATTCGCGAGTCGCTCCGCCCCGATGAGGCCGTCAAAGCCCAACTGAAAGCCTTGAAGCGCAAAGCGTGAAATGCCGCGTTCCCCTTTCGCCGCCTAAACCGACAGCAGGCACTCATTCTCCCTCGAGAATGAGTGCCTGCCTTGTTTTGTGTCATAGAGTTTGTCGGCACGTCGCGCACCGAGTGGAAAGACTTGCCCATCAGCGGACTGTCTGTATTGAGGGGACGCGAACGAGGAGCCGTTTAGGCCAAAGCCGCGTCGGCCAGTGCTTCGAGCGCCGGCACGTCGGTGGTGTGCAGCGCGCTCTTCACAGTCACGATGGGTTCGAGCAATTCGATGCCCTTCAGCTTTTCGAGCTGCGCCTTCATGCTGCGCGCCGCCGTCGCCGCCCACGTGGCGTTTTCGATAATGCCCACGCGGCGGTTGCGATAGCCCTTCAGCCCAAGTTTGTGGAGGAAGAAGTGCATCGGCGGGAACACATCGGCGTCATAGCTCGAAGCCGCCACGATGAGCGTACCGAAGCGGAAGGCGTCGGCCACCGCGTGGTCGATGCTGCCGCGCGCCAAGTCGTGGAGCACCACCTCGGGTGCCCCCTTCTCGCGGAGGATTTCCGCCATGCGGCGCGCCGCCTTCTTCGTGCCGCCGTGAATGCTGGCAAAGGCCACCACCACGCCCGGCGTTTCCACCTCGTAGCGCGACCAGACGCGGTACAAGCGCAGCGCCTCGGTCAGTTTCTCGCCCTCCAGCACACGGCCGTGGAGCGAACAGATGAGGCGCACGTCGAATTTCTCCACCTTGTCCAGCGCCTTGCCCACCTGCGGACCGTATTTGCCGCAGATGTTCACATAGTAGCGGCGGGCTTCCGTCGCCCAGTCGTCGGGGTGCGAATCGTAGGTGCCGAATTTGCCGAACGCGTCGGCCGTGAACATTGCGCCGTCGCCGTCGTCGAACGTCATGATCACTTCAGGCCAGTGCACCAGCGGCGCCGTGATGAAGTGCAGCGTGCGACCGCCCAGCGAGAGCGTGCTGCCGTCTTTCACCGCGATGGTGCGGCCGCTCAGGTCGAGCCCTTCGTTGAATTGCACCATGAAGTCCAGCGCCTTGGCGCTCGCCACCACCTGCAGCGAGGGGTATTCGCGCAGCGTGTCGACGATGGCGCCCGTGTGGTCGGGTTCCATGTGTTGCACCACCAGGTAGTCGGGCGTGCGACCGCCCAAGGCCGTGCGCAAGTTCTCTTTCCACTCTTCTGCACAGCGTGCGTCGACGGTGTCCATGATGCACACCTTCTCGTCGAGAATCACATAACTGTTGTAGCACATGCCCTCAGGCACGGCATATTGGCTTTCGAAGAGATCGAGATCGCGATCGTCGGTTCCGATGTAACGGATGGTAGAGGTAATGTTGGGATTCATGTCCGAAGTGTAGAAGAGTTGTTGTTGCTGTTGGGGAGTGCTGTTGGGCGAGCGTCGGTTCGATGCGCGCGCGCCGTGCCGGATTTCAGCGGTATCGCCCGCTGTCGGGGCGGGCGGAGCGCGGCCTTACCCGATTTCGTCCACCGCGCGCAGATAGTTGCGCAGGTTGCCCGCTTTTTGCACTTTCTTGAAGGCCTTGCGCCCGATGGTCGCCTCCGCATAGTCCCAAAAGGGGCGGAGTTTGCGGTGCAGCGCCTCGTCGCCCGGCACGATGCGCGCATAGGCCTCGTGCAGTCCGTCGTGCAGGCGGTGGAGCAGGGCGATTTGTTCGGCGGCCGACCACTCGCGACCGTCGCGCAGTTCGGCGCTCAGCGAGGGGCGCGCCAGCAGGCCGCGTCCGATCATCACCCCGGCCACCGTGGGCTGCGCGGCCACGAAGGCTTCCACGTCGGTGGGCGTGAGCAGGTCGCCGTTGTAGATCAGAGGGTGCGGGCACACGACGGCGAAGCGCGCAAAGGCGGTGCGGTCGGCCGTGCCTTTGTAGCCCGCCACGCCCAGACGCGGGTGGAGCGTCACGCTCACCAAAGGGGCGGCGGCCACGAGGGGCGCGAGGCGGTCGAGCTGCGCGGCATCGTCCCAGCCCAAACGGAGTTTCACCGAGAAGGCCAATTCGGGATAGGTGCGCATGCGCTCGAAGAGGGCGGCCGCGCGCTCCGGCAGCGGCAAGAGTCCGCTGCCGCGTCCGTGGCGTGCCTGCAAGGGGAAGGGGCAACCCATGTTGAGGTCGATGCGCCGGTAGCCCAAGGGGACGATGACGTCGACCAAGCGCGCCAGTTCGTCGGCATCGGCCGCGATGACCTGCGGCACCACCGGCACCCCCTCGTTGTGTTCGGGGGCGATGTCGCGGAGGTCTTTGGAGCGCACACCGCCGTGCTCCCACCGCACGAAAGGCGTGTAGTAGGCCGCGATGCCGCCCACCAATCGGTGGTGCAATCGCCGATAGACGTCGTCGGTGTAACCTTGAAGCGGAGCAAAGTGCAGCGGTTTCATGGGTGCAAAGTTACGGCTTTCTTTTGAATTAAAGATCACGTGCGATAAAAACTCGCATGCTTTCCCTACGCTGCGCGCGCTTTGCGCGTAGCTGTGGCGACCGCCCCTTAGGCGGTGGGTGCCGGTGGGGGGAAGCGGAGCAGCGCGTCGCGATAGTATTCATATTGCTTGCGTCGCAGGGTAATCTCTCGCGGCAGTCCCTCAGAAATTGAGTTGGTCAGTGTGTCGAAGCGGTCGAGGAAGTCGACAATGCGGCGCTGCTCGGAGAGAGGGGGGAGGGGGATCACATAGTCTAAAATCTTTTCTTTATTTCCACGTGGCATTTTTGCCCCTTTGGCGTGTTGCATATCATAGGAGAAAAAACGATTATCTGCTAATAGGTGGTATAAATAGCCGGGGACTAAAAGTTGAGTTGTGCTTCGGATCACAAGAACGTCTGCACTCGCGCCTCCTTCGTTGTCTGCTTTCCAGATTTTTTTGAGGTAAGGGCGAATGTTACCAATTAAAATATCGTTCGGTTGATAGGCAATGGCATTGCCTTCAGTAGGAAGATAGTTGGAGTCTTTTTTGCCTGCTCGGTTGGGGAGTAAATTATCTACTCCAACGTAGGTTTGTGCGCAAAGTTGATCAACGGCGATGCGTTCCCGTACATATTCCGCCACCTCCCCGAGCGTTTTCCATTCCACTTGCCCCACGAGGTCATCGCGGAGCGCGAAATCAAGCAACCGATTTCGATAGAAATCATATTGCTTGTTTCGCGCCTCCAGCTCCGCCTCCAGCTCCGCCTCCAGCTGTGTGAACTTGTCGAGAATCTCCACAATGCGTGCTTGTACGCGGAGAGGGGGAAGGGGGAAGTGTAGTTCCATAAGTTGCTGTGTATCGACGGAAGGGAAGTTTCCAATGATTGTGTGCTTCTTGCACCATTCGTCGATGATGAAGAAATAGTAAAAGACAAACTTTGGAAGTAGAATATTCTTCAACTCCTCTTTGATTTCAAAGTTGGTGAAGCGTTGATTCGTTAAGGCATCTTGCAGCAGCAATGCGTGTTCACCAATCGTGGCAGAAGTGGCAAGAATGATAGAATTGGCTTTGAATAAGCCATTTCGTTTTACGGCTTGGGTCGTAATGTGTAAAGCCGAATCGTATAAAATTCTTCCATTGGCTCGAATGTCTTCCATACGAAACCAAGGAATAGTACCATCTGTCCAAAACTCTTCATTTGCTTTTGACGGAGTGTACCCATTACGTGTGTGAAACACCTCCCCCAGCGTTTTCCATTCCACTTTTTCTCCATCGAGGAGGCGTTCGAGAAAGGGGAGGGTGGGGGCGGAGGAAGCGGAGGGCATGGCGGGGCAAGATGGGAGGGTGAAAAAGAAGAACCGGCAACGCCCGCACGGCAGGGGAGTAGCACGCGGGCGGCGTACGGCGAAGATACAATTTTTTCGCGAATCGCGCGGCAAAGCGGCACGGCTTTTTGGCACACGGCGCGGCAAGCGCGAAATGTGAACAAAACTGCAAAATGGGCGGCGCACCCGGTGACGGGAAGCGCAGCCCTCGCGCGTACGCGTGTCCGTCGGTTTTCGATTTTTCCCTTCACCGCTTCACCCACCTGCCGCAATGGGTTGTGCACCAACGTATTAGGGGTGAAGACTTTGGGGCGCGCGCCTTCACCTTCCCTTCACCCGCGGCTTTACCGGTGCATTAGCAGGAATTGGCCAATTTCGCTCCTCGCCTGTTGCGCCTGCTGCCCACGGCGCCGACCGCCGTGCGGAAGTGACGATCGAGGTGAAGGGGGAAATGCAAAGTCTTCACCCACAATGGGCAGATCGTCAGCGTGTTGTGCGGGGTGGGTGAAGCGGTGAAGGGAAAAAACGAAAAGTGGCTGACGGGGGCGCGTAACGCGCACGCGAGGGACGGCGCACTTCACCCCGCGGAGAAGGGTGACCCGGCCGCCGAACGAAAAAAGCGCGGGCGAACGACGAAAAAACTGGGGGACGGAGACGGAAAACGCGCAACTTTTCGACCTCACGAGGCGCGGCGGGAACAAAGGCCACGGAGCACAGCGGACCACCGCGGGCCGATGCAAAAAAAACGGGCGAGCGGCGGCGGAATCGCGGAGGATTTCGTAACTTTGCCCCGCAAACGGGACACGCCCCCGAGCGGCGCCGACTTTCGGCTCCACTGCTCCGACCGGCCGCCCCACTGCGACGAGACCCTCCCCCCTCGCCTGTCACCTTAAAACGGCCGTGAGGCTGATATTCCCCCGACTATGAATGCCTTTTCCTCCCTCCTTGCTTCGCTCCCTGCCGCCCACGGCGGTTATCTCGGCCAGACGATTGCGCTGGCGGTGGCCGTCTCCTGGACGGTGTGCGCCCTGCTGAGCGAAACGGTGAGCCGCCGTCTCGGCGCGCACGTGGTGAACGTGCTGCGCATGGTGCTCTCGTTGCTCTTCATCGGCGCGCTGCTGTGGGTTTGCACCGGTTCGCCCCTTCCGCCGCGGGCCGATGCCACCACCTGGGGCTGGCTCTTGGCTTCGGGGCTGGTGGGCTATGTGTTTGGCGACTATTGCCTGTTCAACGCCTATTTGCTCATCGGTTCGCGCTTCGGTCAACTCTTCATGACCATCGCCCCGGCGGTTTCGGCCGTGGCGGGGTGGCTCTTGCTGGGCGAACGGCTCTCGGCGCAGGCCTTGGCGGGGATGGCGGTGACGACGACGGGCATTGCGGTGTCGATTCTCGGCCGCGGTGCGCCCGATGGCGCCGAAGCGGGGCCGGGCAGCCGCCGACGGGTGCGCCTCAATCTCCCGGCGCGCGGGGTGCTGCTGGGCATCGGTGCCGGCGTGGGGCAGGGCTTGGGGCTGACGCTCTCGGCCGTGGGGCTCCACCACTATGCGGCGGACTGGGCGCATGGGGCGGCCGCGACGGCACCGGCTGCGGCCGAGCACCTGCGCTGGCTCCTGCCGTTTGCGGCCACCCAGATGCGGGCGGTGGCGGGCTTGCCGGGCTTTCTGCTCATTCTCCTTTGGGCGGGCAAGGGGGGCGCGTTGCGCCGCGCCTGCACCGACGGTCGCGGTTGGCTGCTGATGGCGGCCACGGTGGTGTTCGGCCCCTTTGTGGGGGTGTCGCTCTCGCTCATGGCCACGCAATATACCTCGACGGGGGTGGCGATGACCATCATGTCGCTCTCGCCCGTGCTCATCCTCTGGCCGGCGCATGTGCTCTTCGGGCAGCGCGTGACGCGCCGCGAAGTCGTGGGCGCGCTCATCAGCGTGGCGGGCGTGGCGCTCTTCTTCGTGTGAGGGGAGAAATAAATAGTGGGATAAAATGTGTGGTGTACAAAATAATGTACTATATTTGCAGCGTAAGTTGAAGGATATGGCAACAGAAAACGAACCTATCATTGAAAAACTTCTCACGGAAGGTGAGAATGAATTGATTGAAGCCATCAGAAATTACCACAGGGCTTATCCCAATGGGAATGTTCGGCTCAAACGATATGCGCGAGATGTTTTCGATCTCCTGATGGGAAGTTGTTATCGATAAGCTTACGCCGGTGGCATGCTGCCGACTCTCCCGATGCCGAACAGGGCAGACGGCCACCAAGGCACTGCTTCGCGGCCGATGGAAATCGGCTGTTCACCCACTAAAAACAGAAAATGATATGATGACAGTTGTTTCTAAATCAGACCGCATCACGGACATGCGTCGCCGTTTTGACGACGTGGAAGATTTTATTTGCTGGGGCGAAATAGCCGAAGCCTATTTCGACCGCAGTGCGTCTTGGTTCTATCACAAACTCAATGGGCATGACGGCAACGGCCGACCGGACGGCTTCACCCGATCGGAAGCCGAACAACTGCGCGGCGCGTTCTTGGACTTGGCCGATCGGCTGCGCAAAACGGCGGAGCAACTCGAATTCTGAGCGCGTGCGCTGTCGTATACACCAATTCCCCCTCGTGCCTTTGGACGCGAGGGGGAATTTTTGTGTGGGGAGGTGGGCGTGTGATAAGAATTTATCGGAATGCCACGGCGTTGTTCTCCTTTTAATAGTGTGATTGTTAAATGTTGAAATGATGGATACCAAAATGGGCTTATTGCTTATCTTTGCGGTAAACCCAATACCACAACTATGGAAGTAATCAGCGCAAGAGAATTTAGAACGAACCAAACCAAGTATCTCGGCATGGTCAAAGAAGGCAAGGAAGTGATTTTGAAGTCGAGAGGGTTGGGCAGTTTTCGCATCACGCCCCTCACCGCACAAGATGTGGTGACGAACGAACTTGACCTCATAGAGCGTTTGCGGCTTGCACTGCAGGAGGTGAAGCTCATGCAAGAGGGCAAAATCGAAAAACTTTCCATGACGAAATTGCTCGATGAGCTTTAAAGTGATTCCCACTCCGACCTTCGCCAAAAGCTTAAAAGCCTTGGCGAAGCGTCACAGGTCTTTGAAAGAAGATGTGAAGGCTTTTGTGGCTGAACTCGAACGAAATCCGTTGCAAGGGGTTGAGTTGACCGCCGGTATTCGAAAAATTAGAATGGCGATCAAGTCTAAAGGAGCCGGCAAGTCGGGAGGGGCAAGAGTGATTACGTATAATGTCCTTTGACGGAAGAGGAGGGAGAAGTGTATCTCTTGGAAATTTACGACAAGTCTGAATACACTTCGGTTCATGAAGAGGTGCTCAAACAGATAGTTGAGACGTTGCTTATTTTAGGCGAAATAGAATAGGATTGCAGAAGAGGAAATGACCACTCCCCCTCGTGCCATTGGGCGCGAGGGGGAGTTTGTTAAAGTAACAGGACTGAAGATACGATTTGGGAATGCTGATTTGGAACTTCGTATATAAACGTGTATTTTAGCGGAACAGAAAATATGGCGAACCTTTCAGCATTAAGTTATTATGATCAGCGATTATGTCATCTATTTGGTATGTGGAATCGGTCTCCTGCTCATCGCACGTATTTTATACGTGTATGGGAAGGCACTTGAGGATTTCAGAAAAGAACATCCTGAGATCGCAGAGAAAGAACGACATGAAAAAGCGATAAAGAGTGCCCTTAGGAAACGAAGAAAGCAGATTGAAAGCGAAGCCTTTCGGAAGTACCCCGGAATAGGGGGGAACTATTTGAAAAGGAGAGACTACATTAAAAGAAGGTGGAGAAAAGACGGGAGGTAATGTCGTCATTTTCTCTTTTTACGCATAGCGGTATCTTTGACGCAAAAGTCAAAGATACCGCTTTTCTTTTTTCGTTTGGTACAAAAGTTGTCGTTCGGCGAAGCGAGGGTGACAACCTGCCTAAGGGATAGAAATTAACACACCACTCCCCCTCGTGCCTTTGGGCGCGAGGGGGAGTGGTTGAATTGGGGAGGGCGAGGGGAGATCCCCTCGGCGGGTGTTATTTCACGTTATTGAGCGTAACGAGGAGGCGGCGCGTGCCGGTGGCCGACACCTTGTATGGGGCAAGATTAAGCACCCGATCGATGTGTTTGCCGGCGCGGTTATCGGATGGCCGGTAAGAGATCGTTGTTGTCTTCAATACGAAGCATGCGAACGTCCTTCGCGCACGTAGAGAACCAAGGGTATTTCTTTGCCAGTTTTTGAATCGTGATGACGCATTTAACGGCATCCATGCCCTCGTCTCCGAAGTATACAGAACCTTGCGTATGCGAGAAGCCGTTTTCGGTTAGAAAATCCCGAACGAGTTTGTAGGCTCCGTGGTAGGTATTTCCATCGTAGCATTCTCCTAAGCAATTGGTGTCTAAATCAAATACGACTGCGTACATAATTGTGTGGTCTTTGAATGATGATGCAAAGGTACGACTTTATTTCTTTGATTGGGCAATTGGGCGAATTATTTAGTTCTATACTAAATGAAACGCAGCAATAGGATGATCATGAAACAGGGCAAGGAGGTGCTTCTGAAGTGAATAGGGCTTGGCTGCTTTCGCATCCCAAATCGGGCGCAGTTCCTGCAAGGATGGGATGCAGCTGAGGACTGGTCTCGCGAAGCGCCTTGCACGTCAAGAAGTGAAACGCACCACTCCCCCTCGTGCCGTTGGGCGCGAGGGGGAGTGGTTGAATTGGGGAGGGGGAGTGGAGATCCCCTCAGTGGGTGTTATTTCACGTTATTGAGCGTGACGAGGAGGCGACGCGTGCCGGTGGCCGAAACCTTGTCGGGCGCGAGTTCGAGCGTGTCGACAGCCGTTTTTTCGGAGGTGAGCAGGCTGTGGTTGACCTTCACTACCAATTCGGCGGTGGTGCTGCCGTCGGCGAAGTGCACGAGGGTGTCGGGCAGGTAGCTGGCGTGCAGCGTGTCGGCCTTCACGCGAACGGCCACCGTGGCGGCACCCTTCGACGTGCCGCGAAGCAGCGTGACGGTGTACTGGTCGAGCGGGCGCGCAGTGACAAAGTTGAAGCTGCGCGTGCTGTGCAAGAAGCTGTATTTGTCGGTTTGGGTGGCCGAGGAGTCGGTCCACGACGGATCGTCGCTGCACGACACGGCGGCGGAAGCGGCGAGAAGGCCGGCGGCGAGGAGGGGGAGAATATGGAGTTTCATTGTGTGAGCGAGTGAAAAAAATGATCCGGGGGCTGCGGAACGAGGGATGAGCCCCCGGATCGAAACAAACACTTAGATGAAATGGAAAAGCGAGTGGGTGCCCGGCTGCATCAATTGTTGAGAGGCACGGGTTGCGGCTTGCTGCCGAGCGGGTTGTAGTCGCCGTCTTTCACGGCCTTGTTGGCTTCGCGCTCCTTCTGCGGGACGGGGATGAGCATCACGGGGGAGTTGGCCGGGACGTTGTAGTTGACTTCCTGCAGGAAACCGCAGTCGCGACGGTCGATGCCCTTGCCGAGACGCAGCAGGTCGAAGTAGGAGAAGCCTTCGCCCCAGAGTTCCACGCGGCGCTGCATCCACACGGCCTCTTGTACGGCTTCGGGAGTGGTGGCGGTCAGCGTGTAGGCAGGATCGCGATAGGTCTTGACGAAGTCGGTGAGCACCTTGGCGCCTTCGGCGGCTTGACCGCTCATGGCGAGGGCTTCGGCCTTGATGAGGTACATCTCTTCGACGCGCATGAGCAGCAGATCCTGGGCGCTGATGGACTGGTTGGGCACGCTCTTGTAGGAGTCGAACTTCACGTTGGTGAAGGGCGTTGCACGGATCTCGGCCAGGTAGCCGCGCTGGGCACGGTTGAGGTTGGGCGATTCGCCCTTGGCGTCGAGGAACCAGCCTTTGCGCACGTCGGTGGAGGGAATGGAGGCGTAGAGCTTGGTGTTGATGCCCTTGGTGGCGCCGACCATCACATAGCCGTAGGCGAAGGTGCACATGTGCGAGGCCCAGTTGACGATGCCCGAGGTGACCACGGGGTCGGTCTCTTCGATCTTGATGCCCCACATCCAATCGTTTTCGCTCATGGAAGTGAAGGTGGGGTGGCTCACGGCTTCGCGAGAGGCGGGGGTGATGCCTTCGGCGGCAGCGGCGGTGATGGCTTGGTCGGCCGCTTCGGCGGCATCGGCCCAGCGTTGCTGCACGAGGGCGACGCGAGCCCGGAGGCCGTAGACTACGGCGAGACTGACGAAGCGACGGTCGCTGCGCTCGGTGTCGGTGGACTGGAGATTGACGAGCGCGGAATCGAGGTCGGTGTTGATGCGCTGATAGACGGCTTCGACGCTGGAGAGGGGGAGACCCTTTTGCTCGGACTCGGCTTGGTTGTCTTCGGTGATCACGGGCACGCAGTTGGCCTGCTCATGGCCCTTGTAGGTGAACTGGAAGCTTTGGGCGAGCGTGAAGTAGTCGAAGGCGCGAACGGCTTGGGCCTGGGCGCGGTTGAAGCGGGTGACGGGGTTGGTGTCGTCGCTCTTGACGGAGGCGAGCAGGGCGTTGCAGGCCTTGATCTGGTCGTAGCAGTTGCTCCACACCACGCGGGGGAAGCGATCGTAGACGTGGTTGTCGTCGAGCGTGGTCTCGGCACCGAACCAGTTGTAGCCGTTGGTGGTGCAGGTCACGTCGGCGCCGCGGCAGTCAAAGCCGAGCAGGACGGAGCCGTAGCCGAAATCGAGGTGGCCTTTGGCGGTGGCTTCCAGGCGAGAGAAGATGCTCATGACGCCATTGACAGCTGCGGAGGCGCGCTCGGGGACGCGGCGATAGAGTTCCGCTTTTTGAGCTTCGGTGACGGTGTCGCCTTGCGGGGCGGTGTCGAGATCGGTGCAGCCGGCGAGGGCGAAGAAGGGGAGCAGGCCGAGCGACAACCGGCCCCATTGATATAGTGATTTCATTGTGAAGCGGTTTTGGGAAGGATTAGAAAGTGAGTTTCACGCCGAAGGAGACGGTGCGCACGGCCGTGTAGGAGTTGGCGTAGACAGCGGTCTGGCTCTGGCGCGGGTCGATGCCCTGGCGGGCGGCGAAGAGTGCGAGGTTGTCGGCGGCGGCATAGAGGCGAGCCGAGGCGAGCTTGGCGTGGCGCACGAGGTGGCGCGGCAGCGTGTAGCCCAGCGTGACATTGTTGAGCGAGAGGTAGTCGGACGACACGAGCCAGCGGGTGGAAGTGGCGTCGGCATTGCTGTCGCCGGCGTCGAGACGCGGCACGTCAGTGTGCTGGTTTTGAGGCGTCCAGGCACGGGCGATGTCCTTGTGCCAGTTTTGACCGGCGTTTTCCGCCTTGACGTGCATGAGGTCTTGGTAACCTTGGTCCATCACCTTGCCGCCGAGCTGGAAGGAGGCCGAGACGGAGAGGTCGAAACCGAAGGCTTCGAGCGTGGAGCTGAAACCGCCCGTGACGGTGGGCAGGAGGTTGCCCATGGCATGACGTGCGTTGGCGTAGGCATCGTCCCAGTCGTCGGTGAGCACGCGAGAGGTGGCGCCCGTCTTGCTGTCTTTGTTCACGGTCCAATACATGGCCTTACCCGTGACGGGGTCGACGCCGCCGTATTCCACGAGGTTGAGTTGGAACATGTTCTGCCCTTCTTGATAGAGGCGCGAACCGCTCTTGATGCCGTCTTTGGCGAAGTCGGGGTGGAGCTTGAGGATCTTGTTGCTCAGGAAGGTGGCGTTGGCGGCAACGGTCCACTTGAGGCGGCTGTTGTGGAGCACCACGGAGTTGAGGTCGATTTCGACACCGCTGTTGCGCATCGAACCGATGTTCATGGGCATGGTGGCGTAGCCGTTGGAGAGGGCCACGGGTTTGTTGTAGAGCATGTCGCGGGTCTGGCGGTTGAAGTATTCGACCGAACCGGCGAGCTTGCCGTTCCACAGGCTGAAGTCAACACCCACGTTGAACGAGTTGCTCTTTTCCCACGTGAGGTCCTTGTTGCCCTTGTAGACCAGGGTGGCGTCGGCGAGCATGCTGTTGGCGCCCGTCACCTTGTACTGGTCGATGTAGGCGTAGTTGTTGAGGGTGGTGCCGTCGCCGATGGCGTCGTTGCCCTGCTGGCCGAACGAGGCCTTCACCTTGAGGAGGTCGACCCAGCGGTAGGGTTTCATGAACGATTCCTTAGCCACGTCCCAGGCGCCGGAAAGGCTCCAGAAGTTGCCCCAGCGGTGGTCGGGGTGGAAGCGCGAAGAACCGTCGCGGCGGAAGCTGAAGCTGGCGAAGTACTTCTCGGCCCAGTCATAGTTGACGCGACCGAAGAAACCGGCGGTGATGTATTCGCTGTATTTACCATAACCCTTGCGCTGGTTGATGGTGTTGTTCACCGCCCAAACGCCGTCGCGATAGAGATATTGGCCGTTGGCGGAGAGTTCTTCGGTGTGGCGGTCGTAGCGCTCGAAACCGAGGAGGAAGTCGGCGCTGTGCAGACCCCACGACGTCTTGTAGGTGGCGAGATACTGCTGGTTGAGGCTGCGCATCTGCAGGAGTCTTTGTTCGGCTTCACCACCGGAATTGGCGGACTGGCCGACGAGGGAAGATCTGGAGGAGTGCTCGCGGGTGTTGTCGACCGTGAGACCCAAAGAGGCCGTGAGCGTCAAGCCCTTGAGGGGCATCACATTGGCATACCAGCGACCGGTGAAGAGGTCGGTGAGGAATTCGTGGAGGTTGTTGGTCAGGTCGCCCACGGGGTTGGAGAGCGACATGAAGTTGCGCTTATAGGGCACGACTTGTCCGTCGCCGTAGTCGAAGATCTGCTGACCGGTGGTGGGATGGTGGGCGAAGCCGCCGTCGGGGTTGCGCACATACATGGGATAGACGGGAGCCATGCTGTTGGCCATGTAGAAGGCGTTGCCGGAGCTGGTGGCTTCCTTGTTGGTCTGCTCTTCGGGGTAGGCGCTTTGGGCGTAGGAGTAGCCGAGGTTGGCACCGATCTTGAGCCACGACTTGGCCAGGTAGTCGGCATTCAGGCGAGTGGAGTAGCGCTTGTAGCCGGAATTGTCGATGATGCCCTCGTCGTTGAGGTAGCCGCTGCCCCAGTAGTAGTTGAAGCGCTCGTTACCGCCCGAGACGCTGAGGTTGTACTCCTGACGGGTGTTTTGACGGAAGATTTCTTTCTCCCAGTTGTCGGGGCGAAGGAGGTTGAGGGGGTTGCCCTGCTTGTCGCGCACCATGTAGCCGAGGGTGGCGCGGGGGTTGAAGTTGCCGTTGGCGTCGAAGAGGAGTTCGCCTTCGGGGGTGGAGAAGACGGGGTAGCCGAGGGCCTTCTGGATGCGCGGGTTGGTGCGCTGGGCGGCGCGCTCGGCGCTGAGGCCGTTGTTGTAGATGTCTTGGTTGTAGAGACTGTGGTAGAGGTGGGTGACGTAGTCCTTGGCGTCGCGCACCACGTCGTAGTTGGGGATTTCGCGCGAGTTCACGCCCCAACGGCCTTCGAATTGCACTTTGGCGTCGCCCGACTTACCTTTCTTGGTGGTGATGAGCATCACGCCGTTGGCACCGCGGGCACCATAGAGGGCGGCGGATGCGGCGTCCTTGAGCACCGAGACGTTCTCGATGTCGTTGGGGTTGATGGAGGAGATGTCGCCGTCGTAGGGCACGCCGTCGAGCACGATGAGGGGGCTCATGGTGGCGTTGATGGAGCCGAAACCGCGGACGCGGATGGTGGCGGAGGTGCCGGGCTGTCCGTTGTTGCTGGTGGTCTGCACACCGGCCACGGTGCCGTTGAGGGCGCGCGAAACGTCGGAGACTTGACGGTTCTCGAGTTTCTGGGCGCTCATCGTGGCGGCAGAACCCGTGAACGAGGCTTTCTTCGCCGTGCCATAGGCCACGACGATGGCTTCGTTGAGGTTGGAGTCGTCCCATTCGAGCACTACATTCATCGTGCCGTTTTTGCTAATCTCCATCGTGCGGGGCTTCATGCCCACGTAGGCGATCGTGAGAGACTTCGTGCCGGCGGGCACTTTGGCTAACGAGAAATTTCCTTTACCGTCGGTGAGGGCCACGGTGCGGGTGCCGATGCGTACTGCTGCGTTGACGATGGGGGTGCCTTCGCTGTCGGATACGTGACCCAACACGGCCGTCTGCGCCATCGCTACGCCGCTCATCAAGAGCGCTACGCCGAGTGTGACTGACTTCTTGTTCATACTTGTAAATATCGTTTGGATTGCTGTTCGATGTTCGAGCGCGGAAAACGCCTTTGCGGACGATTGAAATGCCGTCGCCGTTTTTTGCCGCTGTATGTATTTGCAAATATAGGATTCTACACACTTTTGACAAAGGAACGCGTTGAAAAATGAACTCCGTGCGCGGTGTTTTAACTTATTAGCGTGCGAAATGTAAGTTCTAACTTAGCAATTCTACCCTATCGCAATTCGCTTTGTGTGCAGGTGGTATTCTTTTGCTTTACGTTTGCGCGGTTTGTGCGCTTAAAAGTGGAATTGTGTGCGATGGTGGGTGGTTTTATGAGATTTTTGGCGTGTGTGAACTAAGTGGGTGGAGATTTTTCGCCAAATTGTGGGTGTGCGGGTGAATATAATGTCGTTATGCGATGAAATATGCTTATTTTTCGTCGATGGGACGATTCTTTTTCAGTGTTCTGCGCGGTGGAGGTGACGAAATGGTGCGTGAGGACACAAAAAGCGGGCAGCCACAGCGAAGTGGCTGCCCGCTGTGGGGCCGACGTGCATGCCGGAGGGGAGGATCTCATTTTGTCGGTTGACTTTACGTGGGTCGGATACTCCAATGAAAAACGACGGAAAACAACGGAAAACAAAGAATTTCGTTGCTCCTGACAAATATGTTCCTGAACCTTTGGTTATTAAAGTCTTGATATCCTATCTTTGTATACATGAGCTTAGACCAAAGAACAAGCACAGAGGATTTGTTCCTCAAAATTGCACGACTCATAGAAGAAAGTCGGGCACGTATTGCCACGTCTGTCAATCTTGCGGAGGTGTACACTAAGTATCGTATTGGACAATATATCTTTGAAGAAGAGTTACGGGGCGAGGAAAGGGCTCAATACGGAAAGCAAGTGTTACAGTCCCTCTCAGCCCAACTCACAGCGCGTTTTGGCATGGGGTGGAGTTATTCGAACTTGCGGCAGATCCGACAATTCTATTTGACTTATAGCAATTTGACAGCCACCGGTTGTCAAATTGAAGATGACATCCCCCATTTCACTCTGTCTTGGTCCCACTATTTGCTTTTGATGCGAGTGGATAATCTTGATGCTCGGAAGTTCTATGAAATAGAATGCGCGCAACAGCAATGGTCGAAACGTCAGCTGTCAAGGCAGATTGGGAGTTGCTTATACGAAAGACTAGCTTTGAGTCGAGACAAGGAAGGCGTTATGCGCCTTGCACACGAGGGACAGGTCATCAGTAAGCCTGAGGATGTCATCAAGGATCCGATTACCTTGGAATTCCTGGGGCTGAAGTCGGATGCAATTTATTCCGAGAGTAAGCTTGAACACGCGATCATTGGTAAGATGCAACAGTTCTTACTCGAGCTTGGCAAAGGCTTTCTTTTCGAGGCGAGACAGAAGCGTTTTACATTTGAAGAGAAGCACTTTTATGTAGACTTGGTGTTTTACAATAGGCTATTGCGGTGTTATGTGTTGATTGATTTGAAGATAGGTGAGCTCTCGCACCAGGATTTAGGGCAGATGCAGATGTATGTCAACTACTATGATCGCTATGTCAGACAAGCATTTGAAAGCCCTACGATTGGTATTCTACTATGCGAGAACAAAAATGATGCCTTGGTAGAGCTCACGCTCCCCAGGGAGGCTAATATTTACGCTTCTGCTTATCAGCTATACCTCCCGGACAAAGCCTTGTTGCAAGAGAAGGTCAGAGAGTGGGTCGCAGAATTCGAGGAGGCAAGTGAGTGAATGTGAGGTTGAATTTGGCCTATTATAGCTGATCCACCGTAGGCGGTGGTCTATCGGCGGATGACCGTCGATGCACCAATACACAAAAAAGCGGGCAGCCACAGCGAAGTGGCTGCCCGCTTGGGCTATGAGTGGGCGCGGGTGCGCCGCGAAAGTACTTTTCGAATCAGCGAAGGACGACTTTGCCTTGCTGCACGAGGACACCGCGGGTGCTGTGGCCGACACGACGACCGGCGAGGTCGTAGGTGGCGGTGCTGCTTGCGGTTTGGGCGCTGACACCGGCCACGCTCGTGGTGAGGTTGGAGGTGACGGGGAGGATAGTGAGCGTCGAACCCTTGTCGGCACCGCCGTTCCAGAAGGCGAATTTGCTGTTGCGGTTGTTCACCTTGTTGGCTTCGTATTTGTCTTCGTACATGTAGGCGTAGGCGGGACCGCTTTTGCCTAAGGCGTTAGAGTCGGCGAAGCGCCAAACGGACGAATAGCCTTGGGGAATGGAGCCGACGGGTTGCAGGGTGGGAAAGGAGCTACCCCCTTTGTCGTTGCCCATGTTGGTGGGAGCGGCGAGGACGTAGCCTGTGCCGGCTGCGAGGTTGTAGATGCGAAAGCCCTCGGTGTTGTTGCCCACGAAGCACCAGAGTTGTTTGCCGTCTTCGGGATTCACTTCGGTGTCGGTGAGTTCGAGCGTTTGCTTCGTGTTGTTGGCTTTGAGCACGTAGCCTTCTTGGCCGATCTGCATGGAGTACCACTGCGAACCGTGGGCGAACTTGCCGTTGACGAGGGTGGTGGGGGTGAAACGCGAATACCATTGGGGCGCGGCTTCGGGCTTGTAGGTGCCGGTCTCGATGAAGAGGCCTTCGAGGTCGACATTGCCGTCCATCCACTCGGCGGGGAGGGTGAAGGTGTTGTCGGCGTTGAAGATGCTGCGCGGAACGCGAATGGTTTGCCACTGCACGTTGTCTTTCGAGAGACTGTCGGCGGTGAGGTGGTAGCCGTGCTTGACGATGACACCGGCGTATTCAAAGCCGTCGGCAGGGTTCATCTTGATGGTGAAGGGTTGGCCGAAGGGGGCTTTGAAGCTTTCGAGCTTCTGACTGTCGGTGGTGATGATTTCGCCGTTGAGGTTGTGCTGCGTGACAACGGCGTGCTCACCATGTACGTTGAGACGGATGTCGACGAAGGCACCACCGTGCTTGAGCACGTCGGCGGATCCGAGGGGATCGTTGTTGTCCCAGTCGATCTTGTAGCGCAGGCGGTAGATGCCGGGGGCGAGGTCGGCGGGAACGGTGAAGGGGCGCGGCGCGATGGTGTTGCCGTTGCTCACGGTTTGGCCTTCGCTGTTTTTGCCTTTATAGTAGGAATAGCTGACCAGTTCGGTGTCGGGATCGAATTTGCCGTCTTGGTTCTTGTCGAGGTAGACGTAGCTGTGCATCCACGTGCCGTTGTAGGTGACAGAGGGAGTGACGACGTCGCCGGCCTTGGCAAAGAACTCGGCGTTGCCGGCGTCGGTGTAGACGGTGCGCGGCGTGGGGACATTGAAGACTTGCTGTTTGCCGTCGACGCTGAGTCGGACGATGTCGAGGTGACGGTCGGTGCGCGTGTAGGCTTGCTTCTTGTCGACGGAGATGGGGTAGTAGCCGGTGATGAGCGACGGTGCGGGGCTGTCGTTCACGCTGACATTGTCGATGTAGGCGGCGAAGTCTTCGGTGAGATCGTGCGGGCTTTCGCAGTGGGGCACGATGACGAGGCTGTGGATTTGCACGCCTTCATTGCCTGCGGCGGGGAGTACGATTTCCTGCCAGCGATCGGCTTCGAGGGAGCTGCCGGTGATTTGGGCGAACTGCACCACTTCGTCACTTTGGCCGGGACGGTCTTTGCGCTTGCCGAGGCCGATGATCATGGCGCGGCCGGCTTTGGGCGTGTGGATCCAGGCGTGGACGTATTTGGGCGTGGGGGTGAGATCGAAGGGCTGGTTGAGCGTGATGCGGGCGCCGAAGGTGTTGGAACCGTAGCGCGAACGCTGCACAGCGAGCACTTTGGCCGAGGGATTGACGGGGGTGCCGTCGACGGGATTGAGTTCGCCGGTGGTGGGATTGCTCAGGAGGGCACAGTTGCCGGTGAGGGCGCCGGTGCGGAAGGGCGAGGCTTCCCACGTGTCGAACACACCGAGGGATTGCCAGGCGGTGCTTTCGAAATCGAGGGTGGGAAGGGTGACGGTTTGGGCGGAGGCGGCAAGCGGCAAAGCCAGTGCAGCCACGGGGAGGAGATGTTGAAGTTTCATTGTGGATGGGCTTTACGCTGGGATTAGTAAATGGCTACGCTCTTGAGCAGAGGGCAGGCTTTGGCATCTTCGATGGTGATGCGCAAACCGACGGCGCGGGTGCCTTGGTCGTAGCTGTGTTCGGTGTTGCCGTTGAGGGGGATGATGCGCTTGTAGCCGATGGTGGTGGTGGCGATGTTGCCGCCGGTGGGTTTCCACGTGGTGCCGTCTTCGGTGACTTCGAGCTTGAACTTCTTGACGCGCTGTCCCTTGGCGACGAGTTCCATGAGGTCGACGTAACGGAGGGTTTGCGGGCTGTCCCACGTGAAGGTGAGGGTGGCCTGCTTGGTGCCGTCGTTCGTGGCCCAGTAGGTGGCGGTGTTGCCGTCGAAGAGGTTGCGCACGTCGTAGTTGCGGCCGGCGCCTGCGGCGCGGGTTTCGCTGGCTACGACTGTGGCAGTCTTGGCCAGGTCGGTGCCGAAGCGCTGCTTGAGGAGGTTGCCGAGTTGCGTCATGGCTTTGACGGTGGCGGTGGGCAGGGCGCCGGACTGATCGGGCGGGAGGTTGAGGATGAGGGTGGCGTTGCGACCGACGGTTTCGAGGTACATTTGGAACAGGCGTTCGGGCGAAGAGGGGGCTTCGCCGCTGTGCCAGAACCAACCTTTGTCGGTGGCTTTGGCGTCGCTCTCGCCGGGGTGCCAATACCAGCCGTCGATGTTGCCGCTTGTGCCGTTGCCCATGCACCAGTTGGTTTCACCGGCCCAGCCTTGTTCGTTGCCGATCCAGCGGGCTTCGCCGCCGACGCCCCACATCACACAGTCGGGGAGGATCTTGTGGACGGAGTCGCGGAGGTTGGGCACGTCGTAGTAGACATTGGCGTCGCCCACGTTGATGGTCTTGTTCTGACCGCCGTAGTAACCGTTGCCACCGTTGGCGCCGTCAAACCACATTTCAAATTGGTCGTTGCCGTATTGGGCGGCTTCGAGACATTGGCGAAGGAAGACCTCTTTTACATAGCGATCGGTGCCGTAGAGGGCGGAGTTGCGATCCCACGGCGAGATGTAGAAGCCATATTTCATGTTGAGCTTGCGCGCAGCTTCGGCGAAGTCTCGGGGGATGTTGGTTTGCTTGGCGTTGGGGTTGGAAGAGGAGGTGGCGTTGTGCGTGGTGGTGGCGGTGGGCCAGAGGCAGAAGCCGTCGTGGTGCTTGATGACGGCGATGCCGCCGCGCATGCCGGCGTCTTTGGCGGCCTGGAGCCACTGTTCGGGGTTGGGCACACGGGTGGGCGCGAAACGGTTTTCGTTTTCGTCGCCGTTACCCCATTCCAAACCGGTGTAGGTGTTCATGCCATAGTGGAAGAAGGCGTAGAATTCCGTTTCCTGCCATTTGAGTTGGCGGGGAGAGGGGACGGGATGCACGGGGGCCGGTTCGTTGTCCGGGTTGGCGAGGGTCTGCTGTTGCAGGTGGAACTCGCTTTGGGCGTGGGCCGAAAGCGGGAGACCGAGGCAGCAGAGCAAAGCGAATTGCGTAAAGAGCTTCATGGAATGGCGTTATTTTGTTTGTTCGTGTGCGCAAATATAGTGCAAATTCCGCGTACGACCAAATAAAAGAAAGGAGGAATGCCATGTTAACTTGACATTCCTCCTTGCGTTGGGGGGATTTCGCCGGTGTTGCCGCGGCCTGGTGCAGGCGGTGCGAGCGTCGTTTGCTGCGGGGCGTCGTTTTGCCCGGCGGAGTGGGGATTCTGCCGCGCGAAGACTCAGCGGTGGGCGTACATGTCTTCGTAGTAGCGGAGGTAGTCGCCCGAAGTGATGCGGTCCATCCATTCCTGATTGTCGAGGTACCAACGTACGGTCTCTTCGATGCCCTGTTCGAACTGGAGGGAGGGTTCCCAACCGAGTTCTGTTTTGAGTTTGGTCGAGTCGATGGCGTAGCGCAAGTCGTGGCCGGCGCGGTCGGTGACGAAGGTGATGAGGTCGAGATCGGCGTCTTCGGGGCGGCCGAGCAGGCGATCGACGGTGCGCACCACGAGGCGTACGATGTCGATGTTGCGCCATTCGTTGAACCCGCCTATATTATAGGTGTCGGCCACGGCGCCCTTGTGATAGATGAGGTCGATGGCGCGAGCGTGGTCCACCACATAGAGCCAGTCGCGTACGTTTTCGCCTTTGCCATAGACGGGGAGGGGACGACGGTGGCGGATGTTGTTGATGAGCAGCGGGATGAGCTTCTCGGGGAACTGGTTGGGGCCGTAATTGTTTGAGCAGTTGCTGATGAGCGTCGGCATGCCGTAGGTGTCGTGGTAGGCGCGCACGAAGTGGTCGCTCGAGGCTTTCGAGGCCGAGTAGGGAGAATGGGGACGATAGGGAGTGGTTTCGACGAAGAAGTCGTCTCCGTAGGGGGCGGTGTCGCCGGGGCGAGTGATGTCGAGGGCGCCATACACTTCGTCGGTGGAGATGTGGTAGAAGCGCTTGCCCTCATAGCGTTCGGGAAGCGACTCCCAATAGTCGCGCGCCGCCTGCAAGAGACTGAGGGTGCCCATCACATTGGTGCGGGCGAATGCCATCGGATCTTTGATGGAACGATCGACGTGACTTTCGGCGGCGAGGTGGATGATGCCGTCGACGTGTTTCTCTTCGAACAGACGACGCACGGCGGCGTAGTCGCAGATGTCGAGGCGGGCGAACTCATAGTTCGGCGCGTTTTCCACGTCGGCGAGGTTGGCCAAGTTGCCGGCGTAGGTGAGCACGTCGAGACAGATAATGTGGTAGTCGGGATATTCGCGAACAAAACGGCGTACGACGTGGTTGCCGATGAAACCGGCGCCGCCGGTGATGACGATGGTGTGCATAGCGTGGGGTGTTGGGGCTGAAAGCAAGGGTTAGACCGTTTCGCTGTCGCGCAGACGGGCGATGCAGGTGCGCAGACTATCGAGCCAATAGGGGATTTCGAGGCCGAAGGTGGTTTTCACCTTCGTTTTGTCGAGCACGCTGTAGGCCGGACGTTGCACGGGGCTGGGATATTCGGAGGAACGACAAGGCCGAATGCGGCAGTCGGTGTGACCGGCTTCGCGAGCCACGGCCACGGCAAAGTCATACCACGAGCAAACGCCTTCGTCAGAATAGTGGTAGGTGCCGATGTGGTCGGCCGTCAGCGGTCGGGAAAGAATCGTGAGGAGGGCGCCGGCCAGATCGGCGGCGGAGGTGGGGGTGCCACACTGGTCGATGACCACTTTCACCTCGGGGCGGCTGCCGGTGAGGTGGAGCATGGTTTTGGCGAAGTTCTTGCCGTAGGGACTGTAAAGCCAAGCGGTGCGGAAGATGAGGTGCTTGCAACCGACACGGCGAATGGCTTGTTCGCCGCGGAGTTTCGTTGCGCCATACACACCGGTGGGCGTACCTTGCTGATCTTCGCGGCAGGGCGTGTTGTAGGGTTCGGCACCGAAGACGTAATCGGTGGAGATATGTACCAACCAAGCGTCGGCCGTGCGAGCGGCGAGTGCGAGGTTTTCGACGGCAAGGTGGTTGATGAGGTCGCAGCGTTCGGGGTCGCTTTCGGCGGCGTCGACGTTGGTGTAGGCGGCGCAGTTGACGATGCAGTCGATGTCGTGGGTTTTTACAAACTGAAGAACGGCTTCGCGGTCGGTGATGTCGAGGGGCGAAGTGAGTGGATCGGCTTGCGCGGCGACGTCAGTTAAGTGAAAGGTGTGGGGTGTGGCGGCAGAGAGGCGACGAATTTCGCTGCCGAGTTGACCGCCTGCGCCGGTGACGAGAATTTGCATGGAGATGGGATTCAATAGAGCCGATCGTCGATGTGGAAATCGGCAGGGGCTTCGTCGAAAAGGGGATGGTGAAGATCTTTTTCGCTGAGCAAGGCGTCGGCTACGGGCATGCGCCAGTCGATGTCGAGGCGTTCGTCGAGCAACGAGATGCCGGCGTCCGATGCGGGGGCGTAGAAATTGTCGCACTTGTATTCGAACACGGCGATGTCGCTGAGCACGGCGAAACCATGGGCGAATCCGCGCGGAATGAAGAGCTGACGGTGGTTTTCGGCAGAGAGTTCGACGGCCACATGTTGTCCGAAAGTGGGACTGCCGTGGCGGATGTCGACGGCTACGTCCACCACACAACCTTGGGTGCAGCGCACAAGTTTGCTCTGTGTGTGGGGCATGCGTTGATAGTGGAGACCGCGCATGACACCGCGCGAGGAGCGCGATTCGTTGTCTTGGACAAAACGGATGGGACGAACTTTTTCGTCAAATTCGCGTTGGGAAAATGATTCGAAGAAATAGCCGCGCGCATCTTCGAACACACGGGGTTCGAGAATGACGACGCCTTCGAGCGAGGTGGAAATGACGTTCATTGTTGGCGTGGAGGAGCAGAACCGTCGGGGAGAGCCGAGGGACAGTGGTCGTCCCGACAGCGACTCCTTACTTATATAGAGAGGAAGACGTTTTCCCCTTACTTCAAGATTGTTCGGCAGCCCGTTTTAGCAGGTACTGCCCGTATTGGTTTTTGCGCATGGGTTCGGCGATGCGGCGCAGGTCGTCGGCCGTGAGCCAACCTTGCGTGTAGGCGATGTCTTCGAGGCAAGCCACTTTCAGACCCTGACGCTTTTCGAGCACTTCGATGTAGGTAGAGGCTTCGGAGAGCGACTCGTGGGTGCCGGTGTCGAGCCAAGCGAAACCGCGGCCGAGGGTTTGCACTTTCAGTTGCTCGCGTTCGAGATAGACTTGGTTCACCGTGGTGATTTCCAGTTCGCCGCGTGCCGAGGGGCGGATGCCGGCGGCAATGTCTACCACGGAATTCGGATAGAAGTAGAGACCGACCACGGCATAGTTGGACTTCGGTTGCTCGGGTTTCTCTTCGATGGAGGTGCAGTTGCCCTCAGCGTCGAAGGCCGCCACGCCGTAGCGTTCGGGGTCGTTGACGCGGTAACCGAAAACGGTGGCTTTGTTGTCGTGCTCTGCCGTGGCGACAGCCGATTGGAGCATACCGCTGAAGCCGGCCCCGTGGAAAATGTTGTCGCCGAGCACGAGACACACGCTGTCATCGCCGATGAATTCGCGACCGATGAGGAAGGCTTGTGCCAAACCGTCGGGCGAGGGTTGCTCGGCGTAAGTGAATTGCACCCCGAAATCGGAGCCGTCGCCCAACAGACGACGAAAACCGGGCAAATCGTGGGGCGTGGAGATGATGAGAATGTCGCGTATGCCGGCGAGCATCAGTACCGAAATGGGATAGTAGACCATCGGCTTGTCGAAAATGGGGAGCAGTTGCTTGCTCACGCCTTTGGTGATGGGGTAGAGGCGCGTGCCGCTGCCTCCGGCGAGGACAATTCCTTTCATGGTGTTGGTATTTGCTGAAAAGTTGGGAGCTTTCGCCCGAAACGAGGGGACTTCTGTCCGAAAACCGCGTGCCTCTCACGGCTCATCCGCTGTTTTTCGTCATACTCAGCCTTTGCGGCGCTCGAGCACTTGGATCAGTTCCGGAAGAACGGTGGTGGTGGCGGCCAATAGGCAGCCGGGGAGTTCGATGACGAGACTTTTGGAGCGCTTTCCGGCCGTTTTCAGGAAGTAACCTTCCTGTCCGTTGAACGGACCGCCGATGACGCGCACCCTATCGCCGGCTTTCAGCTTCACCTCTTCGGGGGTGAAGAAGCGCAGGTCATCTTGTGCGGCTGTGCAGAAGGTGATGAAACGTTCCATTTCCTCTTCGCTGATGGTCGTGATGCGGTTGCGCGTGATGGGCGCGGCGCGGTTGGTCGTACCTACCGGACGCAGGGTTTCACGCCGCACATGATAGTAGAGCTTCTTCCCGTGTCGGTGCTGCACGAAACGTTTGAAGTCTTCGAGTTCTTGCCAGGTGGCGTAGACGAAGACCCAGCCGCTCAACAGGGGCTGCGAGCGCAAAATCACTTTGCCCGTTTTGCTCATGCGCGAGGCGGGACGAAGCGGAACAAAGGCGCGGAAACCGCGTTCTACCAGGAGCTGGCGGGCCTGTTCTTCCCACATGCGAGCGCCACAGAGTATGAACCAATGCGGAAGCTTGGCAGCGGGAGTGCTCGAAGGGGAAACAGGATCTGACATTGCGTATTTTATGGGTTGCTTGTATCGACAAAAGTAAGTTTTTTCTTTGGATTTACCAAGAATTGCCTGTGCCAAATAGCAAAATCACAGGTGAAGAGAGAAAATAGAGGAGTTTTGCCGAGCTGCTTTGTGGAGAATGCAAACGAAAAAAGCGTGCATTTCCACTCGGAAAATACACGCTTTTTGAGAAAAATAGATTTGTGCTCCCTGATTCGGGGAATTGGAGTGCGGGAGGTTCAGGCTGCGAATTGCAAATAGACCACTGCTGCGGGGATGGCTAGGAAGGCCGAGTCGAAGCGGTCGAGCATGCCGCCGTGGCCGGGAAGGATTTTACCGCTGTCCTTGATGCCCAGCTGGCGTTTGAACAGACTTTCCACCAAGTCGCCCCAAGTGCCGAACACGCAGACCGTCAGTCCCAAACCGATCCAGACCGGAAGACTGAGACGGACCTCGGGCAGGAGGTAGTTCAAGGCCACGGCCAGCAAGACCACGAGCACTCCGCCGCCGATCGAGCCGATCCACGACTTGTTGGGCGAGATGCGTGGGAAGAGTTTGGCGGGAACGAAGCGACTGAAGGCCGATCCGCAGAGGTAAGCGCCGGTGTCGCTCGTCCAAAGGAAGAAGAAAATGGACAGCGGCAACCAACCGTTGTAGGTCGTGAGCCCTTGTGCGGGATCGTAGCGGATGCCCAGCAGGTAAATCATCGAGAGCGGCAACGCAATATATAATTGTGCCGCAAAGGCGTAAGCCCAGTTTTTCAGCGGATGCGGCTCATTGCGATAGAGTTCGCTCACGAGCAGATAGAGCAGCGTGACCACAAACGGGAGGAAATGCGCATAGGTGATGTGGTCGGGGTGGCAACATTCGTGGAATGCAGCCATGAAAGCGACCGTGGCCGCCGTTGCGATGAAGCGATTGGCCGTCGCATCGTCGTGCGCATTGACATTGGTGATAAATTCCCAAGTGGACAAGGCGCCGACCACCAGGAAAAAGACGAAGAACGGGAGTTCGCCACCCAAGGCACAGCCCACGAGGGCGGCCACATAGAGAACACCGGTCAGGGTGCGGAGCGCGAGATTTTTCATGTGTGCTGTTGTCGGCTGGATCAGTTGGGAGAGAAGGGAGAATCTACCTGATGTGTGGCAGCCGGCCGGTCGTCCCGACGGGGGCCGTCCTTGGTGCAGTCGTAGTCTGCCGCATCGGTGGTTTGTTTGTCGCTCGTCGAGGCACTTTCGTTACCGTCTTCGCGCGTTTTGTCGTCGTTTTTTTCTTCGTTTTCCGGCTGAGGCTGTTCTTCCAGAATGATGTCCGCACGGCTTTTCCACGGGCGTGGACCGAAGATATTGGTCACGTCGGCGGCAAAAATCACCTCGTGCTCACAGAGCAAGTCGGCGAGCGCATTGTGCTTGGCCGCATTTTCGGTGAGAATGCGTTTGGCGCGATCATATTGTTCGTTGATGATGCGACTCACTTCGGCATCGATGCGTCGACCGGTCTCTTCCGAGTAGGGTTTCTGGAAACTTTCCTGATTGGTGTAGTAGGACACGTTGGGCAAGCTCTCGCTCATGCCGAGATAGGCCACCATGCCGTAAGCACGTTGCGTGACGCGTTCCAGATCGTTGAGCGCACCGCTCGAAATGCGTCCGAGGAAGACCTCTTCGGCTGCGCGACCGGCCAAGGTGGCGCAGATTTCATCGAGCATTTGTTCCTTGGTCGTGATGGAACGCTCCTCGGGCAGGTACCACGCCGCGCCGAGCGATTGGCCGCGGGGCACAATGGTGACTTTGACGAGCGGGTTGGCGTGCTCGAGCAACCACGACACCGAGGCGTGGCCGGCTTCGTGGATGGCAATGGCACGCTTTTCTTCGTTGGTCATGACGCGTGTCTTCTTCTCCAAACCGCCGATGATGCGATCCACCGCGTCGAGAAAATCTTGCTTCGTCACGGCCTCGCGGTTGTGACGAGCGGCGATGAGCGCGGCCTCGTTGCACACGTTGGCGATGTCGGCCCCCGAGAAACCGGGCGTCTGTCGCGCGAGCAATTCGATGTCCAAGCCCGGTTGGAGCTTCAGGGGACGCAGATGCACATTGAAAATGGCGATGCGTTCGGGCAGATCGGGCAGGTCGACGTAGATCTGACGGTCGAAACGTCCGGCGCGCAGCAGTGCTTGGTCGAGCACATCGACGCGGTTGGTGGCCGCCAGGATGATGACACCCGAATTGGTGCCGAAACCGTCCATCTCGGTCAGCAGTTGGTTGAGCGTATTCTCGCGTTCGTCGTTGCCGCCGAAGCTGGCGCCTTTGGAGCGCGCACGTCCCACCGCGTCAATCTCGTCGATGAACACGATCGAGGGGGCCTTTTCTTTCGCTTTCTGGAAAAGGTCACGCACACGGCTGGCACCGACGCCCACAAACATCTCTACAAAGTCGGAACCCGACATCGAGAAGAACGGAACGCCCGCTTCGCCCGCCACGGCCTTGGCCAGCAGCGTCTTACCCGTTCCCGGAGGGCCAACGAGGAGGGCACCTTTGGGAATTTTACCGCCGAGCTCCGTGTATTTATCGGGATTTTTGAGGAAGTCTACAATCTCTTGCACCTCCTGTTTCGCGCCTTCTTGTCCGGCCACGTCCTTGAAGGTCACCTTCACTCCCTCATCTTTATTGTATTCCTTGGCTTTGCTTTTGCCCACGCCGAACAGGCCGCCGCCGGCGTTGCCCATGCCGCGGAACATGAAGAACCAGAAACCGATGAGCAGCAGGAGCGGCAGGAGCGTACTCAAGATGTTGAGAAAGAAGTCGTGGCTCTCTTCATAGGTCACTTTGCCTTTGTAGCCGACCGTCGTCAGGTAATCTTCGACGCGATCGGCCGACGGATAGCGAGCTTGCACTCGGGGCTGTCCGCCGACTTGTTCGGCACTTTGCTGGAAAACCGTACGGATATATTCCGGACGAATCACCATGCTGACCTGACCTTCGCCCTTGTCGACGGTGATATCGTTCGAATAGCCTTTGGCAATATATTGTTTCAGTTCAGAGTAGCTCACGTCCTTCGAGGAGCTTCCGGGATTGGAAGTGCCGCGCCAGAGCATGATCGCCATCACAGCGATGATGGCAAAATACAACCACGTGAGGTTGAATTTGGGCATCTTCGGTTCCTTGGGAGATTGGGGAGTTGACATTGGTGTCCGTTTTGTTCACGCTCGGCTGGTGCGGGCGCGTAGTAATGAAGTCAGAGTTAGTCGAGGTCGGCAATTTGTGTGATGGCCGCATCGTCCCAGAGGTGTTCGAGATCGTAATACTCTCGCGTTTCGGGCAGGAAAATGTGCGCCATCACATTGCCGAAGTCCATTGCGATCCATTGGGCGTTGGTGCGGCCTGCGATGGCAGCCGGATGTTCGCCCATGCGCACACGCGCCATGTTTTCGATGCTGTCGACAATGCTGTCGGCCTGTGCCGGCGAACCGGCGGTGCAGATCACAAAGGCATCGGTCGATGCCGTGGGGATGTTGCGCAAATCGGCCACGACAATGTTGCGGCCTTTTTTGTCTTGGATTCCTTCGATGATGATGTCTATGAGGTCTTTGGTCATTGGATGATGAACGACGTGAAGAGATGATTGAACAATGGATGAGGTTACCCGGAGGTACTGCCAATAGTGTGCCAAGCACGCTGTGGCAGTGTGCTTGGCTTGACTTATTTATTCTTTTTTGGGGAGATGAGCGGCGGGGAAATGCCCGCGACTCGTCAGCTGCGACTCACTTGCAGGCCCTTGTGCGAGAGCTTCATGTCGACAAAACGTGCCGATTCCGTGAGCGGATGCTCGAGCAGCAAAGTGCGAATGCGCGCCGCCGCCTCTGGATCTTTCGCCACCATGTAGAGGTAGCCGCCACCGCCCGCACCGGGGAGTTTGTAGCCCCAGCAGAGGTCGTCGATGCGCCGGCAGAGCTGCGCCACGATCTCGGGTTCGGTGCCGGCGTCGAGGAGTTTGTTTTGCTGCCACGTCTTGCGCACCAGTCGGCCGTAGCGTTCGAGGTCGCCTTGTTGCAGCACCTCGAACATGTCCATGGCGTGCTCCTTCATCTCGTCGAGCAGGCGTAGGCGCGTCCCGCAGTTGAGGAACATGCCCCGCACGATTTCTGCCAAAATATTCTTGGCCGTGCGCGTGATGCCCGTGTAGTAGAGCAAATGGCAGGCGCGTTGTTCGGGCGCCATGAAGAGCGTGTCGGGCAACCACCGTGCCACCGGCGTTTGGTCGAAGCCGGCTTTGGTTTGCAGGAGCTTCACGCCGTGCAGCACGCCGCCGAACTGGTCTTGCCAGCCGCCGCCTGTGGTGAGCAGTTGCTCGAGAATGAGCGTGCGGTTGCCCACGGTGAGTTTGTCCCAGCCCAGACCGCAGAAGTCCGAGAGCGCGCCGAGCACTGTGGCGGCGAGGATGCTGCTCGTGCCCAAGCCCGAACCGGCCGGGATGGCGGCGAGCAGCGTGATCTCGATACCGCCGCCGAAGGCTTGCAGGCACTCGCGCAACGTGCGGTGCGGTTCGGCGGCAAACTGCGGGAGGAATCCGCAGAGCGCGAGGGCGGCTTTGGGAATGGAGAAGGGCGAACCCACTTTGTTGAACTGTGCCAACTCTTCGTAGGTGGTGATCACTTCCATCGCGCCGAGGTCGATGCTGCGGCACACGATGTGCGGCTCCGGGGTCGACTTCACATAGACCTGCAAGGGCTGTTGCCCGTTGAGCTCGATGGCCAAGTTCACCACATTGCCGCCCGAATTGAGGCAGTAGGGCGGGGTGTCGGTCCAACCGCCGGCCACGTCGATGCGCACGGCCGAACGGCCCCAAACGATCTGGTCGCGATAGACGTCGAGACGGGGCAATTGCAGGTCGCCGCGTGCCGATTGCGTCAACCCCTCGCGCAGGAGCGAGAAGGCGCGCGTTTCGTCGCCGTCGCCGTCCTCACTGCGCAGGCGGTGCACCTGTGCGCGGAACATGGCGTCGCGAATTTGGTGCATCAGCGGAGCCTCGTCCGTCAAAGCGGGCGGCAAATCGAGGTGGGCGTTGACAAATTTCTGTGCCGCGTCGCGCAGATCGATTTGATACATCACGCTGCGGGTGTAGTGCTCTGCCAGGAGCGGCAGGTTGTCGCGGCGGAAAGCGCGGCGCTGCTGTTCTTGGCGCACGAGATTGGCGCGCGCCGCGATTTCGTCGGCGCTCAAACGCTCTTTGCTGCGCCACAACTTCGTCAGCGTCGGGTCGGGTTGTTCGGCCAACATCCACGCGAGGAGGTCAAACACCTCGTCGGTGCTGTCGCAAACGGGGAAGAGTCGCGCGGCCTGCAGGTCGTCGGTGCGACCCAGCTCGTCGGCGGCAATGCCGCGGACGGCCAACCACTCGCCGACGGGACGACCCAGATAGTGGGTGGAGGCATCGTGCACATCGCCGCGGAAAGCGTCGTGGAAACCATAGGGGCGCAGCACAAATTGCCGGTCGCCGTAGGCTTCGACGTCCACGCACTGTCCGCACCGCAGGTGCACGGTGCGGTCGTTCACGGGAATGCCCGTGAGCACATGCTCGCCCTCCAGCTGCCAGCCGGCGGGGAGGTGACTGTTTTCGACCCAAATGTTTTGGAGTTCGGGCGCGAATTGCTGTTCCACGCGCGCATTTTGTGTGAAGATCGTGCTGTGCTTCTTCACTCCGCGGCGCAGGATGAGGCGCTGGTCTTTCACCACGTTTTGGAGCGCGGCGGTCGAACTGATCATTTCGGGGGTGGTGCCGAAGTGGTAGAATTCTCCGCCCGTGAGGGGGAGCACGGCCACGGTGAGGCCGCGCAGGTCTTCATCGACGGCGGTGGGATGCGTGCCGAGGGCACAGCCGAATTGCGAATAGAGGTCGTAGGCCACGCGGCGGCCGTCTTCGCCGAACGAGCGGCGACGCAGGAGCGAAACGGCGCGGTCGCTCAGCAGCCAAATGCCCAAGTCCATGAGCGACAAGTGGGTGGAGGCCAGTTCGTGCTGGCGCTCGATGCTCGGTTTCTGGAGCATGAAGTCGAGCTGCTCCGGACGGTCACGATGCATGAAGAACACGCCGTGATTGCGCGCCGCTGCGGGGTCGGCCCACAGGCCGTAGCACACCACATCGGCTTCCGGCACCGGCAGGAGGGGCTCGGTGGCGCGAATATAGACGTCGCCGCTCGCCACCAGCGTGCGCAGGCTGTCGGGAGCGGCCGCCATGATGCGCTCATAGAGCGGAAGCTGGAGCGAGAGCAGGGTTTGGTCGAGGCGCTGCCCGCGGGCCCAGCGAAACACGGGGACGGGCAGCAGCACCTTGCCGCAGGCCGCATAGGCCGGCAAGCGGCGGCTCTGACCGCCGGCGTGCAGCAGGATGCGCTTCTCACGCGACAGCCATTTTTCGAAATCCTCGGCCCCTTCGGCCAGGGCGGCGCCTTCGAGCAGCCACGTGGTACCGCCGCCGCTGCCGAGTTTGCAGTCGACGGGATCGGAGGTGCAGAAATATTCGTCGGTCGGCAGCTCACTGATGGTGTGGAAGCAGTCGACGACGTTGGGAGGGAGAGACAGCAGTTTCTTCATACGGGTGGGAATGCGGCGTCGCGCGACGACCGCGATGGAGGTTTTGCTGCAAATATAAAGGATTTCCGCGGAAGTGCCAACGAAAGGTAATGATTTTCGCACCCCGCCCTGCGCTTTGTGGAGCAAACTTTCGGAGAAGGACACGGGGCGAACGACCGCGCACGCCACCGATCGCCGACCGCCGTGGAGAGAACCGAAAACACCTCCCCGTTTTTCGTCGAAAGGAGGGGGATATCCGAGGAAACGAGGGAGCGATGTTCGCCTCCTCGCGAGGTGGAAAACGGGATGAGCGAAAAACGACCGGACGGGGTGAACGCGTGAGGTGAACGTTTCGCTTCGCGCGCGTACGCGTCACAGCCGTTTTTTGTTTTTCTCCCTTCACCCCACTGCAACGCACCCGATTTCAGCCGATTCGGGGTGAAGAAGGGGGCGAAAAGGTGAAGGAGCACAAGGAGGGTGCGCGGTGAAGGGAAAAATGCAAAAGCCTTCACCCCTAATCCGCTGTGCATGAGTTGACTGGCGCATGCCGGTGAAGAGGTGAAGGCTTTTTTCTAAAAGTGCCTGACACGCGCGCACGCGAGAGGACGGGCTCACAAAATGACGCGGGACTGTGCGCCGGTGGAGAAGTGCGCGGCGGGAACTGCTCAGGGTAAAGGCGGACGCACTTTCAAAATCGAAGTGCAACAAATCATTCGCTTTTGAACCGCGTCACTCCAAAGGTCGGATGAACCATAATGCATGCTCAAAATAAACAACGGATTTTACTCAATTCTGCTTCGGGATTTACTCAATTCTGCTTCGAATTTTACTCAATTCTGCTTCGGAATTTACTCAATTTGGGCTGTAAAAGTACTCGATTCTAAGCTCCAAAGCGCTTCGAAAGCGCTCGGTCGAAGAGATGAAGTGTGCTCACGACCCTTCAGCTGCCGAACCTGCACGCTTTGACTCCCGGAGACGTGTTCTCTTTGAGGAACCGCCGAAAACGGATAAGTTCTCTTGCCGTGTGGCAAGAGAACTTTGCATAGGGCGGATCGGCGTCGTGGTCATCACCCCCCGATCGTCAGAACGTCAACTTAGGCAATTCGGCCACGATGCGCTGCGTTTCAACACTCACGTGGATGATGGAGAGCAGGAGATCGAGGATGTAGCGCGGTCGCCCTTGTTCGCGCGACCAGAGGTTGGGGTCGTTTTTGATGCCGCTGTCTTTGTGAATGGTCACCGCATAGCGTTCCATCACCCATTCTATGGCACTTTTGCCATTCACGATGTAGTCATACGCCTCAGCAGGGATGTTGTGAATGGCGATGTGCCCGTTGTAGATGATGGTGTGGCGCTCGTCCTTTTTGGGGAATCGCATTTTCTCCACTGCGTAGTAGGTATATTCATCGGCAGCGGTGTAGTCCCTTTCGTCCACTTCCACCCCCTCTGCCTCGTGGGCATAGTCCTCATAGTGAAGGTGGAGTTGCGCCAACCGGCGTCCCGCCTTGCTGAAGGCGATGAACTCTTCGGCACGCTCCACGATGGGGATGCGGGGGAGGGCTTTGCGGAGGTCGTCGGCAAAGCGCTCGCGATAGTCGGGACTGTGTAGCAATCCATAGACGTAGTAGAAGATGTCTTCTTTGGTGAGGCTTTGTGCCCCGGCAAATCGGCTGCGCACCTCTTGTAAGCACCAGTCGGTGATGCCATCGCGCTGTGTCCATCGCTCCTCGTTGGTCGTGCCGAAGAGCGACACTGCTTGCTCGCCCTTGTTTTCCTCATACCAATAGAGAGGGAAACATTGGGATGTTCCTAATAAATGCAAGTCGGGAAGATACTCTGTTATTAAGCAAGAATAGTTCTTACTATCTCCTGGACTAATCATCGCAATCACAAGGTTCTTGTGATGAGGGGTGGGGAAGAAACGCTCTTTTGTGGCTGGATATTCTACCAAAAGTTTATCTGTATAGACATAGGATTTGGAGAATGGGCGATACATTCCTATTTGCACGGTTTCTGGGTGGTGCGATAATACTGTACCTTTCTCAAAAGTCTTTCTCAACCCTCTTGTCCAACTTATCTTAGTTGTATCCATCGAAGGCTCTTTCTTCCCTAATTGCTCATTATAGAAGGCTATCATCGCCTGCATATTGCTCTCGAGTGCTTTTTGGGAAAATTGATATACCCAAGTATCTCTGTTTGTTTGGAACCCATTAGATACTCCTACAAATACACTCTTTGCCTTTGCATCAAACTTCTTTTCGGGTGCAAGTGGCAGGAGCGTATCGAAGAGTCCATCGCGTTGGTTGATCCAGTCGTGCTTCTCGTTGGGCGTGATGGGTGTCCAGTCTAAGCCGCGATAGGATTGGGCTTGCGTGATTTTGCGGAACTTCTCTTCGCGACTGAGGTAGTCGCCAATGTCGTGATAGAAGATTTGGCATTGGTCCAAACGCCGGGCTTCGGGATAGCGCACCAACAAGGTGATGGCAATGGGCGTGCGACTGCCCATTCCAAAGATACCATCGCCTTCTCTTTTGCGAAGTTCGCCCGAGGTACGTGCATTGCCTCGCAGGTTGTAGACATAGATTTTGTCGAATTCCTTTTCGAGCGAAGCACGGAAGCCGTCGTGACTGTTGCCATCAATCCAAGCCCCGTTGGAGATGAAAGCAATGACACCTCCATCTTCGTGCGAAAGGCGGTCGGTGGCCCAGCGATAGGCGCGGATGTAGCTGTCATAAAGCGCATTGTTGTTGGTGGCAGTAGAACCAGCCACATAGGTATCGGCAATGCTTTGGTCGAGGACGGGATATTTTTGGTTTTGCGCATTGTCGTTGGCCGACTTCTGACCCACGGAATAGGGCGGATTGCCGATGATGACGCGGATGGGCGTGTGGCGCTGCGCCTCCACCGCTTCGGAGTTCTCCTTGAAAAAGCCTTTGAAGATGTCGTCGTCGCTGTTTTCGCCCAGTTGGAAGGTGTCGGTGAGGCAGATGCCATCGTAGGGCAGATAGGCCGGCTGCGGACACACCTCTTGGAAGACGCTCTCGATGTTGACATCCGCAATGTAGTAGGCCAGCAGCACGAGTTCGTTGGCGTGAATCTCGTGCCTGTATTTGCGCACCATGTCTTCGGGACGGATGAGCCCCGACTGCAAAAGGCGCGTGATGAAAGTGCCCGTGCCGGTGAAGGGGTCGAGCACGTGGACGTTTTCGTGGGTGAGGGCAGCACCAAACTCCGATTGCAGCACCTCGTCCACCGAATGGAGGATGAAGTCCACACACTCCACGGGGGTGTAGACCGTGCCGAGCTTTTCGACGGTGAGGGGGAAGGCGCGTTTGAAGAACTTCTCATAGAGGTTTTTGATCACCGTCTGTTTCCCCTCGAGATTGTCGATCTTACCGACGTTGGCGCGCACCGATTCGTAGAAGTTGGAGAGCACGGTGAGGTCCTTGTCCACGGCTTCCGATTCGAGCAAGTCGATCATCCGCTGCATGGACGAGGAGATGGAATTGTTGCTCACAAACTGATAGTCGGCAAAGAGGGCTTCAAAGACAGGGCGCGTGATGAGGTGCTGCGCGAGCATCTCGATGCACTGTTCGGCCGTGATGCCGGGATTGAGGTTGTGGCGGAGGGTACGGACAAACTCGTCGAACTCGGCGGAGTATTTTCCGCCTTCGCCCGTGACGAGGCGAGCAATGCGGGCGATGTATTTCTTGGCTATTTCGCCCACTTCGGCCGCCCAGTTTTCCCAATAGAGGCGGTCGCCGCATTTCTCCACGAGTTTGGCAAAGATGTTTTGCTGGGTGGCACCGAATTGGAGGGTGAGCTGGTGGGCGACTTCTTGATTGGAGATTTCCTGTGCGTCGTGGCTGTCGTTGGGGTCGCCCGCGAGTGTGCTCCCTCCCACACCGGTGCGTCCGAGCCCGGGCAGGCCGACGGTGACCTTGGCGCCCTTGTCTCGGTTGAGGGCGATGGTGTTGACGTGGGCATTGAAATGATCGTCGTGCGAACGGAGGGCATTGAGAATGTCCCACACCACGGAGAAGGTCTTGTTGTCGTTGAGGGCTTCTTCGGGGGTGGTGCCTTCGGGCACGATGACGGGGATGATGATGTAGCCATATTTCTTTTCGTCGGGCTGTCCGCGACGGAAGGAGCGCATGACGCGTCCCACGCTCTGCACCACATCGACCTGCGAGTTGCGCGCCGAGAGGAAGAGCACAGCATCGAGTGCCGGCACGTCGACGCCCTCGGACAGACAGCGCACATTGGTCACCACGCGGCATTCCTGCGGATCGTCGGCCTCTTCGGCCAACCAAGCCAAGGCCGCATTGCGCTCGGTGGCGCCCATGCTGCCATCGACGTGGCGCGCACAGATGTGCACCACCGACGCGCGCTCTTCGTCGGTGAGCGTCTCGTTGTAGAGGGCGGAGACGCGGGGCAGCACGTGCTCGATGTTGCGCGAGGTGCCGGGCTCGTCTTCGCGCCCAATCTTGTGGGTGAAGGCCAAGGCGCGGCGCATGAGGCGCGGGTCGGCATCCCAAGTCACACCCTTGTCGCCGAGGATCTTTTTCGAAAGGCCGTTGATCACGCCAATGAGTCGGCCGGTGTCGTCGTAGTTGAGTTCCTTGGCATTGAGGTCTTTCACCTGCTTCATGAGGTCGGCGGGGATCATGTCTTCTGACACGGTGAGCACCAGCACTTTGTAGTCGGTGAGGATGCCATTTTGCACCGCATAGGAGAAGTTGACGCGATAGAATTCTTGGCCATAGAGCGTCTCGTCGTCCATGGAACAGAGCACACAATCGTTTTTGCTGGCTTTGATTCGGGCATTCTCGCCATAAAGCCGCGGGGTGGCCGTCATATAAAGTCGCTTTCGGCCGCGAATGAAGTCATCGTTGTGAATCTTGATGAAGTTGCTTTCGTCTTTGGTCGACAGTTTGACGCCCGTGGTGCGGTGGGCTTCGTCGCAGACCACGAAATCGAAGACGCCGAACTCGCCGCCCGTTTGTGCCAAAAGCGCCGCCTGCGCTTCGGCCACCACGTCGATGCTCTGATAGGTGGAGAAGACCACGGTGAGTCCATCGTGGTCGCGGTAGGACAGAAGTTGGTGCGTGATCGACGTGGTGTTGGTCGAAGCCGGGAGAGCCAGGTCGACGATGGAAGTTTCTAACTCGTCGTTGGGGTTGCCGCGCTTGATCTTGCGCGAAGCTCGGCTGTCCGAACAGATGCAGACGGCTTTGATGGGCGTTTCGGCATCGCCCATCCAGTCGTTGAGCGACTGTCCCAAGAGGGCGATGCTGGGTACGAGGAAGAGCACCAAGCCTTTGCCCTTGAGTTCTTGTTCGATGAGTTTGAGGGAGGTGAACGTCTTGCCGGTGCCGCAGGCCATGATGAGTTTACCGCGGTCGTGCGAAAGGAAGTGTTGGTGCGCGGCTTTGAGGGCTTCGCGCTGGTGCTCGCGGAGTTGTTTCTTTTCAGACAAGGCCTCCTTGCCTTCCAGCCCTTCGAAGATCTTGCTCCAATCGACGGCTGAATGGTCGAGATCATAGAGATTGACACGAGACACCGGAGGGAGCTGATTTTGTATGGCTTCCTCGGCATTGCTGCCCCAGTGGGAGGTGGTGGCAATCCACAAACGATGAGCAAAGGAGGTGGTCTGAAACGTGACCTCGTTGGTGAAGGTGCGGCTCGATGTGGCTAAAAACGAATCGACTGCGGCTTTGTCGATCACGGTGTCTTCGGCATAGCACTTGCACTGAATCGCCCAGTAGTCGCCCTCGTGGGTTTTGGCCACGAGATCGATACCGGTGTCTTGCCCCCCGAAATCTTTGCGCGAGGGAAACTCTTCCCACAACCAAACGTGTTCAAAAAGATGGGCGTAGCGGGCATCTGTTTTGAGCCATGCACGCATGAGGCGCTCAAACTGCGTACCTTTTTCTTTTTCGGTGAAGGACGTGGCTCGAAAATGCGAAAGTATGTCGTAGATCGTATTCATTTTATAGCTATTGGTGTGAGGAAATCTCCATTCGGAGGAGTTGGCCTACAAATCGAAATGAAATGCTCTTGTGCCCCGGGGTAAATGGGCATTCTCCTGCGGGGGGCAGACCGAAGTTCGGTCGTATAGATAGAATTTCGGGACGTTCAACGATAGCGCACCCATTTCAGGATTTCGCGCACGGTGGGTTTCTTGCCATACATGAGAATGCCGACGCGATAGATCTTGCCGGCGAGCCACGTCATGCCGAAGGCCGAACCGTAGAGAAGCGTGAGGCTGAGCAATACTTGCCAAATGGGCACACCGAAGGGGACGCGAACCATCATGACCATGGGGGAGGTGAGGGGGAAGAGCGAAGTCCAAAAGGCCAAGGGACCGTCGGTGTTGCTACTGCTGCCGATGGCGGCGTACATGCCGAAGATGAGCAGGAGGGTGACGGGGAGAGTGAACTGCGTGGTGTCTTCCTGACTGTTGACGGACGAACCGACGGCGGCGAGGAAGGAGGCAAAGAGGAGGTAGCCGCCGATGAAGTAGAGGACGAAGCAGACGAGGATTTCGAGGAGGGGGAGGTTGAGCGCTGCGGTGAGGGCTTGGGTGATGTCTTCGGGCAGGGCGGGCGCCGTGCCTTGGAGTTGAGCACCGGCCGCGGCGGCATGGGTGGCCGTGGCTCCTCCGTCGGCGGAGAAACCGAAAAGGACGCTACCCACCGTGAGCAGCAGGGTGATGAGCGTGCCCCAAATGGCCAACTGGGTGATGCCGACGAGGGCGATACCGATGATTTTGCCCATCATGAGTTGGAAGGGGCGCACGCTCGAGACCATGATTTCCATGATGCGGTTGTTTTTTTCTTCGAGCACGCCTTGGAGCACCATCATGCCGTAGGACATGACGAAAAGGTAGATGAGCATAGTCGTGGCAAGACCGATGACGCGGGCGAGGGTGGTCGACGAAGTGGTGTCGCGTCCGTTGGCATCCCACTTGTTGGTGCGGGCTTTCACATTGCGCTGCATGTCGGAGACGATGACATTGAGCTGCGGAATGTTGTAGTGTTGGAGTTTCTCTTGGCGTACGGCTTCGTCGAGGTTGTTTTCCACATAGTCGATGAGGTCGGGCTGCACTTCCTTGGCACCGGAGATGCTCAGCGCGTCGGGGTGTTGGGAGAGGTCGCCGCGAATCTCGACCACGGCTTCGTAGGGGCTGTCGGCGGCTTTGTAGTTGGGGCGCAACACGCTGTCGACGGTGAGGGCGAAACGAGGATCGGGTTTGAAGGTCGCGGCATAGCGGCTGGTGGGATCGATGAGCGCGATTTTGCGTGCCGTCTCGTCATTGCCGATGCGACTCAACAGAACGGGCGTCGCGATGATGCCCACGAAGAGGAAGGGCATGAGGAGGGTGAGTACAATGAAGGAGGTCTTGCGTATGCGGGTGAGAAACTCGCGGCGGATGATGAGGAGTATCTTATTCATGGTCGGGGGCTGAGGGGGTGGAGAGGTCGGCGCCGACGGTGCGCACGAAGATGTCGCGCATGGTGGGCAGGTGCTCGGCGAAGGCGATGGGTTCGACTTGTGCGGCGAGGTGGCGGAGGAGTTCGGCGTTGGTGGCGTCGGGCGATTTGCGCAGCAGGTAGGTGCGGTGGCCTTCGGCATTGGGAGCGCCGGCTTCGGTGATCTCAAAAAGGCGGTCGACGGGTTGGAGCACTTCGCCGGCAGCGGTGAGGGAGTAGGTGTTGTTGCGGAAACGGCGGCGCACGTCGCTCACTTCGCCGCTGAGTACCACGCGGGAGTGGCTGATGAGGGCGATGTCGTCGCAGAGTTCTTCGACGCTCTCCATGTTGTGGGTGGAGAAGATGACGGTGTGACCGGCGTCGCGGAGTTCGAGGATTTCGCGCTTGAGGAGGTCGGCGTTGAGGGGGTCGAAGCCCGAGAAGGGTTCGTCGAAAATGAGCAACGGCGGGCGGTGCACCACGGTGGTGATGAATTGCACTTTTTGCTGCATGCCTTTGGAGAGTTCTTCGAGGCGCTTGTTCCACCAATCGGTGATGTCGAGTTTCTCAAACCACGCTTGCAAGCGGCTTTTGGCTTCGCGGGCGGAGAGGCCTTTGAGTTGGGCGAGGTAGACGGCCTGTTCGCCGACTTTCATTTTCTTGTAGAGTCCGCGTTCTTCGGGGAGGTAGCCGATGTGTGCCACATCGTTTTGCGTGAGCGGATGTCCGTCGAAGGTGACGGTGCCGCTGTCGGGGGCGGTGATGTGGTTGATGATACGGATGAGGGTGGTTTTGCCGGCGCCGTTGTGGCCGAGCAGACCGAAGATGTGGCCGCGCTGCACGTCGATGCTCACATCGTCGAGGGCGGTGTGCGTGGCGAAGCGTTTGCAGACGTGGGAGGCGGAGAGAATGAGATCGTTCATGCGGGGGGCTTTGAATAGAAAAAGTCTGCGACGTGGCGTGATGAGGCTGGCCGCAGACTATAGGGAGGAAGACGAAACGGGTTAGGGTTCGGATTCGCCTTCGATGTAGTCTTCGAGATAGAGTTGCTCGCCGTCGAACACGGCGTAGGTGAAGAGTTGGATCCAGTCGCCGAGGAGTACGACGCGGGCGCTGCGGGAGAGCATGAGGTCGTAGTCGAGATGGCGGTGCCCGAAAATGAAGAAGTTGATGTCGGGGTGGTCCTTGAGATAGGACTTGGCAAAGAGGATGAGGGGCTCTTTGTCTTCGCCTTGGAAGGGCGGTTCGCACCCGTCTTCGCGCTTGAGGCGGCTGTGTTTGGCCCATTGCAGGCCGAAACTTACGCCCCAACGGGGATGGAGGGCGGCGAAGAGACATTGCGCCACGCGATTGTGGAAGAGGGCGCGGAGGAAGGTGAAACTACGACTTTCGACGCCGAGGCCGTCGCCGTGGGCGAGATAGAAAATCTTGTCGGCGATTTCGACAGTGCAGGGCGAGGTGTGGAGCACCACGCCGCACTCTTCGACCAAATAATCGTGCATCCACAGGTCGTGGTTGCCGGTGAAGTAGTGGACCTCGACACCGAGGTCGGTGAGTTCGGAGAGTTTGCCGAGAAAACGCGTGTAGCCTTTGGGGACGACGGTTTTGTACTCGAACCAAAAGTCGAACATGTCGCCCAACAGGTAGATGGCGCCGGCTTTGAGTTTGATGGAGTCGAGAAAGCGGACCAAACGCCGCTCTTGCATGCGGCGGCTTTGGATGGCGAGACTGCCCAGGTGGGCGTCCGACAGGAAATAGATGGGCTTCATGTGGCGGGATTTGTGGGGGGAGAAGGGGGGCGACCGCTCGTGTCGGGGCGATAGCGACGAAGCTGACGGGGATCGTAGAGGGTGCTGTGGTCGGGCAGGCGGAGATCGGCGGGACTCAGGCGCCCGACGTGGTAACGGCCGGCAGCGGCAAAGGTGAGGAGGTGCAAACGGCAGTCGGGAACGGCACGAAAGGTGCGCGCCACGGCGGTTAG
>QWCF01000193.1_pt1 | contig 40113 bp, 64 predicted proteins | sample 1972521 | NCBI WGS metagenome assembly QWCF01 (sample SAMN09866715, study PRJNA288562) | Human oral metagenome isolate term4_saliva, whole genome shotgun sequencing...
AGTCTCTTTACATATAAGAAAATTACAAAAATTAGTAACTTCAGTAACCACCCTTCATAAACCTTATAATAGATACCGTTTAAGAAAGTTACTCATTTTTTAAAAAATAGTAACTTTAGTAACCATATAGTAATCTATTTCTTAAAAAATACTTTTGCAACTATTCCATCTACCTTTTTATTTTTAGTTGTTAAATTAAAATGATTATTAATTTTTCTACTAAAAGCTTTATTAGGTATACTTTCGTAGCCCTCACGATTACAATATTCAACGTATTCATTGTAAATAGTACTAGATTTCTCACCTACAATTAAATCTACATTCAACATTTCTAAATACTCACTTACAGGGTCAATCTCGTTTTTATACTCTTCAAACTCACGATTAGTATATTCACTTTCGGTGAACTTTTTATTTTTAAGTACTCGCTTCAAACCTTTAATACCAATGTTAATTAAATACTCCATGCTTTCCTCCGTTAGCAATTCATCAATCACAAACGGCTTGTAATCCGGACTACTGCTATCAAAATAAGCACGAAACGGAACAATTACAATCCTACTCAATACGGCTTCGGCGTCAGCACCATCACCAATCTTAGGAATCGAGTTAGCACTATAAATAAGTTTGCAGTAAGGTGTAAACTCGAATTTGTCACGCCCTTTTAATTCGGCGTTAATTTTTTCACCAGATACAATTTTTTTAAATTGTTCGGTGTCCTTTAATTTCTTGTTTGAAATATCATCACCTATATTAGCTAATTTATTAACCATCATCGCTGTTGAAAATCGGTCATTTAAGTGCTTAATATCTAATACAGAAGTATTTTTCGACCCTAACAATTCTTTAAGCATATTAAGAAATGTACTTTTACCGTTTTGTTTCTGACCGGTTAAAATAAAACATTTCCTTAATTCGCAACGTCTATAAAATGTATAACCAATCATTTCCTCGATCAACATTCTAATTTCCTTATTATGAATAGCTAAATTATCAATCACTTCGTCGGTTAATTTTGCGTAAGTCTCCGGGTTATAATTCCACTCGATTTTATTAGTAATGATTATATCCGGAGTGAAGTCTGTAAATAAGTCGGTCTCGATGTCTAATAAGCCGTTTTTGAATGCTATTACGTTCGGTGACCCTACTTTATACTCCTTATCAACTAATATTTCTAATTTATTGATTATTTCCTTGCGTTGACTACTAAATAAATTAGGCATATACTTGTCAATCGTTCGCTCTAGCTCTAACGTTCCGAAATGATAAATACCGTCTTTATACACGTGTAAGTTTCCGTTAATACGCTTAATATGGTGTTCACTTACAAGAAACCTACTAAATTTATCGTAGTTTAATTTACCGTCTTTCAAAAATATCTCTTCGCTAAAGGCGTCGTCTCGAAGTATTACCTCTATCTCGTTTTCGTCTAACGGCTCATCTACTATATGCTTGTTGATTAAACGTATAGTTTCCCTAACTTCGCTTTTTTCAAAGTCATAACCTTGCAACGTTAAAATATATTTGAATAAGTTACTGTTTCTGCCATCACCCTCGCTAAGGTTAGTAAAATCTATCTTACTTTTAACAGGTGTTAAAAACTTAGGTAAGTAGTCGTAGGTGTCGCTATCCCACTCAACGAAACGCTCCGCCCCGTCTTTCTTAATTACTTGATATGAATTTTTGTAACCTACCTTAATATCAGCTTTTATTCCAATAGCTAAATTTACACCTGTGTAATTCTTGTGTACCTTGTCATTTTTAAATAGAAAGTGTCTGCCTCTAGCGGTCTGGTATACTTTACAATTTAATTGTAGGTCTTCGACTAAGTCCATTAACTTTTCGCTTTGCTCTTCGTCGTCTATATCAATTAAAATTGTGTTAGTATTTAAGACCCCACCGTAAGACTTTAGTTTTTGCGCCTCCTCTAGCGTCTTAAGTTTTTCTCCGTTTTTAAATTTGTCCACCGAACTTTTGCCGTTCGTCTCGACATAACCTTTATATAGTGACTCCATATTTTTTTAACCTCCTAACAGCGTTGTCGCTATAATGTTTTTTATCCAAGAATTTAAAATCCTCGCTGACCTCGTAAGCGAACACGTTTTTAATACGTCTGCCATACAAATTTGCGTATACTTTATAATGTGGCTTCGCTAGTATCTGAAACTCACGTTTTTCGTTACATTCATTCACCGTTTTTACCGGATGCACTTTATTGAGCAAATAAGCACGCATAGAGCGTCGTATAATGTTTTCGGTGTAATTACCCTCGGAACATTCTCGAAGCTCTCCTACAGCCTTAATTTTGCTTCCTACGAGCAAATAATTATTTACATCTTTCTGATAGATTTTTTTGTAGCATTCAATACCTAAATTCAACCCGGTCGCTCGTTCCCAACGGTGGCAAACATCTTCGATTTTATCTAGGTCGGTATATTCTACAATAATACCGTCGGTGTTCGTTTGAACTAGCTTACAAAACGGCTCTAACATTTCGATTAACGCGGTAATTAATAGTTGTCCGTTAACACAAATTGTATTGCTCGCTCTTGGGTTGTGTAGCTCGCTATATTGATTTTTGAAATTACCAACAATACTGTTATCTGCTAGCTTGTAAGGTAAACGCTCGGGTTTACCTTTTAACTTAATGTTTTGCTCGTGAATATATTTCGCTCTACTCTTGTTTTTAATATTGAAATAACCTAACTTTTGTAGTAACGCCGGATAAAATGTTTCGACGTCGATAACAGCTATTTTATTAGTACTAACGTAGCCTTTACGAGCGCCGTGGCACCCACCGTAACCGTAGACGTGTTCAACGCCGGCAACCTTAGTTCTAAACTTTTGATTGTAGCTTTGGTTTGTATCAAAAAACTTTTTAATCTCGGTATACTTGAATAAAATATCAACCACTTTAAAATTAAACTCGTTTTTAATATCGGGTGTGCCACCTATAGCGTACGCCGTGATACGTGCTATCGTAGAGTTTAACAAGTATTTTGGTAAGTTAAATTCGTTAATCAAAGCTAGTTTACATTTAAAAGTGTCTATATTTTCAAAAAACGTCTCAATAACCGCCTCTAGTTTAGTTTTAACACCGTACGAATTCATTTTATATTCAATACTGTAGTCGTCCTTGCAATCGTAGACGGTAACAACTTTCTTAAAATAATCAGCTTGGTCGTATGTAATCCATATTTCAGACCCTTTGCGGTTAATATACTTGTCGAGGTCGTCGTTATTATCAATTATTAAATTGTGTTTGTTGTCAAGGTCAGCAATATGTACCTTGTTATTTTCAACATAATAAAATATCATTGTTTACCTCCATGGAGGTCGAGGGCGGTTAACCCTCGAATACCTCTAAAATTTTGTACGTATCATAACCGTTTTTGTTTTTGCCATACTCAAGTGAGTACTCCAGTTTATTGTCGTCGATATATTCTTTAAGCTCTTCTATATCCTCTGCATACTGTTGGTAAGTCTCAAACTCAATTGGTCGGTCACCTTCTGAGAAGCTATCAAGTAATTGTTTTGCTATATGAATCTTTTGACCTGTATCAACTAATTGGTTATGGAAAATCTTATTGTTTTTGTATTCACCCTCTAAGATTTTGTACCATATCTTAATCATGGGTTTGTCACTCTTACTCATTCCAAGTTCTAACTTTTCAACTTGTACCTCGTATGTTCCATGGGGGGCGTCTTTAAATTCTCCCCCGTTTTCCATTGCCTCTTTAACGTCCGCTTGTAAACCTTCTAAGTCTACCATTTTGTCGTATTTGCTGAAATCTATTGCCATTGTTTTTATTCTCCTCTTTGTCTTCTTTTTCTAGTTTTTTTCTCTACTTCTTCTAATGCTACATCTTCCGTAAACGGGTTGACTAGTTCGTTACCGTCTTCGTCCGTGATTATCTCGGGCGCCTCTTCTTTTTTCTTGCGTCGACGTTTTGGTTTGTCTTCCTCCACGACTTCCACTATATCCTCGAGTGTCTCTATTACTGGCTCAGACTGACTGACCGACACTTTTGTCGGTTTGGTTGCTATTCCCTCTTGTGCTTCGATTAAAGCCTCTTTAAACTCATTAATATCTAAATTAATAACGTCACGTTTAAAATTGAAACGCCCGCCACCGAACTCGTTATTTACTTTTTTAAGTCTTAATTTTCGGTTATTATCTTCGTCGACGAACGCCCTAACAGTTAAGTCGACCGTACCACTTAATACGTTAGCGGTCTTACTATCAATGTTTGGTTCGAATTTTGTACGTGTTATACCGTTTTTTAGTTTTAGTTCTTCGCGTCTTTCTTTAGAAATGAACACAAGTCTATATCCTAAACCTTTCAATCGTTTAATAGCGTTGTTAAACTCGGTTGTTACCATTTGCCAACCTTTACCGAAACTACCGTCTGACTCGTGTTCCCAACCTTCTTTATTTAGTTTATAAATTCTACATAATTCCCTTAAGTCCTCTATTAAGTCAATCGCTACCGTTTCAAACGTGTTTTCTTGGGTCTCTAGTCCGTCGATAATTTCTAGGAAAGTTTCCCAACCGTATTTAGTTTTTAACACTCTACTTGTCATACTCTTTTCGTCTCTGATTAAAATAAACGGGCTTTCAGTATTGTCGGTATTTCCGTCGGTATTAATAAATAGTACATTGTCAAATTTATCTACAAAAGTAGATTTTCCTACATAACTGTCAGCGTATATCCATAAATCGGGTTTAACATCTATCACCCTATCTCTTTTATTGTTTTTTGGTAATTCAAACATATAATTAGCTCCTTTTTCTAAGTTTCTACAATATTCACAGTATGGGTTGTTACAAAATGGAAATAACCCGTTAAAGTTCGTATTGTTAATTGTATTTATTAATTTAAAATGCTCATCAACTTTATTTTGGTCGTACTCAACATATTTGATATATGGTTGTTCTAAACTTTCGAGTATTCTTTTTCTAAAATTGAATAAGTCTTCCGTTTTCTTTTGTCTGATGAAAGTCTTAGGTATGAATATATAACCTAACTTATCGACTTTCTTATTGAATAATTTCTCGTAATAATATTTATAAATGTGTAATTGTCTTGATTTTAAATAGTGCGCCTCGTTATTTGAATATTTGAAATCGTATAAACTAACGCTACCGTTTTTGTTTGTGATAACTAGGTCTATGAATCCTAAGAAATCGTCTGTTTCGAGTTTAACTTCGTACTCGCAATTAAAACTGTTTAGTTTTCGTTTAACTCGTTCAGCTTGTAAGCCTATCTTAATATCTTCGTTAACGTGCTTATCGGTAATTACCGGGAACATATCAAAATACTTATTATTAGTTTCTATTGCCTCATGAATTGCCTTACCGATAATTAACGGGTCGTCTGCGTCTAAGGTGTTAATCAAGTTGATGTTAAAGATATATTTAAACTGAAACGCTAGTTTACATTTTTCAAATTGCTCTACTCGTGAATGACTATAACGCATAGATACGTTTTACAAAGTCGCTAGTTTCATCTAGCTTTTGTCTAATCAGCGCGTCTTTTTGTTCCTTAATTCTCATAGACACCATTACACCGCTTAACTTTTCAATCAAGAAATTATTAGGTTCGAAATTTTCATCCGTATATTTTACAAATATTCCAATCTGTAATCCGTATTTAGTAAACGCCGTAACAACGTCACCCGGATGTAACTCATCCATATCAGTCCAAAATATATAAGTTTCATCTGTGAAATTCCCGTAATCTTTTTTAATTTTAATTTTTGCTTTTTTCATTTAATAAGCCCTCCACTAATTTTTTAAAATCTTCGAATCCGCTAGGTTTAAGTACGAAACTTATTCCGCCGGCATTCTGTATTTGTTCTATTTTCTCTAGTTGCAATTTGCTTGGTTTCCCTCGCTCTTGTTTAACTTCGATACCTAAAAAGTTACCATTACAGCAAATTAATAGGTCGGGTGTTCCGGCTTGTCCGAAAAATTCCGGGTTATACTTCAATACGAAACAACCTTTACTTTTTAAATATGCTTTAATCTTGTTTTCAAATGCTTTTTCTTTCATTTTTTTCACTCCAACCTACTAACCACGCCGGATTAACGTCGTATAAGTTAGCTAATTTTTCAATCATATCTACATGAGGTAAACGGTGTCCGTTCTCAAATAACGACAATGTATTTTGGTCTACAAATAAGATTTTACACACCTCAACTTGTGTTAACCCTCGTGACTTTCTAGTTTCCTTTAATCTAACGTGTAATGGTATCATTTGAATGTAACCCTTAAACTTTCCGAGCGTCTAGTAACTTTTGGATAATCCTCCAATAACTCACCATATAAGCGTGGCTCTTGCTTTTGTAACTCTTTTAGGTCAACGCTAGTACTTTCACTAGCTTTAGTAACTGTAATTTTAACGACGTCGTTCTCAAGTCCTTTAATATCGTTCTCCAACATTGCCTGTAGAATTGTTTCTTTAACGTTTTTAGAGATACCGTCTAATCTCTTTTTCTCTTCTTCAATCGCTCTTAATTGATTGAATTGTTGTAAATGTTTCTTCTCGAATTCCTGTATTGAATAACTCATTTGTATAGTCTTCTCCTTTTTCTAGTGCGTAATATATTTGTTCCTCTATGCTATCTTTAACGATAAATTTGTAGTAAAAACACGGTCTTTCTTGACCTATGCGGTGAATCCTTTTAATGCTTTGCATATAGTCCTCGCATTTCTCCGTTGGTGAATAAAAAATTAAGTGACTAGCTTTTTGCATGTTGTGACCCTTGGCGCCGGCTTGATATTGCATTAGTGTAATGGAATTGTCGTATTTATCGTAATTCTTTTTATCTACACAACTGCCGTTAACATAAGATATTGGGCGGTCTTTAGGTATGCATTCCTTGATAGCTCTTAACTCGTCGTTGAAATTGTAAAATATAATTAACCTATCTTCGGTAGAATTTATTAAGTCTTTCAACCGCGTCTTTTTATGTTCGTTGTGAATACACGCTAACTGTCTAAGACCTAAGCGGTAATTTAGCACAGTATCACCTATGATTTTTACGTTTTTAAACTTAACTATGCAATGCTCCTCAAACTCTTTATAGTTAGCGTCATTGTCTATTCTAACGTCTATAAAAGTTTGTTCCGGTAAGTCAAAGACCTCCTCGGTCTTCATGAATACACAACCATATTCACGCATTTTACGTTTTAACCTATTAACGTTTTTATAAGGCTCTTTTTTATCCATTTGGTAAAATGTACGTCCAAAACGTTTTAACAATTTACGGTTTAAAAATTGATTATAAAATTTAGTTTCTTTAATATCCCAACCAAGTAAATTAAGTTGTGTCCAAAGTTTCTCGTATTTCCCACTTGTTGGCGTTCCGGATAATAGCACGAGATTTTTAAATTTTAACTTTTGTACGAATTTAGAAATATTAGTTTTACTGTTGCCGAGTACCGAGCTTTCATCAATTATCAAAGTAAACTCCATTAACTCTAGTAGTCTTTTATAGTTATCGCGGTAGGTTTTTTCGTAATTGATAACACCTACTTTTTTACCGTAATAATCGACGTAGTTTTTAAGCGCCTTAGTACTCGTGATACTAAATACTTTATTTGAGTAAAACTTTTCAAAATGTTCAGACCAATCGCTGACCTTTGAGTTTTGGCAAATAACCAGTATTACGTCGTTATCGTACAGCTTGGCTTGTTCGCTAGCAACAAACGTCTTACCTAAGCCTTAGCCCATGTCTAAGTAATAAGCTACTTTATTTCTACCTTTAGCTTGTTTAATTGCTTTAACTTGGTGTGGGTGCAATTTTACTTTAGACATTTACATCACCTCTTTTCTCGTTGTTGGTGTAATTTAATCATTAGTTAAGATTCCCAACAATCTTGATATGTTGTTTGTTTTTAATGATAAAATTTTAGCTATTACTTCTATTTCGTTGTTTTCGCGTGGCGTTAAAACATCTTCTAACACAAATTTTTCGATTCCGGCGATTAACATAACGTTGATTAAAGTCTCTAGTGCATTTTGTGGTGCATTTATCCATTTTAAAAGTTCCGCAGTTTCTTTATCTATTGTTACTTGCATTCTCTTTCACCCTTTCTTGGTATAATCTCGTCAGACGCTCGACGTCTACACGCCATATCCACGTTCTACCTTTTTCAGTTAAAACGTTGCTTTCGATTAATAACTTAGCTTTTCTTAGCTTGTTAACCGCTTCTAAAAAGTCTTCCTTGCTAGTGAATGAATGTTTAAACCAATATTCGAACGCTATATCGAACGTAGTGGCGTACCAATAGTGTCCGTTATAAAAGTGTTCACCGTATTTCTCGTTAGTCTTACACCATTGATTAAATGTTGTTAACACGCTTGATAGTTTCATCCCGAATAAGTCTTTTAAACGTTTTGAATAAAATACCTTTTGCATATCGTCAAATACATCAAACTCAACTGGGTCAGCTACTATCTCTTTTTTGATAGAATTATGTAATTCTTTAACTTTAGCGTAGTTAGGTTTGCTCGGACGCTGTCCATTTAACCAAGTGTGTATAGCGAAACTGCTAACCCCTAACTCATAAGCTAGACTATTATTATTTAACTTGTAATGTTTCTTAATATCATGAATCATAGTTTCAAATGGTGTTATCATCTTATTTCACGTCCTTTACAAAAGTACCATCTACAATTTTGCCAGTACGTTCTTTAATTTGGTTGTACGCGTACTCTATACACTCTACTAATGTGAAGTTGTACTCAACCGCTACCGAGTTTAAGAAATCAATGTAATTACCTAAAGTTTCCGGCGTGTTGTAAAGTGATGAATACTCGTTGAGACAAGATAAGTATAATTCCCAATCATATACCCTTAATGAGTTTGTGTAGTGTTGCCAATGATATGAGTCATATTCTTTAAGCTTAACGTTTTTAAAAATCTCATAGACCGGTAAGCCGTGAATATCTGACGCTACTACTAGCGTTACATAAACGTCACCTATCGCGTCTTTAATCTCGTCGTATGCTTGCGCGTTTCCTTTCTCGTATTTAGTGATAGCTTTTGTAAGTTCTGAATTTTCTTCCCTCGATTTTTCGAGTTGCATCAAAACGTCCCCTTGTGTTAATAGGTTGCGTTCCTCTGCCCAATCTAAAATTTTTTCAATGTAATTGTAATGTTTCATATATTTTTACCTCTTTTATTCTTCTTCGTCCGGGTCGGGAAATAATTCCTTTCCTCTTTCATCGAAATAAATTAATGTTATTCCGGTGATTAAAATGTAAGTTGACAGTATTTTGTCATATTGGAAATTACTTGCTAGTAGCATACAAATAGCGACTACCGTGTAAGTCCAATATAGGTTGTTGAATTTGCGTCGTCTTATTTTGTCCACTATTTTCACCTCTAATCATTTCTAATTTCTCGGGATGTTTATTGAAAAAGTTGGTTAGAAATTTTTCTAAATTTACTAACGCTATATCTGAGATAGGTGCGTTAGTTGTAATTGTTGCTTTCATTCAATTCCCCCTTTCTATAAAGTTTAAATAATTTAAACTTATAGTTCAAAAAAATATGATGGTATTTCTGATGTTGGTATTTGTAAAATTTTACAAGCTTTGTTGATTTCTTCGGTAGTCCAAATCCCGTCATCTTTTAATTTCTTAACAAGAGTAACGTTTGACATTTCCATAAGTATAGCAAAGTTTATATTAGCTTTACAAACCTCAGTAATACGTTTTTGTAACTTCGCATGTTTATTGCGTGGCGTCATATATTTCACCTCCGTTCTTTAATTTTAAGTTTAAATCATTTAAACTTTGTACTTTAATTATACAGTTAATTTTTTCAAAAGTCAATAGTTTTGTTTAAATTGTTTAAACTTTTTTTCTTTACTTTTTTTCTTCATTATAATATAATAAAAATATAAATAAAGAAAGGAGGTGTAAAAAATGAAAATCGCAACTCCTAACGATAGGTTAAAGCAAATAATGAAAGAACGTAACCTAAGGCAAGTTGACGTGGTTAAGATGTCAGAGTATTATCAAAAGGAATTGAATGTTAAACTTACAAAATCTAATATTTCACAATATGTAAAAGGAATTTCTAATCCGGATAGAAAAAAAATCCAACTCCTCGCCAAAACTTTAAAAGTCTCGGAGGGTTGGTTGTCCGGATATGATGTTAAGAAAGACTTAGTAATTTCTAAAAGTGAGTTATCTAATCACTTTGATAAAATATTTCAATCTGACAAGATAAAGTTAGACTTAGACTTCGCAAACCAAAAGTATGAAAATCAAGAACACAGATTAACATTTTTAGCTTTATTAGAAAACTTCGACAAATTGGAAGAAGATAAGCGAAAAAACTTATTACATTATTCGGATGTATTATTAGAATCTACTTACCAAACAGATGAATATAATATAGTGGCAACCATGTTTGATAACTCAATGGAACCTATATATTTCGAGGGTGATAGGTTAATGGTTAGTTTTGGTTTTGATTTCAAATTCGGTGAGGATTATTTAATCGAGTATAAAGAAGATATTTTAATTAGAAGAGTCTTCTTTGAAAATTACAAAATATTATTAGTGCCGTTAAATGATAATCACCCAACAACCACTATAATTTTACCTTTAAAAGACCACTTTAAGATAATAGGTAAAATCGTAGGTAAAATAAAAACAAGCCCTTAATTAAGGGCTTGTTATCACAGTATATAGGTATTATTATACCGGAAAGGACGGAAAAATGCAACGAGTAGCAATTTATGTTCGAGTATCAACTCAAGAGCAAGCTGAAAACGGTAATTCACTTGATTTTCAGCTTGATAAATTAAAAGCGTACTGCCAACTACATGAATATAAAATAGTCGGTGAATATGTAGACGCCGGAGTTAGTGGCGCTAAGTCAGAACGACCGGCGTTAAATAAATTAAAGAAAGACATAGATAAAATAGATATTGTATTAATCTACAAATTGGATAGATTATCCCGTTCAATTAAAGATACCATGTATCTTATTGAAGACTTATTCAAACCAAACAACGTTAACTTAATTAGTTTATCTGAGAATTTTGACACGTCACAAGCAATGGGAATGGCAACTGTTGGTATGCTGTCAACCTTTGCTCAATTGGAACGTGAAACAATTAAGGAACGAATGATGGCCGGTAAAATTCAAGCCGTTAAAAATGGTAAAAATATAAATAAAACACCTTTTGGATATATTAAAAGGAACGGTCAACTAATTAAAGATGAACGAACTAAAGATTGTGTTGATTTTATTTTTAAAAGAATGCTAGAAGGAAAAAGTTTACACGAAACAGTTAAATTGTTAGAAATGAGTGAGTATAATAATTTAAGAAAATGGAGTTTTATTTTTATAAATAGAATAACTAAAAATAAAGTTTACTGCGGACACACAGAGGCACTAGGTGAAATAATTAAAAACACTCACGATAATTATATTAATGATAAAGAATATAACTATATAAATGAACTGCTTTTGGAAAGAAAAACACACAGTTCTAAAAGTCAGAGAAATAAGTTGCCTGCTATATTTCGTGGACTTATCTCTTGTTCTAAATGCAATCGTAAATTAACACCTTTTACAAGAAGAAGAAAAAACGGCGATAAGACTATGTATTACAGATGTAACAACTGCGCTTCGGAAGGGAGAAAAACAATTTCTATAACCGAAAAAGTGTTTGAAAAAAAGCTACTTAAATTTTTAAAATACGATTTTAAAATTGAGTTTAAAAAAACGAAAATAGAAAAAAAAGATTATTCAAAAATATTAAATAATCTTGAAAATAAAAAGTTTAAACTCCAAAAAGCGTGGTTAAATGAATTGTTAACTGATGGGGAATTAGAAAGGTTGCAAAATGAAGTTAACGATCAAATAAAATCAATTAAAGATGAAGAGCAAGAATATAATTTAATGGTTGAAAATTCTGAAAAACAAAGCAATATAACTGGGATTGTATCTAATTTTGAAAGTTTATATTTAACCATGAACGTGGATGAAAAAATAGAATTTTTGAACACTATTATTAAAAATATAGTAACTGAAGAGACGGTAAAAAAAGTGAACGTATACGATAAACATATAATCAACATTGTTGATATTATTTTTAGGTAAAAAAAATACACCCTCTTATACTTTAGTACTTGTTTCTTTTACTTCTTCCCAATATTCGAAGGCTTCATCAATATCTTTATCCATCAATTCTTGGTATTTTTCATCATCCATTCTATCCTCGATAAATCTATCTTCTTCGAAAGTTGGTTCACCTCTATTTAACATTTCACCTAATTGGTAGTAAATACTTCTGTAACTATCCTCAGTAAATTCTACAATCCTGTTATATCCTTTGTGTTTAAAAGTAAGTTTTATCATTGTTTTAGTTCTCCTTTTGTTTTCTTTACATTTATAATTATACACAATATTGTGTATAAAGTCAATAGTTTTTTTATTTTATTTTTTTGTAATAATCATACAATTTTATAGCATTTTTTAAAGTGATATTCTCTACTTTCATTGATTTTCTATACCTATCAATTTGCTGTACTGAAATTCCAGTATCTTTGCCAATTTTATAGCTAGTTAAATCTGATTTTAATAATTTTTCTATAGATTCAATCATGTTATTTTATTTCCCCCATCGCTATTGCTATGCAGAAGTTTTCGAATTTTCTATTCATGTAACTAGTAATATCGTCTATTGTTTTTAAAACCTCTACTTCTTGACCGTTTTTAATTAGTAAGTGTAAAGCCACTAAACTAAAATCTGTATAATCGTAAATTTCGTTAGCATCTACTTTTACATATTCCGTAAACTTATCTAAATTAGCAAGTAAAAACTCTTGTCTTGACTTTCTAAATGCACCGCTATATTTAATTGCATTTTCTAAAAATTCTTTTTTTGTTATATCTCTTTTTCGTTCTCTCATTGTATAAATCTCCTTTTAAGCTACTTGGTTGTATGCAAATTTAACATTTGTGTGATTTGCGTTAAAACAACTTTTTGGAATCCATTTTTCAAAAAGTCCATATTCTGTAAAGAACGCTATTTTATAAGCTTTCTCAGTTTCTTTAACAATAACTTCATCTTCAATTTTGATTAGTGCTTGACGTTGTTTTGTTGTAAATTCTTTGTCAAAGAACCATTTAGCAATACCATATCTATAGTTTTCGCTTTCTCTGTCAAAAGCTTTATCTTCTTTGCTAGTACCTAAATTGTAAATAGCACTTGAGATAGCTTGTGCTCCAAAACGTTTTTTATCATAAGTTTTAACTTGTCTGTAAACTTCTTTTAAAGCCAATTGTAAAGCTAGTTGGTAGTTTCCTACTGCTTTTACAATTCCTTTGGCGATTTTGTGTGCTGTTGTGAAGATGTGTTTTTTTGTCATTGTTTTGTCCTCCTTGTTCTTTACATTTATAATTATACACTTTATTGTGTATATAGTCAAGAGATATTTTAAAAAAGTTCAAAAAAATAAACCCCCGAATAACTCGGGGGTTGTAAGTCTTAGAAAATAAAGCAATTTACTAAGTAATCATCTTCTATCCATTGTTGGGCGGTAGGTGAACCAATTCTACTCCAACCGCCTTTTTTTTCATACACATATACCTCTGTGCCTCGTGGTAGAAACTCTTTATCCTTACTACCTTCGTTTGGTTCTGTCTCTACTTGATAGTCAAGACTTAAGAATCCGCGGTAATAAGGGCGTTCCCTATTCGCTAGGTCAGTGTAAGTATTTAAAATATCTACCTCAGCATTATTAGACGTTACGCCCTTTTCAATATCTTTCTTGAATTGCTCCTTAGTAATTCCCCATTTCGCTAAATAAGGGTAAGGGTCAACATGGTCGGAGTAGTTGTTAGGTTGATTATTTGTGCAGTAATAATGCGTCTTAATTCCCTCTAGTGAGTTACTATCGAGTGTAACTGGGATACCGCCTTGAGTTGCTAAGTCGCGTAATACTTGGACGTAAATTTCGTAATCTCGTCTAAATTCTTCATAATTTTGGTGGCTTTCGATTAATTCAACCGCACCGTAGGTTTCATTATTCCACTCACCGCCAACATCCCAAGCGCCCTGTCCGACGTAAGCTGTTTGGTAAACTTCACCATTTCCAACCACGTGCGTATAAAACCCACTACTTAGGTCTTTGTTACTCATATAGGTAGCTTCACCGCTTGCCTTACTTGTTGGGTTCCCTGTAGAATGTGCGTGTACTTGTCGATAAGGTGCCACGCCAACCTGTGGTGTTTGTCGTAAATATGTTGTATCCTCTGTATAAGTCATTTGTTGTTCCTCCTCGAACGCCGGACGAATCCATCCAATCACGCCGGTAAAGTCTCGTTCGTTGAATCGAGCCGGTGCGCCGTTAATTAAGGCGTCCGCGTTTCCGTCTATGTTTTGTTCTATCGTTTTAATCGTATAACCGTCACTATCCTCTAGCACAGCACCGGTGTGACCGTAAGGGTGTGTTGGCACACTCATTACAAATATGTCTCCGGCTTGGGGGTTAACCCCCGGGGCGTCGTATATAACCGTCAGCCCCTGTTTTTTTGCGCTATCTAGTAAGTCTATAGCGTTTCCGGATAATCTAACACCCCAAAACTTGTTAAGATAGAAATTTATTAAGTCAACGCATTGACTACCGTAATATCCGTCAAAGTCATGGGGTTTATTCACCTCGGCGCGTAGAAAAGTCACCGCTTGCGTTTTCGTTGTCATACTTACTCACTCCTTGTGTTAATAATTGGTGTAGACCTACACTAGCAAGTCCACTTGTAACGGCTGTGGCGTCTTTAAAAACGTACCAACCCACTAAGCCCCCGACTATCCCTAACACACGCGGTATTAATTCTGACGGGAAGGCTTTCCACTCTTTTAACGCCTTACCTAACAGCGTTAATAATACTACTACTAATGAAACTAATAATGGTTGTACTTCTGACATGGTTTTATCCTCCTAATTATTCTCTGATTTTAATTGATTTACAATTTCTGTCACAAGACTTCTCAAATCATCTTTTGCAACAAATCTAGAATTAAATTCATTTTCCTTGTTTCCTAATACATTGTATATAGTCGATTCTAAATCTTGACGTAAATTCGTATCATCATATGGTGTTGGTAGTTCTGTGCGTTTGGCGTAGTCGTTTAATTCATTTTTTGTCGCAAAATCTAAGTTTGCAGAATCATATTCTCTAAGTTTGCTTTCGATATCCTCTACACTCCTTTTAACAGAATTTACACTATTTTGAACATCATATTCTAGCGAATTAAAACGACTTCTTAAATCAAAATCATTGTAAATTGTATCGTTATCTTCTTTGGCCTCAAGAGTTTCTACACGCTTAACCAAGTCAGAATCGTTATACGACGCCGGAATAGTCTTCTTAAACTCTTCAAAGTCAACGTTTGATACTTTGTTGTTAAGTTCACCATTGAACGCCACCACGTCGTCTTTAGTAGCGAAATTAGTGACATCTACTTTTGGAGCGTCCTCTAACGCTTTAACTCTATTACTTAAGGCTGTGTCGTCGTATACTGTGTTGTTGTCCGGACGTTGCTCTAGTTCGCTTACACGTCTTTTTAGGTCTGAATCGTCATATACTGTATCTTTATCAACCTTAGTCTCAAGGTTTGTTAGACGCTCTTTTACGTCTGTATCATCATATACAGTATTGTTGTCGGGTCTTTGTTCCAACTCACTAACTCGACGTTTCAAGTCTGTATCGTCATACGCTGTAGTGCTTGGTCTTTCCTCCAATGCTCTAACGCGCCCTTGTAGGTCGCTGTCGTCATAACTAGAGCCTGTCGGTCTATCCTCTAAGGCTTTAACCCTGTTAGTTAATGCGGTGTCGTCATATACTGTATCATTGTCAGCTTTACTTTCAAGAGCAATTACACGCCCTCTAAGGTCTGAATCATCATAAATTGTATTATTATCGGGTCTTTCCTCTAAGTTGCTAACTCGACGTTTCAAGTCCGTATCGTCGTATATTTCTGACTTTTTAGCGTAAATTTCATTCGCTCTAGTTTCAGTTAAAATACCCTCTACTGTTAACCCTTTTAACGCCTCTTTAAGCTCGTCTTTAGTAACAACGTCTACTTTATCAACAATGATACTGTTGTTAAAATAACGTTCTTTAACAGCGTAAGTGTTGATTTTATCAATTTCAGATACTTTCACCTTGAATTTGAAGCGGTAAAAGTCTGTTGTGCGTTCCTCATCGTCTAAATATAAGAAACAAACAACCGTTTCGTCTTTCGTGATTAAACTAGTATCAAACGCAACCTTAATCTTATTATCTTCAATAGTTCCAAGCACTTTCCATACTGACAAACTATCCATAAATTTAAACATTGCGTAGGGCTTTTCGTTGCCGAGTTTTACGTTGGCAACCTCGAACTCAAATAACCCGTTATTTTTATCGTGTGAATACAGTTCGCAAAGGCTGTCTTCTGTTTTTCTAACTTGTGTAGTACTTTCAATCGGTAATTTAATTATTTTTTTCATGTGTCTAATCCTTTCTAATCGGTAGCTCCGTATAGCGTTTATATAGCGCCTCTATCTTCCCGTTGCCACCTATCTCTTTGTAATTTGTATATAAGCCCGACAATTCTTCAAAATCGTCGCGTGTTGTGTAACCTTTGAGTATTGCTTCTCCCAAATCTTGGTGCAATCTGTAAGAAATGATACTTTTATTTGAACGCCTGTTTTGTCGTCCAATCTTGGTGACCTCCTCAACTTGGGTTTGTGTTTTTTTTACTTCATTACTTAAACTTTCTATTTGTCCTATAAGTCTTTTATTTCCCTTATCTAACCACCATTTAACCGCCGGTAAAATTACAACAGTTAACACTTGCGATACGATAAATAAAACATTTTCAAGCATTTATCCTCCTTTCTAAAACAAAGAGGGCTGTTAAGCCCCCTCTTTCGTTAGGTGTTCTAAGTCCATATCAATCAAGCACTCTTTAACTTTTTCTTTTAAAAAGTTTGGCACTTGTGCGAATGTACGTTTGCCTTTTGCTATATTAATTGCGAATAACATTGCCATCATTACTGTCACCTCCTTTATTTTGATTTTCAGTTTCAACAACTGCACCACCCCCTACTTGTGTGATTAAGTCCATTAATGACCCTTGCGTAATATCAAGCTCTTTTTTGACTTTATCAAGTTCAGCTAATTTAGTGTCTACTAGTTTTAGTTTTTCATCAACTTTTGAAAATTTCTCATTTTCAGCCCTGTTCGGATAGGTGTCTTGGTAGAATTGTTCTAAAACTAAAAAAATTAACTCGTCTTCTGACTTTTGCGTATGGTCTCCATTTAAAATTTTCGTGATAATTGTTAAATTATCCTCGCTATTAATCTGAACCCTTGTTTTAATTATTTCGGCACCTTTAAAAACCGCACTCGTCCACGAAACTTTATACATTTTCTTTCACCTCATTTTTTTTCTCAAACGCGTCGTTAACTTGAATAAGTTCGCGTCGTTGCCACTCAGTTAAACTCTGCGCTAATATTCCAACCATGATAAATGGCGGTAATTGTTCCTCCATTGCTGTCACCTCTAAAAATTTATAAATATTATTTTTTGCTGTTGCAATTTTAAGCTCTACTGGTTTCTCCATTTTATTTACCTCCTAACCACTTACCAAAACACCATGTACAAATCTTAAGTTTCTACCACCAATATTTATCGTCCCGGTTACACCATTATGCGTTTGGTTACCCTCCAAAATATTTAAAGACCTCGTAAACAAAGTATTAATTTCAGTTGGAGTATTAATATTTGTTTTATACAAACCATTTTCTAACTTTATTTCAAATATCGGCATATACCCTCTAAGGTGCTTATCGAACGCCCAAGTATCCACCCAAGTGTAAACCCCGAATGCTTTGGTATTTTCAGTTAAAACTATATCAAAGGTGTTTTCTCTGTATTTTTGTTCTAAATGTGTGAATGTTCCTATTGTTCCAATTAATGTATTGTTGTTGTATATTTTCAAACCCTCACTCGTTAGTGAGATTTTTTTATACTTATTTTGGTAGTTGTCCTTCTCTAGAATATCTAAGGATTCGTTGTTGAAACTGAAATATTTGTTGTAGTTGTTCCAAGCCACGATTATATCTTCGGCACTTTGTCTGAAAACCGTTCCTATATTTTGGGTTTGCGTTTTTGTCAACTTACGAAACGCGTAATTCACTTCGTAGACCCTAACGTTTTTAATTGTTGGATTTGCGTAATTGAATGTCAATGTAATTGCTGAATTACCAAAACTGCTGACTGAAACAACATTATCTTTGTTTTTCAACGGAAATTCAACGTCAGTCTCACCACTAAAATTACTGAGTGCGTTGCTATAAGAGAAACTTTTATTATTTACATCTCCGTCTACATCAAAATATAAAACTAAGTCTTTACCTCCTAAGTTTTTGTTAAGAGTAATATTTAACCATGTGTTAACTCTTGAATTTATTGTGTGCGTGACATATAAATTACCTTGTAAAGTTTCAGTAAAATCACCCTCGTAAACTTTTACGTTTTTTATCGTTGTATTTGTACCTAACGGATAGAAATTAACCCTATCTTGTTGGCTTGTATACTTAACAACCCAAAAATTAGTATTATTCATAATAGGTTTCTTAGTGTTTCCGGACGCGCCGTAAATTCCAGTTTCTTGCTTCGCTGTTAAACCCGAAATATCAGCTACTATCGTGTACCAAGTATTAGCTTTTAACGGCGTAGATGAATAAAAGTATACGTCGTTACCAGTTTGTGTTCTGTTATCTTTTAAAATATCCGGTGTGCTATCTCCTAAGATTTGCGTCGTTTCCTTTACATAACCTATTTCTGACCTAAACTCATTCAACGTACTTTCAAATGTTCTATACCTTTGAATCGTTTCTTTAACTTCTTCAACGTTTGGAACGTTTTCCATTCTAGCGTTAGCGACAGCGTTTAAACCCTTGTAAGTGACTAACACAATAACTTCAAGAGGTGTACCGTTTTGCTCTTTATTTCCCCAATCATATTGTAAAATTTCACCATTTTCAGTGTAATTTCTAGTGTAGAATGCACCCCATTGCGTATTGTTACCACCTTTGTGTTTGATTTTAAGATTGTAACCGTTAATTACTCTTTGACCGTCGTAATAAACTTCAGCAAATATTTTTACGTTGTTTGTAACATTGTTTACATATCTACCTTCAAATCTTACATTAGCGGTTAGTGTGTGCCCATCTGTTCCATTACGTCCATTTACTCCATTTTCACCTTTAATTTTTATCCATTTATAACGACGATAATCGTTACTGTCGTTAATTTCAAAATCAGTATAAGTCCCGATGTACTCTTTGTTAGTGCTGTTAGTAGTACTGAACTCACGGTCTCCTGTAGATGAATTAGAATACGCTGTGTGCAAATAGCTAGTTCTACCGTCGGAACCTCTAGCACCGGGTACACCTTGTTGACCATCTTCACCCTTAATCTTACTCCAAGTGTAAGCTGATGGGGTGGTTGGGGCTGTTGCACTAGTGCCAGTATAAATACCTATATACTTAAGATTTGAGTTATCACTCATCGGCGACCCGTTGGCGTTGTCGCTGTACTTACGGTGTATGTAACTACTTACGCCATCTCGTCCGTCTTCGCCCTTGATTTTCACCCACTTGTATTTTCTATAATCAGAACTATCAGCCACTTCAAAATCGCTGTAAGTACCAATATATAACTTATTAGAGCTGTTTGTCGTACTAAAATCTCTGTCTCCAGTAGGACTGTTCGCATAAGCTGTGTGGAAATAAGGCGTTCTTCCATCAGCACCTTTACCCCCAGGTACTCCGTTTGCTCCATCTTCACCTTTGATTTTTGACCATAAATAGCTAGTTGCTGTTGTTGGTGGGGTCGGGCTTGTTCCTGTGTAGATTCCGATGTATTTCAAGTTGGAATTGTCACTCATATTAGCACCATTTGAAGAGTCACTATATTTTCTGTGAATGTAATTACTTACGCCATCTCTTCCTCTTAAGTCTTCTTGTGCTATACTCCAAGGTTGCACTGTGTCACCTTGAATAACTCTAGCATTAGTGATTTTAATTTTAGCGTTGACATTATCGGTACGTAAAAACGCACGTTTACTATCCAGTAAGTCGTTGTTAACCGTTAATGTTCTGACATAAGTCCCTTTAGTTGGATTTATATCTGGGGTCATCCAAGCTCTATACCTTATACCGTCGTACCACTCAAAATTCAATCTACTAATTTTTTTATTAGTTCCGTTAGGTAAAATCTCGTAGTCGGCAATAAATGTAATTTTATCGCCTGTGTTAAAACCTAACTCGCGAAAATTTTTGTTGTCTACTAGTTTAAAAGCTTCTTGCGTCGAAAAATTATCATTGACTGCTGTTAGTATTTTCTCACCAGCCGTTCCGCTAAGATAATTTCTAGCGTAAGACTTACCATCTACACCATCTCGACCATTATTTCCGTCACGACCTCTTGCTCCGTCTTCTCCACGAATCTTAGTCCACGAATACTCACTTGGGTTGGTTGGTGCTTGCTCTTTCTCACCACTATAAATACCTATGTATTTACGATTTGAGTTAGTATCAAAATTAGACCCGTTTGCATTATCACTATACCTTGTGTGAATATAGCTACTTTTACCTTTCAACTCATCACGACGTTTTATTATTTCCTCTTGTGTAATTTGTCGTATACCGTCAGCGTTTACTGTTAGGTCGTTTACTATTTTTCTTACGCCGTCTTTAGTGACAACCTCTTTTAGAATGTTAGATTTGATACTGTCTTTTAATTTAGTAAAAATATTTTGCGTTGTAACCTGTCCGTCTTGGAACTGTTGCGTAAACGTTTCATCACTTATGATTTGATTAATAAAAGCCTTATCTATAAGTGCGTTTTTAATTTCGGCAAAGTTTAATTTTGCTTGAATTGCTTTAATCAGTTCAGCCTCGGTTATTATCGTTTTAAGGCGCCCAATATCGCCCTCCACGGCGTCTAATATTTTCGTTTTGACTACATCGGGAATAGTACCGTCAGCCTCGAATAACGCCCTTTTAACCTCAACTGCACCTTTTGACTTCTCCTCTAGTTCCAACATCTTATCTTCAATAGCTTTACGGTCTAATTTTAGTAATTCAGATAAGTTTTTTTGTATTTTAAAAGCGTCGGTGAAACTTTCAGTTATTTTCTCGTCGATTTTCTCTTCGAGTTGACTAAGGCTCTTAATTTGTCCGAAATTAGCTACCTTTAAAGCCCCGAAACTAATTTTTTTATAACGCTTAGACATCGGGCTGTACTCGTAAGCTACAACCTTTAATCTCTTGTCAATATCAAACTCAACATTACGGAACCATACCGTATCGAATAAGTTTACACGCTCTTGGTTACTATCGATAACGTTAACCGTTAAGTTATCACTTGGAAAGTCAACTAATGTATCTCTAAAATATTTTTTACCATATTCAATCAACTGCTCTTGGTTTGTGATAGTTTTACTATTAACTTTTAAGTAGTTAGTATAAACTCGCGGATATGCGTTGATATTAGGGCTGTCAACGGTCGCGGTGATAGTTTGTTTATTATTCCCCTCACCCTCTAACTCGACGCTTAATTTAAGCCTTGTAGTGATATTCTCGGTACTAATCGCATTGTCTAAGTTTTTAACGTTTTTCTTATTCATGAAAAGTATTTCAGTATCAACACCGGCACGAGCTTTTAAATCGACTAAAAAGTTATCTCTTATCAACTCACCGCCCCATTGACCAAGTATTGAGTGCTTGTCTTTACTTAACACCTTACCGGCTGTGGTGTTGCTTAAATTTAGAGTGTGCATAGTAGCAACGTCACTATTAAATATAAAATTGTGTTGTTCGGTCGTACTCCCAGCTAACGCCTCCATTACACGGCGCCCAGTAGCGTTGTTTACTGATATTTTATCAACACCAATAAAATTAAGGTCGTCTGTGATATGTTTGGCGTAGACCCTAACATATCCGTTAATTTTATTGATTTTTTTGATTTTAAATAGCTGTAAACCTCTTGTGTCATCAGCCTTAAGGATAGTTTCACAAGTTAAATGTTTCCATACTCCCAATCTATCAACCGGGAATCTAAATTTTAAATAGTACTCCGCGTTTGCCTTTTGATAAATAACATCATCATAAGCATTTGATAACGGGAATCCGTCGTTATAATTATCTGTCGCAATATAAATCATCTAATACGCCACCTCGGTTCAATCGTAATTTTAGTTATTCCGGCGCCAAGTACTACTGGCTGTAACCCGGGTTCAATTTCAAAAAAGCCACCTCGAGTACTCGAGATAGCTAATTGATTATTTTTATTTAATACGTGTTGTTCACGGTGTTTACATTCTATCACCATGCGCGTGTCAAGACTTAACCGCATAGTCTGACCACCAATAGTTAAGGTAGTGTTACCACTACCTTCAACTATTATTCTAGGTTCACTCCTCCAATTACCAATGTTTGTTATGGTTCCGGAACGTGTGAAAACTTGTGACGGCGCGTTTTTAAGATACTTAAAAGGCTGTACGTCACATTGAAATTTACATTGCCATTGATTATCCGCCAACCTCTTAACAGAAACGGTATTTTTAAAATCTATATATATAAAGTGGTTCGGTCTCGTCCACAACTCCAACTTCATATTAACGCCGTAGAATCTAGCAATAAGCATATCCATTTTCTCAAGGCTGTTACATTGAAACGTAAACGTTCTTGAGTACGTTTCAAACGCCTCCTCGAAAATGTTAACATTTCCGTTTGCACCGTATGAACTTTCACTGCTAAAACGAGGTTTATTGGAACGCTCTTGTCCGCTATCTATTAAATAAATACCATCCTCCGCGGTTATATTCCAACCGTTTAAAATAAAATAATTCATTAAATAATACCTCCTTCGTCGATTAGGTTGTTAAGTGGTGAATATATCGCCTCGCCAAAATGCTCGCCGTCGATATTCATTACACCTTTAAATTCGATGTTAGCGAACGCCGTTGTTAACTCATCAAACTTACTATTTAAGAGTCTAAACGGGTTACTAGTTTCGCTATCAAAATTAACGTTTCCATATGCGTTAAAGTTAGTATCGAAGTCACCTTGCCATGAATCTTGTAACTTGTTAGCAAGTTCTGAAATACTATCAACCGCACCGTCTGACGCTTGGTTAATACCAAGAGCAATCCCCTCCGGAATTGCGTGTCCTACTGTTTTTGCGAAAACTTTCGACGGCGAGTTAATACCTAAGAAACTTTTAGCGCTATCAATTAAACCACTAAAGAAACTTTCGACTTGATTGTAAAACCAACCTGTAGCGCTAACGATACCGTTCCATACTCCTTCGACTATGCTACTACCTATACTAGTTACGCTAGACCACAACGAATTAAGACCACCACTGATACTATTCCAAACCCAATACCCGAACCCGGAAACCCTATTGGCACCTTGTTGGAACCAAGATACAAGCTGATTAAATTTCTCATTAAACCACCCCGTAGCATTAGACCACATAGAGCCAAGAGAACCACTTATACCGCTCCAAACCAAATACCCGAACTCCGCTATTTTACTAGGTAGTTCGCGGAACCAAGAAACAAGTTGATTAAATTTCTCGGTGAACCAAGACGTAACGCTAGACCACATAGAACCTAAAGACCCTGTTATACCTTGCCATATCCAAATCCCAAATTGTGCTATCTTGTTCGGTAGGTCTTTAAACCAACCTACTAATTGATCGAATTTCTCGGAAATCCATTGAGTTAAACTTTTCCACCAGTCACTAAGGCTACCGACCATATAGTCCCACCATTTACTAACCGTGCCACCTATACTACTAGCATTATCGCTGAACCATTGAATAAATGCGTCCCACTTTTCAGAAACCCAATTACCAATGTTTTCGAACCAACCGCCAATAGCGTCAGCTACCTCGCTTAAACTCATTCCTAAGAATAGACTGCTAAGTAGATTAGCAATATAAACAGGTAAATCGACAAAAACAAGCTCCAATCCGCCAGTAAAGGCGCTCCATATTAACGAGAATATATCACCCCAACTAACTTCACCTATAAAGTCACCAACCTTGCTGATACTTTCACGAATCAGTTTACCTAACGTGGCTCCCATATCGCTATAATCAGCGTTTTTGATATGGTCTACTAGCGTTTTAGCAAAGTCTACTATCTTGTTAACAATCCAAGCTAGCGCACCACCTAAGTCGAAATTTTTGAACCCCTCAACAATCTTACTGTTAATCTCTTTTGAGATGCCGTTCCAGTCTGTCTTTTTGAAAAACTCAAATATTCCGTCGACTAGTTTTGCGAAACCTTTAACGACGTCAGAAATAAAGCCACTTCCAACCTCGAACCCTTTCAGTAATTTCTTAACTACTGAACCTAAGTCGAAATTAGCTATATTTTCACCAAGTTTAGTTAGACCTTCTTTGAATTGACGTCCCCACTTACCAAGCATTTCAGTAACTGATAGTTTACCGTCGAAAACGTCGTTAACGTCTTTCATAAGACCAGTTAACGCTTGTCGTAAAGGAGCTACACCTCGTGACCCTATCATTAATAGATTATCTTCCAGTTGGTCTAACTGACCATTGAAAGTTTGGGCTTGTTTTTGCATACCGCCACCGAACGTCTTATCCATTTGGTCGACTAGTTTCGGTAAGTACTCGTCTGACAACAACTTACCTTGGGACGCCATTTGCATTAATTCAGCCTTACTCTTTCCTGTTGCCTTTGCTAACATATCCCAAGCCGGAATCCCACGTTCCAGTAATTGGTTCATTTCCTCGGTCTGAATCTTACCTTTGGCGCTCATTTGTTGATACGCCGTAGCTATTCCCTCCGCCTTTTCAACGTTACCTTTGGCGCTATCTCCTATTACTTGCATGGTCTTAAATAGTTGGTCTCCGTTTAATCCGGCTATTTTAAGTTGTTGCGCGAATTTTTGTGTGCTGTTAAAGTCAAACGGCGTATCTTTTGCGAATTTTTGTATCCTTGATAACATCTCTTGACCTTTTTCAGCGCTTCCCATTAACACTTCCCAGTTTATTCTAGCTTGGTCTAAGTTTTTTGAGTAATCGAAAACCGCTTTAGTTCCTAAAGCTGCACCCACACCGGCTAACATTCCCGGTATACCGGTTATACTACTTTTAAGACTACTAAAAGAATTTTTAAGACCGTTAACGGTACCTTTCACCGCACTCCCCATTGATTTTGCACCGCTACTAATAGAATGAAACGCACTTTTTAGTCTCGAAGACGCGTTGTTTCCTGTTCCACCAAGTTCATGTAAACTGGTATTAGTCCTTTTAATGCTACTGATAGCACTATCAAAAACTTTAGGGTCGATTATATTTCTACCGTTAACTTTATATTTAGAGCTTTGTAAGTCTCTTAAATTAGCTTTTAATTCTGATAGACTTTGATTGACTACAGACGTGTCAATTCCGGGCTTGATTTTCATTTTATCAAGCGCGGATATTTCGTTTTTAATAGCTTTAACTGACGCGTCGAACGTTTTAAGATTCAATTTAGCGCCAGTCTTACCACCTACCAAGATTTTCAAGTTATTTAACTTTTCAATCTCGCTAGTTATTTTTTTCGAACTCTTTTCAAAGTCTTTACCAAGCCCCTCGCTAGCCTTCTTACCGTTACCGCGAATCTTATCCCATAATTTGGCGGTTGCATTTGTCACTCTGTCAATGATACGCTCAAATAAACTACCTGTACTTTTAGCACTTTCACCGACTTCATTTAAACCTTTCTTAGTTTCACTAAGACCTTTAATTTTCAATGTTCCGTATATATCAAATAATTTCATGCTATTTTACCTCTTTGAAAATTTCTTCTATTTCCGACTTTTCAAAGTCTGAAATTATTACACTCATACGTTTTATTTTGTCTAGGTACTCAATATACGTCGCCTCGGGTTTCGAAGACATATACATTTCACGAGTAACAACACAAGCACGTTCGCTTGCTATACATGAATACATTTCTAATAATTCCTTGTGACTAGCACTATTAACCAACATAAAGCCGTACTCTTTAACTAAAAGCCAGTAAAGGTCTAGTTCACTAAAAAAGCGCCCCTCGACGTTGTCGATAGTTAAAAAATCGTCATAAGAAATTGATAGATACTTACGCACTGGGTAAGGCGTCGTTAATAATAGCAATCGCGGTCATGAAATTGTCTTCTGTGAATTCCTCTACCGTTTCTTTATCAATCTCAAACCCTATAGAAATAATTTCAACTAAGTCGTCGTAATTAGTTTCAACTAACACTTTATTAATTTCAGTTGTTAAAAGTAACATATAGTTAAGTAAAATAGTTTTAAACTCGTCTTTGAATTCCGGGTCATTTTCAATGTACCACTCGAATTTTTTTTGTTTTGCTTTTGGTATTTTTTTAATTTTATCGCGAACACGTTCACCCAGTTTAGTTGCCGGGTCGCTAAATTTCATAAATTCTAAGTTTCTAAAATGCGCTTTTCGGTCTATGTTCTTACCTCGTGCCAGTTGCATAAACTCGAATAGCTTACGCCCTTTTAATTCAATCTTGCTATACTCTTTACCATTAACGACAATCGTCGTTGAAAGTTTTTCATCTGTCATATTGTTTTACCTCCAAAATAAAAAGAGGGTTGTTAACCCTCTATGTAATTATCCGTTTTTCTTAACTGTGTATAAACGCCAAGGTACTTCGGTTGGTTTCGTTGGGTCGTAAAGCCCTTGAACCTCAAACTCAACCGTTAACTCACTTTTATCACCAAACGACGTTTTAAACGCGTTAGACTTAGAGACGTTGAATAAACGTAAAACAAGACCGTTACGCTCTAGGTCTAAGAATCTAAGTTCTAAGTACTGTAATGTGTCATCTTTTGTGATAATAGGTTGACGTTGGTATTCCGTAATCGTTAAGTCGGCGTCTTGGAACCCGTGAGTAGTAGATGTTGAAACCTCTTTTAAACCGAAAAAGTCTTTATAGTTTTTGTCGTCCACCTCTAATAAAGACCCTTTAATTTTAGCGTTTAATTTTGTGTAGTATTCAGTCCCGGCAATCGTTCCTAACGCACCGTCACCCATTGCTGAACCTTTTTCGACGACTTCTTCGAACGAAACCCCTTTAGTCCAACCTAAGAAACGAGCATCACCCTCTTTTGCCTTAACGTATACTTGCGCTGTAGTACCTTTTAAGATATTGGCAACGTCGTTAATTTTGGCACCTACTGTAGATTTTAATGTTTCTGTCATGGTTAAATTTCCTCACTTTCATAGTAATTAATCGGTATAGCTAACGAATGAACGTAATGTAATTGAGTATTACCAACCTTGTTGATTTGAGGTTGATAAAAATTAATCACCTTGCCACTCGTTTTAATGCTACCGTTAAATTTGCAATAATCTATTATTTCGTTTAATTTCTCATGGTGTTGTTTCATCATAGACTTTTTAGTATATAAAAAGACCGTCGCCATCCATTGCTCGCAATTCTCGTCTATATTAATTAAGTCGAGTTCTAACACCCCGAACTGGTCAACATTTATCTCTTGTTGGTGTTCTGTATATATATTAGGTAGTTTATTTTTTAGAAAAATTATTATATCTTGTAATATCATGATTTAAACTCCTGTACCGCTTTTTGTATACCTTTCTTAACATGGTGGGTTCCCTCGAAATGCTTAGTTCCTAACTCTTGAAACTTAGCATAATGAATCTGTCTGTCACCCTGTCCTAACGTTAGCGTTAACTCGTCTGTAGACTTATCAACCTCGTACTCGGTCGAATTTCTCATTTTGGACGTATCAACACGCGAAATATTGTACGCCTCTTGGCGTCCAATCTCACCGGCTCTACTTAGTTTTTTAAATAGCTTATCGGTGATTTTCTCGTTAACCTCTATCGTGTTTACTTCAACTTTTATCATCTAAAAATAGCATAGTACGATTAAAGAAAGTCTCGTAAGGTATGATTTGAGTAACGCGCCACTCATTAACGCCGTTAGAAATGTATAAGTCTTTCTCGCTAGTTTCTAACACTTCATCAACAACAACGCGCAAGCCGTAAACTTTAGTAGAGTATTTATCTTCGTTTAAACCTACTACCGCTAAGTGGGGCGTACCACCTACAATAGTTTTTAACGGTTGTTTCTCGGAGATAACCTCTCCCCAATCGTTACTGGCTTGGTTATTTTTGCGGTAAAGCTCGTAAGTGTGTCTTCTTGCTAGCATTTTAAAAACCGTAAAACAGTACGTTTGTTACGTTTATTTTCATTCTCAAGATATTTTCTAAACTCACTTTCGTATTGTTTAAAAAAGCCGTCATCAGTAAGCATAGACTTACTTAATACGTCTTCCTTAACAACGCTAGCGTCTTCTGTTCCTCTTTTTCTAAATTTATAAACTACATATTCAACCGCGATATATTCAAATTGACTTGGGAACTTAACAGCCCCAAGTCTATTTAAAATCTTTTGTTTTGCTTGTTTCTCATAGATAGACAACAAACTATCTTGACTATCATTAGTCAACCCAAGCAAAACCTTAACATCATCTATCATTTAATCACCTCTTACGCTTTTGGTGTTACTTTAGCGCCACTTTTTTTAGCTGTTTGCGATTTTTTAGCAATCGTAATAATCTTAGGTTGATTTTTTTGTAACACGAACGCACCTGTGTAAAGTAATTGTTGTAAGTACACACCGAAACGCCCGGCTCCAAGTCTACCACTTTCAAACTTATCTACTTGCACCGGTGACGCTAACACGTTGTCTACTGTTAACACGGCATCTACTGAATTATCACCTGTGTTTAAAATTCTGTTAGGTACTTTAACAACAATAGCACCGTCTAACTCACCAACAACACCTTTGTAGCGTACATTGTTGTCACGGTCTCCTTGTGGTAACTCAACAATACGTTTCTTAATAGCTTTGTAGAAAGTCGGTGTAACAAATAAGTAACGAGTCCCACTAGTTGCTAACTCATCTAATTCAGCCCCGGCGTCTAACACGGCGTCGTACTCCTTATCGGCAACTGGAATCACGTTTTTAAACGCGTTACCAATAACTGTTGCGAATCTTAATTGGTCTAAATAAGGCGCTACAATCTTGTTAGTTTGTTTCGCTACTTGGTATTGCTCGACTTCTGTGTTAAGGTCTTTAACGTCTAGGTCGTCAATTTGTAGACCCCAGTACTTTTCAACGTCTAAAACGTAGCTAGTTTCATCAGCTTTTAACGTTGTAAGCTCGTTAGCTGTGTTACGTTGGTAGTCTCTTAATTCAGCTTCGTTAGTTTCTAAAACTGTGAACGTTCTACCATTCAATAAAATAGAATCGTCTTTTAAAATCATTGGCGTTGAATACGCGTTATAAGGCAGTACCTCTTTAATAATTCCTAAGTGTTTGTCTTGAACATGAGTTTTTTTAATTTCTGTTGGCATAATTTAATTCCTTTCTTATTTCCATTGTTCCCAACTCGCTTTAACTGGCGTGTTTCCACGGGTTGGAATTTCACTTTTATTTCTTTCTTTTAAAATTGCCTCAGCCGTATCGTTTACTAATTTCGATAAGACTTTAATAGCGTCTTGTGTTTGTTCAGCGTCAGAACGTACAACAAAGTCTAAGATTTGCTTATTAGACGGTAGGTTATTTTCGTTCAAAATTTCGGTAGCTACTTTCTCCATTTCGTAACGTTCCTTAACCGCGTTAGCTTTTTCAAGTTCAGCCGTTACTTTATCTAACTGATATTTTAATTGCTCATTTTCGTTCATTTTGCTTAGTCGTTTGCTTTCACTCTTCTTCTCTTCTTCTACTTTTTTGAACTCGTCTACAGCTTTTGAACGTTGCTGAGAAATCAGCTTGTTAATATGGTCTTGTTGCTCTTTTGTGAACTCGACCTTAACCGGCTCCTTGCTTTCCTCTTGCACTTGCGCCTGTGCTTGTTGTTGTTCCTCTTGTGTATTTATTTCGTTTGGCATATTGTTTTCCTCCATTTATAGTCCGTATGACTTTAATTTATCCATTTATACTCCGTATGAGTAAGCCTTTTAACGCCTTGCTTAGGGCAAAATAAAAAGCCAACCATTTCTGATTGACTTGAGTTTTTGGGCATAATAAAAAGCCAACTAAAATCAGTTGACTTATTCCCAGTGGTGACCACAATTATTACAAACCTTGTGACCTTCCACAGTATTAATTATTTGTTTATTTTTCGGCAGTAGCATTTTAAATGGTATTACTACCAAACCTAAAATGACGTATAAGACAAACCATTTAATAGGTATCCACCACCAACCTATGGCAACCCACCATAAGCAACCTTTCTTTTCCTTAAGGTTCATCAATTCTTGTTTATTGATTAATTGTACATTGACATTATCTGAACCACATTTTTGACATTTCATAATATTAGTCCTCCTTTTTGTTTTCATTTTAACATGAGGTCTAATCTTTATCAACCCCGAATATCGTACTTCGACAGTAGGGGTGAAATGGTGGGGCGGTTACTCCCACTTGATAGTCTTTAATATACTCCGTTTTACCGTTTTTATTCTTGCATATTTCCGACGTTTTACCGTCTAACGTTGCTACTATCTTGAATCCGGTAAAGCCGGCTTGCCTAATCCCCTCAAAATGCGCGCTATTTTGTATATGTGCCATTTCCGTATGAATCAGACGTTTTGCATCGTTAAAACTAACGTTCATAGTTTTCGCAAGACCTTTAGACACCTCGTCGTAAGTCTTACCGGTTGCCATATCCGTTATTAATTTGCTATCTAAGTAATTTTGTAGCTTAGCTTTGTTACGCCAAGTGTTATCGCTAAAATTATTACCGTCTAACCACTTCTGACGTATTAAGGCATCTATTTTCTTATCTTTTAACGGCTCGACGTCTTTACTAATCTTACTTTGTTTCTTAAATAACTTGGTAATACTGTTAAAACCCTTTTTAAAAGCACCTGTTAGAGTGCCTTTTAACATTTCTTCTTCTAATTTGCCAAGTTCCGCAACGTGTAACGCTATTCTATTACTTAACCCTTGCAATCTATCAAGTTTATAGTAATTCATTCTAATATCTCGGTATCGTTCCATATCCGGATACTTTTTAACAAACTTATCCCAATCACGAATCATAGTGTTAAAGTCGTCGTCGTCCAATTTGCTCGTTATTTTGGCATAGTCCAATACGTCACCTTTACCAAAACGGGCATAGAAATCAGAAATTTCAAAGCGTATCTCTTTTAATTTCTTTTTGTACTCGCTATTAACATTGCTAACTACTTTCAACGTCTCTTGTTTGTTACGTTCCATACCAGTAACAACCCTTTCACGTTGCCAGTACTCATCTTTAGTGTTCATGTTCCTCTACCTCGTTGTTAAACATAGTGTCAATGTGCTTTTTCGCCTCTTGTTCTATTCGTTTAATCTCGTTGTTTACGTCCGGAACTACAGACGGTACCATACCTAACACCGTTTCTTGTGATAGGAACGTACGCCCTTTAATTGCGTTGTCAAGCTCCGCTGTTACGTTTTGCGGTATGTTTCGACTAAAGATAAAATCAATCTCGACACCATTAATTTCATTAACTAATTTCATGTTGTTTTTACCAACACAAATTAAGTCATACCGTCTACTTAACCCCTCTTTAAAATTATCTTCTTTCTCCATACAAACATTATCTAAGTCCCACATAGCAAGCCTTATTGCCTCCGCACTTGTATTACTAAACGATAAGTCTTTGAAGTCCGGAATATGCGATATTGTATGCATATCGTCTTTAATTCTATTCAATAGATTTTCTTCACCGTTATCGTTCGACGGTTTCGCTAGGAAGTCTATTTGCGGTTGTGCGCCGTCCTGTACTCGAGGGATATATATTACTCTCTCTTGTTTAAGGTCAGCTATTAACTGATTATTAGGCTTAATCTCGTGTTCGTCTGTTGAATCCGTGTAATCTTCTTCATCTAAGTCAACACCAACGATTTTTAGGTAGCAATCAGCGAAATATGAGTTAGCTGTTGCCTTATCTGAAAGACCTTGATTATATCCATCCTGTAGACTTGCTAACGGCTCTATAGCGCCCATACGCTCGTCGTTCTCGATATATTCCGTAATTGGTACTTCTTTAAAAGGGTTCGGAAATCTTTCATTAAATGAGATAGCACCCCTTTTGTCGTCAAACAAAATACGCTCGTCTTTTGTGTATACAGTACCTGTTAGGTAATCCCTGTAACTGACAATATCTTTAACCTTCGTATAATGAATAGCAAATAGCGGTCGCTCCAAAATGGTGTTGTCATATACATAAATAACCTCCTTATTGTCAAGGTAGGTGTAATTCACATTTGCTTGGTCATCGTAAAACACCAAGTCAAAGGCGTGTCCGTACTTTGCCATATTCTTACTGATAACCCTGTTAACTTGATTAGCTTGATTGACTTTGTCAACCGCCTCTAACTCATTTAATAAGTTATCATCTTCACATTTCAGTTTAATCGGGCTTCCTAAGAAATAACCGTTGTAAATATCAACAATGTATTTCGTTCTATTAGAGATAACCTCTATCGTCTTATTGTACTCGCTATTGTTTGGCGCTACTATCTCGTGTTTGCCTTTGTAGTAGCTATCCATTTTTTCATAAAACTTTATTAACTCGTTATGTTTATTAATCAACAAACTAACTAACCTACCGTCTATTTCGGTGTCTATTGGCAATTTGAAAATCTTATCCAAATATATCACTCCTTTTAACTTTTCTGATTTTACTAGTATCTAGTGTTTGCATACCGTAGCGTAGGGCGTCCATAAGGTGGTTGTTTTCATCCTTAGGTTTATTCAGCCACCTACCGTCCTTGTCTTGTTGATATGAATAAGCAAATAGCTCGTTTATTGTGTTCTCGCACGTTGGTAACACGTGAATTGTATAACCTTGAATCTTGGAAATACCGGCGTTGATACTATCTTTACCTTTACGCGACTTCTTGAGACGTTTTATCCCGTGTTCTGATTTTAACTCACTAATTAAACGCCCCTCCGCACTATCTCCAATTATTTCACTATTTGCGTAACCCTTAGACTTAATAAGGTTAGCTATTTCTTTAGTACTTAACCCTTTTTCGTAAGCCTCATCAAAAATATAAATATCTTTGTCGCCAATTAAAAAGACAATTAAAGCCGTCGGGTCGTGTGTGAATCCGAAGTCAAGACCTACCGCTAATCTATGCGTCTTGAGTAGCTCTTTAACGTTGAAATTCTCAACTATAACATTATCGTATACTAGACCCTCCGCAACACCCCAGTCACCGTCGCATACTATCCTAGCACGTTTAGGGTTAGTAATATATAAATCTTCATACCTCTTAACGTCGACTTCATCTAACCACTCATTACATTTATAAGTAGTAGTGATAGCGAACGTGTCGCCACGCCTTGTTTCTTTGTCAAAAAAAACACGTTTTAACCAATGTCTTTCATTCCAAGGGTTAAACGTGACAGTAATCTGCTTATAAAAGTCTTCGTCGTCGTAGGTTCCACGAATCGACTCAACAACCGTACTGAATTTATCTTCCGTCTCGATTTGGTACGCCTCTTCAAACCACGCCCAACACAGTATCCCGACGTCTACCGTTATAGATGTTATCTTTAACTCGTCGTCGAGACCTCTAAATAATATCTTCTGACCTGTACTTTTGAGCGTTATCTCCGGTAGACTTTCGTTAAACTTAAATAAATGTGTAACACCTAACCGGTTACACGCCCACTTAAAATCGGTATATGTTGATTGTTTGTTAGTATTAGAATATCGACGAACAACTAACAGGTTAGCCCAAGGATATTTTAAGAGTCTTACAATGAAATTTAACGCAGTAGTCTTTGATTTTTTGCTACCACGTGAACCTTTAACAACTCTATAGAAATTTTTGCAATTCCAATACTTGCCGTAACCATTACCAACTATTTCCGGTAGGTTAATCGTTGATTTGGTCTTCATTTAAAAACACCACCTTGCCAACATCTTCGGTCTCGATACTTTGCGCCTCTTTTAAGAGTTTTTCAGTTTCTGCCTTGAGTTTATTCTCAACTACAGGATTTAACTTACGCCATTGCTCCGGCTTTCTATTTTTCAACCAAAATATAATAGCGCTCGTATCGGGGAGTGCTGTTTTCAACGTCCTCTTAACTCTCGTTTTAAAAACTCCGTCTACTTCCTCCTCGATAGTCTCTATTTCTTCATAGTCAAACCCCACGGCTCTTTTATAAAGTGCGTTCTCAACTTCAAAATCTACTGGAGCCTTTCCTTTTTTTAGGGAGTTAGAAATGTTAGGATACTTTTTTAACCAATCATAAAATGTAACTTTGCTAATACCCATATTTTTAGCAATTTGTTCATCGGTAAGACCTTGACGCGCCCAACCCTCTATCATTGTTAAATTGTCTTGTTGCAACCACTCTTGGTACTTACCTTTAGCGATTTTTGTCACCTCCAAAATAAAAAAGCACCATATGGCGCTTTTTTAGAAATATATATACAATCAATTCACTTTTAAAGAGAACTTTTTGCTGAAACATCACATTACTATAGTAGCACATTCAGTATTAACTATGTAAGTATTTTATTATAAAATATAATAAAATATTATAAAATATAATAAAATATTATAAAATATTATCTTTATTGGGTATTCTGATTACACTTAATGCTTGTCCATGTAATTTATTTCTAGTATTTTGTGGTAATCCCATCTTCTCTTCGATAACATCCCAATTAAGGCGTTCTATATACCTAAGAGTTAACAGAAGTTGTAATTTTGGATTTTTCACTTGATTAATCACTTCTAACACTTCTTTCTTAAGTTCTACAGCCTTAAGACAGGTATCAATAATATCTTTTTTATATCGATCAGTTTTATCAATCAAAGCTTCCCAACTATCCTTATTACCGCCTTTAATTTGTTCCTTGCGATAATCAATAGCTTTAACGCCTTGCTTACGGTGTTCTTCAGCTTTCAAACTACGTTGTAAGCTGTCAATCCTATCTTCATACCACCAAATACGTTCCAAATACCTTCTTTTGTCATTTCCTACACGTTTTTTAATCTTCATCTTCCGTAAACTCCTTTAATAAAGTTGCTAAAATGCGCATTCCTATAACTAACACTACCATCAGAAAGACCACACATATACTCCAAAGCAACCCTTCGATAACAGCCGGAAATATTGTACTAATCAACATCAATTACCTCCTTTTTAGTAATGTAAATTACAACGTTATAAAAGAATAAACCTACCTCTTCGACGTGCAAACTATCTATATTGTAGTCTTTATATTTAGACTTAAATATATCCAACTTAGCTTTTAACTCTTCATCTGTAAATGCGTAGAAACCACATCCAACAGCAATCATTTAATCACCTTCTTAATTAAGTATATAGTTAATTTTAAGCCACCATACATTAGAAAAAAATCAGTTGTGACCTTTCTACTTATTCCAACATGGTAAGCCTTAGACCCCCAACCTTTAGGGCTGTCATCATATCTTAAACAATCTTTAATAAATTTTAACATTTCACACACCACCTAAAATATTCTACTTTCTTTAAATTAACTAACTTACCACCAAAATTTAACGTTATGTTGTCGCTACCTATATGTTGTAAGTCTTTCATGACTTCGTGCAAGCTGTTTAACATTTCACTATCTACAGTAACACAAATATTCTCGTCATTTTTCATTGTGAAAATAACCTCAAATTGCATAGTTTACACCTCCTTAATCAAATGAAGATAAATAATACGCAAAAGCTCTACCAAACAGGTATACACCACATACTATAGCTGTACCGTCTATTAAATGAATCAGTACAGTAGATAAGTTCCCACCTAACTCAATCACCATTAGCAAAGCACCTCGATTATCTCATCTCTGAACACTTTAACAAATTCTCTCGCTATTTCTTCTGATTTGAAATAAGGTAGTTTAGTAAAAGTTCTATTGTCAGTATTAAACTTTATTAAAAATTTGCCGAACTCGTATTCAACAAAATATTTTACATCACGCTCATTCCAATTAACCGCCCAACCTTCATTATGTTCTTCAGCCCACTTACGAAGTTTAAACAGTAATATAGATTCTTTTAAATGTTGTTCTGCTTCTTCTTCAGTTTTAAACGCTAATCCAAGTCGATATTGAATACGTGCAAGATTCATATTGCAACCTTCTAAAGAGTAAATGTTTCCATATTCGCCTATGAAGTAATTATCACCTACATCCTCTGGCACTTCCACTTCATAAGGTTTCTTCTCCACCTTTTCTTCCAGTGTTGCTTTTAAATCTTTAATTTGTTTTTCTAGTTGCTCAATCTTTTGTTGTAATTCTTCGTTATTCATTATAGTAATACCTCCTTAATCTCGTCACCGAACTCTTCGAGAAATTCTCGCGCTAGTTCCTCGCTTTTGAAATAAGGTAGTTTGCTAAATGAGTTACAATTCCAATCACTGCAAATAGAAAAACTTTCTGAACTATGGTAATAATATATAGAAAACTTATCGTCATCATTTTCCCAGTTAGGATACCAATCACCGTTATGTTCTTCCACCCAATCTTCGAGTTTTTTTAGTAATATCTTCTCTCTATCACGAGCAAAGGCGTCTTCTTTATATTCAAAGGCTTCACCTCTTTTATATAGTTGTTCTTGCATAAAATTAGTGTAAAATCTTAAACATTTTAATTCACCTTTTGCGTCCGTTGTGAAATACATTTCTATATCATCCGGAACTTTTACCTCGAACGGTACTGCCACTTCACGCGGTATCGTTCTATTAAGTTTCTCACGTTCTAAATTAGCTATTCTCTCTTTTAAATAATCAATCTCATCCGCTAATTGTTTTAAGTCCATAACTACACCTCCTTATACAATACTGCATCGTTACCCTTTTCAAGCATTATAACCAACTCAATCAAATCATTTTCACAGTAGTTTATTTTTACTATGTTACCGCTCCAACCCTCTTCTTTGCGCTTTTCCATTTCTTTATTATATTCATTAATTACATCTTCTTTATGAAAATCACCTTTATAAGTAATAATCATCAATTCTTTTTCTATTTTTTTAACAAATTTACTCATTAATATATACCTCTTTCTAACTTTTTATAACTTCCCTCTGTTTCATGAAATGTTTTATAATCATCATCTGCATCATCAGAAAAATATAATTCCTTTTCACCTAAAAACTGATACATAGAATAAATTAAACTTTCCATTTTGTTATAGAGTTCATTTAAAGTAAGTGAATACTTTGTATAATTTCCGTATTTTCTATGATATTCACTTAACATTTTAGAGTTGTTAAAATATATTGCTACTCTAAAATTATCTGCGTTAAGTAACATTTGTATAGCAAATAACTTTTCTCCATTTTCATCAAATATAGGTATTTGGAAACTATCTTCCCACACGTTGTCAATTCCAAAATTAAACTTACATACATCTTTTAATAATCCAAATTCTTGCTTTCGTCTCAATTTATCATATCGATCAAATATATTAGTATAACTTCCGAATACTTTTCTTTTCATCTTTTACACCTCCTTAATTAAATACTACCGGCAACCATTGTTCGTATGGTTTATCATCTCTATATATAGGCAACGCCAACTGTTTCCCGTCAGCTAAGTAAACCAATATATCCGTCGGCATCATTTTTATTATTTCTTCTCTTAATAAATCTATCAACAATTTAGTAGCTTGGGCGTTCCACCCACTCCAAAACACTATATTTTTATTGTCACTATTAACAATACGCTCTTCACCTTGATAGTCAAACCCAACCTCATCAAAATAGTCTTCTATTTCAACAAAACTCACAAACTTTTTATTTTTTATCATTTTCACTAAACCTAGTTTGATTTTATCTAAATCCATTATTTATTTCCTCCTTATATGAACAATTGCTACTACAATAGTCTCAAAATTCGACACTCGACCTTTTTCATAAGGTTTAAGTCGGCTACCATCTTTTATATACTCGATATTTATAACGTATTCATTCTTTCTCAAATGATTTGAGATAAAATTATTAATTGCATCACCTAAAGACTCAATACCCCTTGTTATTGTTACTACTCTTTTAATCATTTTCCGCAACCCCTAACTCTTTTAACTCTTCGATTATTTCGTTTTTAATTCTTTTTAAAGCATCATCAACCTTTTGCTTATACTTATTATTCAAAAAAATCACATGACTATTTACACCTATTCTAATACCACTAAGAGACCTTTCAGTCATTTTTAAGTGAAAATCAATTTCTTTAATTTCTTTTACTAAAACATTCGCTTTTTGTAATTCTGTGTAATTCATTTTATTCCTCCGTAACTCCTAACTTAAATTCTCGTTCCATTTCATCTTTCAAAGTACAGATGAAATCATATAAAAATTTCATTTCAACATCACCGTAGATTATTAGTTTTAACTTATTAAAATCTAATCTTTCTAATTCACTCTCATTTTTGTTAGTAAAAAATAAATTTACATCACTAGAGCCGTCTTCTATTTCTATTTTAACTCCTTGCCATTTATTCCAACCCGGAATTTCTTCAAAACTGTAACCTAAAGTAAATCTAGTTTTCAACCAACCCCAGTAATCTTTTTCTATCGTTTTATCAAATTTTTCATCTTAAACCTCCAACCTTTCTAATTCTTTTAAAAAATATCTAAGAATAGCTATAAACTTTTCTTTTTCTTGTTCAGTCCCAATCCTAATACCTAAGTTATTACGAAACACCAATTCTTGTTTTAAGCTGTAAGAAATCGTGTAACCTTTGTATTCAATGAATAGGTGGTCTATATCTTCAATTTCAGCAATTTTTAATTTCATTGTTACATATCCCTTTCTAATTTTTTATCTAAATATTCTTTAATATGTTTGATACTTTCATAGAAATTTTGAATTTCCGAGTCTCCTCTGAAAATCAATCCAACACTTTTTGGTAGGTTTGTTCTTGTTTCTTCATAATACCCATCCACATTACATTCCCAATTTGTTGCTCCTAAGTTTTTGAACTCAATCTTTAGATATCCACCATGGCTTGCATCTCCACCTTGATATCCATTTGTTTCTACTGAAATTTCTAATATACTTGCATTAATAAACACTTGTGTACTTTTACCTAACGTCATCATTTTACCTCCTATTAAATATCAAATTCAAAATCTGAATATTCAGCGTCATCATGTCCATTTTGATTAAAGAAATAATCGCTTGCTATTTCTTTTAAATCTTCTTCTGAAAGTTCATCTATGTCAAATTCTTCACTTACTGGCACATCAAACTTTACTTTCATTTCAACATTTAAATATTTTTGTTCGCTCATTTTTAGTCCTCCTATATCTCGTACGGTTGTCCACCTTTAATTTCTTGTTGTTGCTTAAATAATTGCAACTCTCTTATTCTGTCTTTTTGCTGTTCTATCAAACGTTGTTTTTGTATGTTTTCTTTCGCCAACATCTCTATATTACCACTAGCAATGTACGTCCCAACGCACAGACCGGCTGTAAACATAACAATTAGCATACCTAACGTAAATATAAATATCGGTAAGTTATATCCCTTTTTCAAATCTATCATAAGTCTTCGCCACCTCGTTTTTAATAAATTCTTCAACATTCAACTTTAATTCATTTTCTAAAGTTTCAATCAACATCTTTTTATCATAATATTTACCTAACTTAAAGTCGGTCATATTATCTAAAAATTTACTTATAAATTCCATAACCCTTTTCTGCCCAAAATTATAATCATTGCGCAAACAGTACATTAAAATCAAAATACTTTCGATAAATACCGTTTGTCTTTCTTTGATTATGTAATTTTGCATTTTCATTTGCGCCATTTCGCGTCTAATTTTTTGTTGCTTGCTCATTTTCCACCTCCGTCAAAAATATGTGGTAACCCTCTACTAACGTTGATTTTATAAGTTTTCATAACTTTTTCAAGGTTACTATTATATATATATATATATATATTCTTT
>QWCF01000153.1_pt1 | contig 39774 bp, 56 predicted proteins | sample 1972521 | NCBI WGS metagenome assembly QWCF01 (sample SAMN09866715, study PRJNA288562) | Human oral metagenome isolate term4_saliva, whole genome shotgun sequencing...
GTGGAGGATGTCGAGGACGCCGCGGCTGGTTCGGATGCCTGCGGGGCCGTCGTCGGTGGTGTCGAGGACGGCGGCGAGGTGGTAGGGGAGGCCCCCGCCGGCGCCGTTGTGGCCGCCCGATGTGGGGCGGGGGGAGTGCAGGCCGGTCGCGGTGTGTGCGGCGTCGTCGAGGGCGGGTAGCCAGGCGGCGATCTGTGCGAGCATCTGCGTGTGCGTGGGCATTGGCGGGGGTCTCCCTTCCGATTTTAGAGGGGTGGCGGGTGGTGATTAAAACGGGGGCTCGTCCTGCGTGGGCTGGTTGGCCCACGGGCTGCCGCCGCCGGGCTGGCCGGTGGGGTTGCCGGGCGCGGGGGCGGGGCCGCGTTGCGCTTGGTATTGGCGGCGGGCGGCGGTGGTGCCCAGGAGGCGCGGGTTCAGGACTTCGTGGGCTTCGCGTCGCTGCCCGTCCTTGCCGGTGAACGCGACGAGCGCGAGGGTTCCGGCGACGCTGATCCCGTCGCCCTTCCGGCACGTTTCCGCGACCCAGGAGTACCGCTCACCCCACAGGGCGGCGCGTACCCAGAACGGCTCGCCTGCGTCCTCCCAGTCGCCCGTCGGCTTGCCGTCCTGGCCCCTGCGTTGCCTGCGCGGGGTCGCGCAGATTCTCATTTCGGTGACCTGCTGGCCGCCCTGCGTCCACCTGACGTCGGGGTCGGCCCCGAGGTTGCCGGTGATCGTTGCTTCAATTGCCATGATTGGTGTGTCCTTTTCGTTGATTTCACGCCGATTGTGCGGCGTGGGTTGGCTGGTGTGGGGCCGCGAGCGCGTTTATTGTCTGCTCGGTCGATTCGCTGTGTGGCGATTTGCGGGCCTTTCAGACCCTCGGGTGGGTGTAGGTACCACCCCGCCCCTGTTCGCCTGTCAGCGGCCCGCGCCGGGGCCTTGGCGGGGTGTTGCTGCGTCGAGCATGGCCTGCCACTCGGGCGGTGGGGGCTGTGAGGGTAGTTCGCGGTGCTGGCGGGGTGTGCGCTGGATTGCGTGCCAGGCGCGCGCTTCGGCCTGGGTGGCGTCGAGTCCGGCGCGGATGGCGCGGATCTGGGCTTTCTTCCAGGCTGCCCAGTCGCCGGGGGTGTCTGCGAGTTCGTCGGGCGGCTCGGGCAAGCCCATGCGCACGGCGGTTTCGAGCCTGGCCTTGCCGAGGGCGCGCCACCGGCGATTGATGTCCGCCGGCATCACCCAGGCGCGCTCGTCGCGGTAATGCTCGCCCACGATGCGCAGGGCATCCTGCAGGGGCATGTCGCGGTCGAGGGCTTCGGCCCAGGCGAGCGCGGCGGCCTGGTCGGGCTGGCGGTTGTCGTACGCGGCGGCCTTGGCGAGGACCTGGGTAGCTTCGGCGGGGTTCATGCGGCGCCTCCGGTGATTGCAATGAGCGCGGGTTGCGGGTGGGCTTCGGGGCCTGTGGCGAGGCTGTCGGCGAGGGCCAGCCAACCGTTGACGCGGTCGCTGGTCGTGCTGCGTGGCGCGGGGCCTCGGGTCGGCTGCGTGTGCTGTTCCTGGCAGCGGCGGGCCCAGTTGCGCCAGGTCGCCGCCCAGTCGGTCTTGCGGCCCTTCGCGCCGGGCTGCGCGGTCCAGTAGTCGCGGAAGCGTTCGACCTCGAGGAGGTTCGCCGCGGCGGGAGCGTTGGCGCGGGTCCAGTCTGCGAGGGCCTGGTCAGGCTGCCACCCGTCGGGCAACCGCGTGCCCCTAGCCTTCGATGACTTCGAGGGCTTCGAGGTGGTCGCGGTTGCCGGGGCCGCGTCAGCGGCAACGGTCACGAGCTCAGCACCGGACTCAGGAGCGCCCTCGGCGTGGGGGGAAACTAAAAGGGAGGTAGTAATACTCTCCTTACTCCTTACTCCTTTCTCCTTGTCCCGCGTGTCACGGGGGTTGTCACGCGTGACGTCACGCCCCATGTCACGCGTGACATTCTCTGTTTCGCCCTGTTCGGACTTTCGCGCGCGCTCGCGGGCCTTTCGCGCCCTCGCGGCGACTCGTTTCGTGTCGTTTTTTGCCTGGATGTCACGCCACTTGCCGTTCCATTTCACCCACGATGTCACGCTCACGGAGGCGTGACTTTTTGTGACAAGACCGTGACTGTCACACGATGTCACGTGTGACATGGCGTCGGGGATACCGAGGCGGTAGAGGGCGACCTCGAGTGGGATAACGCCGTCGGTTTCGGGGTGTGCTGCGCACCAGGCGAGGGCGCGCACGTACCACAGTTCAGCATCGGGGCCGACGGCGATAATTGCGGGGTCGTCGTAGTAGGCGGCGGCGAGCGCCGCGTAGCGGCCTGGCCGTTTGAAGCCTGTGCGGGGCATTGCTTGTCCTCCTAGTCTCTGTTGCGTAGTGGGTCGAGGTAGTCGAGCGGGTCGTGGTTGCGGTACCGTTCGATGATTCGGGCTTCTTCGGCGGCGCGGTCGGCGATGTATTCGACGTGTAAGAGAATGAACGGGTGGCCGGCGTCTGTGTCTAAGGTGAGGCGTTCGAGGATTGCCTCGGGCTGTATTTTTCGTAGGGCGGCGGCGAGGTCGTGGACTTTGATGTCGTCGCCGGGGTGCCAGGAGATCGTGGCGGTGCGGGTTTGCTTTGTGATCTGTGGTTTGGGCGGTGTGGCCATGGTCAGGCCTCCTTCTTCGGCTTGGGCTGCGTGTAGTAGGTGATATCGACGCACGTGCTGTATCCGCGTGGTACGGCGTCGATTGTGAGGATGCGGGCCGTGAGGGGCAGGGCGTTGATTTCTTTGGTGAGCTGGTTGGGGCTGATCCCGAACGATGCGTTGAAGCTGATGCGCTTGTGGTCGATCTTCCGGGGCATTACTGCGCCTCCCACGGCATCGAAGTGGTGTAGAAGATGTCGACGCGGCGCGTGGGGATCGGCCAGGCGTTCGAGGTGATGCGCATTTCGACGATGTCTGAGTAGAAGGGGATCTTGTCGAGCATCTCTTTCACGGTTGCCGGGAGGATGGGCTTGTCGTCGGTGAGGGTGAACGTCACATACATGGTCGCTCTGCGTTTGCGTGCCATGTCATGGCCTCCTGTAGCGCCCAATGATCGGGTAGTCGTGGTATGTGATCGTGAGGACTCGCATCATTTTGGGGAACGAACTGTCCGGCTGGTTTCGCGGAACGTCAGCAACTGCCATGCCGATAATGTCCGCTCCGTTAGGGATGGTGATCGTCAGCTTGTGGATGAGCTCGTCCTTGCTTAGCAGGCTCTTGTACGGCCATTCGAGCGTTGCCGTGTGGGTTGTGCGCGTTTCGATGACAGTCATTTCAGGCTCCCTTCTCGGCGGGTTCGCGGTAGTTGATGATGAGGCGGCGCGTTCCCGCGAAGGGGCCGTCCGGGTCAACGGCCAGGTCGTCGATGACGGCGCCGGGCTTGAGCTGTGAGAGGATCGCGGTCACGGCGGCGGCTGCGACGCCGTCGGCGAGGGCGAATGTGATGGTGAATTGGCCTCGGGTGTAGTGGCGCATTAGTGGGTCTCCTGTTCCTGAATTATGAGGGTCACGGTGTGGGTGCCTTTGGGGGCTTTCTGTGGGTTGCGGGTGAAGGCGACGCTGGGGATGTGCGTGTGGTCGTCGTCGTCCCAGACGCGGGCGTCCACGAGGCCGTCGATGATTGCCTTCACCGTTGGCGCGGCGTTCGCCGGGTCTGCGCGGGTTGCGGTCGGGTAGCCGATCACGGCGGTGACCGTGGACGCGCCTAGCCGTTTGCCCGCTGCGCCGGTGATGCGTGCTTCGCTGGCGGCGAGTGCGCGCAGCATCCGTGTGCGGCGCATCCGTGTTGACCAGTGGAGGCGCTGATTGGCGGTGAGCCATACGGCGGGGTGCAGGGTGAGGGCGATACGGATCATTGCTCGCCCATCTGCGTGAGGCCGACGGCGACGGCGTGGGCAGCCTGCAGGGGCACGGTCCCCGAGTAGAGGAGGATCATGCGCTGGTCGCGGTCGAGGTCAATATCGGGGTGCCCGACATAGCCGATGGGTAGTCCCATCATCCACTCGACGAATGACACGCTGATGCGGAAAGCGTCGTCAGGAGAGGATGGGGGGTCTACTGGGTATGGGTAGCGTTCTCCCGTTATTTTCTCCCAGTGTGCGAGCGCGCTCGTCTCTGCCTTATCGTCCATGTCGTCGCGCATCCACCTGTATGCGTAGACGTCGAGTTTCGTGTCATATGCGCTTGGCGTGGGCCAGAGGGGGTGGGCGCACCTGTCGGCGTCCAGGTACGCGGCGTTCACGCGCCGCCCCTCACAGTCTTTGCGGGCGGCGATCACGTACGCGCGGTAACGGACGTGCGGGGCGCCCACGTCGTAGGCTCGCACGACACGCCAGGCCGCACGGTATCCGCGCGCGTTCAGGTATTCACAGATCGGGCGAGCTTTGGCGCGCGTGGCCGACACCTCGACGATGACGAGCGGCGGCTTGTAGCCCGCGCCGATCAACGACGTTCCGGTGATCGTCCAGTCGTCATACCCGTTGATGGTGAGCACGTCCACCATCGGTGGAATCGCGGCGAGGGTGGTGTGCGCGCCCGCGTGCGGGTGGTGGTACCGCATGATCGTGCAGCCCGCGTACTCTGGGATACTGTAGGGGTGTGCGTGCCAGGCGAGCTGTGCGCCGCCCAGCGCGGCTGCCACGCCGATAGGGAGGCCCCCGTAGCCGGGATTAATAGCACCAATGGCCAGTTCAGTTGTCATCGTCGAGGTCCTCCTCGCTGATCCGCTCGCCCGGGTGCGAGTACCAGGCGCAGAAGTCCGTCGCCATGCGGTTCGAGACGCGCAGCCTGCCAGGCGTGGCCACAATCATGTCGCCTTCCACGGCCCACACGGCGGTGCCAGGGCCGGTCAGGAAAATCAAGCCATAATCGCTGCACGAGACTGTCTTTCTGGCGATCTTCGCAATCATGGTCGCGTTGTCGCGGGTGAGGCGCACCGCGCGCACCATGACGCGCTCCTGGTAGGTGCGCACGCCGTCAAGCCCGGCGAACGGGTCAAACGTAGTCATCCTGTTTCCTCCTCTGTGAGAAGTGAATCTTGTGTGTGGGGGGACCTGTCCCACGTCCGGTAGTAGGGGTTGGCGTATTCGGCGAGGCCGCGCGGGTTCGCGATCTCTAGGAGAACGTCTGCGTGGCATGGCTGGCCCAGTGGACACCAGCACGCGAGGTCGCGACCCCAGAGGACGCGGCGGGCAGAGTCCGCTACGTGGCGGCCCTCCCTCGTTGTCTCGAGCCACTCACGGAATCGCTCGACTGCCTCCTCGGGCGTGGCGACAACCATGGGATCGCCAGCATCGAGTTCGCGTCGTGTTCGGGCGACTCGGTAGGGGTTCCCGTACAGGCTTCCCCTGCCCACGTACTTCGTGTTCGCGGGCATACGCCACCCGCGCGTGCGTTTGCGCTGTATACGGATCGGTAATCTCATGAGCGCTCCTCCGTCCGCGCCGCTCGGATGAGCGTCCCGACCGCGAGCGCGGCTTGTTGGGGGACGACTCCGTTCCCGAGGAGCCGTAGTTGGCGCTCACGTGACAGGTCGAGGTCGGTGACGTGGCCGGCGGGTAGTCCCATCATCCACTCGACGAACTTGGCGGATAGTTGGGGTTTGCCGCCCTCGCGTCGTGGGGGTGTCGAGGGTGGGGGTGCGGCCCGGCCTGTGACTTGTTCCCATCGGGCGATTGCGGGTGCGTAGTCCCCGTAGTCGGTGTATTCGAGGCGGGTTGCGAGGTGGGTTGATTTTTCGGGTGGTCTGCCGGAGGTTCGGGGTAGGCCCATTACGCCGTCGCCGGCTTTCGGTGTTGGTAGAAGTGCGGTTGCTTCTAATTTGGAGGCATTTTGAAGTAGGTCGCGTGCAACCTCATGCAGGTTTGGCCCGTAGCCGGGGGATGATCGGGGCGCGTAGGTTGCTTGCGGGGTGGGGAGGAGCTGCACTGCCTGTGTGAGGCTGTGGCCTGTCCCGTCCTGGTGGCGGCCCGCTTTGTGGTCTGACGCGGTCGGGGTCGGCATTAGAGTGCCGAGATCTGGTCCTGCAGGCTCACGCTGTGGCCGCCCGCTCGGCGTTTGTCTGGGTGTTGTGGGCCGCCGCATGTCCCAAGGTTGGCCGTTGGGGTAGCCAATAAGGAAGAAGCGGGCGCGTTGGTGTGGGGCTCCGGCGTCGGATGCACGTACAACTGCCCAGCGACAGTCATACCCGAGGGTGGCCAGGTCGCCTGCAACACGTCCGGCTGCCCTGAGAGCAGGTCCATTTGTTCGCGTTCCCAGCATTGTCGGTTCGGATTCCACCGGGCTATAGGCTCTTGCACTTAACGCTCCTTGCACGTTTTCCCACACCACGAGGCGCGGGCGGATGGTTTCGACGGCGGCGGCCATGGATTCCCACAGGCCCGAGCGTGTGCCGGTGGCCATGCCTGCGCGCTTGCCCGCGAGGCTGAGATCCTGGCATGGGCTGCCGCCGCAGATAATGTCGACGGGCTCCACGTCCGCCCAGTTGATCTTGGTGATGTCCCCGAGGTTGGGGGTGTCTGGCCACCTGACGGCGGCGAGCTTGCAGGGGCCGGGTTCAACGTCGCTTGTCCACGCGACCCGCGCGTCGGGGGCAACGGCCATTGCAACGCCCATGTCGAGGCCCCCGTAGCCTGTGAACAACGATCCGATGGTCGTCATGGCCGGGTTCTTTCGCTGGTGAGGGTGTCGATGGTGTCGCGGATGTTCGTCGCGTGGTCATTGCTGACCTGCGCGCGGTCGGCGGCGCTCATCTGTGCTGAGGCCTGGTTGATCACGTCCCGTAGCGCAGCCACGACGATTGCGTCGTGCAGCCGCTTTGCGGCGTCTGCATACGGGCTCTTATAGGGCCATTCGATGGTCATGCTGCGTCACCGCCCAGTCCGAACAGGTCGAGGGGCGCTTCGATGCCATGCGCGAAACGGGCTTTGATGAGCGGGATGTAACGGTCGTCGAGTTCGCAGCCAACCGCCCGCACGTTCTCCATGGCCGCCGCCTGCAGGGTCGTGCCCGACCCGGCGAACGGCTCGAGGATCAGCGACCCCGGCTTCACGACCAGGCGCACCAGGTAGCGCATAAGCTCGAGTGGCTTCACGGTGACGTGCTGTACCCCCCCCACCTTCGGGCGTTCACTTGTGGGTGCCTTCGGCTGGTACCGGAACACGGGCCACACGTGGTCGGGCGCGCCCTGTTCTACGGCGGCGGCCATGGCCCGCTCCCCCATGAGCAGGTTCGGCGGGTACAAGCCGTTGACGGCGTCCATTCCTGCGCGGATGTTCATCGCCCCGGTGCCGTGCTCACGCACGTTGTCGATCAGGCGGCCCTCGAGAGGCCTCCGCGCGACGACGATAGGCTCCCACGCGGGCTTCAACCCGACGCCCCACCCTTCCCAGGCTTTGGCCTCGTCGGTGATAGGCTTGCCGGTTGCGTTCGTCTTATAGTCAGACATTTTTGTCGCAGCGTTGCTCATGTCCCAGCGCTCAATCACACGCCCTTCGCGCTGGTCGAGGACGCCCGCGTCACGGTCGAACGCTGATGAGAGGTCCATTCCGGCGGGCTTACCGTCGGCGCGTATCCAGGCCATGGCGTCGCGGATCTCAAAGCCGGCGTCCTCGAGGCCACTCGTGAGCCGGTGGTAGGTGCGCGTCGCGCTGAACGCGAGCAAGTAGCCGCCGGGCTTGAGTACGCGCAGCGCCTCCTCACCCCACGACTGCGCCCACGCCTGGAAACCCTGCGGTGTCGCAGTGTCCCACTTCTCGCCCAGGAAGGCGATCCCGTAAGGCGGGTCTGTAATAACCGCGTCGAAATGCTGGTCGGGATACGCGCGCATGATGTCCCGGCAGTCGCCCTGGTGCAGGGTGATACCGTCGTACAGGTCGGCGCCGTTCACGCTGCGCCTCCGTTCGGGTCGGTGTCGTCCCCGTAGTCGAAGATAGGGGCCTGGCCGTCGTCGATGATTTCGACTTCGGCCTCGGGTGCCGGTTCGGGTGCGGGCTGGGCGTGGTTGCTGTTGTAAATGGCGAGCAGCTCCGCGTGGAGGGTGGCGGCCTGTTCGTCGTTGAGGGCGTTGACGGCGACGATCTGGCCGAGGCAACGCTTGCACAGGGCCGTGTACGCGTCCTGCGTGAAACTGAGGGTTTCGAGGCCCTTTGCGACGCTGGCCTGCGCGGGCGTGAGGGGCTTGTCGAGGGGGGCGGGCTGTGAGGGTGCCGCCGCGGGCTTCTTCGCCGCCGGAGCAGGCTTGGCGGGCGCCTCGGTGACAATCTCAGCTTCGATGACCTCGCCCGTGTCGGTGATAGTCGCCCCGAAGTCCTCGGGGCTGTAAATCATGCCCATGAGGGCTTCGGACGCGCCCTGTCGTGCGACCTCGGTAATCGCGCGGGCCCTAAGCATCTGTGTGGGGTACTGCGACCAAGGCCCCTTCTGCCCCCACAGGCCAGCCTTCACGGCCTTGTCCTTGTCCCACGTGACGGTGAACTCGAACTTCTTGTCGTCGGCGCGGATGAGCGTCGCGGTCACGCTCTCGGGGCTGTTTTCGACGATGCGCAGCGTGTGGCCCGCGCGGCGGATCACCGCTGCCATGAGGTCCGAGGACAGGGTCGCGCGCCCGTTGATGACAGCGATTGACGCGAGGGCCTGTAGCGGTTCGAGGCCGAGGGCGGCACCGGTTTCGGCGGCGACAAACGCATTGGCCGCGTTGCCCCGGTACGCGGTGGGGAGGATCGTCGACGGGGCGAGCCGGGCAATGTAGTCGGCGCGCTCCTGTAGGCCGGCGGTGATGTAGGAGAACCCAGGGGTGGGGGCGGTTCTGCATGTCATATGCACAGTCCTCACAGACGTTGTGAGGGGGGGCAGTTCGTCGCCGCAACGCCTGCAGGGGTTCATTCCTGGTTCCTCCTGCGTCGCTTCACGCCCCGGCGGCGCTTCGCTTCGCTCGGATTCCACGACAGCCACACGAGATAGCCGCCCTGCCCGTCCGTGCGGGAGTCCACGACCCAGAAGGTGCCGCCCTTGTTCAGGCCGTTCGCGTATGCGCGGATCGTGTCCACGGCCCGGCGTGGCCACCCTCCGGTCTCGCTCTCCTCGTTCAGTAGGAGGAACGTTTCACCGGGGTGGGTCTGAATATGCCTGCGTTCGGCGGGGGTGGTGATGCGCAGGAATAGGGGGGCGTGGGAGCCGATCTGCGATTTGTTGGGGATCGGGGCTTTACGGATGGTCATGCCTGCTCGCCTCCCTGCGTTTCCTCACGCCCCAGGAGGGCGGTGCCGAGGGCGATTCCGGCGGCGGCGGGGATGAGGGCGAGGAGGCCGGCGGCGAGGTTCCGCTCGTAGCAGGCGAGGAGCATTGCGAGGACGCCGTAGGTTGCGGATGCGGCGGCGATCAGGTGGTAGATCGTCGCGGCGGTCTTGGTGTATGCGGGCACGTAGCGCATGGTTATTATTCCTTTGGTTGATTAGGAGGTGGTGGGGGCCGCCGGGCTGCCAGCGGGGCGGCCCCCACACGGGCAGGGGTTAGGCGGCGGGCGGCGTCATTGCGTCGATCTGCCTTTTGAGGGATTCGTGCTTGTCAATAGCGCACAGCTTCTCGCTGATGGCTTCGACGATCTTCGTCATCCGTGCGTGCTCGCTCCTGAGCACATCCTGTGCCGCGCGGATAGCCAGGTCGTTGTGGAGTGCCTCGACATTCTTGTAGTCGTGATCTGCGCTGTTGCGGCCTGCGTTGAGGAATCCGCGCAGCCAGTGGAGGTCGGCGCGAGTGAGTTCAAGCGGGATGAGTCGGTCCTGGTCGTTGGTGGTCATCGTCCGTTGCCTCCCAGTTAACGGCGGTTGATGACGTATCCGGCAGCGGCCAGCAGGGCGCCCAGGGCGAAAGATCCGAGCGCAACCGTGATGCCGTCGAGGGTCGCGCCGGTCTTGGCAAGGCGCTCCGTCGGGGCGGGCGCGGGCTGGGCGTCGGCCTTGGGTTCGGGCTTCGGGGTCGCCTGCGTGGGCACGGGCCCCGGCTCGGTCGTCACGCGCGGCTCCGGGGTGGGGTCGGGGGTCGGCGCGGACTGAGGTTCATCCGAGGGCTTCGGGGCCGGTGTCGCAGGCGTGGCCGGGGTGGTGGGAGTCGGCTCCGGCGTGGGCTCCGTAGACGGTTCCGGGGCCGGGGTCGGTGCGGGCTTCACGGTGCCGTCGCCGTCGGTGCCGCCGCCGGCCTTCACCGTCGCGGTCGCTTCGAGGGAGGCACCGTTGATCGTCGCGCGGTTGGTATAGGTGGTCTGGCCTTCGACGGGCTGCGTCGCGTCGGGGAAGGTCACACACACGAGCGCGCCGGTCGGCGGCGTGAAGGTCAGCGTGTGCTTCGTGTCGTCGAGCTTGCCGTCCGACCAGCTCGTCGTCTTGGGGTCCCAGGTCGGGCCGGTGCTGCACTTGACCGCCGTGTGCAGGGTGTTGCTTTCGTCGATGATCGTGTACTCGGTGGACGGCTCCACCTTCCACTGGATGCCCCACCCGATGCTGCCGTCGCGGTTCGTCCACCCGAACTTGACCGTTTCCGGTCGCGCGTATTCGTAGTGCGCCGGGCCCGAACAATCGTTCGAGCACTCTCCGGTCCCCTCACGGTCGCCCCACACGAGGGTGCGGACCGTCTGGCCGTTGAGCGTGATCTGCGTCGATTCGGTGCCGACCGCCTTGTCGACGAGCTGCGCGCGGGCGTGGAACGTACCGGTAACGTTTTCCTTCGCTGCCCACGCAGCGGGAACGTCCGTCACCGTGCAGATGAGCTGTGCCTGGTCTGCGACGCACTCGCCAATCCGGGGGCCGTCGTCCAGCGTGAACGGGAAGTTCGCGCGCCAGTTGAAACCGCCGTCGACGCTGGCCACGGTGAGGGTAGAGCCAACGGTCAGGTGGGGGGTCTGCCAGGTGCCCTCGACGTTGACCTCCGAGGAGGTCTGGCGGGACGCGGACGTGGCCTTGGTGACCTGAGCGCTGATCGGCTCCGGGCTGGTGGGGGCCGCGAGCGCGGGGGCCGCGGCGGCTGCAATGGCGAGGCCCACAGTGAGGCCGAGGCCGGCGAGCGTGTACTTGGTGGTGTTCTTGGTGTTCATCGTTATTCAGTCCATTTCGGTGAGGGCGTTAATGCGGGCGTTCTGGATGATTCGTCGGGCGTGCGGGTCGGTGCAGGGGGTGCCGGGGTGGCGCAGCCACCAGATCGTGCTGTGGAGCCATTCGACGGTTGCGAGGTTGGGGGTCATGCGCGCTCCTGTGCGATCTGTTGCATAGTCGAGCGTGGGTCTGGTTTGTGGTTGGGGCAGTAGTCGCGGGTGGCGGGGTGTGTGCCTACCCAGTGGGTCCAGCCTTCGGATGCGAGTGCGGCGCAAGCTCTGTGTTCGGCCTGTTCGCGTTCCTTCTGTGTCATCGCGCGAATGCTCTTACGCGCTTCGGCGCTGCACACTTTCTTGTCGCATCTGACAACGAAGTCGTAAACGTAAGGGATGATGCTCGACGTCATCGGTGGGCCTCCTCGTCGGCTTCGGCGTTGGCGGCCTGGTCGGCGTATTCGGCGAGGGCCTTGTCGAAAAGCGCGTTCATGACTTCGTCGGGGTGGGTGGCGACCATGAGCCCGGCGATCACCAGCGCGCGGATGCACTCCGGCATCACTGCCCAGGCGAGGCGGTGGCGGAATCCGTGCCAGCCGTGGTGTCCGTAGCGCAGGCGGTCGATGTCGTCCTTGTACTTCGCGGGGATGAGCATCTCGGTGGTCACTTGTCGGCCTCCTGATCGTGGTTGATGAGGTCGATCAGGTTGCTGATCTCATCGATGGTGAGGATGAGGGCGCCGGAGACGTGGTCGCGGGCCTTGGGGTGGACGGCGGTCATGTCGATGAGGCGCATTGCGTCGGTTGCACGTGTCTGCTCTCTGAGGAGCGCGCCGCCGATGAGGGCTTTCTGGCGCTTGTTGAGCGTGGTACCGTTGATCTGCACGATCTTTGTCCTTTCTGTGGTGGTCGTGCGTGGGTCTCGCGGGGTGGCAGCCTCGCGGGGCCCTTCTTTACTTGTGGGTTACGCGGCCCGTTGGGCTGCGCGGGTGGCGGCGGCCTTGCGGGCGGCCTGGCTTCGGGGGCTTCGGGCGCTGATCCTGCCTTCGCCGGGGGCTACCGTGTGCCGGGCTTGGTAGGCATGCAGGGCTTCGGCGGGGATGCGCCAGCCGGCCCGGCCTCGTTCGTTCCAGGCCGTGATTTGTCCGTCGCGGATGCGGCGGCGCACGGCGGCGGGGGAGAGCCTGAGCATCTCGGCGGCCTCGGCGAGGGTGAGGATCTCGGTCACGCGGCCTCCTCGGTGCGGGCTTCGGCGTCTGCCATGAGGCGGCTCGGGGTCTCGTATCCGAGGGCTGCGCTGATGGTGGCGATCTCGCCTAGCGTGAAGTCGCTCTCACCTGAGAGTTTGCGCGCAAGCGTTGTGCGCGAAAGTCCAACCTTCTTTGCGAACGCCCGAATCGAGTCGCCGTCATTGCTGATTCGCAGTTTGAGCTCTGTTTGCAGTGCGTTCATTGTGTCCCTCCTTTCCGGGGTGGCCCATTTGTGGGCCGCATGTGAGTAACCATAGCGGCCCAAAAGTGGGCCAGTCAAGTCGAAACGCGAAAATTGCTGACGCAATGTCCCTACCAGGTGGCCCGTTTCTGGTCCATAATGGGGCGCATGAGCGTCACACAGTTTGAGCCCCACGACTACGAGCAGGCCGTCGCAGTCGCCCTACGTGCCGAAATGAGCCGTCAGGGCATATCGCAGCGCACGCTTTCAACTCGGTCGGGAGTCTCGCGGTCAAGGCTGATGCGAATTCTTGCTGAGGAGGGGCAGACCGCGCCAATGACCGTCACAGTCCTAGAGGCACTGTGCCGCGCACTCGGCGTATCGATGACGCGCATACTCACTGACGCTGAAAACATGCTCATAACCGGGCGGGCATAAAACAGACCCCACCAGGCAGGCGCCCTGGCGGGGTCTCACGCATTTAGAACGCCCGTGCGCGCGGGCAAGCCCAGGGGGCCGACCCTGGTTCAATATGTGTGCGCTTGGGGTGAGCATATCACGGCGGCCCACTAGTGGGCCAGATGAGAGGTAAAAAGCCGCCGCCCCTGCGCTGACTTTCCCGATCAGTTGCAAGGGCGGCGGGGTTTGCGCATGTGAGGCCAGCGCAGGTGGCCGGGTCTCTCGCGTCGGGGCGCGGTTTACCCAAGAGAGAACCGCCCAGCTACCCGAAGATGCCGAACGATCGGTTACGCCCATTCTATCAGTGGCCGCCCACATCTGCGTCCAGGCCGTGCCGTCGATATAAGAAGCCCCCACACGGAACCTCGCGGAAGTGTGGGGACGCTGCCACTAGCTTACCTCGCAGCAGGCACACCTGCGTACAGGAGAGCCGCCCCCATACCGTGAGAGACCCGGTCACAGTATAGGGCGGGATCTGCGCATTGGTGCCCGCGCATGGGCCGGGGCCGCGCGGAGAACCGCGCTACTCCTAAACGGTCAGGGGTCACCCCGCGTCGGGCCGGGGCCTGCAGTGCCTAACCATGATATGGCCCCGGTCATTTGTGCGTGAAACAGAGGCCCGACCGGGGATCTATTGCCCTCATTCTACCTCGGCGCGCCCACAACTGCGTCCTCACATGGGGGGCGTGCGCGAGGTGAGGTGTCAAGACAACCAGCCGCGAGCGCAACGCTACGCGAGCGCGATTTTAGGTGCGTGTCACGTGACACGCGCACAACGTCATACAAGGGCGTTTTAAGCCCATTCAAGGCCAGTCAGAAAAACCGACGTTTCAGCGGAAAATCAAGACCTTTCCCCGTCCTCACACCGCAAACCCAGAAATACCGTGCGGGGGGGTCCATTTCCCCCACCTATACAACAAAAACCGCATGATACTGCGGTAAAATAAGGGTATGAAAACAGCGTGACACGCGAGCGTGACACACGCGCTAATTAATCGGAGTACAATCAAGACCAAGCAAGACCCCTCAAAATCAAGCAAGGCGGCGCAACATGGCATCTGTAAAGGCAGTGAAACACCGTGACGGCACCGTCGTCTACCGTGTCCGCTACCGTGCAGGGGGTCGCAACCCTGTCGTGGAAACGTTCTACGATGCCGCGAGCGCGCAGCGGTTCGCCGACCTCGTCGACCGCATCGGCGGGGCCGCCGCCCGTGAGATGCGCAGCCTCGACGACCTAGCCGCCGCAACCACGCCCACGGTCGCCGCGGCGTGCGAACACCACCTCGAGGCCCTGGCCGCGTCGGCGACGCCGGGCACTATCGGTCGCTACCGTCAGATCGTGCGAGATCGGATCGAGCCACACCTCGGCCCCATCCCCGTTGACATGCTGACCAGGCACACGGTCACGAAGTGGATCGCCGAACTGCGCCGCACTCCAATCACCCGAGGAGCCAGCGCCGGGCGGCCACCGTCCACAAAGACCATACGCCACGCGCAGACCCTACTCAGTGCGGCCTTGCAGCGCCTCGTTGACGAGGACGTCATACCCAGAAACGTTGCTAAGGCTGTCCCACTCCCCAAGGATGCGACCGTCCGCGAGATGCGGTTCCTCACCCCCGACGAGTTCGCCCGCCTCCACGCGTGCATCCCCGCCGATTACCGCCCCTTCGTCGCAGCCATGTACGGCCTCGGGCTCCGATTCGGCGAGGCAACCGCCCTCACGGTCGGCGACGTGGACCTCGATGTCGCCCAGCCCGTCGCGCGCGTCAACAAGGCGTGGAAGCTGGGCGAAAACGGCGCCCGCTATCTAGGTGCCCCGAAAACCAAGCGCGCCAGGCGTACAGTCACGATCCCCGCGCCCCTGGTTCCTGAGCTGCGCGCCGCGCTCGCGGGTAAGGCAGCGGACGAGCTGGTGTTCACGGCGCGCAGGGGCGGCCCGATCACGTCGGGCCCATTCCATCACCACATATGGCAGCCGGCGTGTGACGCGGCTGGCCTGTCGCCGCGCCCGCGCGTGCATGACCTGCGTCATTCCCACGCTTCGGCGCTGATCGCCGCCGGCGTCCCCCTGCCCGTCGTCCAGCGGCGCATGGGCCACGAGTCGATCCAGACCACGGTCGACGTGTACGGGCACCTTGCGCCCGATGCTTACGCTGGCGCGGCAGAGGCTATGAGCGTGGCCATGGGTGGTGCGACCCCACAACTCGGCATGTGACACACATCTCCCTAGGCTAGCTTGCGCAATAGCCCGCGCGCGGGCTATAGTTATGGCATCGGGAGGGAACAGCCCCCCGAACCTCAACGAAGGAGATATTCAAATGACCACCACGACCTGGACCAAGGCAGAGCGTTTCGACGGCGACAACGCCCTCATTGCCGCCGATCTCGACAACGGCGCACGCGCCGTCATCTACGGCAATTACCAGGACGAGATCAAGATTAGCTTGCTGATCTTCGACTCCTCCCTGCCGGGTGGCAGCGCCTCGACCGACAACACGCAGGAATGGCCGCTTGTCGAGCGGTACATCCCCCGCGTCGAGTGGCCAGCCGAAATCTGGGGCGGCTACCGTGGACCCGTCGAGCGCACCCCCGCCCCCGAGGTTGCCGCCGCCGTCGCCCAGTTCGTCGCCGAGACGAACGCCTGGCTGGCCGAGGACTGACCAGCAAACCAAGGCCCCCGCGCCTGAAACCGACGGCGCGGGGGTCAACCCGTAGGAGGAGATTTGACCGAACCGATCACCCCCGCCGGGCTGCGTTGCCGCCGCAAGGCCCTAGGGCTCACACGCGCCGAACTCGGCGACCTCATCGATGCCCCCGAAAGCGCGATCCGATCCTGGGAGATCGGCAAGACCTGGCCGCGCGACCCGATCAGTATCCACATGCTGCTCGGCAACCTCGAGGACGCCGCCCTCGACTGCGTCGACGAACTGACGGCCCCCGCTGACGATGAGATCGAGGACGTGCGCGTTGTACCGACCGCCCTGTTCTCGTATGTCGATCAAGCCGCGTACGAACAGGGCTGCGAGTGGGCCTCGCGGCTCCCCTTGTCCACGTATCAGGCGTGCGTCGGGAGGGCCTTCGCCTTCCTGTCCGACCAGGACATCCACGCCGAAATCATTACCCATACCAACTGAGGAGGATTAATGACCCGCGAGTATCTGGGTGCCGCCGACTTCGCCGCCCGCGCCGGCCTGGCCGTCGCCACGATCCGCTCCTATATGCGCAAGGGCCTAACGCCGCCCGCTGACGTGCAGATCAGCACGCCGAACGGGCCCCTGCGAGGGTGGGCACCGGAAACGGTCGACGCGTGGCTGGCTGCGCGGCCAGGACAGGGCGCCCGAACAGATCTGCGCAAGTAGCGCACATCACATTCAATCCCGCTTGCACTATAGCCCATGCGCGATGTATAGTTAATTCATCGGGAGGGAACAGCCCCCCGAACCTCAGAAGGAGACAACATCATGAAAACCGAAACCATCACCTACGTGACCGACGACAACAGCCCCCTCACCCCGAACGCTTCGCTCATCCTCACCTCGTTCGGCTGCGACGCCGAAGAAGCATGGATGCGCAAGAACTTCGAAGGCCTGTGGGATGACGAGGAGGGGCGCGAATTCGGCGATGCCCTGCTCGAAGGCCTCGGGGCAGCCGTTGGCGGCGAATACACTACCGCGCTTGAGGTTCTCGAATCGTGCATGACTGTTCACACCGTCGAGGTCTCGTACAGCGACGACGACCTGCCCGCCGATAAGCTGCAGGCGCTGCGCGACGAGTGCGCGGCCGTGAACCTCGATCCTAGCGAAGCTGAGGTCGGCGAGATCCTGTCGGTGCTCGCTGATATCGACGATGAGATCGTGGAGCGCCTCGGGCTCTGACGAAACGAAGCCCCCACCGCCCGGAAACGGGTCGGTGGGGGCTTCGTTGTGCGGTCGCTTAGGGGTGGACGGTGGTCGGCCATGAGGCCATGAGACCGTTCGCGCCCTTCCCTAGCGCGGTCTGCGCCTGCGACGCGTTCGTGATGATGTGGGCAATGGTGGGCTTGCCTGTCGCGGTTAGCTGTTGCCACGCGGCGGCGGGCGCGTTCCATTCCATGCCCAGAACGTCCCACCGGCTGGTGTCGGCGGTGGCGAGCTCGTTCGGGTACAACATGCACATCGTGCGGTAGCCCCTGGCCTTCGCTCGGTCCACGGACCCCGCGTTGACGAAGTGCTTCCACAGGACGCGCCGCTCGGGGTGGCCATTGAACGCGTCGTCGAGGAGCTCGTATAGGTCGAGCTCGGCCTGCAGGTCAGATGAGTTCGCGTCCTGCTTCGAGGAGGTCACCTTGTGGTCGACGGCCAGGATCACGTCGTCGGGCAACTGCTCGAGTAGATCCGTGAACCGCATAAGCGGCCCCGACCCCTGTCGCAGGGTTTTCAACGTGTCCCATGGCGTCGACCAGATCGGGTGCTTCGTACCTGGCACTGTCCGTTCCGTCGTCCAGTCGTGAATCATGACGTATTCGCCAGAGCCGCACCTGCGTAGGGAGATTTCGAGGGCCTTGAAGCCTGCGCGCAGGGATGCGTCGAGGCCAGCCTGCGTGAACTCGGGGTACTCGGTGCCACCGAGCCGGTGGCTGATGTAGAACGGGCGGCGGGTGAGGAACTCGGCGACCAGGTCACGCGACGTACCCGGCGTGCCCGTGGTGCGTGGTCGCAGGGGGATGTCGCCACCGTAACGGCGACGCCGGTACAGGCGGCCCGTTACGTCCCCGCCGTCACGGCGACGAACCTTGAGTACTCGCCCCGTGGGTGCTGCGTTTTCGACGGCGTCACGCAAGGGGGATCACCACCTGCACGCCCGCGCCGTTCGAGGTCTGCGTGTTCGGGTAGGTGACGGTGAGGTCGCCGGCCTGTGCGGTGCGGCGTGCGACGAGCACGGTCTGCAGGTTATTGCCCTCCTGGGCCGCGTATTCAAGGCGATCCCACCCCTGATTGATGGTGACCTGGTCGGCGGTTTCCGGTGCCGTCGTGCGCTCGAACGCAAGGCCGATGGTGAGGCCGGTGGTCGCTGGCACCTCGGGCGCCGTGCAGGTGCCCGCCTCGGTGGGTTCGGCTTGGCGCTTCTTCACCTGGCCGACAACGGGTGTGCCGCCGCCGCGGGTGGTGACGGCTGCCCAGGCGGCCTCGACGGGCTGCGACGTGCGCACCGTAAGCTCGGGAGCCCAGGGGCCGACGGCGACGGTGAACCGCATCGTACCGATCCAGTAGGGTTCGACGAGCACCTCGAACCCGGCGGGGAAGGCGAAGGTCTGGCCGTTGACAGCCTTCGTGTTGACGGCGACCACCGTCCTGTCGCCCGCCTGGCCGGTGGTACGGATCGTGATCGTGTCGCCGATGTGCTGCCCCGAAGCGTGACTGACCAGGGTCGGGCCAGCCGCCGGGTTCGGCTTCGTTTCGCCGTGGTCGTCGTGGCCGGGCGCGTCGGCCTGCTCGGTGAGGAGGTACACGGTGCCGTCGGGGAGGGCTTCGGCTTCGGCGCGGCTGTTGACGATCTTGATGTCTGCGAGGGTCAGGGGCTTTCCCTGCTCGTCGACGAGGGGCGTCCCACCGGGGCCGGGGGTTGGGGTGTCGGGCGTGGCGGGCTGGGTGGTGAGGAGATCCCCGAGGGTCATGGTCTGGCCGTCGGCGAGGGTCACGTCGCGTTCAGCGAGGAGGCCGGTCGGGGAGGCGACGGACACGACGTAACGGCCAGGCAGTAGTTCGGCGGTGACGTGCCCGTCGTCGCCCTCGCTTGCGACCGAGCCAGGGACGATGAGGTCACCGTCCGGCGTGCGCGTGGGGTTCGGGTTCGGGGTGGCGGTGATGGTGACGGTGACGGGCTGGCCTGTCGGTGACTTGACGCGGCCCTTGATGGTGGCGGTCATGTGTGGTCCTCACTGTGTAGCTGGGCGTTAAGGGGTGGCCCGCCCCATGCGCCGCGAGCCTCGGGGGTCGTCGCGGCGCCGGGGTGGGTTACTTGGTGGCGCGCGCCTCGAGCGCCTCGAGCGCTTCGATCCGCTTGTAGATCGCGAGGTGGGCGTCGTGCGCGTGTGAGTCGATCTGCTGCTGAGCCGACTCACGGGCGGTGCGCTCACCGTGAATCTCGGCTGCCATGCGGCTGCCTCGCTCATCGATGCGGTCGATCCGCGACCGCATATCTGCCAGGCTGTCGCCGTGGCTGTCGAGCGTGGCCGCAACGCGGTCGACCGCTTCACTGACTGCCTTCACGGTGTCGCGCACCGTATCGAGGTCGTCGCGGATGTTCGTAGAGTGGTCGTTGCTGACCTGCGCGTCGGCGGACTGGGCGGCGACCTTCGCCTCCTCAGCGGCCCTGGTTGCCCGCTGTAGGTGCGACTCCATGCTGTTTTTCAGGCGAGTGAAGCCGACGGCGGCGGCGCCGCTCAGACCGGCGATCAGGACGGCGACCAGGCCGTTAAGCGCCTCGATGACCTTCGGGTCCGAGATGAGGTGGGTCACTGGACACTGTCACCGCCCGAGTCACCACCGGACAGGGGCGCGAGGTCGCGCAGGTGCAGGTCATCCACGGTTTCGCCGCCGGGGGTGAGAGCCCCCGCCCAGTCAATCAGGGACGCGCCGTTGATCTTGACAGCGGAAAGCACTTGGAACACAGACCACGCGATACCCAGGAACACCGACGCCTGCGCGAGGAACAACTGCCAGGTCGCCGGATAGGAACCCGAGACCCACACGGCCAGGGAGACGACGACGGCGACCACCGCGAGCAACACCTTGCGGCGTGCCGGGGTCCAATACGGGCGGTCGAGCGCCGCCTGCACGACAGGCCAGATGAGGCCGACGACGACCGTCACCAGGAACGGATCGGCCTGCAGGCCGAGGAGGAGATTGTTCATGTCAGTTGCCCTTCTCCGCGCCCGCGAGCGCGGTGTTAATCGCGGCGTTGGTCGCCGGGCCGTAGATCTCGTCGTCGTCCACGCCGACGGCGCGCTGGAGGTTGCCGACGACGCGGTCATGTGCCTCGTCCGAGGCATCGCCCCAGACACCGTCAGCCTCGGTACCGATCACAGACTGCACGTACTCGACCCCGAACGGGAACTGCCGGCCTCCCCAGCTGGAGGCGGCAACAACGGAGTAGATACGCTTCGTCGTATCCGGTCCGATGACGTTGTCAGCGGTCGCGCCGACTGCGGCCTGCAGGGCCGTGATGTCGGTGTAGCCCGAGGAGGTGGTCGCACCACCGTAGGACGGTCGAATGACGGCACAAACGGAGTCCCAGTCTCGGGTGCGGCGCCACACGCCGCCGCCGTTGCTCTGCGAGCCCGCAGCGCCGGACGAGGTGTTGCCCTCGATTGTCTGAATCCAGCCGCCGTAGTTGGCCTCCACGATGCCGACATGGTCGGCGAGGCCGTCGCCGTCCCAGTCGAAACAGACCAAGTCTCCGGGCGCGGCCTGCGTCATCGGGGACACGAGCTGACCGGCACGGGCAGCGGCGTTGATGCCATACGGCACATACGCGAAGTCGCCGCCGGGGATGACGGACGCGCCGTCATTGTCGGTCAGACACCATGAGGCGAACATAGCGCAGAACGGCACGCCACTCGTCCCGTAGTAGGCCCCGTGCTTCTTGGCGTACCAGCGGCCATACAGGGAACCTTCCTCGGGGTCGTCCCAGCGGGTGTAGCCGATCTGGCTCGCGGCCCACGCGAGGGCCTTGCTTGCAGTCATGGTCATCGGGAGACCTCCTCGTAGGGAATGAAGATCGGGTCGACGACGTCGGGCGGGGTATCCGTCGCGGGCGTCATCGAGGCCATAAGCTGCTCGATGCTCGGTTCCATTGGTTTCTCCTCAATTGGGTATGGGAAAGCCCCCGGACGGGCTTGTCCGAGGGTGCAAACGATCAGGTGGCTGTCAGTAGCCGGTAGCGTGGAAGGTGAAGCTCACGGCGGTGGCCACGTCGCGGTCGGGGAGGGTGATTCGGAATCCAGTCGCGTTGACGATGTCCACCGCCCAGCGGGTCGGGACGTGCGCGTTCACGTCGGCGTTCACCTGCCCGTACGCGAACGTGACACCGACGTGGACACAGTCGTCAGGGAAACTAACCGGGAAGTTGATAAACGGCGTGACACAACGCTTCGCCCCGGCGACGCCCTCGTACTGCGCGAACCCAGTCCACCGCCCGTGCTGCTCCACGCGCGACGCCTGGGAAGGGACACCTGTCTTGCCGCCGACGACCCAGTTGCCCGCCGCGGCCCCATACGTGATGACAGGGGTCAGGCGAGTGAGCTCCCACTGGCCTCGCTGATTCTTCCGGCCCTCACACTTGTGGATGTGATTGGACATGTCAAAGTAGATCGGGCGCGCGGCGGTTGGCGGCTGCCCCGCGCGTGCGGCGGTGTTACAGACATTCACCGCCTCGTCGTAGGTGTCCACATGAATGATGTGGCTGATAGACCCGGCTGTTTTCGGCCAGGTAGCGAGGATGTCCTCGCCCGCCTCGGGCGTGCGGACACGATTCCACTGCTCGACTGTCACGGTGTTTCCCCTTACTGTCGTAGGTAGGTGGCGGTGAATCTGTAATCTTTGAGCGTGCAGGTGCCCGCCTGTGTTGACTGCAGGGCGATGCCGACGCGGTCGCCAGCGTTCAGGCGAAGCATGCCGGACGCTGTGATCGTGATGATTTGCCCGACTGCGGCGGCCCCGTATGTGTAGATCGAGCCGTACGGAGCGCCGGGCTGGTACACGGTGCCCTTGGGGGCGGGGATGATTGCGAGGAGAACGTCGCCGTCCCAGCCGTAGGACTTGACAGCCGCCCACGCCGTGAGGTCGTATACGCCCGATTTCGGTATCTGCAGTGTCTGACCGCCGTCTGCGGTGATCCAGCTGCCGCCGGTCTCGATGATCTTCCTGCCGCCCGCTGTCATCTGTAGACGGTTCCACCGACCACCGTTAAAAACAGGCGACGTGACCTCGCCCGACGCCCAGCTCATCGTCGGCTTGTCCGCGAGCGCATCCCACGGTAGCTCTGTGACGAGGGTGCGGCGTCCGTTGATTGTCTGCCAGTAGGCGAGGCCGGTGGGGGTGAGCGCTGCGTCATTGCCTTTGCCGTCTGCGAGCTGAATCTGTACTGCCTGATTGGTGCGGGTCATGCTGATACGCGACGGCGCGGGGTCTGAGTACGCCTCGGTCCAGGTGGTGAGGGTGAGGCGTATCGGCCATTGGCGGCCCGAGTCGGGGGTGGTGGGCGGCCACGTAGCGGTGACCCTGATCTGACGGTCGTCGGTTGTTTCGAGGTCGCCGACGTTCAGGGTCAGGGTGCGGCTGGTGGCCTGGCTGGTAGAGGTGGCGACGACGGCGGGGTCACCGCCGATCAGGTAGGTCGCCGTGACGGTCGCCCCGGCGGGGGCGGTCAGGGTGAGTGTGACGCGCAGGTCACGCACGGCCTTGCCGGTAGTGGGGGTCTGGTAGGTTTCAACGTGCTCGGGCCCCCACGTGGGCTTGGCGATCTCAAAAACCGGGTGTGTGCCTTGCCAGCGGGCGGTGGTCGCGGGGTTCTGGCCGTTCGGGTGCCCGCTGGTGAAGGCGGCCCGCCAGAGCATGAGGTTGTCGCCGCGTTGGGTGCGGGCGGTGCCGACGCCGCCGAGTACGAACTCCGAGCCCCTGAGTTGTGCGCCGCTGATCCATTTGCCGGTGATGCGGTCGGCGATCAGCTCGCCGGGAATGATGGCGTTTTCGGCGCGGATCTTGTCGACGACCGTGAGGGTGTCGAACGCCGCGAGCTTGGCATATAGGGCCTCGGATGCGACGATTTCGCGGGCGGTGACGGTGCCAGCCTTGATGCGGGAGCCGTCGATGGGCGCGGCGTTGGCTTCGGCGATCTTCCTGGTGAGGTCGTCGCGGGTTTCCTCGATGGCTGCCTGGGCGCCCTGTAGTGCGGCGTCGGCTTGGCGGGCGGCGTCGCGGGCGGCCTTGGCGGCCTCGCCCACGGGCACCGTCACAACGCCTGTTGGGGCGGTGACGGTGGGGGCGTGGGCGAGGGTGGCTGCTCCGGTTGTGTCGCGGTCCAGGCGTACAGGTGCGCCCTGCCAGGTGATGCCCGCCGTCGAGGGCACAACAACGCTGGTACCGGGGGGCGCGCCGTGGGGGGTGACCTCGACGAGGCCGGCGGTCTGGTCCACGATGCCTGTCACGGTGCCCTGCACGGGCCCCGTGTGCGTTGCGGGGGTGCGGGCGGGGGTGAGGTCGAGCCAGTCTGACAGGCTATCGACTGTTGACAATTCCGTATACCTCCAAGTCAACGCGCATTTGCGCATCAGAGTCGGCTAAATCGATCGAATAGCCGGTGACGGTGCCGGTCACAACCTCCCCGCCCGTCTCAACTGAGATCGTGTCCCACAGCTCGATACGGGGATCGGACGCGAGGGAGAGGCTGCGCGTGCCCCGTGCGGCGAGGGCCTTCGCCCGATACGTCTCGGCGGCCTGCTGAACAGTGCCCTCAAGATCCGTCATCTGCATTTCACTGCGCTCGGTCACCACGCCGTAAACGGACGGCTGGTAGGGCGCGTCGTACAGGGTGGCGATCCCGTCGTAGTGGGGGGCGTCGCCGCCGCCTTCAGGGGTTTCGCCGGTCGTGCCGACAAACCAACGGTTCGGGCGGCGCTCACTGCTCTTGCGTGCAGCTTCGATGAGGAGGTCGCGGCCCGTGTAGGTTTCCGATGCGACCCCTGTGCGCGGTTTCCACACGTGCAGGGCCCCGTCGGGGCGCACCGTCCAGGCGAGCCCGTAAGCATCGGCAAGCTTCCCCATGGCTTCGGTGCGGGACGTGCCCCACTCGAAGGTTCGGGGGATCGCCTGGTCGCCGTCATCGACGATCACCTGCAGGCCCCCCTCATCCGGGTAGCCCGCGAGGCGCTGAAACTCCGACGAGACGGTCGCGCCGCCCGGCGGGGACGACGGCCAATCCATCGGATTCTTCTCACACCGCTGCAGGAGATCGTAAGCGGTCACGGACACCCCGCCGGCGCTTGTTTCCTCCCACGCGTCGATCTGGTAGATACCGACCGTGACGCGGGCGGTGGTGCCCCCGGTGGTGATCGTCTGCGTGACCCGCAACCGCTGCCCGAAGTTGTTCAACGGGTCGCCGGTGTCACGAGGAACCCACCCGTGCGGGGCCTCGAGCGTGAGGCGCTCGCGGGGCGTGCGATCCGTCGACGCTTCGAGCTGCGCGCTGACGACGGGGATGCTTTCTGCGAGGACGCGACCGGCCAGGACAGACGCGACGGACACGTCAATCGTGGTGGGCGCCGCGAGCGCCGCTGCGTTCGGGCCGCCCCTCACTGCATCCCCGCGAACTCACGAAGCAACTCGACATAGGAGCGGCCTCGCCATTTCGAGCGCGCGTCCCACGCGCCCCACGTGACGACGGGGACGTTCCCGAGGAGGCCCGACGCTTCGTCTAGGTCGATCTGCTTGTAATCCAGGGTCCATTGGCGGCGGACACGGTCGCGGCGGCCCGTCCGCTGACTCGTTGCGTGCGTGATGGTCAGGACGCGCACGGCGGGCACGTCGCAGTCTTTCAGGTCGCAGGCGTCGTGCGAGTGGACGGCGATCACGGGCTGGCGTGCTTCGAGGATGCGCTCGAGGCGCGCGCTCTCCTCAGCGTAGGCAAGGAGCTCAAGCCGCCCGGTGTAAGCGGCTGCGACCCCAGCCCACCGGATGATGGGGGTGCGGCGGGCGTTGATGTCCGTCGCGGTCGCGCGGGTCTCATATTCGCGGGCGTCGTCCCCGATGTAGGAGACGACTGCCCGCTGACGTGAGTCCAGGCTGGTCACTGCGTACCCTTCGCCGCGGCGGGTGAGCGTGAACCGACGCGCCCCCACCGTGTAGGTCGTCGCCACGCCAGGCGGCGCGAACGGGTCACAGAACGCCGACGCCTGGTTCGCCGTGTCGGCGGGGTTGATGAGACGCTCGCCGTCGTACACGGCGGCGCCCACGTCGGGGCCGTCCAGGTAGAAACAGGGCAGCCCCGTTTCGCGGTGTATCCACGCCTTGATTGCCATTACTGCACACTCCTCACGACCTTGACAGCCTCGGTTCGCGCGAACGCGCGCGTCTGCTCACCCGTCCAGGGATTGGTGACAACCGCCGTGACGTGGACGTTCGCCGCGCCCGCGCCCGTGGCGTTACCGCCCACGCCACCCGTCGCATAGGGGGTCGCGTTGCCGGGGATGTAGGTACCTCCGAAGATGTCGGCGATCTGCCCGAGGATCGCCTCGCTGCGCTTGCGCTTCGACTTGGCAAGCGGAATGTAGCCCTCGCCCCCGGTTTCGGGCTCGGCCCACACGCGCCATGCGCCCGCCGGGGCGATCTGCGCGACGTGACGTTCCCTGTGGAAGCCGCCGCCCGCGTAGAAAGACAGGACCGACCCGTCGGCCTGCGCAGACGGGCCGCCCGACTGGCTGTACTGCCCGACGATATTCACGTACCAGGTTTGACCATTCCAGGCCGCCTTAATGCCTTCCATCTTGCCCGACACGTAGTCATTGGCGTTGATGTTGACATACGGGCTGTACCCGTCAATGGCCGCTTTGATTGCGTCCAGCTTGGCGTTCGCGGCGTCGTTGTTGCCATCGATGGTGACAGTGCCCGTCGCCGCGTCCACCTGGCCGACAGACGCGACCAACTGCGCGATAGCCGGGTCACTGTTCGCATCGATGGTGATCGTGCCGTCCTGATTCTTCGCATACCCGAGCGTCTCTAGGATCGTCGTAATAGCGGAATCGTTGACCGCGTTAATCGTGATCGTTCCGCCGTTCTGCGCCTGCACGTAAGCGATAAACGCATCCACGGATGCGTTCGCCGCCGCCGTTTCAGCGGTCACATGACTTTCAATGCTCGTAGGGATCAGATTCAGTTGATCCGCGAGCGCGGCGGCCTGCTCCGCTGACAGGCCCATCGATTGCGCGACGCTGATGAAGTTGTCGCGCGTCAACTGCATGGCGGCCTGCATATCCTCCATGGTCGCGCCGTTTTTCTCCATACTTTCAACGAGCTTCCAACCCGACTGCGCGAGGTCGTCGAGGGCGGCCTGGTTGGCGCGGCCCGCCTCCGTGGTGATGTCGAGCGTCTGCCCGTTCTTTTCCACGGCTGCGTTCGCCGCGTCAATCGCGTCGTACAAGCCACGCCAGGAACCACGCTCGCCCAGGATGATGTCCTGAAGTGTTTTCTGGGCGTCGATCAGGTCATGGGTCGCCTTGGCTTGATCCTGCATGGCCTTCACGGCACTGTTCGCCGCCCCGGCGAGCTGATCCTGAGCGGATGCGTTCTTGATGCCCGCTTCAGCGGCGAGGTCGTTCTGCTCCTTCGCCTTAGCGAGCGCCGCACTCTCGTCCCCTAGTGCATCTCGCACCTGCTTGGACAATTGGCGATACTCGTTGAATTTTCTCGGATCTGGATTAGAAGAATTGTGCGCAGCGGCGAGCGTGCGGTTGACACGTTCCATGGCTTCTGACGATCCGGCGGCGGCGTCCACCAGGTCGTTGATGTCGCCGCCAAGCTGCTTGTACGCGTCGGCGGCGGACTTTGCGCGCTTCGTGTCGAAGATCCGCCAGAAACTGCTGTCATCCTCGGACAGGTTGCGCAGGGCGATAGCACGCGTCGATTCCGTCGCGGCTCCCGTAACAATGTTGAGGCTCTCGGCGTACTCCTTCGCGGCAGCGGATGCCTTGGCTTGCTGCGCCTGGTAGTCACCGAGGACGGCGGTCAGGCCAACCACAGCGGCGGTCGCCGCGAGACCCCACGGGCCGCCGAAAGCGCCCAGGAGCGCTGAGCCTGCGCCCTTCGCTGACGATGCAATTCCTGCGAGTGCGGGCGTTGCGGCCTGTGACAGGGCGCGCATGTTGGACACGCCGTTCGCTCGGGCGGTGACCCAGGCGTTGCCGAAGCCGCCGATAGCTGCGCGCGTTTCGGCGAGGCCGCCGCGCATCCCGCTAAAACCGTCCATGATGCGCGTCAGGAAGGGGACCGATCCGTTCAGGGATTGCATGGCGGTGCGAACGTCCATGACCATGGTAAAAAGCTTCATTCCCGTGCCTGCAGTGAGGGCGGCGGCGGACGTGAAGGCCAGGAGCCCTAGTGCCCCCTGCTGCACGGGTGCGGGAAGCGCGCTGAAAGCGTTGACGGCCTGCTCCGCGCCCTGCACGAGCGTGCGCAGGAAGTCATTAGCGCCCGAGCCGCTCTTGATAAAAAGCGTCTCGAAAGACCCGCCGAGCTTTTCGAGGTCGCCGTTGAGGTTATCCATACGGGCCTCGGCGGTTTCCGCTGCGTAGCCCGCGTCGTTCACCTTGTCGATCCAGGATTGGATGCCCTGCGCGCCCTGCTCATACAGGATCGAGGCGGCGCGAATCGCGTCCTGGCCGAACATCTTCTTGAGGGCGGCCTGGCGGTCCTCGGCGGTCAACTTAGACAGGGAATCGTGGAGCTGGCCCGCGTAATTGGCCAGGCCGACGAACTTACCCTCGGCGTCGTACGCGTGGATTCCGAGCTCTTCCATGTACTTGGCGGCCTGCTTGGATTGCGGCGTCATGTTCAGGAGCATCGTCTTAAAAGACGTGCCCGCGTCGGAGCCCAGGAGGCCGGCGGCGGCGAAAGACGATAGGGCGCCCGTGGTTTCCTCGATGCTGAGGCCTGTCTGTGAGGCGACGAGGCCAGCCTGCTTGAGGGCCATGCCGAGGTCAGAGATGTCGCCCATGGCCTTGCCTGCACCGGCGGCGAGGAGGTCAGCGACGTGGCCAACATCCGAACCATTGAGCTTGAACTGGGTCAATGCCACGGATGCGATTCCGGCGGCGTCGGCGACACCCAGGCCACCGGCGGCGGCCAGGTCGAGCGACCCCTTCAAGCCGCCATTCAGGATGTCAGCGGTCGACACGCCTGCCTTAGCGAGCTCCTCGATGGCCCCGGCGGCTTCGGACGCACTGAACGCCGTGTCCGCGCCCGCCTGAATCGCGGCCTCCCTGAGCTGGTCCATGTTTTCTGCGGACTCGTGCGTGGCCGCTTGAACGTTTGACATGGCCTGGTCGAAGTCCGCGAAGGACTTGACGACGTATCCGGCGGCGGCTGCCGCGGCGACACCGTAGCCGACCATGGCGGTCGAGGCGGTGTCCCATGCGGCGCGCTGTAGCTGGGCGGACTGGGCGAGTCGGCCCATGGTGGTCTCGGCGGTCTTGCCGGTGGGGTCGCCCTTCGCGGCGAGCTGGTCGAGGCTCGTCGCTGCGCTCTTGATTTGGCGGTTGAAGTCGGCGACGTTCGCCCTCAGTGTGACCTTAATTGACCGTTCAGTCATCGTGTGCGGGCCTTTCTGCGCGAACGCGCCGCTATATGACGGGGCCCCGCCCGGCGGTTAATCCTCAGTGCCGGTGAAAACCACCGTCGGGACCATGCCGGGCGCTGGCCCGTTCTTGTTCTTCTTGCGCCACAAATCGAGGGCCATTTGCGCGTTGTCTTGGCGTTCTTCGACCTCGAAATAGCCCTCGTAGTCGCCTTCGGTCAGGCGCTTGGGGTAGCCGTAGGAGCCGACGCGGGTGTCCTCGTACATGTCGAGGGCGCCCGCGAGGGTGCTGTCAAGTTCGCCCCACGTGTCGCCTGGGACGCCCAGGAACTCGGTCGGCCTGCGGCCCCATTTCTTCGCGCTTCGGAGCGCCCGTACCAGCCACGCGCCAGCGGGCCGGTCCAGGCACTCCGTCACGAAGGGACCGAAATCGTCGGCTTCATCGTGTTAACCGTGGCGACGGCCTGCACCAATGCGACGACCTGCGGTTCGATGCGGTCGCGCAGGGTGGCGAGCATGTCCACGGTGAGGCCTTCGGGTGCGGTGATCTGCGCGGCGAGCTGCTCGAGCGTGGCCTGGTCGCCGTCGATACCGCGCTCCTCCATGTCCTTGCGGAATCGCTGCACCCATTCCGCGCTGCGCCCCTGGACGGTGATGTCGAGTGCCGACGCGCGGATCTGGTCTGCGACTTCGCGCATCTGCTCTTTCAGGGCGCGCATGTCGTCCACATTGGCGGCGCGCTTGGCCTCGTCGTAGCGGGTTTCGAGGGCCGAGAGGTCGGCGAACAGGTCGCCGCGCGCGTACAGGGTCACCGTGCGCTGCACGGGGGTAACGCCTGCGAGCCAGGCCGCGAGGTCGAACGTCTCGGGCGTGACGGTCGCGTCAGGGTTGGTGTGCGTGAGGGCCATGTCGGCCATGGTGAGTTCTTCGTCGTGGGCTGCCATGCCGTGCTCCTATGTGTAGCTGCGTGTTTGTTGGGCTGCCTGCGTGGTGTGGGTGTGGCCCGCCCGGCAGGCGCTGGCAGCCCAAAAATGGTGCCTGCCGGGCGGGAGATGAGAGCCGTCAGATGTCAGGCCGGCAGCACGGCGAGGACCTTCACGTCCTCAGCGGCGTTCATGACGTTCAGCTTCGCGGTGCGCTTGATGTAGCCAGCGAAACGGTCGGACGGCTTGGTCGGCGTACCGAGGACAACCTCGTACACAGACACGATGTCGCCTTCGGCGATCTCCTTGGACTCGACCGGGCCTTCACGCTCCACGAGCCAGATCGTGGTGCCCTTCTTCTTGATGAGATCCCAGACGAAGTCGTCGGCCTCGACCGGCTTGCCGGCCTCGTCGAGGTACCGGAAAACGGTCAGGTTGCCCGCGTAAGACGTGGGGCCGGGGGCCTTGCCTTCGCCCGTCTTACACATTTCCTGCTCGGTGATCTCCGTGTCCGAGTCAGCGCCGAGCGCGTAGTCAGACTTCATGATGCGGCAAGAAATATTCTTGCCGGCTTTGATTTCCCCGATAGACGGGGTTGCGATGTTCGTCGGCTTCGCGGTCAGCGCCCACAGGGTGATGCGCCCGTCGGCGAGGGTCTTTGCACCTGCCATGTTTCAGTCTCCTTCGGTAAGGTGGTCGGGGGTTTCGTCCCCACTGTCGGGGGCGTCGATGGGTTCGTCCTCCTGGCCGCAACAGAGGGGTTTGCGGGCCTCGGGGGGCGGGGTGAGCGTCCAGTCCACACCCCAGATCGGGTGCCCGATCCAGTGCTCGGGGATGTCCTGGAAAACGCCGGTTCGGGTGTTGTAGGCGGTGACCATTCAGGCCTCCTTCGTTTCGGGGGTTGCTTGCGCGCGGAAAGTCACGGTGCAGTAGCGGGGCGCTCGGTTCGCGGGCGCGCCCACGGTCGAGTTGTCCGAGCGCACGTCCGTCACACCCACGTGCTTGAGCGGGAAACAACGCCAGCCGGGCACCGTTGGAACCTCGCCCTTCAGGAGGTCGGTGACCTGATCGGCGAGGTCCAGGACGTTCGCGGTCGTCGCCGCGACAACCTGCACGTGCAGGCGCACGTCAACATCCCCGCCGCAACCGGCCAGTGCTTCGGACGCGGCCAGAGTGGGAGGCCCCCACACGAACACGAACGGCAAACCGGGGTTGCTGGGCGGGTCACCGACGAACGCTTTGACAGGCGCGCCCGTTGATGTGAGGGTGGTGAGCCGCGCCCGCATCTGGTTCATGATGGTGAGTGTTAGCCCCATAGCTCTCCTACGATGTCGGCGACGGCTTTTTGGAAGGCCTCGGCCTCCTCATTCAGTGGTTCGATGGGGTCGCGGGTGTGGCCGCCGCCCCGGCTGGTGCCGAAGTAGGCGATATTGGCCAGGGCGCCGCTCGGCTTGTCGGGGCCGATCTCCGCTTCGATGGTGTGGTCGCCGTCGACGAGGTCGTAGGAGATGGACCGGGCGACGGCGCGGATACCGGCGTTGCCCGACTGCTCGAGGTCTGCCTGCATGGCGCGTTTGATGTTGAGCGCGCCTTTGCTGACGGCGGGCCTAAGCCAGCGGGAGAGTTCGCCGGGGAGGCGGGTCGCGTCGGCGGCGATCTGCCTAACCTCGCTGGTGTCAATCTCGATACCACTCACAGGAGATCGTCCCCGTTGGTCTCCACGTCCACCTGGAAGCGCCGCGAGGTGACGTGCGTCTTGTCGAACAGGCCCGTCACGCGGAACACTGACAGGTAGCCTGCGACGCGGATCAAGTCACCGACACGCACCGCGTCCACACTGTGCGGGAGGTGAATCGAGTAGCGCTGAATCGTGACGAGGGCCCCGGCGGCGTTCGCCGCCGTCTCGTGCGCCTCGTAGGTTTGCACCTTGCAGGGGCCGGCCCATACGGGGGTTTCGTCGATCTCGTCGAGGCCGTCCTCGCCTGTGGTGACGGTCGGGCGGGTGATGGTCGCCCGGTCGGTCATGAGGGCTTCGGCGGCGCGGCGGCCCGCGAGAACAGCGGTGCGCGCGCTCATGCCCAACCACCCGCCGGCGTTGCGTCAGCGTCGCGGCCCCCAAGCCAGGGCGCGGTGGTCAGCACCGGCATGTAAGCGCCCGACGTGGAGCCATCCTGAGAGAGGCGCGCCCACTCGTCGGCGGTGAGGGTCAGCTCCACAGCGGATGCGGCGGCGTCCAGCGTGTAGCTGTAATCGTCGATCCTCTCATTCCGCTTGCCGTCCGGGTTGCGGGCGCGCCGGGCCACGACCTCGCTGATGACGTCGGCAAGAATCTGACGGTCAAGTGCGGCCAGGTCTCCGAGGCGCGCCGCAATGATGCGCTCCGTCTTGCCGATCCAGTTCAGGACTTGGCGTTGTTCGTCTGGGTCTGTGATCGGGCGGCCCAGTGTGGTCGCAACGTCGATTACGGTCGCGTAGGACACGCGCGCCCCCTATCAGTCGTCAGCGGTGGTGGGTTGCCCGGCGGGCTGGCGTCGCACGTACCCGAGCCGCTCCCAGTACGGGAGTTGACTCACGGGCACAGCGACGTGGTCACCCGCCGGGCTAAGCAAGTGAACGATCAGGTCGGTCACTTGCGCGAAATCTTGACGAAGGAGTCCTTGTCAGCGACCGCGAAACCGTACTCGGCCTCGGCGCGAACGGCGACGAGGTTGTTCTCGTACAGGGAGACGAGCTGGCCGCCGATGGTGACCGTCGCCTCGGTCGAAATGTCCATGGTGATGCCGCCGACCGTGCCCCAGGCACACTTCGACCAGTCGCCTGCGAAGCCGACGGTCTTGTCTAGACCCACGTTCTCGTGCATGTACGTGGTACGACCGAGGACAGAGCCCGAGCGCAGGACAGGCACGGCGCCGGTGTAAGCGGCCTCAGCGAACAGCGGGCGGCCCGCCGTGTCCTTCGCGTTCAGGAGGTCGATCTCAAAGCCGGTGTCGAACGCAAAGCCCGTGACCTGCTTCTTCGGCGTGCCCTGCAGGTTCAGGGACATTACCTTCACCAGGTCGTCGTACGTGTTGGCGCCAGCGGCGGCGCCCAGGGTGACGGACTTCGTGGTGGCCGCGAGGGTGGTCTCGAACGGCGACGTGCCGTTGCCGTCACCACCCTTGTTATGGAAAACCGCCAGATCGAATGCCCGCGCAAACGCGTCGGCGAGGAGGCCCGCGAGGGTCTCAGAGTAGCCGCCGGGGTTCGCTCGGATAACCTCCTGAGAGGCCACCGCAATTGCGGTGAGCTTCTTGGGTTCCATCTTCACCAGGCCGAGGCCGGCCTCGGTGGTGTGCTTCTGGGCGCCCTCAGCGGTCCAGTTGGCGGTGGGCTTGCTGGTGACGATGGGGAAAGCCTGACCGGAAGCGCCGAGCGGAACCTTGCGGATGAGGGACATCGCGGCGCTGCCCTTGGCGGCCTCGTCGAAAATGGGGCCCGCCAGTTCAGGCTTAATAAAGCCTGAAAAATCTGCGAGCTTCTTGGCGGCGGTGATTGCCATGGTTGGTGCTCCCTTCGAGCGTGAGAATGTGGTGGTGGGGTGGGCTGCTCAGATGTCAGCGCCCGCCGACGGCCTGAATGAGCATTGCCGTGAGCGCGTCCGTGGTGGTCGCAGGTTCGGGCGTGCCGCCCTGCGACGGGTCGGGGCGCATAGCCAGCGGCGCGGGGGCCGCGTCAGAGGCCGGGGCCGGGGCGGGAATCGCGGCGAGGAGCTTTTCAGCGGACGCCGTGAGCTCCTCGGTGTTGCTGCCCTGCAGGAAGTCGGCCAGCGCGTCAGGCACATTCATGCTGTGAATGACCTCAACGCGGGCAAGACGGGCCTGCAGGTCCGCTACCGTGGCGGCGGCCTGTTCGGCGGCGACGCTACCGGCGGTCTTGGTCTCGTCGAGGCTCACGGACAGGGCCGCGACCTGTGCCTCCAAGTCCTTGACGCGGGTCTCGGCGGCCTTGCGGGCGTCGCGTTCGGCGCGCAGGGCCTTGACTCCGCCCTCGGTGAGGGTTTCCTCAGCGGGGGCCTCGGGGGCGTTGGTGTCCGGCGTCTGGTCGATGGTTTCGGTGGGCATGGGGTGTTTTCCTTTCTCGAATCACTCGAGGGGGCCGACGCGTGCCGTCGCGGCGCGAGTCGGTGGCTTAGCGGGAGGCGCGCAGGAGGGCGCGCATCTGGGTCAGTTCGCCGCCCGTGGCTATGGCCGCGTAGTAGCGGGCCTCGACTTCGGCGGCGATCTTCGGGGTGAGGGGGTAGTCAGCGCCGCCGATGCGCGCGCCTCCGTGGCGTTCCTGCGCGGCGGGAGTCCAGGGGTTTAGGCCGTTTTGTACGTCCTGCCAGTCTCGGGTGGCGACTGCGACGCGGCGTTCGGCGGCGGTCATGCGGCGGCCCTCATAGGTGGCCTCGTACTGGCCACGCAGGGCGCCGCCGCTGACCTGCCCGCGCCCGGTGATGTATCCCTGAGCGCGCAGGGCCTCGACTGCCTGCTCACGGTTCGGGTTCAGGCGGTAGATCGTTTCAGGGGTCATGCGCTTCTGGCCCTTGCGGAGGATCTGGCCTGCCCACCCGTGTTTGCTGGTGCCTTCGGTGGTGAAAGCGCCCCTGTATTTCATTCCGCGGCGGGCGTTCACGACCTGATACATGTCGGCACCGTCGCGGATAGCCTGAGCGCCCGCGTTCGTGAACACCCGGTTCTGCTCGGCTTCACTCATCCGAGTGAAAGCCTCGTACGGGTCGTCGATGAGACCCTCAGCGAACGCCTCGGCCTGGTCCGTGACCATGGTCGGCACATGCTTGCAGTCACAACGTGGATGCCGTAGAAAACCCTGGTTCCACCTGTAGAAACGACCCGCGAGGACCACACACCGCGAGCACGACGGTGGGGTCAGCATCCGCACGTAGCCGACACGTGGCCGGGCGGCGATCTGCACGCCCGCCGCACCCCTGCCCGCGTCCGCAACCTCGGTAAGGACCATCATCGATAGCTGACGGCCACCCGCCGCGAGCGCTTGGGCGGGTTCCATGCCGTCGGCTATGAGTGTTCGGGCGGTGATGGCGGGGGCGCGTAGGAGTGTGTCGAGGTTGCGTCCGTCGGCGGTGAGGCCGGCGAAGGCGTCGGGGTCGACGAGGCCGTCAGGGGTGGCCCAGGTGCCTTGTTCTCCGAGGGCTAGGGCCCCACTGACTAGGGCGCTGGTCGCCGCTGTGCGTTGTGCGTTGGTGATTGCGGCGGCGACGGTGGGGATGCGCTCGCGCCATGCGTCGTTGATCCAGTTGGGGCCGAGCTTGCGCCAGCGGCGGGTCGCTGTGGCGAGGGCGCGGGCCTCCTGTTCACGGACCAGCCCGTAATGCGCTTCAATCGCGGGCGGGATCGATGCCATTGCCGGTGCCCAGGTCGTTGTCGGTTAGCGCGGGGGTGGTCTTTTCGAGCAGTCGCAGGAGGTCGGGGTCGGTTTCCTCCTCGCGCAGATACGCGCGCTCGGTCGCCTTGCGTGCGTCGTCCCAGCCCAGCTCGTCCCAGGCTCCCTCGCGGCTGATAAGGGGCTTACCGCCCGCAAGCTTCTGCAACGCGTCTGCCTTCTGGCTGAACGTCGGGGTGGCCGGGTCGTGCCATGCGACATTCACGGCGCCCATGGGGATGGTGTGGCCCATGATGCGGGCCGCGATTGTCAGGGCACGGGACAGGGCAGCCCCACACTCAGCGTTGACACGCTCGACACGCTTGACGAGCTTCGATTCCTCAGCGCGGATAGCGCCCTCAGCGGGGGGATTCGTCGTAATCAAGCCGAAGTAGCGGGCGGGGAAGCCGGTCAGAGAGGCGGCGAGCTTCCCGTACAGCTCGATGGTGTTGTGGAAGTTGGATAGTTCGCCGGGTGCAAGCTGGGTGACCTTCGCGCCCGCGTTCTGCAGGGCGACAAACGGGTTCAGGTAATTGGTCCATGCGGACGGGTCTGCGAAGTCTGAGCGCTTGGCGCCCATGATGATGCGTTTCGGGACGGCGTTTGTCTCGAGGGCGGCTTGCATCTGGGTAATCGCGCGGGCGGCGGCGTCGGTCACGCCCATGATGTCGTCCATCTCGCTGTGGCCCGTGGTTTCGCCCGTCATCTGACGATTGAAAGACGGGATCACGGGGACGACGCCGAGGCCGTGCTCGTCGCGGTCCACGACGCGCCACGCGCCGCCTACGGTCGCGTAGGTGGTGGTGGTGTCGGGCGTGTAGATCGTCGCGTAGCGGGTTTGCGTGCCGTCGGCTGCCTGGTCGGTGACGATGCGCACGGCGTGCGTGATCGTCTTGAGGCGGTAGTCGTACTTGACGGTCATTTGGCGTGGGGATTCCACGCAAATGATGGGATAGTCGCCCTCGGCGTCGCCGACACCGACGGACAGGTACGCGCGCCCGTAAATCAGGCGGTCCCGCTTCCACTTGCAGAGCTCGGCGGCGAGGTCGTTCGCGTCGATCATGGCGCGCAGATCCTCAGCGACGTCGGGGTGCGACGGGACCATGATGCCGCGCACGTCCTGGCGCTCCTCGATGGTGTCGACGACGACCCTAGGCCAGTTGACGACGGTCTCGAGCGTGCGCAGCGACGGCGGCAACGCCAGGCCAAGGTGCTGCAACGTCTGACGGCCCTCGTAATACGCGCGATGCTTCCTGTCCGCCGGTGCGGTGAGGTTCAGGGCGTTCTCAGCGTCGGCGAGCAGCTTCGCCTCGTCACGGGTGATCTGGTCAGTCATACGATGTCGTGTCCTTTACCAAGCGAAGGAAATAGCGCCGCCCGCCTCCCAGCCTTCGGCATGCTCATCCGCCGCGGCCTCGTGCGCCAAAATGTCGGCCATAAGCACATCGATCTTCATGTGCTCAGCGGGCTTGCCGAGGATGAACTTGTCGCCCGGCTTGGCGACTTTCCGGGCGTGGAGCGCGCATAGCTTCGCGGTCTCATCCGGCGTGTGCGTAGTGAGGCCTTCGGCGAGATCCTCACGGAAACGCACCAGCGCCGCGAACATCCGCGTGATCGAGTTCGTAGGCCACTGCACGACGACATAGTCCCCATACAGTTGCTCCCAGTGGTCGATCTGCGTTTCCCAGTGGCGGGGGTCGCAGTAGAAACGCTGAACGGTGTATCGGTCCATGAGTTCGGCGACCGCCGCGTCCACCTCGCCGCGCGGGATGCGGCCTTCCGGCCATTCCTCGGGGTTCCAGACGGTAGGCCGCTGATCTGGCCCGTACGTGGGTGTGAATCTCAGGCCGTCGACTGTTTCGGCGCGAATGGCCGTCCAGTCGCCCGACCGTGAGCCGTCGAAACCCAGGGCGATTTCACACCCCGGTTCGGGCTGGGTGTCTCGGGTCTGACGATCCCAGACCTTCTCGGTGAGATACGAGCCCTTACCCTGTACAAGCCGATTGCCGAAAAAGCGCTCGGCCTGGGTGGGGTCGGTTTCCATGAGTTCGTCGACCTCGGCGTCAATGGCCTTGGGGTCAACCCACGGCGACGAGGCATACACGAAACGGTGAATCTTTGAGCGATCCGCTTTCTTCGTGTAGTCCCAGTCGAGGGGCGGCTTTTCGTAGAACTTGAAGATGTCCCGCGCCCGGCTCTGGTATGCCTGTTGCGCCGCCGAGTCCTCCATGGGGTCCCACGGGTTCGTGAGTTCGATGGTTCGGCCCTGCATACCGGCGACGGCGCGGCGGATCGTTTTCCAGGTATTCAGCACGCCCGATTGTGGCGTGTAGAGGCCCGACTCGTCCGCGATAGCGCACGTGAAGGGCTGGCCGAGCTTGGACCTGGCCGCCGACGTGACGGGAACGATCTTGCCTTCGTTCGGCAAGCGGACAAAGCCCTCACGGACACGCACGAAGTCCCCGAGCGGGCCGCCATTGATCATGGTCTGCAAGGGTTCGTAAATGTTTCGGGTCTGGTCCTCAGCGAACGCGAGGAGAGCTATTAGGCTCTTGTCACGGGGCCGGCCCATAGCCTCGCCCGGCTCATACCAGTATTCCCATCCACACCCGCACCCATGGTCCGAACAACGGTACACGTCGCCGTCGCGCGCCCACCCGGCGAACATCGCCGGGCCCACGCCCTCCGCGAGCGCCACCGCCGCCGCGAGCGGCGACTTACCCGACTTCTGAGGGCCAACCCACAGGCTACGACGGTAGGTGAAGGGCTCCACGAGACGGTGCGGGTCCGCAACGGCTTTGGCCTTGATGCGGTAGTGGTTCGCGTTGCAGTAGAGCTGCCACCCGTTCAGCACGAGCGGTTGATTGAAGTAGACGCCAGACGGGACGAGGCAGTGGGCTTCGATCCAGTCCGAGATCAGGAAACCGAGCGTGTGATTCGGGTTGAAGTCTAGGGCGAGCGGGGGCGGCGCGTATTCGTCATGTGCCATCACTGCCGCCGTCGACGACGGTCATGCCAGCGAGCCGGGCGCGGGAGGAGCGTCGGCGGGCCGGTCGCTCAGAGGGGTCGGCCTGGTCGGTGGGCTGGCCGGTCGTGATCTGCCACTGATGCAGGGCGAGACCCGAGGCGGTGAGGCCGATCTGGTCGGCAAGTCGCAGGAGCGCGGTCTTGTCGCCGGCCTTCGCGCCTTCTTCTTCACAGGTGACGGCCAAGCGCACCCACTGGGCGACGTTGTAGGTCATCCACGGTTGCTCGCGCCAGACCTCGGACTGAGGCTGTCGCCAGGCCCACTCCCACAGTTCGAGCTCACGCTTCCACCGTAGCTCGGTTGCCAGCTTGCGGAAACGACGGCCCCCGTTCGGGAGGGTTTCCCACAGCTGCATTGGGGGCATAGCGAACTCTGGGACGGGCGCGGTGGCGGGAACGCCGCCGAGCTGACGGAAGGCGATACCGCGTGCGTCGCTTCGAGCACTGTTGGGATTGACGGGCGGCCCACTACGGGCACGCGCTCCACCGGAAGGCATGGTCGGTCTCCTCGCTGGCCGGCGTCGCGCCTGCCTGCAGGGCCACCTCGGCGTCGCGCCGGGCGGCTTTTTCGGTTGCGGGCGGGAGGTTTTGAACCCTCCGCGCTTTTTTCATCCCTCACCGGCGGTCTGACGGGGCCCCCGTCGGGGCCACCCCCCCTGGGGGGTATACGTGTCAGTCCGTTTCGGTTCGGTCATATTTGTGCGCCGCTTTGCCTGCGGCGCTGCGATTACAAAAAACGTGTTCAGGTCCGCGAATGATCGAACGATCTTCGTCATCATGTCCAAGATCGAACGGTTCGCCTGCCTTGATGGGTTGGCCACACCTCCAACACACGGCCTGGCCGGCCTCGACGAGGCGGGCCGCCCGTGCGCGGGCGGCCCGGTAGTGGCGGTCGTACCCTCGAGCGGTTGAGTAGCCTCGTTGCTGTTCGCGCTCGCGGTTGTGGGTGGGGCATAGGCGGGGGCCGGGGTATGGGATGAGGGCGGGGCAGCCTGGGTGTGGGCATCGGCGGCGGGCCATGGTCTGTGTCCCTGCGTGTGTGGGTGTGCGGGCGGGCGTTGCGTCGCTGTGCTGTTCGTGCGGTTGCCTGCCCGTCGTTGGGCTTTGGGCTGGCGCTTGCTTGGTACCGGCCTCGGCCTGTGACCCCGTGCGGGTGATACACAAGACCCCCGACCTGGTAGCTAGAGGTCGGGGGTCTTGGTATCGATTCAGGAGGCCGGGGCCGTGGCACACTACACCCGGTTCAAGTGTGACAGTATCACACTTACACGTTATCCGCTACTCGGTATCCCCGCGTGTTGTAACCTGCGCACGGTGCATCTTCTGTAGTTTGGTGGTGGCTTTGACGGCGGCGGCCAGGTCACCGTCGACGGTCACGTCCATCGTGTCCCTGCGCTCCATGAGTTTCACGACGACGCCCACGGTCTCGGGGTCACCCTGTGAGGCGAGGGGCCATAGGGCCGCACTCATCTTGTCGAGGCGCCGGGCTTCCACGTCTGGGTCGTAGTCGCGGGGGTCTTGCTTCTTGCCCGCCTTGATGAGAGCCTTCACCTCCTTCGGCGTTGCGTCGAGCATGGTTGCGATCTTGGCGACGCTCATGCCGGCGGTGGCGAGGTCGAGGGCGCGCAGCGCGCGGTCATCGTCGCTCATGCTGCGCCTTGCTCGCGGTCGAGTCGGTCGTGGACGGCGCGCACCTGGTAGAGGGGGCCGGGCTGTGTGGGCACGTGACCACGGTGCGCCCACTGGCGGAGCCGGTCGTGGGTGAGGGCAGGGAAAGCCTGGGAGAGGGTTGCCCAGTCCACGTAGATTGCAGGGTTGCGGGTGTTCCTGAGTACGTCGTTCAACGCGACTTTGCGGGTCATTGCTTGATCTTCCTTGTCTTGGTACCAGCGGTCGCACCGCTCGCATGAGCCGTGTTCGGGGATGCCGCTGGTGGTGGGGTCGGTTGTGATGTTGCCGCCGCAATTGGGGCAGGTGCCGATGGTGGCGGGGGTGTGGCCTGTCGCTTTGGCGAGGATGCGCCAGGTGTCGGTGATGGTGTCGGCGAGGGCCTCCCAGTCGGCGGCGTGGCCTTGTGCCCAGTCCACGGTGCCGATCAGG
>QWCF01000214.1_pt1 | contig 39736 bp, 55 predicted proteins | sample 1972521 | NCBI WGS metagenome assembly QWCF01 (sample SAMN09866715, study PRJNA288562) | Human oral metagenome isolate term4_saliva, whole genome shotgun sequencing...
TTCTTTCCTATTTTTTCAGACGGCCTTTAATATCGGCGGACAATCATTGATAAAGCAAGAACACGACCATGAGCCATTATCCTTTGTTTGCCGATTTGAGAGACCGTCCTGTTTTACTGGCAGGTGCGGGTAAGGTTGCCGAGCGCAAGGCGGAAAGCCTGTTATCTGCCGGAGCGCGCGTGCGCGTTGTTGCGGAAACTCTGAATCCGCAGTTTCAGCAATGGGCGGCTGAAGGGAAAATAGTTTGGCTGGGCGGCTTGTTTGAAGAAGCCATGTTGGACGAGGTGTATTTTGTTATTGCGGCGACGGATGACGACGTGTTTAACCACAGTGTTTTTGAAGCGGCGGAACGACGGGCAAAATTGTGTAATACGGTGGATACGGCGGACTTGTGTTCGTTTATCGTACCTGCCGTGGTGGATAGGGGACCGTTGAAGATCGCCATATCCAGCGGCGGTACTGCGCCTGTATTGGCGCGTAAATGGCGGCAGATTATTGAGACATTGATTCCGCTGCATACGGGCACGATGGCGCGTATTGCCGGCAAATGGCGCACAAAGGTTAAGCAAGCGCTGAATAATGTCGAACAACGCCGTTATTTTTGGGAGAAGTTGTTCGACAGCCGTTTCAGTATTTTTGCAGCTCAAAACAATATCGAGGCGGCGGAACGTGAATTGATCACGCAGTTAAACCGGGAAACGCCGTTTGGCGGCGAAGTGGTTTTGGTGGGGGCAGGGCCGGGAGATCCGGGCTTGCTGACCATACATGCTTTGCAGGCGATTCAGGCTGCGGATACCGTGTTTTACGATGCTTTGGTGTCGGATGAAATTTTGGCGATGGTACGCAAAGATGCGGTGAAAATCAGCGTGGGTAAACGCGCCGGTGCGCACCATGTCCAGCAGGAAGAAACCAACCGTCTATTGGTTGAGCACGCTCAAAAAGGCGAGCGCGTGGTAAGGTTGAAAGGCGGCGATCCTTTTGTGTTCGGACGTGGTGGGGAGGAAGTGCAAACCCTGCATCAAGCTGGAATCGCTTACCGCATTGTGCCGGGCATTACTGCTGCACTTGGAGCTACTGCTTATGCCGGTATTCCGTTAACCCATCGCGATTGTGCACAAAGTGCTTTATTTGTAACCGGCCACAGCAAACACGAGGGCAATCAGCCTGATTGGCAGACTTTGGCTTTAAGCCGTCAAACGCTGGTAATCTATATGGGCACACTTAAAGCGGCTGAGATTGCGGAAAAACTGATGGCTTATGGCAGGCAGCCTTCTACACCTGTTGCCGTGATTTCCAATGGGACTTTACCGAATCAAACCGTGCGGACAGGTCGTCTGAAAGATTTGGGCTTGCTGGCTGCCGAAGCAGATCGTCCAGCTTTAATGGTGATTGGCGAAGTGGTTGCCCTGCGCAATGAGATGAAATGGTTCGGAGAAGGTGTCGAATATTTCGAAGAAGCCGCATAAAGAAAATTGATTAAATCAGGCCGTCTAAACATTGGTTTCAGACGGCCTTGCCTTATTTAAAAGCTTGGCAATATTGCTGATAACTGAAGCGCGCTGAGATAAATAAGACGATTTTTTGAGAAAAATGAAGTGCTGTTTTATTTCATAATGTGAAAGCTATTTTCAAATCCTGCCAATCTTAGGCAGGATTTTTTCCTATACGCGACGACACCGTCGCTTTTTACCAATTACAGATAACCAGTTCTCCACTTGTTTTTTGTGTCTTTTCTCGGCTAATAGAATATGCCAGGTTAAGTTCGGTTATCCGGAAGCCTTTAAACAATTCACGGATATCTGGGTGGTCGTTAATAGAGAGCATGACTTTACCCTTGCATTCGCGCATCATTTTGGCCAGCAGCTCATACTGAGACCAATCAAATGAACGATCATAACCTGCAGTTTGCCAATACGGTGGGTCTGCGTAGAAAAATGTATGCTCTCGGTCGTACCGTTGAAAACAACGCTCCCATGATTCATTTTCCACATATACGCCACTCAACCGATTACGAGCAACTTGAAGTTTATCTGCAATTTGAGCTGCATTCCATGCCTTACCAGTTGTAGCTGTTCCAAAGTGCTGATCGCAAATTTTGCCTCCAAAGGCATTATGTTGCAGATAGAAAAAACGTGCGGCACGCTGAATATCGGTCATGCAGTCAGGAGGTGTTGATTGGAGTCTTGCAAATACTTCTCGGCTGGTTAGTGTCCATTGGAATTGGCGCACAAACTCATCAAAATGGTGCTGTACAACACGATATAGATTGATAAGTTGACCATTCAAGTCATTCAATACTTCAACCTTTGCTGGTTGCGGTCGCATAAAGAATAATGCTGCACCACCGGCAAACAGCTCAACGTAACAAGTATGCTCGGGGAACATGGGTAACAAATGTTTTGCCAAACGGCGTTTGCCACCCATCCATGGGACGATAGGCAGAGGCTTTTGAGTCATAACTACTCCTTATATATAAGTATAGGTACTCAAAGGCACTCAGATTTGGATTACTCCGTTTTAAATTGATTCAGCAATTTACAGCGTGGGCACTTAATTTCAAAGCAGCCACGGCCAACAGCCAAAAGTTTAAAACAATTTTTGCAACGGCATTTCATTTTTCACAGTTCCCTTATCGTTAGTGATAGAATCACCGTGCCTCGCGCGAGGTACGGTAAAAAAGGCTAACGCAGGTCTGGACTGCTGAGGCTGGCGCGGAGAACGGTGGTAGGACACCGCCGCGCAGCCGTTTCTCTTTTAACTAATTGAATCGCTCCATTCTTCTACATATAAGAAGACAGAGTAATCAACGTCAATCTTAGGCTTGTCATAATTAGTGCGAATTCTGACGCTACGGTCAGTTTTTGCCCCAAAGTTATGATTGAGGAACAAGACGACCATCGTTTTATGTTCAAGAGCCAGATATACCTTTGGATCATTGTAAGTATTCTTGAACTTAGCCTCCAACCATGTATATCCGCCATCTGCCCATAAATCTTGGGTCAAATGAATCTTTTCACATTTACGTAAACCGAGAAGTCTTCTGAGTTCTGCAATTTCAGCAGTAATACTGCTCTGTGTTTCCGATAATGTCTGTAGGTCTTCGATTTTCTTTTGTAACGCAGCCAACTCCTCACTTTCTTCAGCTGCGGCGGCGGACTGCTTTGCAACTTCCAAGTCGGCCATTACTTTAGAAATTTTCAGATGTAGGGCTTCAATCTCATCACTGCCCTTGGCTGAATCAAACTGGATACGCAAGATCTCCAATTGACTCTTCAAAGCAGAAACTGTTGCATCAGACTCAACCAGTTTATTCAATGCATTATCCAGCTCAGCCTTTTGTTTCGCCAGTTCCACCGCCTGTTCAGAAATATTCGCACTGCTACTTTCCAATAACTTCAGACGGCCTTCTAATGAACCAGCAGACTTAATTGCCGCTTGAGCAACGGCCAATTGTTCAGACAATGCTGCGATTTCAGAGCTTTCATCGGCCTCCTTAACGGCTACCTCAAGCTGCTGAATCTTGGCCAATAAACCGTCAATAACCGCAGAATCAGTTGTGCTACCAGCTGACGGCAACACAATAATTGCCTGACCGCTGACATCAACATTAACTATCTCTGCGGGCGGCTCATCATCCGACAAATCAACAACAACATTCGTTACACTCGGTTTAACTTGAATCTCGCCTTGCAGATAGGTTTTAACCACATTTCCGCAAACCGCACGTAAGTCATAAGATGCACGGAGCCAGGTTAAACTACGGGTTAAGGCGGCCGGAAATAGTAATACAACCAAATTGTCCGCAACCTTGATTTCAGGACGAACTACCGAACCATCCCCGGCCACGATATCCATTTGAAAATGCGTATGAGACAAATCCAACGGAGTTGATTCGGCGGTCAATCTCACCTTAAACAAGTGCGTGTCGCCGCGATAAAGAGTGAAGTTTTTTTGTTTCGGTTGCATTTCAGACGGCCTTTCTCAAGTCAACCGGCGAACATAATGATGGCTCGGCTACTCCCATTACTGCCCCGCACCATTCCGAGCAGAACCATTTGTCCGCCGACTGCCTCAAAAAACGACGGAAAAACGATGTCACGCATAACACACCCAACAAATCATAACGCTTGCCCTTAGTGTTTCTCCACAAAGAAAACAGACGTTCCATGACGATTTGTTGATTATCCAGCGCAATCAAATCCCACTTTTCGGTAGGAAGCTGCATACGTTTGCAGCGCACACCACCATCACGAAAAGATGATGAATAGCAATCAAAGAGGCCGTCTGAAAACGCTACCGGCACCGCAATTTCACAGTGAGAATATTGACCGCCGGTAACTTTGCGTATTACCCATTCGATGATACGGAAAGCCAAGTCCTTGGGCGTTTTTATCGTCTTGCGGCCTTTATATAAAGCCAAATAGACTTTTGCCATTTTCAGACGGCCTCCGGCAAGGAGAATGCAATCTCAATTTTGTCTAAATCAGATTGTTTCTTAGCAGCTTCAATCTTGCTTTGCAGCGCTTGGCGCTGGCCTGCCACATGGGCGGCAAGTTGTTCATAGGCCAGCGTTTTACGCAACGCAGCAGCCTTAAGCGTATCAGCCGGGATACCACGGGCTGTGGCAATACCGTCAAGCACCGGAGTTGGCGCGGTTTTATCTAACTGCCAAGCTTTTGCTTCGGAGGCCTGAATTGACCAGCTTGCAAACTCAAATTCAGGTACGCTGTCGATACCGGCGTGCTTGTTAATAAAAGCCTGAGCTGCAGTATTTAATGCGACGAGTTTTACAGCTTTCAATTCTGCAATATTTACTGTTTCCGGCGGAGTCAGGCTAACGCCATCAGGCAAATCACCTAATTTATCCCACACCTGCTCTTGCCCACCAGCAAAAACTACGCATCCACGATAATCCGGAATGATTTGCCAACCTTGCCCATCCCACTGGGCGGCCTGATATTGTGCAAGATCAGGAATTTCAGCTTCAATGCTGGCGCGGCCGTCATCAAAATATTGCTCCTCTACGAACAAACCGTCTTGGTCAATCACGCATCTTGTCATTTTTTCGATTCCTTCATTTCGGTTTCTAATGTTTCAATTCTTGCAGCCATTTCCTGAATGGCTTTAGTCAAAACGGGGATGAACGTTTCGTATTCGACGGTGTAGGTATCGTTTGTTTTATTTACCATCGGCAATCGGCCATATTCAGCTTCCAACGCAGCAATGTCCTGGGCAATAAACCAATGCTGCAAACGATCTTCTTTATGGCTGCCATCCTTGGTTGGGTTCGCCCACCATTCGCGGACTTTGGCCGCTCGTTCATCTGCCGGCAAATCTTTGAATAATTCGTCAACGTAGGAATCCCGGCGGTCGTAGTAGCCAGTCATCGGCTTGAGCTTCATTACAAAATCTAAACCGTTCATCAACGGCTTAACATCTGCTTTGTCGCGGCCGTCAGAACGGATGTTCACCGAGGTCGGAGCATATAAAGTTTGCCCCGTCGTGCCGATTTGAATTTCGTTGTCGCCATTTAGTCGTGCTCCATATCCGATTGCGATGGAGTTTGTTATTTTTCCGGTTAAAAAGTTGCCTTGAACGTTTCGATAGCCAGCGCTATCACCAATAACAACGCATTGCTCACTACTTGCCCCGGTCATTGCCCAATACCCAATAGCGGTGGTTGAAATATGGGTGCCAGTTCGCAATGATGACGCCCCGATTGCGGTCGTTTTTAGATAATTGTCTCCAAACAACGCGGCATCTGCGCCGATGATAGTTGAGTATCCTGCGGTCAATGCCTTATTCATCGCGTTCGAGCCGATGATGGTCAACTCTTCGTTTTTAGTAGCGGTTGAATTTGCAGAATAAACGTATTTCAGTTCGGCCGCACCGGTGGCGGTCAGCTCTTTTGAGCTTTGGATGATTAATGTATTGCCATTCACCGATACGACCTGAGCCGGTACGACGTCGTTTTGTAAGGTTTGCGCCGTGCCTGATGTAAGGCGTATGCCCACCCAATAAGTCGCTTGCGCACCGCGAATGTCGGGAAATGTAAGCGTAATGCTTTTTCCAGATTGGGCGTAGGTACCTACTTCGGTTCCTGTCCAGACAACATCTCCGCCATTTGGAGCGCGGTTTCTTTCCAGGTTCTCCATTGCCGCCGCGCCGATTACGGTAACTTTTTCGGCCATTTTTGTATTTCGCGCCGCGCTCCCGCCAATGGCAGTTTGAGCTGCGCGGCCTTGATATGATTGCAGTACGGCTTCGCCGATTGCGATTGTTTTTGAGGTTGGGGATGGCCAGAAAACTTCGATGTCGCCCGTTAATCCGACTGGAGCTGTCCCTGCCATCGCGCCTGCGCCAAGTGCAATATTTGATGACCCTGAACTCAATCCTTGCCCGGCATTTCGCCCAATTGCGACATTTGAAAAGCCACTTGTGATTCCACGGCCTGCATTGCCGCCAATGCCGATGTTGCGCGTGCCAGCCATTTTTGACTGTTCATACCATTCTGTTTCAGCTTGTACGTTGATTAAGCTGTCAGCTCCAATAGCAATATTGTCCCTGCTTACTTTAGAAAAACCCTGCGCACGGTCACCAATAGCGATTGCGGAAACACATTTTTCCATCTGCCCCATTGCGCCTTCGCCAATAGCGATTAAACCTGCCCCGGTCCATTCATTCGATTTGAGGTTGGCTGCTGCACCAGAACCGGAAATGAAACGGCCAATGCCCGTGCGGGGTGTCTGATATTGCACATCAACAATTTTTCCGTTGATGTTAAATTTTCCGTTTGTATATTTATTGCCATGCGGATAGTTATTGCCAACATCAATAGTCAATCCTAAACAATCCATCACCACATTTAAACCAGCAGTATCAGCAGCGTTAAATGCAGCAACTTCATTGTTGCGGCTGGCGTCATATCCGAAATCACGTAAACTTAAGACGCCAGAATACAGACGGTGCCAACGCATACCGTTGGAGGCAACGATAATGGTACCGCCATTGTCGACACTGGTTTTGTCATTTGGAGCTGCGACAAACAGCCCACCACCAATACCAGGGGTAGACGCGTAATAACCACTCACATTGACATATAAACCGTTACTTTCGTAGTTTCTTAATTCATTTACATCTTTGACTGATGCACTTTGGGAAGCGAGATAATCCACAACAGCTTTAGGAGTGACTGCATAACCACCATCATCCTTATGTCTCACGATGTCAGAAGTTAGTTTAGTAACCCCTGCTTCGAGCTCTGTAGCTGATTCAACGGATTTTTTATATTTATTAAATTCATCTTCTTGATTTTCATACTTCTTCTTCAGCCACTGTGTTCGCGCTCCCAACTGCTTGGCCTGGCGATTCGCTACACCATCTGCCCCTCCCATAACTGGGTCGGTCATTTCGATTTGATATAAATCGTCCACCCATTCTGGGGTGACTTTATTTTCTTGTATTGTTGCCATCTTTAAGCTGCTCCGAAATTGTAATCGCCGTCAAAATTGACTTTGCCGTTGTAATAAAGCGGCGTGTCCTGATAGTCCAAACGAACCAACACGCAGCGTGCTGGTGCAAAGGCCGGAAGTGTTTCCCGCAACAGACGGGCTTCTGTATTGGTAATAGGTCGACTGAAAGTAATTGAGTAATGCGCCCACAAACGGTGGTCGCCATACATATAAATGCCTTTGTGATTAATACTGCCGTCGTAGAGTTGACCACCAAGCCCTTCAATCAGACCGATTTCGCCAAACCCCAAACGGCGGCAGATTTCACGCACCGCCCATGGTGTACCTTTGCGACGGTGCAAAAATACGGCATCTTTAATGAGCTTGCGACGGGTTTTATTGTCTTTGGCCAACCAATAGCCGTCTGCACCAACCATGCTGCGGCTCTCGGCCAGCAGCTCAAGGTGTTTATCATCTACTTGTTCAAGTAAACGTGGCATGAGCTTAGTGAGTGTGAGTCGTCTGTAGCCATTACTGAGATTAGCCAAACGCGTAAAGCGTGGGTCTTGGTCGATAATTAAGGCATATTTGAGCTTAGCCATCCTGCTGCTCCATATCGACGGACAGCCCAAATGACACGCACCGCGCCCATTGATTAGGTGCAATCAAAATGACATCACTGTCGCGTAATTCGCCATACTGATTGGACAAAATGACGTTGTACACGCCGCTTACCTTCAAGGCCGTCTGAATATCCAAAGGCACAACATCTTTGCCGAGCTTGGAATAGCGGGCGGTTTCATAGTCTGACCAAGCCGCGCTGGCAGCAGCTAAGACCGATTTTGAATCAGCTCCTTTGAACAGCACCAAGCGGGCATCAATTTTGTATTCCACCACTTCTGGCGCACGCACGATCACAGTGTCACAGAGTGGACGTACCGTCTCATCGCTCAATGCCGCTGACACCTTGTCAATCAATTCTTGGCCGGGCAGTCCGTCAGTCGTCAGCAACGTAACGGCTACCGTGCCGCCAATCGCGTTTCCGGCAGAATCAACATCGTTGCCGACGTGGACACCAACAATCGCTTGTGAAACCCTGCGTGCGTAATACTCGTAAGCCTTTCTCGGTCCTCCGACTGAGAATGCTTCAAAGGCAAGCAAAATACGCTCTCGGTAGGAGTCGTCACTCTCAATAACAACTCCGCCGGACGATACAGTAATATTGCTGACCTCAACGTCAATCTCATCATGCAGTGGCTTGACCAAAGTATTGATTTGACCGATTGTCCAGCCATTTCCGGCTGTTCCGGTTATTGTGCATTGCGCCGGTAAATCGACCGTATTACGGCTGGATGACAAAGTTGCCGATGTGGTCGTTTTAAAAGTCAGTTCACCTACGCTAACTTGAGTACCAACCGGTATAAAAACCTGTTCTGCAGACAAGTTGGCATCACACGAAAATCGCAATGTTGTCAGAGCAGGTTGTGCCTCCAATCGTGGCGTGGCCACATCGTCGCCACATAAATCCAACATCAAACCAGTCGCAAAGCGCACGTGCTGTTGGCGGTAGGCTTCATTTACCTGCTGACGAGTCAATGCTTCACGGTAGGCGTACACATTAATCAGCAAACGTTCGATATGAGCCGGTTGCAAGGTTTTGCCACTGTCGCGCTCATATCTAGCAATGGTATCGGCCAAAATCGTCTGCAAATCATCATCTACGACCTTGACGTCTTCACGCTTTAAATTGCTTAAATCCACGTTGCATTCTCCAAATTCACAGCCGTGCTATAGACCTCGCCCGATACATCATCGGCCACACGCCAGCGTACGGTCATAGTGATGTGTGGGGCGTGGCCGCTAAAGGTTACGTCTTCGACGTCGGCACGTTTTTCCCATGTCTGAATAGCCAATACGACTTCACGTACGATATTTGGCACAAACACGTCTTCCGGCGTGTCGATGTAATCGAAATGGTTGCTGCCAAAGTCCGGACGAGTTACATCCGAGCCTTTTCTCGTAGACAAAATGTTATGAATACACAGATCAATATCGTCCACGCCCTGAGCCAAGCCGCTGTCGCCGGGGGCGAGCTGCCAGTGTTTGGAAATCGGCGTGTCGAATTGCATAAGAAATCCCTGTATCCGTAATGAATACAGGGATTTTATGAAAGGCCGTCGAAAACTGATTTTAAAACGGATTAAAGACTATTCAGGTAAACCAGTTTTACCACCAGAGTCCCCGGGATGTTTATGTTGGGACAAAGGAATCCCATTGAGGATAATCTCACCATTCACTACCATAGTACCCTCAATATTTGCAGCATCACCACCACCTGAATTAACTGCTGACAGACCAGCTGTATAAGTCAACAATCCATTGACTGTCGTATTTCCGCTAACCATCGTTTCTGGAGTTTCGATAGACACTTTGGCTCCAGCTTTAATTTTAACCACTCCGTCAGTCTGAACAGAAACATCCCCGCTGGCACGGTCATGCTCAATCACAGTGCCATTTTTAAATCGGCGTATCCATTTGTCTTTACTGCTTGCAGGAGGCTTGTCGGCCGTGCTGTAAATTGCGCCAATTACACAGCCGTTTTCGCCGCGAGCGTCCAGCAAGCAGACAACTTGCTCACCTTCGTCGGGCAGGCTGTAAAACTGATTACCGCCGGCAGCCGGTGTAATCATCGGTAGCCAGTCGGTTTCCATGTCTTCCAGGGCAGGGATTTTGACGCGCAGATTATGACCGGCTTCATCCACCGCCGATACCACGCCGAATTGCAGAGTCGCCCCAAAATCATGCGTTTGCTGCATCCTGCTGCTCCTCATCATCGATATACTCAATCATCTTAATTTCCAGCTCGGTGGTGTAGCCGCTACTGCTGCGATATTCATGCCGTGCCTGTTTAACCAAATACTTACCGGAAAACTTACCCATGTTTTTCAGCCTAACGGTTTGCCCTGCAACCAGCAGCGCGTTGCCGAACAATGTGATGTTTCCGGCACATTGATCGTCTTGTGCGTCAGCTAGTTTGGCATCGGCACGAGCATTAAGCTGAGCTTGGCTCTCTCCTTTATTCGGCACTATTTTCAAGGTGTCACCAGTGTGGCCACGTTTAGATTTTGGGCGTAAAGGTTTTGTTTTCCGCTTAGCAGACACCGTTTTTTTGGTTTTCGGGTCATAACCGCGCATCTCAACCTGGGTTGGCACGCCTTTAATCAAGTCACGTAGACGAATTCTCATCATATCTTCCGGACTCAACACCACCACGGCTTCACGCTCTTTCAGGGTAGCATTATCGGCAAACACCAGCTTATCCCCGACAATTTTGAAGGTGTGACCATACTCTTTGGCCAACCGGCTTAAAAACTCAACGTCGCGTTCCTGATACTGAGTTACGCGTTTTATTTTGATGTCTTTAACTTGCCCGGTAAGCTGCAATTTCAAACGGCCTGCCACTTGACGAACAATCTCTGCAAGCGTGGTATTTTCATACGCACGACCTTTTAAGGTACGGCTTGCTTTACTGATACCTGCAGACAAAGCCTTCATGCTTACCGTTGACGGAGGATGGTTATACTCAATTTCAGCGATCTCAAAGCTGCCCAATGCCACCAAACCGGTAAATTGGTCGCCCAAACTCAACGCAAGTGCATCGCCTTGCTCAGGATACCAGCCACGCAGCCAGCGGCCGTCGGTATCTTCAAATTCTACCTGTAGTTCATCAGATTGCCCCTCAAGATAATCTGTATAAACGAAGGAAATCAGATACGGTGCAATGTCGCCGGTGATGTCTTTGTTTTCGTAGCTCAGTGTGAAATCCGGCTTGGTTACCGGGTGTGTACCGCCCGAACCGCCTTGCACGGCCAAGCCGGACAATAAAGACGAAATATTCATGGTCTTCCTTTTCAGACGGCCTTAACGCAGCCAAGGCGGTAAATCGGCCTGATTGTTTTTAGGTTTGCTTTCCAATACTGGAACAAATACTGTCAAACCACTGACAAACTCTTCAGCCAACGGCAAATGCGGATTTGCCGCAATAAGGCCGTCAATCAGCAGCGCATTGCCGTAGTGCTTATGGGCAATCAAATCCCAGCGGTCACCGTCTTTAGTTATATAACGTAAAACTGCACTCATGAATCACTCCGTGTTGCAAGCCATCCAGTCAAAGTTTCAACTGCTGACGCTCCATTCGCCATCGCCTCTGTTGCCGTCATAATGGATGACCCGGCGGCATCCAACCAACCTCCGACTGAACCGCTCTCATAACCCGATCTTAGGCTTGCAACCGTATTACCAAGTGCATTTCCAGCCATACCGAGCTGCTCTGCCAGTTTTGTTGCGCTCGTCAAGTCACCAACAACAGCCGTCACTTCTCCAATGCCGTTCAAGTTTTGTAGAACCGGCGCAGCAACACCAAGTGCATCACCGACCAAGTGCAAAAGTCCGGCAGGATCATTTTTTAGCTCTTTCGCCGCTGTAATAATGCCTTGCACTTGTTCAATGCCACTTTCTGCAGCCCTATAAATTTTTACTCCTGTCTCAACCGCTTTGATTACCTCAGACGCCTGTGCCTGAACCGACTCGGGCAGCAGGGACAGTAATGGATTTTGTTTGCCGCTGATAATCGCTGGTGTTGGCAGTGGGTTATTTGGGTCGCCGACAAATTCAGTCAACTCAACGTCCAACTCACGCGCGGCCGTTCGGCCTTTACTGTCCTGAATCAACGTGCGCTCGGTCAGGCTTTCAATTACAAACCAGCCGACAAATCGACCTGAACCATAAACCAACGACACCGCTTGCTGCGCCTCCAGAGCAGCCAGCAAGCCCTTGTAGGCCGTGTCAGGATTGCCCAACATCCAATGCAGCTTTAACCCAAATCTCAGCGTGGTCAGCTCATTTTCCATCGCCTGCAGGCGTGGTCTTCCCTTAAGCACTTCATGCTTGGCAAACTTGGCCGAGTGCTGCGCTTCCAGGCTGGAAAAACTTTGCAAGGTCTCAAATCTCACGTCGCCCAACATTGCATACATCAGAAAGCCCTCCGTTCACGGTCGGCCATCATACGTTGAAACAGCGTTTCAAATTCGCGTAAGCCCATTTGCAAGGCCGTCTGAATTTGTGCAGGGTTACCACCTGGCGCGTTGATGGTCGGATTAAAATGGATGGTCACACCGCCAGTGGCGGACGCAGCCTGCCGCGCCTGCTCGAAATCTGCACGATGACCGGATACACGCGCAGCGACATCAGCACGTAACTGACCGACACGGTTTGTAAAACTGTCTTTCAGACGGCCTGCCCATGTGCCGATAGTACCGATTGGCCGACTGGCCGTGCGACGGATACCGATGTCCAAACCTTGAGTGATAAAGCCACCGAAACGGCGGAATTCACGACTTGGAGAATGGATATCCATTACCGCCTGGAATTTTGCCTTAATCGAATTACCGATAGATGCAATTGTGTTATATACAGCTGCCGCAGCCGATTTAATGCCGTTAATTAATCCTTGAATCAACATGCGGCCGAAACCAGTGAATGTCGATGGTAGCGTTACCCCAAACCAGCTCAACACTCCGGAAAAGACACGATAGAACAATCCCATTGGAGAAAAGTTGAGAATCGTGGCAGCAATATTGCCAATACCGCTATTAAAAAATGCAGTAATTTGAGCCCATAAACCGCTGAAAAAGGTTACCAAGCTTTGCCATAATGCCTTTGCGCCACCAACGACAGCAGACCAATTGTCATAAAGCAAATATGCAGCAACAGCTAACAAACCTATAGCAATACCAATAGGATTGGCCATCAAGAACATACCTAAACGCATGAACAGGCCGGCAATCTGTAAAATCCCCGTGCGGAAGATATTGACGATAAACATACCGCCAAGGAGCGTGGTTTTAAATAAGGCCAAACCACCTATAAAACCAATCAGTGTACGGGTCAATGTAGGATTGGCAGCCGCCCAATCAGAAATACTATGAATAATAGGCGCGATAGATGACATTAAAGAATTAATCGCTGGTAGTAATGTCGAGCCAATAACAATCCCCAACTCTTTCAAGCTGTTTTTAAAGATTTCCCAATTGGCAGCTGTAGTCTCTGAGCGAGCAGCAAACTCTTTACTCATCGAACCTTCGAAACTCAACTTGCCATCTTTTCCTGTATCCTTTAAAGCTCTGATTGATTTCTCGTAAAGATCTACATTACCAGCCAAGACTGCGATGTCATCCGCGTACTCCAATCCGAATAAATCAACCAATGCACCCATTTGTTGTTCTTTGGGCAGCTTATTCAACGTCTTCAAAAAATCCTGTAAAGCTTGTTCCCCATTTTCGGAAATCGCTTTTTTCAAATCTTTTGATTCCAGACCCATCATCTGCAATGTTGCTTGAAATTTTTTTCCTTGTTTGTCGGCAGTCATCAACTTGGTCAGCATCCCATTAATTGCCGTACCGGCAACCTCGGGAGACTTGCCCAAACTGATAAAAGTATTTGCTAAAGAGGCAGTCTGTAGCTCAGTCAATCCAAACTGCTTGGCCACACCACCGACGCGTCCTAATGCATTGACAATATCTGAAGCTTTTGCGGGGCTATTATTGGATAAATGGTTAATTGCATCGCCAAGCTTACCAATCTGCTCAATAGGAATCTTATAGACATTGGCCAGCTTAGCCATACTTTCACCGGCCTGATCTGCGGACATATCAAAAGCAACCGACATCTTGGCAATCGTTTCCGTAAAGCCAATAATATCGTTCCGAGCTATACCAAGTTGACCGCCCGAAGCAGCAATAGCGGCCAATTCTTCTGCCGCCATTGGAATTTTGCGGGTTAGCGCGAGAATATCATTGCCCATTTGCTTGAATTGCTGTGGTGTATCAAAGTCCACGACTTTTTTCACATCAGCCATTGAAGATTCAAAGTCCATGGCCAATTTGACCGGGACAACAGCCGTCGCACCAATTGATACAACTGACATTACCTGTTCGCGCATTTTTCCACGCTGTTCTTTCAGATGACCAAGTTTTGTATCAATATTGGAAAGTTTGAGTTGTTTTTTACGAACTTTATCGATAGCTGTGCCAAGTTGGGTATATTCACGCCGTAATTCATTTACGCGTTGCCGTGACATCCGCAGCGGATTTTGCAAAGTCTGACCAATCAAACGTTGCCGTGCAGACAAGCGTTGTTGTTCGTCATTCAGACTTTTGATTGAACCTTTAAGATTTTTCAGACCTGAAATCGCTGCACCGGCAGCAAAACCGACCTTTACACCGATTGCCAAATCTGCGGACATGATTTATTATCCTAAGTAGATATTGAGGGATTTAAAAATGAATAAATTTTTTGATTTTGCTATCGACTTCCCAGCTGAAAAACTGGTTTCAGCAGCAATCCTTCTAGGATTCATAATCGGTAGCATTAAAGGAAATTGGGCGATGGGGATTGCTTACGGCATTTTCGCTCCGCTCACTTTAATCCCAGTAATATTACTCATCGCCTTTTTGGGTATTCTCTATAAATTTTTTACCCGAAACTAAATTGAAGACTTCCTGTAGCCCGCCTTGATTTGGCGGGCTGCTTCTTTTTGCCAGTCTTCAAACTCATCAAGCGGCATGGCATACACCTCTTGTACGCTCCAGCCAAACCACCAAGCCAAATCAGCAACAGCATTCAAAAGCTGCTCATCAGCTTCTTCATTACTCAGCAGCGGCTTCGTCTTCTTGTGAGCGACGAAACCAGTCTTGCACCTGTTTGTAGTCATACAAATCCAGCTCGTCCAAATCTTCAGGTACCAAACCTGTGATGCGCGCGAAAATCGTCAACTCCTGCTCGGCATCGCTGCTCAAGTGCGCCACAGCACGCAAATCACCCACACGCGGACGGCGCAGTTTCAGTTCAGTCAGGTTTTCGCCCGTCGCCAAACGTACAGGATATTTAAGCTTTACAGTTTTGGTTGCACCCAAGTTTTCTTGCAGTTTTTGTGCTTCAGTCATCATTTAATCCTTTTGAAAATCAATAAAAAATTGCTGTACCCAAGAAAGATACAGCAATTCTGCCAAAGGCCGTCTGAACCGGCTTTTAATGTGTTTTAATACTTATGCACCGATGTTTTTACGCATCTGTGCCAATACATCTACGCCGTCCACGCGCAGAATATTATTGAAGGAGTTGTAGTAGAAGAGCTCTCGACCATCAGCGACTTGGCGTACTTCATTTACATGGAAGGTGCTGGAAAACTCTGCCTTTTCTTTTGGTTTAAATCCCCCCAACGCATCTTTGCCGAATGTGCCGGTCATGGTAGTGACCATCGGCACTTCTTTCTGCAAACCTGCTGCGTCGAATGTTTGCAGGTTGGAACGAATCATCAGCTGCACCGCTTTAAACGGATTTTTACTACGCGCAGCCACTTCGGGATAGAAGCTGTTCCATTTAATTTCGGATTCCAATGCTTCCATGCCGCTAGGCAGCTTGATGGTGCCGAAAAGACCCAAGCCGGTGACTTCATCCATGGTGTACTCGACTTCGGGCGCGGTAATTTCAGAGGCCTTGCCCAACAGATTATTGCCGTCGATATAGACGTTGGCATTGTAGATTGCATTTAATTGCGCCATGTTTCAGCTCCTTAATTGCCGCTGACCAAGTTGGCCAGATATTTTCGGGTCATGACCGAGGTATTGGTCAGACGTTCGGCCGGGATTTTCGGTGTGTAGGAATATACGATGGGGACTTGGCCTTTGCTGAATGCGTCGACTAAATCGTAGTCGTAGTCCAAGCTCAGAGAGAAGCCGACGATGGATGGCAACGTACTCATGTAGGTACGGACGGTTTCCAGCAGGCTGTCGAGCAAGGCTTCGTCAATCGGGCGGTCGACATATTGCAGCTCAGCGCGACGGATGGACTCGTCAATCAAGTCGCCGGTACGTTGGGCTACCTCAAAGTTCTTGATGTGAGAAGTAGTTGGGAAACAGGCAAGACGGTTGCCCCACATACGATACCCAGTACCATAGCTATTGAAGACGGTAGTAATGCCTTTTTCATTGAGGCGGTTGGTTTCGGACTGCGGGTCGTCGGCGCGAGCAGTCAGACCGATTTCCACGCCGGTTACGCCCAAGAGTTCGCGGTTGGATTTGCTAAACCAATAACCCTGCTCAACATCAGTCTTCATGCGCAGACCGGCAGCGTGGGTAGCCAGTGATTCCATACCCAGCAGACCGATCACATGCGGGAAAAACAGCTCGGCACGGTCGCTTGATGTCTGAAAATTAATCGTACCCAATGGCCCACGGCCTTCGAGAGCTTTGCTCAAGGTCGTGCCTTCAGGTGCGTTGATATAGGCAATTGCATTCAGGTTGTCGGCCACGGTAATCATTTTGGCGGCGACGGTAGCCGTTTTGTCGTAATTCGGCACAATAATGATTTTGGCATCTGCGCCTTGGCGATTGTAGCCTTCTGAGAGCAGCTCCAAGCCCGTGCGCTGTCCGGTAGCCGCGACATATGCACCGATGATGTCGGCCTCTGTTACTTTGGTCGGGTCTACGTAGCTGTAACTGATTTTCGGGGCGGTCGGTTTGGTTTTATACACAATCTCGCCGGTTAGCGCGTTGATGGTGTAGTGCTGGCCTTCGATCAGTGCGGCTGCGCCGTCAGTCAGGGCATAACCGATCAGAAGTGCAGGTTTGTCGGTATAGGCCGTCAAGGTATTGCTGTCGACGGTCAATACTTCGTCCTGTACTTGGGTCTTATGGCGTGCGGGATCGCACACGTTAATCACATAAGCCACACCAGAAGCATAACGTGTCCAAATATTGGCCGCGTCAGGCAATGTAAAGCCTTTACCGGTCAGCTCACCGCCAAATTGTGCAAAGTCTTTCTTGGTTTGACACACAGTCAATTCGTTGACCGCACCGACTGGTGCAGTACCGACAATAGCCGTAATCGCACCGTCAACGGTATAGACAGGATTAGAACCACCGTCAATACGGATGGTCTCCGTACCATGATGATAGGCTGCTGCCATTATGAATTCTCCTTAGTTTTTAAATCAGGGTTTAATGCATTTCCATTCAAGCGGCCATGCACCTTAATGAGCAAGGGATTGGTATTGGGCTTACAAACTTCGACTTGTTGAGTTTCCGTCTGAACGGTCAGCTCATACTGCCATGCACCGGCATCTTCGTTTAAAAAACGCTCTTGCAATAAATGACACGGAAGACAGTTTGGAGGGCGGAAGCCGACAATCGCCAACCGAGCTTCGTCTAAAATTGCCAGTGTGCCTTCATCGCCGTGCAGATTGCTGCCGATAACGGTTAACACTAGCGTCATGTCTCGCTGCTGGGCAATGTTGCCCAAATATTCCAAATTAGTGAACTTACTGCCACCGTAGCCAACCAAAATCGCACCGGTCGGGTGGATAAACTGGTATTCAGACGGCCTTTCGGGGAACGCTTCCACGATGACCCATGGAATGGCCGTCTGCAAATGCTCAACTACCGCGTCAATAACAGGACGTGTCGCACTCACAATCAATACCCCGTCATGTCAATACGCGAACCGCCACGCGTGTGATACGCACCTGGCTCCGGCTGCGCCTCTTTGTCCAAAGTATCAACGCCGATATGTATTTTTCCGTCGCGGATGGCTTCTAACGTTTTCAGAGTCGCGTTGTAGGCAGTCTCCAACGTTTTCGGAAAATCCGCCCGATTGATGCGGCGCGAGTGCAGGAAATGGCGGGCAATGTTGATACACAATGGCGGCAACACAGTCGGCACTGACTTGAGCGGCAGCGGGTAGCGTCCGCGCAAGTAGCCGTCAACCAAATCACAGGCATACCGAATCGCTTCATCGACCACATCCCAGTCAGGGTCAGTCGCGCGCGGCTCATCGTTGGTCAACTGCACCAATTCCGGCTTACTCATAGCCTTGAGCATATTCTCGGCGTTGATGTAGTACATTACGCGTCCGCCTTTGTTTTGCGTTGCGTTTTGGTTTTGGACTCAGGATCTTCAGTTGGATTAGATTCAGACGGCGTTTTCTCTTGAGCTTCTGCCTGTTGTGCATCCAGCTCTTCGCCTGTAGTTGCCGTCGGCGTCACATGAGCGGCCACTGATTCGTATTGTTCAGGTGTCAGCTCAACAGCTTCGCCTGCTTCCACACGGAATTGCTTACCGGCTTCGTCTTCAAGAATCAATGCAGTGTTTGCGATATAAATCTTAGCCATGATTAACCTTTCAACAATACACGAACAGTTTCACCTGCGGCGGTTGCAGCAGTCAGAGCCGTACCGGCAATTTTTGCCGCACCGGATACTGCACAGCCTTGTGCGTCTGCACCTACTTCGGCACCGATAGCCACTGCGCCACCTGATTCGACAACAGCAATACCGACCACATCGACTGCAGCAGTATCACCAGTTTCAACATCATATGGAGCGACACCCAAAACGGCCTCGCCGGCTTTAGCCTGTGCGCCTTTAAAATTAACAAAGCGGTTTTTCATAATCGCGCCTGTTGCGGTAATGGTAGTTACCAAAACTACTTGTTTTGTTTGTGCCATGTTTTACTCCTGTGCCATCTTGGCAGCGTATAAAGTTTCTTTAACGTGATAACCCTCAAGCTCCCAAAGCTTGTTTAAGGCATCTTCACGGGCAAGATCGCAGCCGATGGTGCAGTCAAATGCCTTTGGATCGATACAGGCAGACTGACCGGTTACGACGAAGCCGCTATCCAAAGTCAGAGAACAAACCGTGGTCGTTTCACCGATACGCAAAAACGAAACTGAGGCTATTTTTTGTTCCAAAGATTCCTTGGTAATTTGAAACATCTTTTCTCCATAGGCTGTCTGAAATTACTTCTCCACTGTTTTAAAGATTTCAGACTGGTTACTACTTTCGTTTCAGACGGCCTTGTCAATTAATCTACTGCGTTTTCAAACAAGAAACCGCACGCACTACCCACCACAGCCGCTTTGCGGATATCGGTATAACGGGCATATTCGACTTTGCCGCCAACTTCTTCATAACGGTCGACCACCGGCATGCCGCGGCGGCGGAAGGTATAGCCGAATGCAGGTTCGCCTTCGTCATTGCCGTCTGAAACCAATTCGGGTCGAACAATCAGACTGGCAAATTTGCCCCAAACGTCCTTGGTGGGTTTGCCGGTTGCAACAGATGAAACAGCCTGACCGACAATGATGTCATCCAGTTCCAGCAGGTTTTTCAACTGTTCAACAGTCAAGAGAGATTTACGGTCATTGGCGGACAGAGAAGCGAGGAGAGCCTTATTGCGCTTGAGTTGAGACAACACGCTGGCACCTACTACCAATACGCCGGGGCGCACACCGCAAGCTGCACGGACGGTTTCACGTGCACTTTCAATATCGGCCAACGGGTCTGAATTATCGGCACTCCACTTTTTCGTAGCCGCCAAATCTTTAGTGTGGCCACTCTGATAAGCAGATTTCGCCTGCAGCAAAGCAGCCGTTTCGATTTCTTGGCGCAGTTGCACACCCTTGGTAGCGCGACGGGTAGCTTTGGCTTGCTCGTTAAACAGCGATTCCGCTTGCTCACGGTAATCCACACCAGCCGCTAAATCGTGTTCTTCCAACACAATCGGCAGATAGTTCGGCGCATCCAACGTAATCACATTAGACGCCGCACCGACGGCACGCTTTGTGTCGTATTCGACAAAAGAGCCTTTGCCAAACACCGGCACCTGTACGCCTTCTTTATCAGTGAATACTTGAGGGAAAATTTTCTCGGCAATAAATTCCGCGTTTTTATAACCGACTGCCAGATTGGTTAAAACTGGATCGACCTGACCGCGAAGGCGGCGCAAATGAGAACTCATCGTTCATCCTTTCAAATTGAAATGCGACGACATCGTCGCTTTTGGGTTAAACGGCGGTACGGCGTGCCGCTTCTTCGTAGCTGATGCCTTCTTTAGCTGCCAAAGCCACAGCACGTTCGTGATGGCTCAGCGCATCAGGATTAGCCGCTTCGGCAAAATCGGCCGGCAGTCCGGAGGAAGCCATAGGAGTAGTCCCTTTGGTATAGTGGCCGCTTGGCAATACTTCCGGCAGGTTGCGCAAGAATTGGCGCAACGCTTCGCCAATGGTGCTGCCTTCGCCAAAATCGACGCTGGTATGTTCGGGGTATTCTGCGAAGTCCAATACCTGCACCACCAAATCCTTATCAGCGGGTTTCAGACGGCCTTCTTTTACCAAGGCTTCGGCAAATTCGGCATTCTGATCATGTTGACCTTCACGCAAGGCTTGGTCTTGCTCGTCTTGCAAGCGTTTCAGCTCTGCTTCCGCAGTGGCTGCCTTAGCTTCGGCTTGTTCACGGGCGGCTTTTTCGGCTGCCAGTTGTTCTTCGGGCGACATAGAGGTCTCCTTGTTTTCATGGGTTTGAGATTCGTTTGGGGTTACAGGGTCGGCAAATGCCGGTGTGGGCGGTTCGGGCTGCCAGTCTGCCAATTCTTCAATGTCGCGAATTTCCCAATCGGCAACGACTTTATCGGCGGTGGCCGCGTCGTACTGCTCAATCAGCCACTCACGCAGACGGCGGAAAATCGAGGCCGTGCGGCGGTGTGCATATTCGGAAAACTCGACATACTCATCGTCTTCAGCAAAATTAATGGCGGATAAACCTTTTACCGCAGGTGGTTGCGCACCGAGAAAACCGACATGGCGCAGATACCAAGAGCCTGGCTTCGGATTGCTCGGGCTGTCGGGCGGATAGAAACTGGCCGACACTTTTTTGTAGCGGCCGCTTTGTACAAGACTGACAAAATCATCGTCCATTTGCGCAAAATCGGCTGACAGCACACCACCATCGGCTTGCAGACTGCCCACCCAGCCATAGGCCGGAGCATCGGTCTTCGGATGGCCGATAACCAGTGGTGCTTCATGCAGCTTTGGATCATATGCAGCAGCTGCCTGAGCCACATCCGCATCGGTAATCGTCACTTTTCGGCCGTTATTGTCAGTACGCGTGCCGGATTTAAAAATTTCAAACAACTTTTTCACAAAAAAGCCCCATCGGATTGATGAGGCTATTTTGACAAAGGCCGTCTGAAACGGCTTTTAATGCGGTTTAAAACATGTTTTCCTCAAAATGCGCAAAAACGGCATTTTTAGCGAGTTTATGGCTCAAGGTAGGCAAACCCCCGACCAAGACGAGAAACGCAATATAAAAGCGGTCAGGATAAAACCTGACCGCCATTCCGTTTTATTACGAGACTTATCCAAACAAATCAGTCTGTCTTTTCGACCTTTCCGCATCTCCGACTGCTTTCACAATGCGATAGATTTGTTGAACAGTTAAATCAAATTTCTTACTTAACGCTGCATGATTCTTACCATTAAATTCCCGATATACCTGTTGGTCTCTTTCCGATACCTTGCCGATATGGTTCTTCGGGATATAAATCAATTGGCCTCCCCAGTTATCCGTAATGAATCTTGCCACCTTCTTACTTACCACCTTCGCCTGAGTTTTATCCAACATCGGCAGCTCAGAACATAAACAGGCAGACATTTGGTCTTCTAAATCGGTCACCAGCTCGGGTACGCGTTCATCAGCCACTTAGCACCTCCAGTTTTCTTTCCTCGCGTAACAACCATTGTTTCAAGTGTTCAATGACCTTCTGTGCATTATCAATATCAAGCCAGCCATGATAATCAACGCCGACCATACGCTTTACAAACCTGCCCAAAGCCAGCTCGGACGGATTTCTTACTGCACCGATACCGTGTAGCTCAAGCCATAACGCACGTATTTTTTTAATTTGGCCATCAACCGCAGGATGGGCAGGCCGGACTTTAATATCCGGCTTGTCACTTTTAGCCTGCGCTTTTGTCGTTACTACAAAACCACGCGCCTTCAGAGCCGTTACCACCAGTTCTAACTCATCGACCGACAACTTAGTGCTGCTCGTTTTCCCGCGCGAAATATTGGCCAATAGCGTACGGTACTCGCTATCGGCCATCATCAACTGCGTTTTACCGACGTGAATCAGACGGATTAAACGCTGTTTTTTCGCTTTTGCCGTTTCCATGCTAATCCTTTCTTTTCACATACTGAAACGCTGTTTCATATATTTAAATAAATCAATATATTATGCCTGATTCTACATTTGCCGGTAGTCATTTGGCAAATAAAAAAGGCCGTCTGAAAGTTTCAGACGGCCTTTTTTATAGCCTGGCTATGGATTGACTGCTTTTTTCAAATCCGTACCGGCTTTAAATTTAGGCGTAGTATGGGCAGCGATGACTAATGCCTCGCCGGTCTTAGGGTTACGACCTTGACGTTCTGCCTTGTCTACAACATAGAACGTACCGAAACCGGTTAATCGAACCTCGCCACCGGCAATCAGCTCGTTAGTCACAACAGTCTCAAAGGCATTCAAGACATCAGCTGCAGTAGATTTGCTTACGTTTGCTTTTTCGGCCAATGCGGCCACCAATTCAGTTTTATGCATGATTAACTCCAAATGATTTAATAAAAGCGGCAGACCGTGCCGCGCGGTTAAACTCTTTAATCTTTTCCGTCCAGCCAGTTGTCTTCATCTTGGTCTTTCCAATCGTCTACCCGAAATACCAAGTGGATTAACCAATAGACGAAGATTGAGGCAGAAAATAAAAACAGCAGCATGGTCACACTTTCGCAATATCCAAGTTCATCAACTGATACTCGCCGTCTTGACCACGTTCGTAAATCCGTACAAATTGCTTGCTTGTATGAACTTGCAAACTATCGCTCAAAGCATCCATAGCGCGTTGCCATTTATCATCTTTAATTGCCAACCGGCGCAGACCGAGTACGCGGGCGGTGCTGATATTGCCTTCTTTATCCACTTGGAAGGCCGCGTTAATCAGTGTTTTCAACTCCGTACGGCTACCCTCGGTCCACTCATTGATGCACTCATCGATCAAGGCCTTGGCGGCAAGCAGACCTTCATCAAAGACCAGTGTGTCCTGCATAGCAAGATTTACACGATATTGCCCGTCGAAGCTGTGAAGAGTGACATTGCCTTTCTTGCCGCCCAACGATACGTCGTAACGGTCGGCGGAGAGCTGTACAAAGGCCGCAATATCCTCAACAGCACCACGTTTAAAATCCACAATCTTTTCTTGTACCGACCGAGCCTTTCCCGCAAGCTCCATGACCAGCTCGTCGCGCAGCAGGTCGATTTCTTTAATATTGGACAGCGGCACGAGATTGCCTTTGGCATCCTGTTTGTATTGTTTCATGTCTAAGTTACTCATAATGTTTCCTACGTCCTTCCAATTCCATTGATATTTGCTTCAATAAATCGTCATCAAATCCGTTATTGCCAGCGAATTTTTCAAACTCTTCCCAGTATTCCGTCAAAAATTCCTGTATTAAGTCGGATTCCTGATTGTCAAAAAACGTACTCATTTGGTTATTTATTTCCCTTCTGCCTTTCGGCATAAATCCTTTTACAATCATCCACTGTACGGTGGCGTTGGCCGTGTATCCATTCCCTGTTCATGCAGGGCGCAGTTTTCAATACTGCCAACTTCTGTTTCAATGCTTTTGCTTGCTGTTTACCGTATGTAGTAGGAGTATGTTTTTCATCCAACCTAGGCACCATCTTTATTTCCAAAGGCGGCAGATAGCGGATTAAGTCAGATGGATTCGGCCATTCGTTCTGTGAGACAGCGATATTCTCAAACGCCATTTTTACCCTTGATACATCACGATCAGGCTGCCATTTTTGTTTGAGCAGAAGGCCGTACCATACTTGGGCTACCGCCGTCAGGTCTTTGGCAGCCGGTCGGCCTTTTAGATTTAAGGCAGATAGCAACATAAACCCTTTGGCGATTTCCTTTTTCAACCATTCATGCTGGTTCTCCATTTCCTGCCCACTCCATCAAATTCCCCACACCGGCACGAAGCTTTGTCCCTGATTCAGCCGCATTACAGACAGCAGGAGTTGAAGCCATTCTTTCCGGCTGCCAAAATGTAATGTTTTCCAGTAAAAATCCGTGACTTGTCAGTGGAGTTTTCAGACGGCCTGAGTCACGCGCCTCAATGCAACGGTTCGCAGCCCAAATCCATGCTTCGCGGGGAGCCGCATATTGCTTGCGGTTGCGCTCGACCATCCTTGCCTGAATCATAGGCAGCAAATCTCCCAATAGCTTTGAAACTCTGTTAAAACTTAAATCCTTTTCAGCCGGACGAAACAGTGTCAAATACCGCAACATCGCTTTGACCAGCTCATCCGAAATGCCGGTCAGGGCAATCAGGGCTTCACGGGCATCGTCATGGGCGATTAATACATCCAAGCTCATCACCGCACCGCAGGTAGGGCAGCGTACTTTCATGTTCTTGCCTCCATCAGACTTTTGAGGCTGCAATAAACCAAGTCGGAAAAATCAATAGCTGCATCACATGCCTGATCTCCATCTTCTACATCCACCGGAGGGAAATAAAACAACCCATTTCTCCAAGATGTATTTGCAGCGACAACCGCATAAACTTCTTCAAGCGTACAGCCCTCATTCAGCTCTTTACTCAGGTAATCTGTATCGCCTTCTTGGTTTCCCAAAGCAGCATCCTGAGTAACCTTGATAATGCCGTCACGGGCGATATTTAGATAAATTGTCATCTCGCTGCCTCCAAATCCTTACGGCTCAAACACCGCAATGCCGTCTGAACCACATCCTCAATTTCATCCGATAGCCGAGACGACACATACATCATCACAAACTTACCCGACAGCGTCGTCAGTTCAGTGACAAGATGACCTCCTTTTTCGCGCCATACCGACACTTTGATTTTGCTGTAATCCCTGCTCATTTTTCCGCTCCGATAGGTTCCAAAACCACGCCTGCCATTTTGTCCGTATCGCTCATTCCGCCATACACCGCCTCCCATAACTGGTCGGCAACCTCTTTATCGCAGTTTGGCTGTACCGATTTACTGCTAATGGTTCCCAACCAAAAAGCCTGACAGGCGATTGCAAAGCACAAACCGATAACTTTGATTTTCGTAGGAATACTCATCTCACACACCTCGCACCACATCGCCATCAACAAGCTCGAAACCCAATTCCGCCGCCTGATTCATCGCCGCAGCCACAAGATTATTGACGGCCAGAGGATAGAGCAGGCTGTTCTGTTCAATCCCTTTGCTCGTTCTGCTCTTAACAGTCAAACGTTCCGCTACTGCATCCACTGCACTTTGGTTCAAGATTTTTGAAACATCTGCACCGACCCGGGCAAACTTGTGTTTCAAATAACCTTCCAGCTTGCCGTCAGTCAGAGGCAGGAGGGTAACCACCTCGCAACGTTGCACCACCTCGCGCACAGCAGGATTGTTTTCGCTGAGCTTTTGCGCCAACTCCGTCTGTCCGATTAAGACGATGCCGAGCAGTCGTTCAAAACCGTTCTTCAGCTCAAAAAAGCGTTTCAAGTGTTTCAGGGTCGGCAGAGGCAGGCCATGAGCCTCCTCAATCAGCAACAGGTGCTTGTTACCGGCTTTTGCGCTTTCAGTCAGAGCGCGATGGATTTGGCGGAAACGAGCCTCCGGACTACGTTTAGGGCTTGTTCCGGGCGCAACCGCCTCCAAAATTGCCTCAGCGATATGTACCGCTTTGAGTGTCTTGCCCTTTTGGTCGTTGTCTTCCATTGCCAACACATAAGGCTCAATCAACACAATCTGACGGCCTTCGCGGTTGATACGGTCTTGCAGGTCTTCGCGCAGTGTAGATTTACCCGCGCCGCTTTCACCGACCACCGCCACAAAACCGCCATGACAGGCCGTCTGAAACATTGCCTCACGTACATAACGTACATCTGACGTCATATACACATCGTCTGCCGACTGGATTTCATCGTTGAACGGGTCGCGGAATAATCCAAAATGCTGTTTTGCGGCTTGGTTCAGGGTTGCTTTTCGTAGTAACATCTCATTGTCCTTGTCTTCGTAAGTTGCTTGGGCAGGTGCGGTTTCCGGCTCGTTTCTCAGGCTCGCTGGGATTTCCGCAGATTCAGCCAGCTTTTTCAAATTTTCATACTCATGTTTAGAGATAGTTATTGCTTCCATTTTTAATCCTCTACAAATGCGACGACGTCGTCGCATTTGCCTAACCGGTTTTATGTAATTTCAGACGGCCTGCCGTTTTCAGCTTGTCAAAAACCGCTTCCAACTGACTGGCGGCCACACCGCCTGGGTAGTGTTTGGTAATGAGCGCAACAGCCTGTTTCCAGTCGCCACCTTCGGCTTCGATACGCGGCTTCAACAGCTTCGCTATTTCCACCTTGCTCAATACCTGCTCGGCGACTTCCATCCGGTTGTATTCCATCTGCTGGCCGCCACGATCCAAATAGAGCGTATTGCGTGTAGCGAGCGTATCTTCTTGGTGCTTGAATGGATCTATAGATCCACCGAACGGTACAGCCTTGCCTTTTCGATTGGCTGCGGCCTGTTCCAGCGTTTCCGCACCCATAGCCATCTTGTCGAGTTCCTTCGCATGTTGCTGGGTAGCAGTATTGCCCGGTGCCTTGTATTCCTCACCGATGACTGCCGAATCGGCTCTGAAGCCCATATCGTCAAACACCACTTCCGGCACAGCCACCCATGTTTCGCGGCCGTCTGCATCAAACGTTGCTACTCGCGCTCCGTTCTCTTCCCAAGGGTTTTTGGCTACTAAAACCTTCTGCCCAACCAATATGCCCTGAATGGCTTTCACACTGTAGAAACGACCGCCGAAGCGTATTTCTAAATCAGCCGATACCTTGGCTTCTTTTGGCGCACTGATTGCCAGCTCTCGGCAATATTCCGCAGGAGGCGGCAGGATCAGCTGCTCCGGTTTGATTTTGTTCCACGCCTGATAGCGGGTCATACCGTGACGGCTGTGAATCTGTGTACCGTTGTAGTAACGCATCCAACGCTCTGCCAGGGCATTCAGTTGGTCGATATCGTGCACCTCGGTAAAGCGCAAACCGCTTTCAAATGACGTTTCCACAATGTCATTGGCTTTCTCTACCTGACCTTTGGCACGGGGGTTGCCGGGTTTATTGATCTGCACATGCACATCAAGCGACTTGCACAGCGTTTTAAAAGCAGACGACGTATTCGCACTTCCCGGGTCAAGCATGACCATGCGCGGCACACCGCGTATCGGATCCTTATGTACATCCTCCTTGGCTTGCATCATGAAGATGAAGAAATCGCACAAGTTCGCACTCGTCTCGCCACCGAAGTAGTACCGGGCGACAATCGTTCCACTGGCATGGTCGGTGCCGGTGTAACGCCACACGCGGTCTTGCTCAATCTTCACAACATTTTTAGGTTTGTTTTTGTAGAATTCCTCCTCTTTCATCACCCTAAGCCCCGTATCCTTGCCGTGTCGCGGCAGGTAATACAAAACACACAAACTAGGGTCGATTTGCCAGCAATGATTCGGATGTTCAGATTTCATACGGCTGACAGGATCAGGCTGAAGTAATTGGTCGGGATGTAGCTTGTACTCTCGTAAAGCCCGGGTAATGGTGTTTTCAGAAAGAGGACTTACTTCCCCCGTTTCCTCATCAATCCGCGCAGCCTCGATTTTGCCGTTGGCTCGCAGCATCTCCACTGCTTGCTTGACCGACATCAACCGCTTGCCGTTGCGCCTCATGGCCTCCACCAGTACAGCCGAAATCAGTTTGGCTTCTTCCAGCTTCAGTTCCGTTTTACCGGCATCGCTTCGCCGTTTTCGGCTCGGCTTAACACTCACAGACTCCAATTTCCGATAGAGCGTAGCGAGCGATACCCCTAAATCCTGTGCCGACCGTTTCAGATACTCCGACCGTTCTCCCCGTCCAAGCAAAGCGGCTTGAGCCTCGATTTCAGTCAGTCTTTCTACCAATCCGGCGTTCATGATTTATTCTCCCAACCACTCCGGCGCCTCATCTTGAGGGGCTTCCATCGGTAGAGCGTAGCTCTCGCGGATGCCGTTGCAATCCAAAATAATCTGATTCAACGCCCCGACCATTTTTGCCTGATGACTAATCCCGTGCGCCTCACTGTGCGCATTAAGTTGGTCGAACAAATCTTTCAGACGGCTCACTTGACTGCGGATACCGACCTCAAGACTTGATAACTGCATCGTCAATTCACTGCCCACATCTTCCGCCTTCGGCTCTCTTACACCGGTTTGCTTCTTAGCCAGCTTTTCGGCCAGCTCGTCGACCTTCTTGTTCTTGTCGGCAATGACTTTGTCTTTCGCTTCCGCCGTCTCGCGGCTCTCGCGCAAGGCCACACGCAGCTCCTTAACAGTCATACGGTCAACATCATCAAGCGTATTGCCGTTGATTTCGCCGCCTTCGGCAAACTCCAACAAGGTGTCGTCATCTTCCACCAGTAGCTCCAGCAGTTTGGACTTTCCAAGTTTCATCAGCTGTGGCTGCGCCTGTTTCATTTTTGGGTCAATAAAGCGCAACGTGGCATTCATTAAGCGTTGCGATTCACGTCGGCCTAAGCCAAACTCTTTCTCGGCAATCTCAGCAAAACGGCCATGCGGCGTATGCTCTTTGATGATGATGAGTGCGCGACCCAGCTCAAACATACCTTCCATTGTTTGGCGTACCGCAAAACGTCCACGTTCAATCCAAACAGCCTCGTTGTAAGCCTCGCCATTTGAAAAACGATCCATAACCGCCATGCTGTGTATTGCCAGTTCGTTTGCCGTTGCGCCAACCGCGTGTCCTAATACTTCCATTTTTATCTCCTGCAAATGCGACGACGTCGTCGCATTTAATAAACTCGTTGTTCAATTTCCTGCAAACGTGCAGTCAAACGTTCTTGTTGCTGTCTGAAACGTTCCGCGATTTGCAAGGTTTTAATGCTGTAAGCAAAATTTCCGTTATCCAGCTTGACCACTAAGCCCTCGGCAATCAAGTCTTCCAAGTCCCGGCTGACATGTACCGGCGAAATACCGAGGCCGTCTGAAATTTCCTTGTTACTGATGCCGATAATCGGATGGGCTTCCAATGCCTTAAATACTTTTAAAAGTCGTACGCCTTTGGCACTCATCACGCACTCCGTTTCACTTCATCCAATTTGGACTTCATCCCCAACTCAACCGCGATTTCATGCGCCTTACCACGGCTTGCCTTAACGTTTCCATTCAAAATCCGAGACACATAAGTCGGGTCATAGCCACGCGCATCGCACCAATCCTTAATCGTTTCACCGCGCTCTCGGAAACCTGCTTTTATTTTTTCTGCTTTCACGGAATATCTCCTGTTTCGTTCTCGTGTTAAAATTCCCGATTGTTTAAAGATTTAAACAATCTTGGTTAAATGTTGTGTAAATAATAGTGGAAATATCCCACTATTGCAAGGTTTATTTCCACTTATTTGAGGAATTTTAGGCATGGTTTTGGAGAAAATTAGGCAGGTTATTGAATTTAATAAGATTACACTTGATGAATTTGCCGAAAAAATTGGAGAAAAACCAACCAGATTGAAGGATGTACTGCGAGGAAAGCAGCGTCCGCCGCTAGAAATGATCCAATCCATAGTGGAAAATTTTCAAATAGATGCAAACTGGCTGATTGGAAAAGGAGGGAATTTCCACCCAGTAGAGGAAATTGACAAAGATGAATACGCATACATCCCAATGTATGACGTAGAAGTGTCCGCAGGGAATGGCGCGGCCGCCTATGGAGTGGCAGAACCGGCCAACCACTTGGCTTATCGCAAAGACTGGCTTAAGTTACGCGGCCTGTTCGCCAAAGACCTCAATTGCGTTACCGCACGAGGAGACAGCATGGAGCCCACCATTCATAGTAAAGACACACTCTTGGTAGACACCTCTAAAAACAACCCGCGCGACGGACAGATTTACGTAATCCGCTCCGGTGACACACTATGGGTCAAACGCATCCAAAAACAGATTGACGGCAGCCTGCTGCTGATTTCGGACAACGAAACCTATCCGCCGATGTCATTGATGTTGGCAGACCACCCCGATATTCAGGTCATCGGACAAGTGATCCAAATCTCAAAAGACCTGAGCTAACAAAGGAAAACAACTTATGAAGAAAAAAATTTTTGCGGCATTACTGCCTGTTTTATATCTATTAATGCCGCATCAGGCTGTTGCTGCAGCCAAATGCAAAGATTTCCCGACACATCAAGCCGCGCAAAAGTATTATTTGGCCAAGAAGCCGGGCTGGAAAAGTTTAGATCGTGATGGTGATGGGAAAGCCTGCGACTGCAACCCCGGCGGCAACGGTAAGAAATGTCCGAAAAAGCATAAGAAATAAACCAATCAGACCAAGGGAAACTCATGAAGAAAATCTTACTTACACTATCGGTTTTAGTTGCATTATCTGCGTGTGGCGGTCAAGCTGAAGAACAACCGGCATCTGCCCAACCTCAAGAGCAGGCACAATCCGAATTAAAAACCATGCCGGTAAGCTATACCGACTATCAATCAGCAGCCAATAAAGGGCTTGCCGACCAAAAAACCGGGCTGATCCTGCCTGAACATGTATCCCCAACCGATAATGCAGAAGGGAAGAATCTGCTGCATGACTTTTCAGACGGCCTCACATTAACCGTTGATACCGATAAAGCCGACAAAATTACTGCCGTCCGAGTAGTTTGGAATACAGATGCAGTGCCTCAAAAAGCGGAAAAACTATCCAAAGCCGCCTCAGCCTTGATTGCGGCAACCGCCCCGGAAGACCGCACACTGCTGCGTGATACCGGCGACCAAATCAAAATGGCGATTGACAGCCATAATGCTCAAAAAGAGCCAACCCGAGAATGGGCGCGTGGTGGGATTGCTTATAAAGTCACTGTTACCAATTTACCGAGCGTGGTTTTGACAGCTAAGGCTGAATAAATTGAATAGCGTCTGTAATTTCATATAACTTAAGTAGAGCAAAAGAAAGGGAAACAATGATTGATAGCAGTGTTTTGATTGGCAGTGTGATTGCTTTTGGTATTTACAAGGCAATCGCTTGGGCCAAAGGGGACACTTCAAAAGATTCTTATAATGTAGAAATTAAAGACAATACAATTATTCAAATTGGTTCTGATTTGAAATTCATTTAATCAGATTAGTTGAAACTTGAGTTTTAACCCCCTTTAAAAGCCCATTCAGACGGCCTTACCTAAAATCCCTGTACCTATCAATAGATACAGGGATTTTTTATGTCCACCAAATTCAATCAATTCATTGAGCGCGTCCTCTCCCACGAGGGCGGCTACGTCAATCATCCCAAAGACCCCGGCGGCGAAACCAACTGGGGTATCACCAAGCGCACCGCACAGGCAAACGGCTACAACGGCTCCATGCGTGCCATGACACGCGAACAAGCGATCAGCATTTACCGTCAAGCATTTTGGGAACGCTATCACGCCGATCAAATGCCGGAAGCGGTTGCGTTCCAATTCTTCGATGCCTGCATCAACCACGGCCATGGTAATGCTGCCCGTATGCTGCAACGCGCCGCAGGCGTGCCGGATGACGGCGTTATCGGATCAGTCAGCCTCAAAGCCATCAATTCACTTCCGGAGAATGACCTTCTGCTCCGTTTCAATGCCGAACGTTTGGTGTTTTATACCAAGCTCGGCACGTTCACATCATTTGGCAAAGGCTGGATTCGTCGCGTGGCACAAAACCTGATTCATGCCTCTGCAGACAACGTCGATTAAGGAGTGAACCATGTCAAAAAAGTTATTAATCGCCCTAGCGGTCACCGCCATGCGACCGGATTTCAGCCACAGCGACCTGGGCATTCGCTACGCCATGCCGACTCAGGGATGTTGGACGCAAGCCCACCGCAAGAGCGGGGTAGCCGCCGCGAAACGCGCAGCCAGAAAAAAGCGTCGCAAATAACCGCCTTTTTCAAATGGTTGAGCGGCTTGGTATCTAATCCGGCCACAGGGAAAATCAGCCATACCAAACTATGGGCAAACGTGGCAGCCGCCTCTATGACTTATAAGTTCTCGCAAACCGCTGATGCGCCGGAATGGCTCTGGTGGGCTTATGGCGCATTGGTCGGTGGGTATGCATTAATCAAACGCGGCATCGCGGCGATTCCGCAGATCGCTGAAATTCATAAAGGAAAAGACGATGTGGAAAACGCTTAACCCTGTTTGGCAGACTCTGATTCTGATTTTGCTGATAGCAGGTGCAGTACCAACGATTTATTTCTGCGGCTATAAGTCCTCAGCAAAGAAGGCGGAAGCTGAAAAAGCCGAAGTCATTGCTACTTATCAGGCTTCAGCCTTAGTTGCCGAGCAGCTTTATACCGAAAAGCTCAAAGCGGCTAATGAAGAAAAACAGCGTTGGTTTGATTTCGCACAAGCACAAAGCCGCGATTTGGCAACCGCCTATCAGCAAATCGGCCGCCAAGCGGCTCAATTGGAGAAGCAGATTGATGAAACTGTACAAAAAGATGGCAACCGTTTTAACGGCCTTGGCACTAACAGCGTGCAACTCTACAACCGCGCCCTCGGCCACGATTAAAACCGTTACCGTAGCGGAAATACCCCCCGTCTCTTCTGAGCTGCTGCTCGTTCACGAACGCCCCGAGCGTCTGAGTGGCGGCTCTCCCGAACAACTTTTAAACCACGCCGTCCGCTATGGCGAATACTGCCAAAAACTGGAAAAACAAATTTCCGGCTGGCAGACGTGGTACAAGAAAGGCCGTCTGAAAAATGACTGATTTAGCCGACCGCGCATCCGAACGCGAAGCCATCTTTCTCGCAGAATCCCTGGCAAAGCATCAATCTCCGTCTGAAACCACCGCCAGCCTTAGTCATTGTGAAGATTGCGGTGCACCGATACCAAAAGCAAGACAACAGGCAGTCAAAGGCTGTACGCGCTGCATTGTCTGCCAAAAATATTTTGAACACGGATGGCCATAAAAATGGAAAAAACCTTTATCAACATCGAGTTTTGGCAACTTGTCGGCTTTTTACTCTCATTCCTCGGCATCTGTTTTACCTTCGGCAAAATGCTGCTGGCGCAATTCCGCGAGCAGCAGGACGAACGCCAAAAACAGCAGGAACGCCTGCAAGGAAAAGTAGAAATCATGGAAAACAAACTGGCGGAATTCAACGCCGGCCTGCCGCTCACATACGTCCTACGCGAAGACTACATCCGCAATCAAGTCGTCCTCGAAGCCAAACTCGACAACGTCGCCGAGAAACTCACTGAAATCTACAAAATGGAAAGCGTAAAAAAATGATTAGCCAGGAACTGATCGCCAAACAACGGCGCGAAGGTATGCGTTGGAACATTATCAACACCCTTAATAAAGCCCGACCGCACACGACAAGCGAAACCTTCTTGTTGGACATCATGAACGCGATTTACCCGCAAACCACCGCATTAGAGCTGCGCCAACAACTTGATTATCTGGCTGACCGCAAAATGGTAGACCTCAATAAAGCCCCGCACGGCCTGTGGTTTGCCGACTTGACCAGTTTGGGTGTCGATATTGCCGAATATACGGTGGAGTGTCGTGCCGGTATTGCACGGCCTGAGAAAGTATGGAGCTAGGCATGGCGCAACGCAGCAGTATTGAAAAACTTCCCGAAGCCGTCCGGCATGAATTTGAACGGAAGCTGGTAGAAAACGGTTTTTCAGACTACCAAGCCATTGCCGAATGGCTGCAAGACCAAGGCTATGAAATCAGCCGTTCAGCCGCACACCGTTACGGCCAAAAAGTGCAACGTCGTTTCGCCGCCATCAAGTCCAGCACCGAAGCCGCGCGACTGATTGCCGAAGGCGCGGCCGATGAAGGTGACACCCGCTCCGAAGCCCTGATGGCCATGCTGCAAACCGAACTGTTCGACGCTTTGGTAGCCATAGGCGAAATGGACAGCGAAGAATTAAACGCGCTCGACCGTTTCGGCGTGATGGCTGAGGGTGCGAAGAAAATTAGCGGTCTGATTTCCGCCAGCACGCGCCTGAAAGAGTATCAGGCAAAGGTCAAAGCCAAAGTACAGGCAGCTGCCGAAGACGTGGTCAAGCAGGCTAAGAAAGGCGGCTTGTCGGAAGAGTCGGTTGAGGCCATCCGCAAGCATATTTTAGGGATTGCATCATGACGCCGGCTGAAATTCGAAATGCCCGCCCATCAGAAGACCGTACCCCTACGGTCTTATTGCCGTATCAGCAGGCATGGTGCGCCGACCAGTCGCCCGTGAAACTATGCGAAAAATCGCGCCGTATCGGTTTGAGCTGGGGCGAAGCAGCGGACACCGCGCTGCTGGCCGCGTCCGCCAAAGGTATGGATGCATGGTATATCGGCTATAACAAAGACATGGCCTTGGAGTTTATCCGCGACTGTGCAGGCTGGGCGAAGCATTATCAGCTGGCGGCAGGCGAAATCGAAGAAACCGAGGAAGTGTTTGTCGAAGGCGACGACCGCCAGTCGGTGCTGGCGTTTGTCATCCGTTTTGCCTCGGGCTACCGCATTACAGCCTTATCTAGCCGGCCTTCTAACCTACGCGGTAAACAAGGCCGTGTGATTATTGATGAGGCGGCGTTCCACGAGCAGCTTGGCGAGTTGCTTAAAGCGGCAATGGCCTTACTGATGTGGGGCGGCCAGGTGCATATCATCTCTACGCATGACGGCGTAGACAACCCGTTCAACGAGTTGATTAATGATGTGCGTGCAGGGAAAAAACCTTATTCCGTCCACCGCATTACCTTTGACGAAGCGGTCGAACAAGGCTTGTACCGCCGCATCTGTCTGCGTTTGGGCAAGGATTGGACATCCCAAGGCGAAGCCGCGTGGTGTAAGGAAATCCGCGATTTCTACGGCGATGATGCCAGCGAAGAGTTGGACTGTATCCCGAAAAACGGTGGCGGCAAATGGCTGAACCGTGCCTTAATCGAAAGCCGTATGACCCCATACACGCCGGTTATCCGCTACGACCAGACCGACGACTTCGGCCTGCTGCCCGAACCGCGCCGCGCTGCCGAAGTGGCGGACTGGATAGCCGATACCCTGCAGCCGCTGCTCGACGGTTTGGACAAAACCCTGGTTTCCTTTGTCGGCGAAGACTTTGCCCGCAGCGGCGACCGCACCGTGATTGTGCCGCTCTTACAAAGCAAAGAACTGATTTTAAAACCGCCGTTCGTTTTGGAGCTGGGCAATATGCCGTTTGCCCAGCAGGAACAAATTATGCAGCACCTGTTGGCCAAGCTACCCAATCTGCGCGGCGCGGCCTTAGATGCACGAGGCAACGGTCAATCTCTGGCAGAAGCCATGCGCGATGCGTTCGGCGCAGAAGTGGTGGAAGCTGTGATGCTGTCGGAAAACTGGTACCGCACCCATACCGCTCCGTTCAAAGCCGCCCTCGAAGACGGCACACTCGACGGCCTACCGCGAGATGAAGACATCCTCACCGATTTACGTGCGTTCGAATTAGTCAAAGGCGTGCCTCGTATTCCGGACACTCGAACCAAAGGTCAAGATGGCAAAAAACGCCACGGCGACGCAGCGATTGCCTTTGTCCTTGCCCATTACGCCAGCCGCGAACTCAATGCCGGACCGGTACGCGTGGCCAGCCGCAGCGTGCGTCGAATTAGCAGAACAACGCATGGCTTTTAGGCCGTCTGAAAAGAGAATCCCATGAAAAAACCGCATTTCAAACTCAAAACCAATCATGGCAACATCACCTTCAAACCCGATGACCTGACCGGCCATATCGCCGTCTCACGCCAATTTTTAGGCGGTTTCGGCGGTTGGTTGCCTAATCCTGACCCGATTTTGCGCAAGATGGGCAAGCAAATCCATGTTTACCGCGAATTATTGCGCGACGAGCTGGTCGGTAGCTTCGTGCGCCGCCGAAAAGCCGCTGTAGCACGGCTGGATTGGAAACTCAACGGTGATGAAGTCGAAGCTCGTGTATTGGATTTTGTCGAAAATTGGCTGGCCGCTGATGTCGATGTTTATAAAATCTGCAAAGACATCATGAATGCCGCATTTTTCGGCTATCAGCCTATCGAAATTATCTGGCAAAAAGGCAGTCAATGGCTGCCGTCTGAAATTGTGGCCAAGCCGCAGGAATGGTTCGGATTCAATGATGAGCGTGAGTTGGTTTTTACCGAAAACGGCTTGAGCCAAGAGCCGCTACCGCCTTATAAATTTCTGTGTCCGCGCCATGAAGACGACTATCTTAACCCTTACGGCCTAGGTGATTTGGGTTTGGTGTTTTGGCTGGTAACTTTCAAACGCGGCGGCATGAAATTTTGGGTAAGTTTCACCGAAAAATATGGCGCACCTTGGCTCATTGGCAAAGAGCCACGCTCCAATACCCATAGCGATACCGAAAAATTGCTCGACGCATTGGAAGCCTTAATAAGCAATTCGGTCGGCACGATTCCGAATGATTCCAGCGTCGAAATCCACGAAGCCAGCGGAAAGTCATCATCAGTAGATGCATTTGATAAGTTGCTGAAAGAGTGTAAGTCCGGCATCAACATTGCCTTGCTTGGCCAAGACCAAACCACCGACAAAGAAACTAACCATGCAAGTGCCAGCGCGGGCTTGGAAATTGCCGACGACATCCGAGACGGTGACCGGCGCATTGTCGAAGCGGCATTTAACGAATTGATTGAATGGGTGGTGGAGCTGAACTTCGGCGATGTGGTTTGTCCGAAATTCGAGCTGTTTGAAAACGAGGAGGCAGGTACGAAAGAGCGTGCCGAGCGCGACAGTATGCTGTCCAGTGCGGGTGTAAAATTCACTCCGCAATATTGGAAACGTACCTATGGCTTAGAGGATGGCGATATCGTTGAAGAAGATGCCATTATCCCGACCGCTGCTGACTTTGCCGAAGGTTGGGATGGCACAGAAACCGATGCAGGCTTGATTTTAGATACGCTTGCGCCCAATGCAGGCCGTCTGAACCAACAAGGCCGCGACCTGACTGCCTTATTGGTGCAGGATTTACAGCGCGGCGAAACCGAAGACAATATTCTCGACCGCTTGGCCGAGCAGTTCCCGAATATGGATGACACCGCCTTGCAAAACGAGCTGGCGCGTGTGATTTTCCTGTCCGGTTTGGTCGGCCGCATTGAAGCGGCGCAGGAGATGAGCTGATGAATCCGGAAGACATCAAGGCAATTTTCGGCCTAGAGCCGGAAGCAGCGGTCGAATATTTGAAGCAGAAAGGTGTGGCCGTTTCGTGGGACTGGCAGGACATGCTGGACGATGCCCACGCCACCGCCTTTACCGTGGCCAAAACCGCAGGTATGGACGTGGCCAACGACATTTATCACGCAGTCGTCAAAGCTGCAGAGACCGGACAAACGCTGGAGCAGTTTCAGAAAACACTCACGCCGGTATTGCAAAGCAAAGGTTGGTGGGGACGCACCCCAACAACCAATCCGGATACCGGCGAAGCCCAAACTGTTCAGCTCGGTAGCCCGCACCGCCTGAAAACCATCTACCTGACCAATATGCAGTCAGCCTACATGGCCGGACGCTACGCTGAAATGATGGATTCTGTCGACACCCACCCGTATTGGCAATACGTCGCTATAAACGACAGCCGTACCCGTGACAGCCACCGTAGAATGCACGGCCGTGTCTATGCAGCAGCCGACCCGGTTTGGGACACCATGTATCCGCCGTTGGATTTCCGCTGCCGCTGCCGCGTGCGTCCATTATCACGCGCCGCAGGCGAAAGCCGTGCCTTACCCAGTCCGACACTTGAGACTCAAACCGTCGACATCGGTAGCAACGAATACACCGGAGAAGCCCGCTACGCCCAACGCACCGGCTTGCGGATTGACGGAAAGTTTGTCGCCCCTAGCGCAGGCTTCAATGCCAACCAAGGAAAAGCCATGCTCTCGCGCATGGCTTCCGTGGCCGTCCAAAAAGCACAATCCGTTCATCCCGATATTGCACGCGTAGCCTTAAAAACCATGATGACCAACAGCAAATTCGAATCCTCATTATCTGCTGTCGATTTGGCATGGGTACTAAAATTAATCAAAGGTTAGATATGCTTGAAATTAATCTTGATACTTCATCACTAGATCGTGGCTTGAGCCAGCTTCTACAAAACGTAAGCCATCCGCGCAAAATGATGAAAGCCATCGCGACCGAAATGACTTCATTAACCGAAGAAAACTTCGAAAGCGAAAGTTTCGGTGGCAACAGATGGAAACAAAGCCAACGCGCAGCTCAAGGCGGGCAGACTCTACAACTGACCGGCCAACTTGCAGCCAGCATCTCCACACAAGTAGGCAACGACTTTGCACGTATCGGAAGCAACAAACCATATGCGGCAATCCACCACTTGGGTGGCTCCGCAGGCAGAAACCATAGCGTCCAACTTCCAGCCCGACCCTATCTACCAATCAACGGCAGTGGTCAACTTCAAAACGGAGCAGATAAACGCATCCTTGACATTGCAATCGAGTCACTCAGTTCAGGCCTGTAAACAAAAAAAGACGAGCAAATTATACTCGTCTTTTTATTGCACTCTATGAAACTACTTTTCACAAAACCAATCCCACCAAATCCCGCTCCATCCAAAATAATCCCAATTATCTCAGAGACTCTATATATTTATCTCATTGGGTTTCAGATAACGTTCTGCCAGTCCATATAGGATGATTGCTGTCAGCCCCCAGATGTCGTAGTGTCGGAAAGGCAGGGCGGGGAGGGCGAGGGTTTGATTGTTGTGATGAAGCTGACGGAATGTGTAGTTTTGCAGGTTTAAGGCGAAATCCAAAGGCAGATAAAAAATTTCAGCTACTTCGTCGGGATTGGCTTTTGGGTTGACGGACTGGGTGCAAATTGCCGGAACAGGCGTAACACGGTAGCCGGAAGGCGTGTCATAAAAGGGTAGCGGCGCAAAAGTCTGCCATGCGGTAATCGGAATGGCGGTTTCTTCATAAGCTTCTCTTAACGCCGTTGCCGTTAGGCTGTCGTCTTGGGTATCTTTGCGGCCACCGGCAAAGGCGATTTGTCCAGTGTGTTGCCTTAAGGTCTCGGCCCTTTTGGTCAGTAAAATTTGCCACGCTCCTTCATACAAGACAATGCCGACCAAAACGGCAGCTTCTTTGACCGTGTGGGCGGTAAATAATTGATTGCGCTCTGCTTGCATACGGCTGCTGAAGCGTGAAGCTTGAGTTAGGAAGTGGATAAGGTGGTCGGTATTCATTTTTGGCACTGATCGTTTTATGCAGATGAGGATTACACAAGGTTTACGGTTACCGTGTCAACAAAATAGGGTGCGTGTGTTACAGTTATGCCTGAATGATAAATAAAGCTTTG
>QWCF01000091.1_pt1 | contig 39631 bp, 32 predicted proteins | sample 1972521 | NCBI WGS metagenome assembly QWCF01 (sample SAMN09866715, study PRJNA288562) | Human oral metagenome isolate term4_saliva, whole genome shotgun sequencing...
ATATGGTTTCTTAATGGGACCTGGTGGTCTTGTTGATCACGACTATGTTGAAATTACAGAAGAGCTTTTGAAAGATTATCGCAATACTGGTGGTTTCGATTTGATTGGTAGTGGTAGAACAAAACTTGAAAAAGAAGAACAATTCGAAAAGGGACTTGAAATCATTCGTCAATTAAATATCAATGCTATTGTAATCATTGGTGGTGACGATTCTAATACAAATGCTTGTGTTCTTGCTGAATACTATGCTGCAAAGAACTATGGCGTACAAGTTATTGGATGCCCAAAAACAATTGATGGTGACTTGAAGAATAGTCAAATTGAAACTTCTTTCGGTTTCGATACAGCAACAAAGACTTATTCAGAAGTTATCGGTAACATTGAACGTGACTGTAATTCTGCTCGTAAATACTGGCACTTCATTAAGTTAATGGGTAGAAGTGCATCTCACATTGCACTTGAATGTGCTCTACAAACACAACCTAACATTTGCCTAATTTCTGAAGAAATTGAAGCTAAAGATCAAACTCTTAACGATATTATTGAGAACATTGCAGAAGTTGTAGCTTATCGTGCAAGCCAAGGAAACAACTTTGGTGTAGTTCTAATTCCAGAAGGATTGGTAGAATTTATTCCTGCCATCGGTCGCTTAATCCAAGAGTTGAACGACTTGTTAGCTGCTCATGGTGCTGATTATGCAGACCTAGACAAAGATGCTCAACGTGCTTATATCCTTGCACACCTTACAGAAGAGAACAGAGCAACATTCGAAACTCTTCCTGAAGGCGTAGCTCGTCAATTGTCATTAGATAGAGACCCACACGGAAACGTTCAAGTTTCTTTGATCGAAACAGAAAAGCTTATTTCTGATATGGTTGGTGCTAAGCTTGCACAATGGAAGAAAGAAGGTAAATACAATGGTAAGTTCTCTGCTCTTCATCACTTCTTTGGTTATGAAGGACGTTGTGCTGCTCCTTCAAACTTTGATGCAGACTATTGCTATGCACTTGGAACTAGCGCAGCATTGCTTATCGCAAGCGGTAAAACTGGTTACATGGCAATCGTTAAGAACACAACAGCTAGAACAGATGAGTGGAAAGCTGGTGGTGTGCCCATCACAATGATGATGAACATGGAAAGAAGAAATGGCGAAATGAAGCCTGTTATTCGTAAGGCATTAGTTGAGCTAGAAGGTAAGCCTTTCAAAGCATTTGTTGCACAACGTGACCAATGGGCGAAAGAAACTTGCTATGTTTATCCTGGTCCAATTCAATATTGGGGTCCTGCAGAGGTTTGCGATCAACCTACAAAGACTCTTGAATTAGAACAAGAAAAATAAGAATATAGATTTTATTTATTTTAGAGTTAAATGTTGCTCTGATTGCTCTTTTTTGATTAGAGCAACATTTCTCTTTTTATTTTATACACATCATGTCTTCTCGTAGGCATCAATCACGGAGAACAAGAAGAAATAATAAGGTATTCTTTTGGAAGAGATTACCACGCTGGGTACGAATTCTACTACTCTTTTTAGGTGGAATTGTGTATGCATGGGCATTCTATTACTTTTTTGTTAGTCCCACAGGTTTCCGTTGGAGAGCATTGTATGGAGATGCAGAATACCCAGATGGATACGAGATTCATGGTATAGATATATCGCATTATCAAGGCGATATTGATTGGAATAAGCTTAAAACGGCTAAGATAGAAAATAGTCCTGTGAAGTTTATTCTCATTAAATCAACTGAAGGTTCTAATCAACTTGACGAAAATTTCAATGATAACTTTTATCAAGCACGTGAAAATGGCTTTATAAGAGGGGCTTATCACTTTTGGAGTAATAAGTCAACTCCACGTCAACAAGCCTATTATTTCTTAAAACAAGTGCATTTGGAAGATGGCGATTTACCTCCCGTTCTCGATGTAGAGCACAAACCAAAAGATAAAAGTAATGAAGAGTTCCAACGTGATATCTTAACTTGGCTGCATATTGTAGAAGACAAGTATCATGTAAAGCCCATTCTTTATACCTATTATAAATTTAAAGAAGCTTATTTAAATACACCCGTTTTCGATGATTATCCATATTGGATTGCTCACTATTATGTAGAAAAGGTGGCTTATAAAGGTCCTTGGAAGTTTTGGCAACACACCGATGTGGGTAAACTTCCTGGTATAAAAGGGTATGTAGACTTTAATATTTATAATGGTTCGTATTATGATTTAAGAAAACTAACCATCGGAAATCAAGATAACGATTGGTAATTTCTGAGAAAGTTAAGTTAATTATAATAGTAGTCTTGTTTTTATCTTTTCTTTATCTTAATTCTTTTACGATATAAAAGAATAAAAGCTGGTTATTTGAATTTTGTATTGTATTATTTTATTGTCTGTTTTTAGTGCTTTAACATATTTGCGTAATATATAAAAGTACTCTATAAAGAATTCGTGAATATATTTTCTTACATTAATTCTTTTGTGAGTATCTTGTATCTAGGTTTGATAAGGCCTATCATTCTCAAAAAACGTACTAATTTCTGCTTTTTTGTCAAAGGAATTTTTGCAGATACTAGAGGAGTTCCTTTCCATGGAGTTAATTTTTGATATTTTAAAAATTCACTTTTATAAGGATGATCACATTCTTTTTCCCATGGTTTGTTGGCAGTAAAATGCAAAATTACAGGTGCAGTGAGCGCATCAGGAAATTCTTTGGCATATTTTTTTACATCAAAAAAAACTTTATTATATCCAAATCCATCTTGTGAGTTATAAATAAAAGGTAGGTTTACCTTACAATTTCTACAGATATAATTTAAAACATCTTGGTCGTGTTGTTTAAGTTTTTGTGTATTTTCTTCCATGTACTTCCCAAAAACGTCTTGTAATTTATGCTCTCGCCAATATGCAAGATTTATTAGTAGGACTCCAGCATTAAAGTAACCCAAAGATTGTGGGTAGTTTAAACGTGAATAACGCTCAGGTAGGGCTTCTCCCATATCGGTGACTGCACCAAGGGCTTTATTTGTTAAATTAGTATCCCAAAGTTTCTTTAAAGAATGTCTAACTATTAAATCACAGTCTAAATAAATAATACGATTTATGTTTTGGGGTAAAATATCACAAATGAATAAGCGATAATAAGTGGCGATAGTTAAATGATGTCCTTGATCTATAGCATATTTTTTTAGTATAGAATTATCAAAATGATAAAAATGGATGGTTGAATCCCCAACTAAACATTGTTGTAATTTATTCTTACAATTTTCATCTACACTATCATCTATAATAAGATGAAAAACAATATGTTCGTTTGAATTATTTTCACAAACAGAACGCATCATTACTCCACATGGCATCATGTAGTTTTTATCTGCACAAGCTAATATATCCATAATTTGTTTATTATTTATATTTTAATGGTAAAATACTTCTTTTTTATATTACAAATATAATAAAATTATATACTTTTCGTCTTTTTTCTTTGTTAAAAATATTTATGCGAGATGTGAAAGTCTATTTCTAAAAGAAATGTTGTTAACTTTATAGTGGAGAGGGGTATTCTTTCGGAATAGAAAAATTTACTTTATTATTTCGAATCCATTTTGTATTAAGTAGATTATTATATAATAATATCATTGTTTTTATGTCTCAAAAGCATCGTTGTTGCACTGCAATAGTATAGCTTTCGCAATGCAATATCATTGACATTGTGCAACGAGTCTGTGTAATTCACTACTTTTTATATGCTTTTAAAAGAATTTATTAGTAGCAATTGGGGTATTATTTGTATTTTTGCGGTATGAATATACAATTTACTTTGAGTAGAAACGTAACAATAAAAATAGGGTCTTGCTTTGTTTTAGCATTATTATCTGCTTGTTCTACAGAAAAATTTATTCCCGAAAACAATTATATGTTGGCTCGTGTTGAGGTGAAATCTCAAGATAAGAAGCTCAATGTAACATCGCTTGAACCTTATTTAAAGCAAAAAGCCAACTCAAAATGGTTTTCTTTATTCAAAGTTCCCATGGGTACTTATACCATGGCAGGTACAGATTCTACCAAATGGATCAATCGTTTCTTAAAAGGAATAGGAGAGAAACCCATTATATATGATTCTCTTTTAACAAAAGAAACGAAAGAAAATTTGCGCAAAGCCCTTTGGGATATGGGTTATTTAAATGCGCAAGTAGATACTATCTCTGAGATTAAGAAGAAAAAAATAAAACTAACTTATCTGTTAAAACCTGGAGAACAATTTAAAATTCGCCATGTCTTTTACGATATAAAAGATGATAGTATTGCTTCGCTTTTGCAGATAGATGACGAGAAAAACAGAGGTTTGCGCACTGGAATGCCTTTTAGTGTAGAAGTATTGAATAATGAACGCAAACGAATTACTTCTGTATTGTCGAATTTAGGATACTATAAATTCCATAGAGATTTTATGTTATATCGGGTTGATTCTGTGGCTGGAGAGAAGAAAGTTGATGTAGAACTCGATTTATTAAAATATAAAGAGAACTCACAATCACCAGATACTCTTCATCCTAGATATCAAATACGAGATGTAATCTATTCGAATATTGGAAGCGATACCTTGCGCCTTTCAAAGAGAACATTAAAGTATAACACTTTGATAGATAAGGGGGATTATTATAGTAGCAGTGATATCCTTAAAACATATAATAAGCTATCAAAGATACAAATAATAAATTATTCGAACATAAGATTTACAGAGATTCCTGATACCAATCTACTTGATTGTCATATTCAGTTGAAAGGTAATAAAACTCATCTGTTATCGCTTCAACCAGAGGGTACTAATACATCTGGAGACCTAGGTGCTGCGCTTACATTTATATATGAAAATAGAAATATTTTTCATGGTGGTGAGGTATTTAGTGTGAAACTTCGTGGAGCATACGAGGCAATAACACGACTTGAAGGTTATAAGGATAAAAACTATCAAGAATATAATGTTGAAACAAAACTTGTGTTTCCACGTTTCTTAGCGCCTTTCTTGTCGCATTCATTTAAAAAACATAATAATGCTTTATCAGAGCTTTCTGTTCGATATGATCTTCAAAATCGTCCTGAATTCCATAGACGAGTGTTCTCTACTGCATGGAGATATCGATGGAGTGAACCCAAACATAACTTGGCATATCGATTTGATTTACTTGATGTAGACTATGTTTATATGCCTTGGATTTCAGAGACTTTCAAGCGAGATTATCTAGATAATGCTTATAGCAGAAATGCTATTTTGCGCTATAACTATCAAGATCTATTTATCGTAAAAATGGGATTTGGATTAACTTACAATGATGGAACAAATGCTTTGAGAGTTAACTTTGAGTCGTCGGGTAATCTGTTGAATGCTTTTTCACGTGCAAGTAAGGCAACAAAGACAAGTGAAGGCCAATATACTTTATTTAATATTGCCTATGCACAATATGTGAAAGGGGATATTGATTATTCTAAATTGGTGAAATTAGACGAACGTAATGCACTTGCTTTCCATGTTGGCTTAGGTGTAGCTTATCCTTATGGTAATAGTAAAATCTTGCCTTTTGAGAAACGATATTTCTCTGGTGGTGCTAATTCTGTGCGTGGTTGGAATGTAAGATCGTTAGGACCTGGAACATTTGCAGGTGCAGATCGTAGAATAGATTTTATTAATCAGACTGGTGATTTGCGATTAGACTTGAATGCAGAGTATCGTACTTTCTTGTTTTGGAAGCTCAATGGGGCTCTCTTTGTGGATGCAGGAAATATTTGGACGCTACGTAATTATTCTGATCAACCAGGTGGAATGTTTAAGTTAAACGAGTTTTATAAACAGATAGCTGTGGCTTATGGATTAGGATTAAGATTTAATTTTGATTATTTTATCTTGCGATTTGATTTGGGAATTAAGGCTGTAAATCCAGTATATACAAATGGTAAAGAACATTATCCTATATGGCATCTAAATTTTAAGCGTGATGCAACGCTACATTTTGCTGTAGGATTACCGTTCTAAAAAATAAAGGGGATTATCAACTAATCCCCTTTATTTGTGTTTTGCCATTATTTATTCTTAAGCAAATCTCTGATTTCAGTAAGAAGTTTTTCTTCTGTTGAAGGTTCAGGAGCAGCTGCTGGAGCTTCTTCTTCTTTCTTCTTAAAGCTGTTAATACCTTTAATTAGTAAGAAGATACAGAATGCTACAATGATGAAGTCAATGATATTCTGAATGAATAGACCATAACCAATGTTTGCATCTCCTACGGTTACAGCTAGTTTAGAGAAGTCTATTCCACCTGTAACGGTACCAATAAGAGGCATAAGGATATTATCAACAAGTGAAGAAACAATCTTACCGAATGCTGCACCGATTATAACACCGACTGCCATATCTAACACATTACCTCGCATTGCGAAGTCTTTGAACTCATTTAAAATTTTACTCATACTTAAGTTTTTGTTTAAATTAATCTTGAAAACTTCTGCAAATATAGAAACTTTTTTGTAACTTTGCTGCGTAAAGAGGGGAGAAAATCTCCAATTACATATAAAAAAGGTCCAAAATGGATTTTTATTGGAATAAAACGACAAAATAAATAAATTTAAACCTTTAAATAAGTAAGTATAAATGATTAAAATTGGTATTAACGGATTTGGTCGTATCGGCCGTTTCGTTTTCCGTGCTTCTCTAGAAGAAGCTAACGCAAAAGACGTAGTAGTTGTAGGTATTAATGACCTTTGCCCAGTAGATTACCTAGCATATATGCTAAAGTATGACACAATGCACGGTCAATTCAATGGTACAATTGATTACGATTTGGAAAAATCACAACTAATTGTAAACGGTAACGTTATCCGTGTAACAGCTGAACGTAACCCTGCAGACTTGAAATGGAATGAAATCGGCGCTGAATACGTTGTTGAATCTACAGGTCTTTTCTTATCAAAAGAAAAATCACAAGGTCACCTTGACGCTGGTGCTAAGTACGTAGTTATGTCTGCACCTTCAAAAGATGATACTCCAATGTTCGTTTGTGGTGTTAATGATGATAAGTATGTAAAGGGTACTCAATTCGTATCTAATGCTTCTTGTACAACAAACTGTCTTGCTCCTATCGCTAAAGTATTGAACGATAAGTGGGGTATCACAGATGGTTTGATGACAACTGTTCACTCAACAACAGCTACACAAAAGACTGTTGACGGTCCTTCTTTGAAAGACTGGCGTGGTGGTCGTGCAGCTTCAGGTAACATCATTCCTTCTTCTACAGGTGCTGCTAAGGCTGTAGGTAAGGTTATTCCTGAATTGAACGGCAAACTAACAGGTATGTCTATGCGTGTTCCTACTCTTGATGTTTCTGTAGTTGACTTAACAGTTAACCTTGCTAAGCCTGCAAAATATGAAGAAATTTGCGCTGCAATGAAAGAAGCTTCTGAAGGTGAATTAAAGGGAATCCTAGGTTATACAGAAGATGCTGTAGTTTCTTCTGACTTCTTAGGTGACGCTCGTACATCTATCTTTGATGCTAAAGCAGGTATTGCTCTAACTGATACATTCGTTAAAGTTGTTTCTTGGTATGACAATGAAATTGGTTACTCACACAAAGTTGTTGAGTTGATCAAGAAAATGGCTCAAGTTAACGGATAATATTAGTAGTTATCTAACATATAAAAGCTATTCAGTATTTGCTGGATAGCTTTTTTTTTATATATTTGCAAGAAGATATCTCGAATGGCATGAAATATAAAATGATAACAATCTTAGGACCAACTGCGAGTGGAAAAACTAGCTTGGCGGCTGTACTTGCTTATCATCTCGATGCTGAAATAATAAGTGCAGACAGCAGACAGGTTTATCAAGGTATGGATATTGGAACAGGAAAAGATCTTGCAGATTATACAGTTGCAAGTAAACACATTCCTTATCATTTGATAGATATATGCAAGGCAGGTTCTAAGTATAATGTTTATCAATATCAACAAGATTTCTTAGAAGTATATAATAAGATAAGAGAAACGAACAAACTTCCAATATTATGTGGTGGATCGGGTCTTTATCTTGAGGCAATCTTAAAGGGATACCATTTATCTACAGTTCCTCCCAACGAAGAATTAAGAAATCAACTTAATGAGATGTCGCACGAATCTCTTATTCAAATGCTTGTAGAAATACAAGAGCAGTTGAATACAAAGATGCACAATTCTACCGATTTAGATTCTAAGCAGAGAACAATAAGAGCTATCGAGATAGGTAAGCACATGCTAACAGAGGCTGATCCCAAAACAAACTTCCCTGAAATTCCATCATTAATAATAGGTGTAGATATTGATAGAGAAGAAAGAAGACGTAAAATCACAACTCGACTTCATCAACGTTTAGAAGAGGGTATGATTGAAGAAGTGAAGCAATTACTCAATCAAGGGATCGCACCTGAAGACCTTATATATTATGGTTTAGAGTATAAATTCGTTACAGAGCATATCATAGGAAAGTTATCCTATGATGAAATGGTTCGACAATTGGAGATTGCTATCCACCAATTTGCTAAAAGACAGATGACTTGGTTTCGTGGAATGGAACGAAGAGGTATTAAGATCAACTGGATAAATGCAAGTTTACCGATGGAAGAAAAGATAGAAATGATACAAACACTTTATAAAAAATGGAATAAAGATGAGTCTAAATACTGATAATTCTACAAAGTGGGGGGTTCTGTTTTGTCCTTCACAAAACATTTGGAACAGCGATAAAAGATATAAAGAAATTAAGGAACTTCTTGATTCTAATGATGTTGTGTATGATATTTTCACTGCGGAAACATCAGATAGGGTGCAATATGTTTCTAAAATGTGTATCAATAATAATTATAAAACAATTGTTATTGTGGGAGGTGATCATGCTCTTAACGACTTTATAAATGTGTTGTTCTCTTATGAGAGCGATATTATCAAGACCATTTCTTTCAGTATTATTCCTGATGGAGTAATGAATGACTTTGCCTTTTTCTGGGATGCTAAGGAGAAAGATGAAGACAATATCATTAAGTCTATAAAGAAAAACAGAGTTAGAAAGATTGATGTTGGACTTTTACAATACACCAATGGTAAAGGAGAAGCATGTCGTCGATATTTCTTAAACAGTATAAATATAGGCTCAATAGCTTATGTTATGGGAATAAAAAGTAAGATGAATAATATCTTTTCTTCTCGTTTCTTCTCATTTTTATTATCTTTCTTTTTTCTTCTTTTTAAGAGTTTCGAGTATAAAATGTCGCTTAAAACTGATCAAGAAGATATGCCAAACAAGTTTATGGCATTGTGCATAGGAAACTGTCGTGGCTATGGACAAACCCCAAATGCAGTTCCTTATAATGGAACTCTAGATGTATCACTCGTTACAAAAGAAAAGGTTAGTCAGCTATTTAAAGGGATTTATCTATTTATTAGAGGTAAGTTCTTGAATTATAAACATATATCAGTATATCGAACAACTAAAGTAGAGATAGAAGAAATTGCCAAAGCACCTATCACAATTGATGGTCGTTCAATGAAATTACCTATGAGCAAAGTAGTGATAACTATAAAGAAAGAAATAGTAAATTTCATTATTCCAAAGATTTTGTAATGTCGTTTATTCCTTCTTTTCATTAAGATAGAGTGGGTTGTGAAGAAAATAAGATACTTTTTGTGATATAATATTAAAGAAAAACTATCTTTTCATCAACTCACATATTTTCTTTATCTTTGCACATTAATTATTATACAAACAAAATGAAAAAGTTTTGCCTAGATTTAATCGTTGTTTCCGTGTCGAAAATAAACGACCGTTATGTGCTAATTAAGCTTACACATAATGAAGAACTACCAAAAATGGAACCAGGACAGTTTGTTGAAGTTCGTGTAGATGGTTCTCCAACAACCTTTTTACGTCGTCCAATTTCAATCAATTTTGTAGATAGAAAGAATAATCAGCTTTGGTTATTGGTGGCAACGGTAGGAGATGGAACACATAAAATGGCACAACTAAAAGAAGGAGAGATACTTAATTGTGTTTTACCATTGGGAAAATCATTCACAATGCCACAACAACCACAAGAAAAGTATTTATTAGTTGGAGGTGGAGTAGGTACTGCTCCTATGCTTTATCTAGGTGAACAATTAAAGAAAATGGGATGTACTCCCACATTTTTGTTAGGTGCTCGCTCTCAAAAAGATCTTCTTGAACTTGAATACTTTGAGCCATTAGGCAGACTCTTTGTTACTACTGAAGATGGAACTGCAGGCGAAAAAGGATTTGTAACCAATCATTCTATATTGCAAAATGAGACTTTCGATAGAATATGCGTCTGCGGTCCAACTCCAATGATGAAGGCAGTGGCTCAATATGCACGTCAAAATAATATCGAATGTGAAGTTTCTTTAGAGAATATGATGGCTTGTGGTGTTGGAGCATGCTTATGTTGTGTAGAGAAAACCACAGAAGGCAATTTATGTGTGTGCACTGATGGACCTGTATTTAATATCAAACAACTATTATGGCAAAGCTAAATGTAAACATCAATAAGCTGGAATTAAAGAATCCAGTGATGACTGCTTCTGGAACATTTGGTTACGGATTAGAGTTTAACGACTTCATTTCAATAGATGAAATAGGTGGTATTATTGTTAAAGGGACAACTTTAGAGCCTCGTCAAGGTAATGATTATCCTCGTATGGCTGAAGTTCCTTCGGGAATGTTGAATTGTGTTGGACTTCAAAATAAGGGTGTAGAATATTTCTGTTCTAATATATATCCACAGATAAAGGATATCAACACCAACATGATTGTGAATGTGAGCGGTTCTACTTTAGAAGATTATGCATCATGTGCTGCACGAATCAATGAACTAGATAAGATACCAGCAATTGAATTAAACATCTCTTGTCCTAATGTAAAGGCGGGTGGAATGGCTTTTGGTGTAACCGTATCGGGAGCTGCAAGTGTAGTTAAAGCAGTAAGAGAGGTGTATGATAAGACGCTTATTGTGAAACTATCGCCTAATGTAACAAGCGTTGTTGATATTGCAAAGGCTTGTGAGGCAGAAGGAGCTGATAGTGTTTCATTAATCAATACTTTAATGGGAATGGCAATAGATATCGAAAAGAGAAAGCCAATATTAAGTATTGCTACTGGCGGTTTGAGTGGACCTGCAGTAAAACCTGTTGCTTTACGCATGGTTTGGCAAGTTGCTAAAGCTGTGAACATTCCTGTTATTGGTTTAGGAGGAATAAGCTCTGCAACTGATGCTATTGAGTTCTTGATGGCAGGAGCAACTGCAATTCAAATAGGAACAGCTAATTTCTTAGATCCAACAATAACCATAAAGGTTCGTGATGGAATCAATCAATGGTTAGATGAACATAATATATCTGATGTAAATGATATTATCGGGAGTCTTAATGCATAATTTTTAATGAGATAAAGTAAAAGCATCAAGAGTATAAATACTTGATAGATTCAGGATAAAAGAATTGAAAAACAAATAGATTTACGAAACTAAAAAAGAAGAATATGAATAAAATGAAATGGTTATTTGTTTCGTTACTAGCATCAGTTATGCTGGCTTGCGGAACAACAAGTACTGTTCCCATAACAGGACGTAAGCAACGTTTATTGGTTTCTGATGAACAAATACTATCGTTAAGTAATCAACAATACCGCCAATATATGGCAAAAGCTAAGGTTTCAACCAATCCAACCAACACTGCAATGGTGAAAAGAGTTGGTCAAAGACTTGCAAATGCGGTAACAACCTATCTTTCTGCTAATGGACTTGGTGCGGAAGTGAAGAACTATCAATGGGAGTTTAACCTTGTACAAGATAATGCTGCCAATGCTTTTTGTATGCCTGGAGGAAAGATTGTGGTGTATGAAGGCTTGTTACCATATACAAAAGATGAAGCTTCTTTAGCTATTGTACTTGGTCATGAAATTGCTCATGCTGTTGCAAAACACTCTGCTGAACGACTAAGTGAACAACTACAACAACAATATGGAGCAAATATCTTAGGAACAGTTTTAGGTGCAAGCGGTGCAAGTTCAGGTATTTCTCAAGTTGCTCAAATGGGTTTTGGCTTGGGTAGCCAACTTAATACTCTTAGATATTCAAGAAAGAACGAGAGCGAAGCAGATTATATGGGACTTGTTTTTGCTGCAATGGCAGGATACGATCCACGAGTTGCTATTAGTTTTTGGCAAAGAATGGCTTCTGGAAAGCAAAATTCTCAGCCTGAATTCTTGAGCAGTCACCCTTCTGACTCTAAACGTATTGCTGATATTCAACGTGAATTGCCAGAGGCTTTGAAATACTATAAAGGTGGAAGTGTGGCAACAACCCCTTCTACAACGACAACGAAATCAAATTATAAGTCAAATAACACTGGCTCAATCTCTGTTAACGACTTGTATAAGTCAACAAGAAAAAACAAACGATAAGTAAATTTTTAAGTAGCTTTTAAAGCTCAATTGAAATAAAAAGAGGTTCATCAATGATTGTGTTGATGAATCTCTTTTGTTATAAAAAAAATCTCAAGGGAAATTTATTACTTTGTTATATTGATTATAAAAATATAAGTTGTTCTTTTATTATTTCGAAATCCAATATTAATAGGGAGAATATAGACTTGCTATTACAATCTATTTATAAACTCTGATTCACTTAATATCTCAATATCTTGTCCTTTTTCAAGAAGTTTTAGGGCTTTCTTTTGTTTATTACTCATTCCAGAGTCACCAACTCTATAATAATCTTGTTGTCAAATAACAAGTACTTCTGTTTGTTTTGTTACAGAATCTATTGGAATACCACCAATATCTTTGATTTTTTGCAATAGATCTTTTCTTGTACCATAAGTACAAGTTCCTGTAAAACAAACACTTTTTCCATAAAAATAATTACTTTCATCAATAAGTTCGGGGTGGTTTTCTAGGTTTTTTAGCAATTGTACTTTATTTCTATTAAGTTGCTTTGTAAGATGTGGAATAAAAATATTAGGAGCAAATTTACCTCTATGGAAATTATGCTTTTCTTCAAGTTCATCTAAAGTACTACCATCCAGTTCTAAACATTTTAATAAAAGTTTAGCACATCCCCAAGAGTCACTATCTGCTTTATGATGTCCTTGGAATTCAATGGCAAGATATTCTAAGATTATATTTAATGAATAACTATAACAACCTTTTATAATGTATCTTGCAATTCTTAATGTACAGAAATAATCAAAGGTTGGATATTCCATATCAAATTCATCAAAAGCCTCTTTAAGCGCATACATGTCAAAAGAGGTATTATGTGCAACTACTATTTTATTTTTTAAGTATGGATATACTTCTTTCCATACTTCAGGAAAAGATGGAGCATCCTTTGTGTCTTTAGGGGTAATTCCATGGATGGCAATATTAAAACTGTCATACTCATTTTTATAAGGTTTTACAAGCCAACTTCTAGAAGGTTGTATTACTCCATCTATAACTTCAGTAAGGCCTATTTGACAAATACTACTTCTTGTAGTATTTGCTGTTTCTAGATCTAATGCTACAAAATCTATCATAAATACTTTTTAGGTTATATGTTGTTTGTTAGTTATGTTCTAAAAAGGTTATAGTTTTATTGTATAAGCAAGGGATAGCAAGAATTATGAACTGAGGTATTCTATCGATATGTTATATAAAACTTGCTTTTTTGCTATGTATATGCAAAGGTACAAGAAATATAATAAATGAAAATAAAAAATTAAATTTATTTGTTCAGTTTATGTTGCCGTTTTTAAGTATAGAATAAGTTCATTAAGAAATTCAAATATATTGTTTGGATTTTGCATTGCTTTTAGATAATAAAAGCAATGCAATTACTATGTAAAAGCATAACAATTGGATCTTAAAAGCATTTCTATTATTTAGTAAGAGGATATAAGATGGTTAAGAGCGGATAACTCTTGAGTATTTAAGAGAAGTGTATGATGGTCCTCTTGCGGTAGTTTTTAGAGATGAAAGAATATAAATTCAGTAGAAGCTTTTTGTTTTTATTAATAAGAGAGGGGATAATAAACCTATAGACTCTTATCTTTTACGATTTTAATAGTTGTAAATAAAGATCTTCGTACTGCTTTGCTACTTTGTTTGCATTGTGATGTTTCTGAATATAACGAATACTATCTTCTTTTAATTGCTGAATTTTGTGGGGTGAAAGCACAAGTTCTTCGAGTGCTTTTTCAACACTTTCATAGTTAGGTTCTACATTAACAATAGGATTTAAAGAGCTTTCATTCAATATGTTATAGTTCTCAGGTTCACCGCCACCCACACATATTATACCCTTACTCATTGCTAAGAGTCCATTCATTGCGGGAGTATAGCTATATAACTGGTCGAGAAGAACATCACTTCCATTCATAATTTGCTGATATTCATTAAATGGAACACCATTTACTTCGTGCAAAATAACCTTTGAAGGATATTTAGTTGCTATTGTCTTTGCGGCTTGTAGCATGATGTCGGTACCCTTATATTCGTGTCTATGCTTACTTATTCCAATGAATATTTTCAACGGATAATGAAAAGACTCTATCTCTTTGGGTTGTGATTCAATAGAGATAGGGAAGGGGATAAATGTATTTTTTTGAGGGAAATAGAGTTGATAGGTTGCCCAATACTCGTATAATCCACTAATAATAGCATCGCATGTGCTGGCAATATGCTTGTTTAATGCTTCTTTAGAAGTGCTTAGCCAATCCTTTTGTTCTGCTATAGCATCCTTGTTAGTACGCAGTTGGTCGTGAATATTAAAGTCGCTATATCTTAAATGCTTATGATTTGTGCAGGCATCAACCCAATAATGGTCCATTCCCATAGCGCAAAGAACAATGCATTTATTGTGTTTTTTAAGGTAGTTATAAATAGGGAAGATACGTTGAGCCTTTAGTTCTAAGAACATTGGGTTGATAATTTGAACAATATCAAAGTTGCGCAAACGAGGTAAAAGCATCATTACCTTTAGCCAATAAAGCAGTCCTCCTAATTTAGTATATTGTCTACTAAGGTCTATGTCACGTGGATAGTTCTTCCAAAAATCGCCATTTGAGATTAAAAGAACTTCGTGCCCACGTTTCTTTAAAGCCTTAGAAAGAGTTGCATGAACATTGCTATATTCGCCCAATAATAATATTTTCATTTCGTTTTTGCAATTAATTTGAATAATATTTTTTGCCCAAGAGTAGATAAAGTAAGTGTTCTAAATAGATAATATTTTGTAGTATAATATCTATTTTTTAGAGGAAATAAATGATATTTTTTTAGTTCTTGTAGTGTATTTGTAAATATCTTGTAATCATTTAGATATATAATTGTGTTATAGATATAGTCCATCGTTAGCTGAGCCGTTCTTCTTTCTAGTGCTAATTGTTCTGTATTTGAAAGACTGGGTAGCAACTTATTGTATTGTAGAAGGATATTCTTTGTATCTTCTAATCGCTTCTTAAGAACGGTTATATCTATATTATTGGAGCACGATTCTTGTCGAGTATCGTAGAAATAAGCATTTGCATCGATGGCAATAAAATGCTTTGCTCGTAGTAACAATAAAGGCATAAACTCCTCATCTTCATTCAATCTACCACAAGAGAATCGTAAATCGCCTAAAATACTGCGCTTAAAGATAGATGTGTCGACAGATAGTTGAAGATTATTATGTAGCATATAATCGGCTCCTGTTATGCTCTTACTTCTTTGGTAGCTTCCTTCGTAATCCTTATTCTTCGTATATTTAAACAATAATAGTTGTGGTTTTTCTTGTTTAAGTATATCAATACAGTGGTTATAAGACTTAGTAAGAAGATAATCATCACCATCGATAAACTGAAGATATTCTCCTTTTGCATGTTCAATGCCTGTATTTCGGGCACCAGCAGCTCCTTTATTGTCTTGATATATATAACGAATGTTGTTTCGATATTGTTTTAATTCAGGTAGAACTTTTGATTTACTACCATCATCAACCAACACTATCTCAAACTCATCTTTATTTAATGAACTTGAGAATACACTGTCAATACACCTTAATAAATAGTGGGCAGGCAAGTTGTAAGTCGTTATTATAAAGCTAATTAGCGGTTTCGTTGCCTCCATTTATATAAAAGGTTCATTATTTTACATGTGGTTTTAACACCTAAGCAGCTAACTAAAACGAGCTTAAAGCTTGTCCAATATTGTTTATAAGGGAGTAGGATAGGGGCTTTAAGTCGATTATATACATCGATCTGAACATTTAAAATACTTAGATAATAATCTGCATTTTGATATTGTTCGAACGCTTTTAAATGAGCATTTAGCAGGTTTTGTAAAGCCTTTCCATCGGCAGTAGCAGTTATTCCGTGTGGATTATAATAATAATGGTAATATCCGCAAGCTGTTGTTGCAATGGTTTGGCATTGTTGAATGATGTTAGGTAGAAGCCAAACATCTTCGAATTTCTTTCCTTTTGGATAGCGTAAATCCTTAAAGATCTCTCTCTTATAAATTTTATTACATGCAAAAGCGTGAGTATAAGCACGAGTTTTAAACCAATAATCTCTGTGATTATGATAAATAGAATCACGGAATTTGAAAAGTATTTCAGTATTATTTTGTGCTTCTTTTATAAGAGAATATTCTAAGAGATCTATGTTTTTATGAGTATTAAGCTGCTCTAATAGGTGATAATAGAGATCTTTTGATATATAATCATCAGAGTCTACAAAAGTGATGTATTGTCCTTTTGCTATGCCTAATCCTGCATTTCTCGCTGCTGAAAGTCCTTGATTTTTTTGATGAATAAACTGAATTTGTTCTGGGTAATTATTCTTATATGACTCACAAATATTAGCAGAATTATCTGTAGAGCCATCGTTTACTAAAATAATTTCGAAATTATTCAACGATGACTGTAATACACTGTCTACACATTTTTCTAATGTTTGTTCAGTATTATATACAGGAATAATGATGCTAAGTTTCATTATTGCAAAAATAAAGATTTTTTTCTCTATAGCGAAATGCATTCAATGAAAACATGATTAATACATGAAATAAACTTATTTATATACTGATTGCAGTAGATAATCAATAGATATCAACCTAAATAAAGCAGTTTTTGAGATTTAAAAGCAATAAGGAATATAATTAGTAGTATGTTAAATAATTAAAAATAGGTGAATTTTTATACATTTTGGAACGCTTTTAATCAAAGCATTCGTGTTTCTAGTGGCATTATGAAAAAATTCCAGCGTCGAGCTGTCATTTTTTCCATAAGGAAACAAGGGGTTAGGCGAAACTCGGAGGGTTTCGCATGTTTTAAAGCTTTTAAGGGGCGCTTTAATTCCTACATTTCGCTTCGCTTATTCCGTCATACTGACCGCACAGCGGTAGCGCCTTAACCGCTTCGCTTTATGGTGCTAGACGCTATGGGTCTTTTTAAAAGACCCTATACCCAAAAAAAATAGTCCACGTTTCACAACGTAGACTAAATAAATACATAAACAATGATGATTAGTACAAATAAATTATTATTTTTGCAAATAAAACTATAATAACATAAGTATGAATGAAAATCAAGACAAATTAAACGAAGCTAAAAGGCAGTTACAAGAACAGATTAATAATAATAAGTTCAAAGTAAATCAATACGACAAATATATAAAATGGGGTATAATTAGTATGATTATATTAGCGTTTATAATATTTGTATTGCCTTTGCTTCTTGGAATGGGCTTTTTAGTTATATATATGGACGATATAATTAAAGCTATACAAAGTTAGCGTTTATAAGGCAAATAACCTCTCGGAGCAGAACGAGGGGGAGGAAGTGACGGAGTAGAATATGTAGGAGCAAAAGCACCAGAGGGACGAGAACCAATTTTTAAAGCACCTAAAGGACTTAAAGTAGAAAGTACATCTACGCCACGTTTAAAATTAGTATAAACTCTATTCGGAATAGCGTCAGAAGCGTCCCAAAGGTCTTTTACAACTCCTTTACCAATTTGGTATTTTCTATTATTTACGTCCCAATTTTTTAATTTATCATTTTTATAATTTTCTATCTCTTGACCTTTTGCAGAAGCTTTTTTATTACGTGTATCAGCTTTTATATTTTCCTTACGATCCGGTTTTGTATCCTCAACGTCCTTAGCATAAACATTCTTATAATGTGTATCAGCTTTTATATTTTCCTTACGCTCAGGTCTTGTTGCCTCAATATCATCAGCATTAACATTATTCAAACGTTGAGAAGTACGTTCAGTACCTATACGAGCATGGGCAAGACTAGCGTTAGCATTAATATTTTTAATGTTAGCAATTAATTCGTCCCATTGACTTTCTAAAATACCTACTTCAATACCCCATGCTTTCATTTTTTTCATAAAAGTAGCTTTTTGTACTTCTAATTCTCTTAAATCGCCATTTGCTGCAGCTTCTCTCGCATTTTGTACAATCAAATCAATACTTTTAGAAAGTTGCATATTTGTGCCTAATTCTCTTTGTTCTGCAACTGTCATAGGCTGTCCATTTGGCTTAGTCATGGGTGTACCGTCATCCGCTAAAGCTTGTTGTTCTAAAGCAGTTTTTTGAATATTATTTAAAGCTTCTTGTGAAGCATTTAAATTAGCTTGTTTTTTTGCTAAATTAATTTGGGAATCACTTAAAGCAGTTTGTTCACCTCCTTTTATTCCATATAGTTTATTAAAATAATCATCTCTTTCTTTCTGCGTTTTTAATGCGTAATCTTGTTGATTAGCACTTACAATAGAATTATAAGATTGTGCGAATGAATTACCGGCATTTTGTAAAGCTTGACCAAATGAGGGGTCGAAAGTGGCGGGGGCACTCTCAGGACTTGCTGAACCTGCACTATTAGAATTTACTGCATTAGCAGAAGCTTGACCATTATATAAATAAGGATTGTAGCCAGCTTGTTCAATTCTACTCCTTACATTACTTTCGGTAGTCCATTCTCTATTCTCTGCATTGATTTTGTCGTTATATTCTTGCTGTTTTTTTAGCATTAATTCTTGATGTGCTCTATTACGGGCATTTTCTCTACGCTGTGAAGCTGAGCCAAATATAGAATTTATTGCACCACCAAGAAGACTAGAACCACCAGCAATAAGACCAGCGCCAATAATAGGGGGGATAATACATTTATGATTTAATGTATATAAAGATTGACCTATATTATTATTAATTACTTTATCTACTATCATAATATTCTAAATATCAAAGTTTTAGAACTAAGTGGTAAAGTTATTTCTAACTCTACCACTCTTTATTAATTCATAATTATTAGCTTTCAGAACTTTCAGAACTTCCGCTATTAGTTTCGGTTGCTTCGTTTGCATTTTCTACCAATTTACCAGCAACATAATTACCAAAGTGTTCATTATCTACATTAGTAGAATTATATCTACTAGGTGTCATTGCAATTAATGTAGCATCGTCAACTTGTCTGTTATCCTTTTCGCTTTTGGGCATTGCTTGCATAGTGCTAGCATACTTTTCTTTTTCCATTGCGGACACATTAGGAGATAATAACTTACTTACTGCATTTGTAGGATTTCCGGTTACCTCATCAGGAGGGAACAAAGTAGAAACTACTTCATTAATTTCTTGGTTGAACTCAGGCAAATCTTCGTTTGCTTTTGGGGTTTCTTCCATTACTTTTAGCTGTTCGGCAGACATGTAAGGAAAAAATATATTTAAATAATCCATAATTATAAATCCTTTCTTTTAAACGTGTGGCATTCCGTCAGTACTCATATCGGAAACTTTCATAATATCGAAGAAGCAACTACCAAAGACTTGGTCAGTTAATTCACTACCATTATAGTTAACAGCAAAGACATCGTCAAGCCATTTAGGGTTAATTTTCAAACTTGATATATCGAACTTTGAGCCGAGACCAGCGTCACGAGAACGGGCAACAGACCAATAAGAAAGGGGTTCACCTTTGGCAAATTGTCCGTGATTAAGGTCAAGAGCGGTCTTGTATTCAGAATAACGAGGTTGCCAGCCTAAAGCTTGTGGTATCCATTTTTGCGGATTAGTACCTTTTACAGCTACCGGAGGATAACGCCAATTTATATTTTTAGCGTAAAGGGGTTGCATACCTAAGTTTTCGAACTCTGGTACAAAAAAATCACCTCTTTCTAGTTTCTGTACAAAGGGGTCAATTCTAGTAGAATCATATTGAACGGCAGGTACAAGGGAGTAAATACACATCAATATACCATGCTCTTTAGCGTCAAATTTAATTTCTCCGTAACCATTTCCAACGGCTTTACCGGTTGTTCTTCCTAAGTAACCACCAAGTTTAGCATCTTTACCAGTGACAGAAGTACCAGCAGTTTGAACAACATCACCAACTTGTAAGTTAGAGTCAAATCCACCAATATAAATACAATTTCCGTCACGTCCTTCGTCTACTTCTATACCAAAGTGAGCACGCATTTGTTCCTTGTATGTTTTTCCTGCACGCATTGTTACACTAGCTAGCTTATCAAGTGCGAAAGCGTTACGAATATCATCAACCGAGAGGTTAACCGAATAGGTTTCGGGTTTACTAGCTAATTCAGGTGTTTTATAAGCACCCATTTTAATCGTTACACTTGCATTTTCTTGCGCTCTTGCATTGTCTCCAAGTGTAGTTACATTAGCACCGCTAAGTTCATAAGAATTATTACCTAAGAAAAATTTAGGGTTAAAGTTTTCAATACTGAAAAGTGGAGTAGGGCGAACATTTGTAAATACATCTAGATTAGCGTTTCTATACTGCAAATCAAACCAACCATAAGCGTTAACTTCTGAAAAAGCTACTTTTCGAGGGTTTGAGTTAGATATAAAAAAGTCAATGTTAAACTTAGCCATATCAAATTGTTCGTAAGTTGAATTACGATAATAATCGGCATAAATTTTCTGATAAGCGAGGGCACGGAGTGGAGAAACAGAGCCTAAACCTCCGTTAGATATTACTGCATCTGTGTAAGCTTCACCAGCTGAAGACGAATATTTACCATATCCGAGCAGGTCCATTAAACGGAAAGCATTTTTTTTCTTCTCAAAGCCAAAAATATCGGTAGTTTGTAGACTTTTAAAGCCTTCGACTAACTCTTTTATTTCCATATATGGCAAATACTGCAATACTTTAGACTTTAAGCCTTGTAAGTGGCTAGTTCGGTAGTCGGTCATACCGGTAATAAATTGGTCAAAGTAAGTGAAGAGTTGTTTGTATGGTACAAAATAGAACTCGTAAACACCACGCATCGACATAAAGGCGGCACTATTCATAGGAAGTGTACGCATGAAGTCGGTAGCAGATATTTCTACATGGTCATGAGGCATTAAATCCATTGTTAAAATAGGAAGTAAGGCACCAGCAGGGGCAGTAAATAAGTGTCTTTGTGAGAGGTCAAACGCATTTCGAGGGCGATTTGCTCTACTAGGTTTAATTAATGGAACTTTAGACATAATTTTAAATTAAAAGTTATACATTTAGGCCATTCTACGACAGCCATTTAATTTAGTATTATTACATTTCTTGCTTTTATTTCTTTTTTCTAAACGTTGTTTTTGCATCTTTTCATAAGATATAAATTCATCAGATAAACGAGGGTTTAAGCCTTGTTTGTCAAACGCTTCGGGGGTGTAAATTCCTTGTGCTGAATAAGGTTCACACCATTGACCGAGTGGAGTGTTTAAAATATAGTTGAAATAAGGTTTTAATAACTCATTTCTAGAATTTTCAAACTTAGAATCTGAATTATGTTGTAATTTAGAAAGTATTTTATGTTTTGGGAAAGCAAATTTTAAAACTGGGAAACTTTCGAACTCAGCAGGGTAATAACCAATCTTTTCAATTAGCTGATTAAACGTATCATAGAAATTACGAAGTTTAGTTTGTTCATATATATATAAATACCGGTCAAACATAAACAAATACAAAGTAGTAAAATCAGTGTAGTGACTATATCGTACAAAGTCAATTTCTTTAGAGATTCGATAAACATTTTGCGAAGAATACCAATTTTGGTCTTTATCCATTCCCAATTTGTTATATTCCTCGGAATAATTAGAGTTACACCAATTACGGAAAGTGTTTTTACTATTCCTCTGTAAATAGTTAGACAAACTAACTGAATTAAAATTAATATTATTTTTAGTAGCATAGTCAATCAATTGTACATTTATGAATTCTTTCCATTCTTCGAGGTGTCGAGAATAGAAGCTATAAGTTGCATATTTTGTATCATAAGATAGGTTATTAAATCGGTAGCATTTGCGGAACATGGAACGTAGTGTATCATCGGATACTCGAAGACGAGACGTTGTTTTAACTCCATGTTTGTCAGTAATAACGACATTTTTTTCAAGAGTTCCTCGGTCGATAAGTGCAAATACTTCTTCTTTGCTAGCTTTGTACTCGCCAATAACAGGGTTTTTACTTTGAAGGTGGAACGGCTTTGTTTCACGGAGTTGTAAAACTTTTGGTAAGTGTAAATTACCGCTAACATATTCAGCAACGTAGTATGCAGTGTTGGGGTCACAGATTTTGACGTATTTGGCGGTAAAAAAAGGATCGCAGAACGGAACAAACGCATAATCATTAAATTTTCGTCCGGTTTTATACTTTTTACCCCAACTTTCAGTGATAAAAGTTTCGATTTTAGATGCGATTTCTTTTGAATCAAAGAATAAGATGCCGTGATAATGCGGGCGCAACGTCTTTGGTCCGTACTCGCTTGCGATGAAATATCTAATTTCCTTTTCATGTTTTGGTATATTTAATTTATAAATTTTATCTCGTAAACGTTTCATAAAATTCTGAATATCTTTCTTACAAACGTAACCAAATTGATAACGTTCATCTTCAGAAATATTATAATTTTCAATTGTAGGTAAATAAGTATCCTCGTCAAATTCATAACCATAATGAGTTATACCTCTATTATTATATGGAGATGATTTACCAAACATTTCAGTACGACCAACTGCACATAGTTGTCTTTTGCCGTTTTTATCTTGGAAAACTTCCATTGTTGGTATGTGGTCGTTGTCATACGTTAGAGTAAACATAACAGAGAACTCATGCTCTTTTATTTCTTGTTTTACACGCTTAGACATTTTAGACGCTTTTACATTCATGCAATACTCACATTTATGACATGGAACACTCTCATAATGAGAAGTATTTTTATTATAAATAATTTGAGGTTTTAAGCAACCAAACAAATTTAAATCGTGATCACGTCTTAAAAGTGTGTCAGTATCAACCAAGCCAGACCAATCTACATCGTTCATAATCATAATAAGTGACATTTATCAGTTAATTTAACTTCTGGGTGTCGTGGGTCATTAGAACAAATAAAGTTCTCAAAATGACCAGAACCCGAAAAATTTACTATGCACCATGAACAATCACCACAAGTTAAAGTGTAGTTAATATTATCGTCTAAAGATTTTATAAAATCCATGTGCATATATATGAAATTTCGAATTATATTGCAAATATATACAATGGAAATAAATTATATAATTAGTAGTATGATTAATGTTTTTTAAGGTTTATATATTTTTTATGTATATTAAGAGAGTGGAGGAGGTTATTGTTTGAAAACTGACGAGGTGTCAGTTTTTCCTGTAAGAAACAAGAGCTTTGACAAACGGCGGGGGCGTTTGCATTTTTATAATCGTGTTTGTAGAAAGATTTTTTTGACTTGTAAGGGGCGCATTAGTTCCTACATTTCGCATTGCTCATTCCGTCACACGACCGCAAGCGGTTGCGCCTTAACCGCTTCGCTTTGTGGTGCTATCCGCTACGGGTCTTAATAAGACCCTGTACCCAAATAAATAACTCCACGCTTCACAGCGCAGAGTTAAAAAAGCATAAGATTTACATTAAATCTATAAGCAAAGACAAGTTAATAACTATATTTGTACATCAATAACTAAAATATTAATCATATGAATGAAGATATAAAGCAAAAACTAACTGCATATTTAGAGAATGAGAAAGCCAAACAACAGAAAGTTATTAAATATGTTATAATAGCTTCTATAACTATAGGCTTAATAATTCCTTTATTATATATATTATTTGCTTTTATAATGGTATTTAAATACAATATGTAATATTAAAGTTTAAGTAAGGTACCAAAAGCACCGCCTAAAGCACGAACATTATTTAAAAAGGGATTATTAGAATATAAATTAAAATAATTCATAAGATTACGTTGCCATTCGTGTTTTTTATCATAATTTAAATCATAATTAAGTCTATCTAATTGACCATTTTTCAAATTAAAATCAGAAATCAAACCAGCAATTTTATACGGATTTGTACGCTGAATATCCCATGCAGAAGTATTATTATAATTCGCACGTGACTCTAACTCTCTCTTTTTATAAGAGTTAAGTTCTTTCATATCCCAAGCAGAAACATTATAAAAATTAGATAAAGAATAATTCATATTTGCAGCTGCTCTGTAGTTCATGCGCTTAAAATATTCCGTAAATGCCATTTCCAAATTAAGCTGTATATCTGAATTTAATTTTTTTACTTCCGTATTATATTTGTCCGTTAATGCACGCATTTGGTTAAGAGTTTCAGGCATCAACTTTTCCAAATTATACTTTTTCGTTAAATTGTCCCATTTAATACCGTCACCTTGTTCTACTAAATTTGCAATTTCTTGAGATAACTTCTCAATTGTTTTATACTGCGTCGAAATTACACCTTTATTCTTTGCATCGCTGTAAGTCATTGGCGAACCATCGGGATTTGTCATCGGTTGTGAATTCTCATCATACGCTTGTGACTGCATAAATGTTGTATTTAATTCCTCTTGAACTGCCAAAGCTAACTCTTTACGAGCGTTTGCACCTGCTAACTTCGCATTTGCAACGGCTTCCTGTGCTTCCGTCTTACCAACACCACCTGATAGTGTGTCTTTTTCATTATCAATATCTTTTTTACGGTCTAAGTCATAATTATTCTTTTCAAAATCCTTGATTTTATTCATGCTATCAGCGAATAAATTACCGGCATTCTGCAAAGCATTTCCAAAACTTGGGTCAAATCCGCTCGGCATATTTTCGACAGGTGCAGAGCCTGCACTATTAGAATTAACTGCGCTTGCCTGAGCATTATTATTATACAGATAAGGGTTATATCCTGCGCTTTCTATACGATTTCTTACGTTAACCTCATTTGTCCAATCTCTATTTTCTTGGTTAACTCTATCGTTATACTCTTGTTGCTTTCTTAGCATAAGTTCTTGGTGTGCACGATTTCGGGCATTTTCTTTTCTTTGCGCTCTTGCTCCAAAGATTGAATTTATAGCACCTCCAATAAGCCCTAACGCACCTGAAGATAAACCACCTGCGAGAGCAGCACCTACACCGTTACCTTGTTGTTGTTCCATAACTCACAAATTTAAAATTTAAACTATAAAAGAGTAGGGGAGTTATCTCCCTTACTCAATCTATTGTTATTCTGTCGCACTTGCTCCAGGTTCTGCCGATACATTTGTATCAGTTCCTGTATTAGTTGCGGTTGTTTCTTTTCCACTTTCAGCTACAAAATCTGTATAATTAGCAATGTGATTTGCAAATTTATCGTTATCCGTCATTGTCATATTTCTACGACTTGGCAAAGTAGCCATAAGGGTATCATCATCTACACCTCTATTACTATTATCTGTTGGCATTGCTTCCATCATCTTTGCATACTTCTCTTTTTCTAATGCGCTCACAGCAGGAGATAAAAGTTTATTAACGGCATTTGTTGGATTACCTGTAATAGGATCTATTGGAAATAATGTATCTACAACTTCCTCAATTTCACGATTAAGTGCAGGTAAATCTCTATTAGGTTCTGTTTGAACTTCCATTGCTTTTATGTCGTCGTTAGACATATAAGGGAAAAAGATATTTAAATTACTCATTTTATACTCCTTTCTTTTATACTTTAGGCATTCCGTCAATAGACATGTCTGAAACTTTTACGATGTTAAAATAACAACCTCCAAAAACTTGGTCGGTCAACTCTGTACCGTTGTAATTTACGGCAAAAACATCGTCAAGCCACTTAGGATTGATTTTAAATGTCGAGATATTGAAGTTAGACATACTTTCGCCTCTTGCTCTGGCTACTGTCCAATAGCTTAGGGGTTCATTGTGGACAAATTGACCGTGATTAATATCTAAAGCTGTTTTGTATTCACTATATCGGGGTTGCCAACCAAAAGCACCTACATTCTTTATGCGTGAATTAGCTACATTATTATTATACTTATAGCTAATGTTTTTAGCAAATAAGGGTTGCATTCCAAGGTTTTCAAACTCAGGGACAAAGAAATCACCCCTTTCTATCTTCTGTACAAAAGGGTCTACACGCTTGCTATCATACTGAACATCAGGAACAAGTGAGTAAATGCACATTAAAATACCGTGTTCTTTTGCGTCAAATCGAATATGACCGCTACCACTTCCTGTTGCCTTTCCTGTGGTTCTGCCAAGATAACCGCCAAAAGATGTATCTTTCGTACCTGTAACGGTAGTACCACTTGATTGGGTTACATCACCAACTTGTATATTAGAGTCGAAACCACCGATATATGTACAACGACCATCTCTACCTTCTTCTACTGATATTCCGAAATGGGCTTCCATCTGCTCCTTATATGTCTTTCCTGCACGCATTGTAACAGATGCAAGTTTCTCAAGAGCAAAGGCATTACGAATGTCTGCAACAGAAATCATAGTTCGCTTACTGTCTACACCATTCTCTTTTAGGTTATTTCCAACAATTACTACTGAGTCCCTATACTCATGAGTTCCTCCTGTAATCTGTCTTCCTTTTTCCATAACTATATCACTTCCACCTAAAAAGAATTTAGGATTAAAGTCATCCAATGAAAATAAAGGAGTAGGGCGAACGTTGGTTAATAAGTCTTTTTGTGCATTTCTATACCTCAATGTAAACCAATCATAATCCCAAGGCTCATTAGGAATAGTCTCTTTAACTTTACCGCTTCCGTAGAACATATCAACGTTAAAACTTTCAAGCTGATATTCTTCGTAGGTTGTATTGCGATAAAAATCGTTATATATTTTTTGGTACGCTAAACCTCTAAAAGGTGTGCAATTACCCATTGGACCTGAAGTCGGGCTTGTGTAAGGAACACCAGCAGAAGAAGCATATTTACCATATCCAAGGAGGTCAAGAATTCGGTAAACACCTTTGTTTTTATCGAAGCCGTGTATATCTTTGGCTGTATTAGTTTTGCACCAATCTACTAACTTCTGAACATCGAAAGAAACGCAAGAGGGAGGTGTTTTTCCTTTAAATGCGTACATAAATGAGGACTTATAATCGCTCATACCTGTTATGAACTGATCAAAACCGCTCCATAGTTGCTTGTAAGGCACGAAATAAAATTCGTAAACACCTCGCATAGACATAAACGCGGCACTATTCATTGGCAAGGTTCTCATGAAATCGCTTGCATTAATTTCAACGTGATCATGTGGAAGTAAATCCAACGACAAAACAGGTAGCAAAGCACCTGCGGGCGCTGTAAATAGGTGACGTTGTGAAATGTCGAACGCATTACGAGGGCGTGTCGCCTTAGTAGGTTTAATTAATGGTACTTTTGAAGTTGACATAATTAATTTAAAATTAAATAGTTATACATATTTGTTTAATAATTGGTTAAGCCATTTTTCTAACTCCGTTAACGGTTGTATTGTTTACTTTCTTCGACTTATTCCTAAGATCAAGTTTTTTCTTTTGCTCATTCTTATAGGTTTCAAAAAAAGTTGTTTTTCGTGGGTTATACTCTTTATCAAATTTTTCATCGTCAAAATAGCCGTGAAAGTTGTAAGGAGTAACCCAATATTTAAAAGGAGTTCTTTCTATATAATTAATATATGGTTGTAAATTTATATCTTTCCTATTTTCTCGTTCAAAGTTCAAGTTATATCCGTGAACTGTGAATTTTTTAATATGTGGAATTGCTTGTTTAAGAATGGGGAAACATTCTAATTCTGCCGAATAATAGCCTATTTCCTCAATTAAGTTATTAAACGTATTATAGAAGTTAGACAGCTTATCCTGTTCATATAAATAAAGATAGCGATCAAACATAAAGAGATACACAGAAGTAAAGTCAGAAAAATGACAATATCTCCTAAGGTCAATGTCTTTAGAGCAGTCATAACACTTTTTGCTACTATACCAATTCGTGTCGTTATCCATTTCAAGTTGAAAATACTCATCAGCTTTGTAATTAATACACCAATTCCTGAAAGTATCTTCACGGTGTACTCTAAGATAACGAGACAAATTAACTCTATTAAATCTAATATTATTCGTAAAAGCATATTCTATAAGTTTAACGTTAATGTACTCTTTCCATTCTCTGATGTGTTTAGAATAGAAGTTATAAGTGTGATATTTTGTATCATTAGATAGGTCACGATATCGGTAACATTTGCGGAAGACGGTAGATAATGTATCTTTGGATATAAGTAAATTAACTGTTTTTTGAGTTCCATCTTTTTTAGTAAACGTTGTAGGTTTTCTAAGCATTCCGAGATCGATGCGTGCGAAAACTTCTTCTTTGCTATTTTTGAATTCACCAATAACAGGGTTTTTACTTTGTAAGTGGAACGGGCGTGTACAACGTTCTCGTAACACCTTTGGTAAACCCAAATTGCCTGCAACATATTCCGCAACGTAATAAGCTGTGTTTGTATCACAGATGTTGATGTGTTTGGAGGTAAGAAAAGTATCCGCAAACGGTTTAAACTCATACTTATTAAATGTGTTTTCTTTTTTGACCCAAAGACCCCACGACTCAACGATGAAAGTTTTAATCTTAGAGATGATCGTGGGGGAATCGATGAACAACACACCGTGGTAATGCGGACGGTAGGTCTGTGGTCCATACTCTGATGCGATAAAATAGCGGATTTTTTTTTCATTTTGTGGAATATTTAATTTATCAATTTTTTTTCTCAAGCGTTTGAGAAAGTTCTGTATGTCTTTTTTGCTAACTGTTGCAAACTGTAGATTGTTCTTACAAATTGTTTTGTTTTTTTCGATCCAAGGTATACGGGTATCATCGTTAAAACGATATTCACCGTTATAGTTTTTAGAATTAAAAGGACAACTATCATGTAATTCAGCAGTCCTGCCAATAGGTTTAAGTTGCATCTCACCGTGTGCGCCTGCAAAGGCTTCCATTCGTGGTATAAATTCGTTATCGTATGTAAGTGTAAACATAACACTAAATAGATGTTGTTTTATTTCTTCACGAACTCGTCGAGATTGTTTACTTGCTTCTACATTAACGCAATATGTACAATTATGGCAAGGCACGGTTTCGTAATGTCCTGTATTTTTGTTATAAATATAGGAGGGAGAAAGACAACCAAATAAATTATTGTTTGGCTCAAATTCTTTTGCAGTAAAAGATTTAGTTTCGTCTATCATAATAATATACATTTATCCGTTAATTTTACTTCAGGGTGCTGAGGATGATTAGAACATATAAAGCCGGCAAAGTGTCCACTGCCACTAAAGTTAACCACACACCAACTACAGTCACCACAAGTAAGATTATAAGTGCCTGTTTCATCGAAATTTTGCGACATATCAAAGTTCATGCCACAAATATAAATAATTACAGCTGAAAAGTTATATAATTAGTATTATGATAAATAGATATATTACAAAACAATATTCTGGTTGAATCTCTTCTCCTATCCATTTTAAAAGGTTATTCTTTGGTAAGCAAGAGTTATTCTCTTTTCTTACCAAAGTTATTGTCTATCTTGATAAAATATGTAACTACGAAAGTTATAATGCAAGTTATCAAAACAAAGATGAAGAAGTTTTGATATCCAAGTATGGATTGTAACTTGCCTGAAACCATTCCAGGTAACATCATAGATGCTGCCATAAATCCTGTACAAATGGCGTAATGACTTGTTTGGAACTGTCCTCTACAGAAATATAACATATATAATGTGTAGGCAGTAAAACCAAAGCCATAACCAAATTGTTCAATAAAAATAGATGTATTGATTAGCCACAAGGCATCTACTTGATAATAACTTAGATAGATATATACGGCATCTGGAACTGTTATAGCAAAGACCATAGGCCATAACCACTTCTTAATTCCGTCTCTACTTACTAAATAACTGCCTATAATTCCACCGCCAAGCAAACCTATAACACCCACAGTTCCATATACTAAGCTGAATTCTTGAGGGGATAATCCTAAACCTCCTGCATGCTTAAAGTCTCTAAGAAATAAGATAGAAACCTTAGATAACAATGCTTCTGGGAATCTATATAACAACAAGAATAATATAGTTGTGACGATATAAGGCTTTTTAAAGAAGCTAGAGATAGTTTCTATTAAGTCTTTCCCTATCCTTTTAATATCTTTTTGGTTGATATTTTTATCCTTATTTGGTGTAGGAAGTTGTTTAAGATGATAGAGATAAACAGCTATAAATAAAGCAGATACGATGTAAAATATAATGCTCCACGAAAAACGGATTTGCCATCTGAATAGAACTTGAAGTGACCCTGCAAGGAATACGAGGAATCCTTTTCCGAAGATAGATGCTATTTTGTAGAAAGTATTGCGTATTCCGACGAATAAAGCTTGATCGTGTTCGCTCAAACCAAGCATATAAAAGCCATCTGCAGCAATGTCATGAGTGGCGCTTGAGAAAGCAATTATCCAAAATAGGCATATCGTTGATTGCAACCAAAAGGTGGTTGGAATACTAAAAGCCATAGCTGCAAATGATGCACCAAGTAATAGTTCCATTGCAATAATCCACCATCTTTTTGTTTTAAGCAGTTCAACAAAAGGGCTCCAGAATGGTTTTAATACCCAAGGAAGATAGAACCAACTAGTGTAAAAGGCGATTAGTTCATTGCTAAGTCCCAACTGTTGGTACATTAATACAGAAATTTCTGCAACTAATATATTAGGAAGTCCCTCAGAGAAATATAGGGTTGGAACCCAGTCCCAAGGACTTTTTGGATTCAATTGATTATGGTGTATAGTATGTTGTTTCACTTTTATTGTAAGGTTTCAAATCATTTATTATATATTTTCTTAATCTCTACATTCTTATAGTAATGTAGTAAGATTTCTTTATAATCAAATCCTTGCTCTCCCATCACAGCCGCTCCAATCTGACACAATCCTACTCCATGTCCCCACCCTGCTCCTTTAAGAGTGAAAGAGGTTGGTATATTCTTTGAATCTACTGACTTTTCAATGATGAAAGCAGAGCTGTATAGATGAGAATTACTAAGGACTCTACGAATCTCAAGTTCTTTTCCAATAATTATCTCTTTCTCTGAGCCAACGATTTTTAATCTATATATGCGTCCACTTTTACCTCTTTCTAGGGCAATCATGTCTATAATGTCCCCTAAATCAGTATTCAGTTTCTTGCTAATGAGTTCCTTTAGTTCCTCTTGAGAGTAGCTAATTTCCCATCTATAGAAATCTTTTGTTTCTTGATCGTAATCTTTTAATACTTGAGATAGAATCTTTTTATCTGTTGTATTGCAGAAAGCATCAGGCGAATCAACTATCCATTGTTGTGCGGTTGACTCAGAGGTTAAATCAATTTCCGCTCCCCCTTTGTCATCTTTCAGTGCAATAAGATAATCTTTAGGATTGTTGTCCCAGCAATATTGATATTCTTCTGTTGCACCACCACAGCATTTACTGAATCTAGCATCGCATATTTCATTGTTTGAAAGCAATACTTCTCCGGTTGTTTCTTTAATTGCTTTAGCCGCATTAGGAGTGATTCCTTTTGATATTCCTTGATATCTTTGGCAGTGATCGTCGGCACAAACATCAAATAAAGAATGGTCTTCCCTATCATACCAACGAACAATTTCCTTGTCAGTCTTTGTAAATGAGAAGAAATTATTGCTCTGTTCGCTCTTCGACTGGTTATGTTTTTCAATTTGATTCAATAACCAACTTCTTGAAATAACAGAATGAGCCTTTAATAGTTCTAATGAAGATGTTGCACTCATTTCACTAGAAATAACTGAAGAAAGATAATTTTCTAGAGGTAAAATGTTGATAGCCCATATCTTATCAGAATCAATAATCAACTTTAAAGCACCTTCAAAGGTTTGTTCTTCCTTTCTTTCCCAGTGGAAGTTGATGCCTATTGAAACATTCTTTAGTGTGAATGAGACATTAGAAGTTTGTGGATGGAAAGTAATTTCTTGATAATTCTTACCATTCCAAAGTATTCCTCCGTCATCAAAAACAAGACTTTGCTCTCCTTGAACCGATTGCCCCTTGGCTGTATAAACATCATTTAAAATGATATCTATTTGTTTATCACAAAGAATTCCTACAGAGATTGTAGGCTGTTCAGATAGCAATGCAGTTGTGAAAGAAGTCGGTTTAAAATGCTTGTTTCTTTCGATTATATCACATACACGATTTGCTTTCTCGCTTGTAAAGCCACATTCTTGAATAATATTAACTGCTTCTGCTCCTGAAAGAGTATCAAAATCCTCTTTCTTAGGAGTAATAATTAAGCCTGACATATCAAGAGCTCCAGGACTAATCATGCGCTGAAGATTTCCTTTTGCATAATAACATTCTGGTCTATGCTTTTCTCTTGGGATAACAACAGTGATGAATTCTTTCTCGTTTCTCCAAGAAATGATGTTCATCATTGGTTCTTCTGTTTCAGGTTGTATTTCTTTTAAGCTGTTATATAAAAGTTTAAATAACTCAATTTGTGATTGTCCTCGTTGATATTGAATTACAAATACAGGGACAATAAATGTATTGATGATACTTAATTGCTCTTGTTCATTAAGCGATACAAGTGGTTTTATATCATTTTTAAGTCTGTTCCAGTCGTTTTGTAAGGGTAAAATACCATTTGTTCCCGCTTGAAAATGCAGATGATCGGGCGCAGAAGCACCACTTAAAGGACCATTATAGAACAGCATCATCTCTGGAAATTCACAAAGGAAATGATATACTTCATCTATATTAGAATAGATTCTTTGTGGTTGATGCTGTGTAGATGCAATTGTAAAGTGGATAGGAAGAATAGGAAAAGGATTCACTAATATCTCAAATCTACTATCAAATCGCTTTATTAATTGCTCTTCTGGGCGTTGTTTCTTACATAAAAAACAAGGACGTTGCTCTATACCTGCTTTAGAAATACTAGCTCCCGTAGAGACAAGTCTGCTTGGGTTATGTTGTAATTTCACATAGTTCTCCCCTATCTCTACGGTCTTTGTTTCTATTTCAGAAAGTCTTTTATATCGCTTCTCAACCTCTTTCCAATGTGAAAGCTGTTGATTAAAGAATCTATTTAAGCTACTATTAACCAATGAATTATTATTGGTTATATTCTTATTAAAACGAGCTAATATCTCAATAGTTCTAATTTTATCTTTATATAGGTTGTTGGCATTTACCTTTTCAATGCTTAGAGCTGCGTCAGAGTTACCTCCCCAGCGTCTGCAAAGATAGAGCTCATCGTATATTCTACCTATTTTATAATCACGAGAGATTCGTAGTCCCACAGCATAGTCTTCTCCATAACTAGTGTTAGGGAAGCCTATTTCACGCAATATAGGTGTATAAAAGGCTCTAGGAGCACCTAATCCGTTTATTCTTAAAGCATTGTTACAACCATTATTATCGGTCCATTCCTTGTGATCGATAAGACCTGGAGGTAAAGTTTCTAGTTCAAAGTTACATATTCTGTAGCTACCAACAATCATTGCAGCCTTTTGTTTATAGAAAGCATCAACGACTTTTTGAAGTGTAGAACTACTTGAATAAAGATCGTCGCTATCTAATTGTACTGCAAATTTACCACAATGAGTTGAGTTTATTGCATAGTTCCAGCAGCCTCCAATACCCAAATCTGTTCTTTCAGGTATAAGATGAACTAAGTTTGGATAACTCTTTGATAGTTCGGATAATATCTTTGTTGTGTTATCTGTAGAATGATTGTCAACAACAATCACGTTAAATCCAAAACTTGTTTTTTGTTTTAGGGCAGAAAGAACAGCATCCGATATCGTTTTTTCTCTATTAAATACAGGAATAATAACCGATGCTTCGAGATTAAAGTGATAGTCATTAAATTGAATGGGCTGATAATTTGCAATGTTTACAAGCATCTTTTGTTTGTCAAGAAATGCTGTAAAGGCCTTTTCCATATCAATTTGTATGTCTCGAAAAGCTGCATTTACATAATCAAACTGCTTCTCTCCACTCTTTCTATTGTCTGTTTCTGTTTTTGTGTAGAGGTATTCATCAATATGAACAATTTTATTATTGGCTCCAGCAAACAAGCGGAACGAATACCAGCCAGCATACTTATAGCTTTCTTCTTTGTTTGAATTGAGGAATTCTCTTAATGCTTGAGTTTTAATAAGAACAGGCTGTCCAAAGTCAAAATCATCTCTAACACTTCCTATTTGATAGTTTATTAGAGGATGTTTTTGGGTTTGTCCTTCAATGATGTCATAATGATCTGCATACACAATATCTGCATCCGTATCTTTTGCAACCTGAAGCATTCTAGAAAGAGCATTGTATCCCCACTCTATAGATGCATTTTTGAGGTTCAATAAGATATATGGAGATGTTGTATGCTCAATCAATTGGTATAGCATTTCGGTAGAAAGAAAGTCGTGAAAACAAACGACTTTTATATTATTTTTATTTAATTCAGTATTGAAATGCTCATCTTTTACCAATGCATAGACAGAGGTGATTTCTTTTTCATTTGCCACCTTTTCAAGTGTTTCAGGACTATTTAAGAAACCTTCTCCTGGTAAGAAATAATCTATATGGTTAATCATCATTGTTTTATTTTTACTTGCAAATATATATAAAACGAATGAAAATAGACCTATTTTATCTTTTTTTCCGTAACTTTGCATAAGAAAATAAGATCTAAAATTGATATGATGACAGACAAACAGGCACTTTTAGGAATGTCTTTGTTTGAACTAAAACAAGCTGTAACTAATCTGGGTATGCCCGAATTTACAGCAAAGCAGATTGCAAAATGGTTGTATTCACAACATGTTTCGTCGATAGATGAAATGACAAATATATCTAAAAGCAATCGAGAAAAGCTCAAAGAACATTTTTATATAGGCTGTGCAAAGTTTATAGATGCACAGTATTCCAAAGATGGAACCATAAAATATCTTTTCCCAACTCAATCAGGAAAGTTTGTAGAAACAGTATACATACCTGATAAAGATCGTGCAACTCTTTGCGTTTCATCACAGGTTGGTTGTAAGATGAATTGTTTATTCTGCCAAACAGGTAAACAAGGATTTGAAGGAAACCTCACTTCTTGCGACATTCTTAATCAAATTTATTCTTTGCCCGAACGTGATAAGTTAACCAATATCGTGTTTATGGGGCAAGGAGAACCTATGGATAATTTTGATAATGTTTTAAGAACAACTCAAATTCTCACATCTGATTATGGATATGCATGGAGCCCTAAGCGTATAACAGTTAGTAGTGTTGGTGTAAAAGGTAAGTTAGAACGCTTCTTAAATGAAAGCGATTGCCATGTTGCAATAAGTATGCACAATCCAATAGCTAGCGAACGAGCTAGTATTATGCCTGCAGAAAAAGGAATGTCGATAGATAGTATTGTTGAGTTATTAAGAAACTATGACTTTGCTCATCAACGTCGACTCTCTTTTGAATATATTGTTTTTGATGGATTGAATGACACTAAAGAGCATGCACAATATATAGTAGACCTTGTTAGAGGCCTAGAATGTCGCTTTAATCTCATTCGTTTTCATCAAATACCAAATGTTCCGCTTAATCCAACTAATGAGAAAAAAATGGAACAATTTAGAGATTACCTCACTTCTCATGGTGTTTTTACAACAATTAGAGCAAGTAGAGGACAAGATATATTTGCTGCTTGCGGCTTATTATCAACTGCTAAGAAAGAAAAAACAGCTAAACAATAAATACGAAAAACAAATGTTTTATGGAAAATAGAAAGTTACGCATTGCAATAACTCATGGAGATACCAATGGTGTTGGGTATGAAATGATATTAAAAGCATTTACAACTCCTGAGTTATTAGAATTATGTACTCCTATTATATATGGCTCACCAAAGCTCGCAGCCTATCATTCTAAGGTATTAGAAATACCAACTAACTTTACAATTATCAACAATGCTCGTGAGGCAACAGATGGAAAAGTGAATCTTCTAACATGCTTCGATGAAGAAATAAAAGTAGATTTTGCTCACCCTAGTAAAGAGTCTGGCGTTGCAGCGATAAAGGCTTTAGATGCAGCAATAACCGATTATAGAGAAGGTTTGTATGATGTTTTGGTTTCTGCACCTATTGATAGCGCAAATATTAACGTCGAAGGGGTTCCTTTTAAAGGACTTACTCACTATCTAGAGACTTGTATTGGTAAAACAAATGATGCACTACAAATTTATAGTAACGAGTATTTACGTATTGCAACATTAACAAATTACATTGACATAAAAGACCTTCCCAATTATATTACCAAAGAAAATATTATTGAAAAGGTAACTACATTGTATAAAACTCTACAAAAAGATTATCGTATTTCTTTGCCACGTATTGCTGTATTAGCCCTTAATCCAGATGGAAATGGCGAAGAAGAGAAGAATATTATTGCTCCTGCAATAACTCAATTAGCAAGTGAAGGTATTAATGCCTTCGGTCCTTTTGCAGCTGATAGTTTCTGGGAAAATGATGAGTTTGGTATGTTTGATGCTGTTTTAGCAATGTATCACGACCAAGGTATTGTTCCTTTAAAGACTTTAGTTCAATCAGACAATGTCTTAACTGTGAGCGGTTTACCAATTGTATGTACTGCTCCTGCCCTCTTTTCTCCTTTCAATGATGCAGGAAAAGGTATTGTTAATGAGAATTGTTTACGACAAGCTATATATCAAGCAATTGATATTTTTAGAAATAGAATTACATTTGAAGAACCTTATGCTAATCCTCTTAAGAAGCTATATCACGAAAAGAGAGATGAAGTAGAAAAGGGACGTTTCTCTAATAACAGACAGAGAGATAATCAAAAGAATTCTCATTCAGAACAGAAAAATGAAGAATAAATACCAAAATTTCTTTTTTCTATTTGGTATTACGATATTTGCAATTATGGTGTATAACTTAGGTTTCACCGTAATTGTAAATAATATACGCCATGCTGGACACTGGTTCTGGCTTATTTTGGCTTTATGGTTGGTATTGTATTTAGGTAATACACTATCTTGGTATTTAATTATTAAAGCAGGAAAGCCTAAAGATAAGGTGGAGAAAATAAATTTCTTTTGGCTTTACAAGGTCACTATTTCTGCCTTTTCGCTTAATTATGCCACTCCAGGAGGCTTAATGGGAGGTGAACCTTATCGCATAATGGAACTAACCCCCAAGATTGGTACAGAGCGAGCAACATCTTCTGTTTTGCTATTTGTAATGACTCATATCTTTAGTCATTTTATATTTTGGCTCTTTGCCATATTTCTTTTCCTGCTATTTGAACCTTTTTCGTTGCTCGAGGGTGTTGTTGCTGCAGCTACAGGAATTGTGCTATTACTAGGTATTGCCTTTTTCTTAAAAGCTTATAAGTATGGTTTGGCTGTAAAGTTATTGGAGCTTTGTAATAAAATTCCTTTGGTAAAACGATATTCTTTGCCTTTTATTGAAAAACATTATGAGCAGTTGCAAAGAATAGATCAACAAATATCTGCACTTAAAAGCGAGAATAGATTTACTTTTTTTTCTGTCGTTTTTATTGAATTCGTAGGTAGAATTATTTCTTCTTTTGAGATAATGTTTATTCTACTTATAGTGAATCCTGAGGTAAGTTTTGTAAAGTCATTGATAATTATAGCTTATACTAGTTTAATTGCAAACCTTCTTTTCTTTATGCCTTTACAGCTTGGAGGACGTGAAGGAGGCTTTATTCTTAGTTCTGTTCAACTTGGTTTTTCAGCTTCTTCGGGTAGTTTTTTAGCTATTATTGTAAGAATTAGAGAACTTATCTGGACAGGAATTGGATTATTGCTTATCAAACTGGATAGAAAGAAGAACATAAAACTCACCAAAGGAAAAGACGATTAAAGATATAAAGCGCATTTATTTTCTGTTTTTATATCGATGAAATCGGTCTTTTTTATTTGTTTAATACTCTGTTGTCACTTTTAGCAGAGTATAAAAGCATCTCTTTTATAGATTAAAAGTAATGCTATTACAATGCAAAAACGATGTAATTATTCGGTAAAAACAATGCTTTTATTGTATTGTGTTGATAGGGAAATATTTAACTGGGATTATTTTTATTCTCTTTTAAAAGCTTATTCCAATATATAAAGGATAGTAAGTATAACTCAAAAATAAAGATTTCATCGTGTTTTCTGATTATCTTCCTGCAAAGAAAAGAGGTTAATAAATAAGTCTTACCTATTTATTAACCTCAATAACCTTATAATATCGAATGAATTATTGTCTTATTTCACCATTTGTTCTAAGAAATAAGCATGAATACTAGCGTCATTTCCTAGTTCAGGGTGGAAAGATGTAACCAATTGATTCGCTTGCTTGGCTGCAACAATATGGCCATTAACCTCTGCTAATACCTCCACATCTTTTCCTACAGATTTGATATAAGGCGCTCGTATGAATGTCATAAGGAAGCTATCCGATGCATACTTCATCTTTTCGTTGGTCTCAAAAGAACCCAACTGACGTCCATATGCGTTACGAACAACCTCAATATCCATTGTTGCTATACGTTGGACATCACTCTCTCCCACTACGTTTTTAGCAAGAAGTATAAGTCCTGCGCATGTACCAAATACGGGCAAGCCGTTAGATATTGCAGTTTGAATGTCGTTCAACAAATCGAGTTCGTGTAGAAGTTTTATCATTGTGGTGCTTTCTCCACCAGGGATAATTAGTCCGTCTTTATGTTGTTGCCAGTCTTCTTTCTTGCGAATTTCAAATACTTTAACATCACCAAGACTTTTAATCATCTCCTCGTGCTCAATAAAAGCACCTTGAAGGGCTAGAACTGCAATTTTTTTCATTTGCCTCTCTCAGCCATTAACAACTCAATCTCTTGCTCATTGATACCAACCATAGCTTCTCCTAAATCTTCAGAAAGCTCTGCAATCATCTTAGCATCTTTGTAGTTGGTAACAGCTTTAACAATAGCGGCAGCACGCTTTTCAGGATTTCCGCTCTTGAAGATACCACTTCCTACGAACACACCTTCTGCTCCTAGTTGCATCATCAATGCTGCATCTGCAGGAGTAGCAACACCACCAGCTGCAAAGTTAACAACAGGAAGCTTACCATTATCGTGGACATACTTCACCAACTCATAAGGAGATTGTAGTTGTTTTGCTGCTTCGAATAATTCACCTTCGGTTAATGAAACGATACGGCGAATCTCACTTTGCATC
>QWCF01000123.1_pt1 | contig 39451 bp, 33 predicted proteins | sample 1972521 | NCBI WGS metagenome assembly QWCF01 (sample SAMN09866715, study PRJNA288562) | Human oral metagenome isolate term4_saliva, whole genome shotgun sequencing...
GCCTAACATTGCGCTCTTTGCAGCTAAACACGACCTTATATTATTTGTGAGTGGACGCAAGAGTAGTAATGGAAAGGTGCTTTATAATCAATGTAAAAACATCAATCCCAATAGCTATCACATCGAGAATGCAGAGGAAATAGACCTTAAGTGGTTTGAGAATGTGAACTCGGTGGGTATCTGTGGAGCTACAAGTACGCCTAAATGGCTAATGGAAGAGTGTAGAGATTATATCAAAAAGCATTTAGAGGATCAGCAAGAAAGTAACGAATAGACGTCTATTGGCAATGTAAAAGCCTTGCAAATAGTGCGCTTCTATCTAATTATAAATTATTTATTGACACATAAAAAACAGATATTATGGAAATAGGAGATAAGATTCCAGAGATTTTAGGACGTGATGCTAACGGAAAAGAGATAAAATCGAGCGATTATCTTGGTAAGAAATTTGCGCTTTATTTTTATCCAAAAGATAACACACCAGGCTGTACCAGTCAGGCATGTAGTTTGAAAGATGGCTATAGTGACTTGCAAAGTGCAGGTTTAGACGTGATTGGTGTGAGTGTAGATGATGAGAAATCGCATCAAAAATTCATTACAAAATACGAACTTCCTTTCCCACTTATTGCCGATACAGATAAGAAGTTGGTTGAGGCTTTTGGTGTTTGGGGTGAGAAAAAGATGTATGGTAGAACCTATTTTGGTACCTATCGCACCACATTTATTATTGATGAAGAGGGTAAGGTAGAGCATATCATTACTCCAAAGAACATTAAAGTGAAAGAGCATGCAGCTCAATTGCTTAAATTAGTGAAGTAATATTTCTTAGATATACTTTGTGGTTGATTGACGGCTACAAAGATATGGATTTGTAAAAGCATTGTTTTTGAAGATCAAAAGCAATGCTTTTTGCATATAATAGTATTGCTTTTACCTCTTAATAGTAATGCAATTATATTTAGACAGAAATACAATTAAAAAGAAAGAGTGATGTTGTTAGATGCTAAAACCAATAAAGCCTCCATTAAAAGTGGAGGCTTTATCGTTATAATGATATGTAAATATGAATTATTTCTCTTGTTTCTTATCGAATATTTGTTCGAGTGTTTTGACCGAAGAAGCAAAGTCTTTGTCTGTTTTAATTCTCTTTTCAACTTGGTTACAGCTGTGAATTACAGTTGCATGGTCACGTCCTCCGATAAGTCTTCCTATTCTTGATACCGACATATTGGTGTATTTTTGAGCCAAATACATTGCCACTTGTCGTGCAACAACAAAGTCGTGCTTTCTACTTCTACTACCAATTGCTGCAGATGAAACATCAAATTGTTTGCAAACGGCATCGATAACCTCTTCAGTAGTGATAGCCTTATCGTCTATCTTAACCAGTTTTTTGATTCTTTCTTCAGCGAAAGCGATGTCGATTTCACGTCCAAGATTGATACTAAAAGCATATAGTGTGTTGATAACTCCTTCAAGATAGCGTACACTTCCGTTTGCTCTTTCTGCGATATAACGTATCACATCTTCAGGAATATTTAAGCCATCACGTATCACTTTGCTTTTCAAAATGTCAATACACAATTGAATATTAGGCTTTCCAAGCTCTTCAACAACACCCCAAACGAATCGAGTTAAGAGGCGTTCTTCCATTCCTTCCAACTCAGCAGGTGGTCTATCGCATGCAAGTATGATGCGTTTTCCGTTTCTAAAGAGGTGGTTGAAGATATAGAAGAAGGTTTCTAAGGTCTTCTTTTTGCCTGCCCATGATTGAATGTCATCAACAATTAGCACATCGATACTTTGATAGAAGTGCATAAAGTCGTTGATCTTATTGGTGTATTGGGCACTGGTGTATTGCACTTCAAAGTCCTTTGCACTTACATACAGTACCTTCTTGTTTTCGTATAGCTTTGCTATTCTTAAGCCAATGGCGTTGATTAAGTGAGTTTTTCCGCAGCCCGAAGGACCGAAAAGGAACATCGGATTGAACTGACGGCGTGTGGGATGCTCGGCAATAGATAATGACACAGAGAGTGCCACCGCATTACTTTCGCCTCGAATGAAGCTATCAAAGGTATAATGGTTATCTAAATAATTGCGCCAAGGCTCTTTCTTAGAACCCTCTTGGGTGCTATCTGAATTTTGATAGCTGTTGTTTCCTGCATTCGTACCATCGTTATAAGATTGCTCTCCTGCTTGGTTGTTAGCAGAAAGAGGTTGTCTTTCCATAGAAATGCTATATTTTAGCTTCACGCTAGAACCAAAATTATCTCGCAAAGCATTCGCAAGAAGGCGCATATAATGCTCTTCTATGTAGTCACGAGCCATTTCGCTGGGCACTTGAAGAATAACACAATTCTGTTGTTCTACATACGAATGTAGTTGAATTGTGCTGAACCAAGTGTTAAATTGCTTCTCTGGCAAGTGAACACGAATCTGCTTAAGACATTCTTCCCATAATGTATTGGGGGATGGTTTCATTTTTCTTTGATTTCTATCGATGGTTAAATAGGACCCAATAAGGTGTTCTTTGGGACTGCAAAATTACGCATTTTATTTATAACCTACAATGTTTTTATATAGTTATTATTCTTAATCAGGGTATAAATAAAAAAGGACAACTCATAAACTGCGTTGTTTTATGAAGTTGTCCCTAACTATTTTGCTTGTGATAGTTTGTCTATTTGTCTTTTCTACCAAAGATACTAAAGTGAACATAACGCTTAGGATGCTTGCGAAGGTCGATCATTAGAGAGTCGGCATTTTGCATTGTTGCGTTTAAGTTGTTGTATAAACTTTGGTCGTTCATTAGCAATCCGAGTGAACCATTGTTGCTATTAAGCTTGTTGGTGAACTCTTGTAGGCTTGCAATGGTATTGTCTACCTTCGACATTGTTGAAGTAATATCAATCGAAGCCATGTTGCCTGTAAGCGTATTCACATTATCTAATGTCTTATTAGCTTTACTAATTGTTCCAGGAACTTGTCTGTTGAGAGTCGCCAACAATGAGTTGAGCTCTTTAGTTGATGTTGTTAAGTTGGCAGTAATGCCCTCAACGTTTTGTAAAGAATTGTTGATTGCAGGGTTTGCAAGTAGAGTATTGATACTTGACATAATCGAATCGAGCTTAGGAAGCATCTTTTCTATGGTTGGAATCATTGCTGACATCTTACCCATAGCACCACTGTTAAGGCTACCTTCAATGACTCCGTCATGTGGAAGCACCTTTGTTATGTCTTTAGCAAGTACTAAGTTCACCTTAACATTGCCCAACATGTCGCTCTCAATCTCTGCAGTTGTACCCTCAGGAACAGGCATATCGTTGTCCAACTCAATCTTTACACGTGGTTTGTGTTGTGCTGTATAGTCGTAATCGATACCAGTTACAACTCCAACTTTAAAGCCATTGGCATAAATAGGACTTGAAGCTGACACGCCACTAAGGTCATCGAACTCTATATAATAAGTATTATTGTTTCCAAAGAAAGATAATCCTTTTAAGAAACTCATACCGAAAAATAAGGCAACCACACCTACAATTGCTACTAAAGCAATCTTTATTTCTTTTGTTATTAAGCTCATTCTGTTGTTATTCCTTTATTTATTGTTATTATTAAACTCTGTTATTGCTTCGTTAATGTTCATTCTTTTATTGTTTTTGAATGCGATAATGAAAGCCTGTGGAAATCTACTTGACAAACTTTTACGCAGCTCATAGATCTCATTATAATTGGTTGAAGCACCATAGGTGTATTTATATAAATTGTCTTCCTGATACGTATCGTATCCAGAAAGACCTTTAAAATGACCATCTTGCATGCGAAGTGGTTTGCTACTTGCCATCAGTTGTACCTTAAAAATGGGTCGCGTGTCGGCTGGGTCGTCTGCTCTTACCATTGAAGAGTCGGGTAGAACCTCATCTCTTCGTGGTGTATTCACAGGAATAGTGACCGTTGCCATATCGCTACCGCTATTCTTTATTGGTGTATATTCTTGCGGGAAAGCACTCGGAACGGGTATTTCTTCAGCCTTATCTTTCTTATATGGCACCACAATCTTTTTGTCGTACTTATTCTTATAAGCTAAAAATGCTTTGTATAAGCCATTCGCAATGTTGTCAACTGTGGTCGAAGAGTTGAGTGATTGTTCTTCATCTGGAGTTGTGATGAAGCCCAATTCCACCAAACAGCTAGGCATTGAGGTTTCTCTTAGCACAAGGAAACCAGCTTGATGCACACCTTTATCAGCTCGATTGGCGGTAAGACACACATTACGTTGAATGAGTTTAGCCAGCTCAACGCTCTTAGTCATATTCTGTCCTTGTATCAATTCGAACATAATATAGCTTTCTGAGGAGCGAGGATCAAAGCCTTGGTAAGTTTGTTTGTAGTCTTTTTCGACCAAAATAACCGAGTTTTCTCTCTTAGCCACATCTAAATTGTCCGATGCTCTGTGCATTCCTAGGGTGTAAGTCTCGAATCCTCGTGCTATTCTTCCAGCGGGAAGAGCATTCGTATGCACTGAAATAAAGAGGTCAGCCTTATTCCTATTGGCTATATTGGCACGTTCAATAAGAGAAATGAACACGTCGGTTTTACGAGTATAGATGACCTTTACCTCAGGACAATTACGTTCAACATACTTTCCGAAGGCCAAAGCTACGGTCAAGTTGATATCTTTCTCCTTTGAAAAAGCACCTGCGGCACCTGTATCTTTGCCCCCATGTCCGGGGTCAATAACAAGTGTAAAGGCCTTGTTTGCAGCCATCATAGAAACCGCAAATAATGATGTTATAATGAAAAAGAAAAATCTTTTCTTCAGCATATTTATCTTCTTTATCCTACAAAATTAACGAAAAACCCTATAATTCAAATGGTTTTCTATTACATTTTATCATTTATTAAGTGCAATTCTACACTTGCTCCACTACAATCTGATCGAACACCTCAGCATAGCTAATTGTGTCATTTAAGTTATCGCTTTCGATGGCTTTAGATAAGTCGATACCAATTGAAAGGTTGATGATATAATCGTTTCCCACGACCTTTTCTTGAGGAAGTACGCCGTGATAGCCTTTTAAGCGAATGTCTTTTAAATGAATGAAACTTTGTAGAAGCTGCATTTTTATTGATTATAAAGGGTAAACTTATTGTTCTTCTGTATTTAGGATAGTGCCACATTGTTTACAAACAAGGTGATTATCCTCATATATAAAGTTGTGTTCTCCACATTCGCTACATGTCTGTTCGGGTTCAACAGCACCATTAGAAATATATTTCTTCAGTGCTCTTTCAACACCATTTGTCCATGTATTGATACTTTCATCTTTGAGTTGAAGCGATCCAACCAACTTAATAACATGCTCAATAGGCATTCTATAACGCAAAACACCAGAGATAAGCTTAGCATAATTCCAGTATTCTGGGTTGAATTTCTCGCTCAATCCTTCCACAGTCGTTTTGTACCCACGTTTGTTTTCAAATTGAAAATCGTAGCGACTGGGGGCATTTGTAAACGAATGTTTGATGATCTTGCCTTTCAAAACGCTCTTAGGTAGAACAATTCCCTCATCATCATCTTGCAAACCTGTAAAGATTTCGTAGGGATATCCGTTCAATAATCCAACGAAAGCCACCCATTTTTCTTTGTTATTTTGAAAGCGAACCACATCACATTCCAATTCTTTTGGACGATTAGGAATTACTTGTGCCATGAAAATGGTAGACGAATCGCCGTTCAAATCCTTTCCATTTTGTGCGTCCTTGCTCTTGTCTTTGTCGAAAAGAACAGTCGTTCCGTTAGCCGAAAGATGCTGAAGAATTTTCTCATAGCTGTTGTGTTGCTCTCCGAAATACGCCTTTTTTAGAATGATGTTCAAACTACTTGGCGAATCATTCCATTGAGTGATAACATCAGCAATGGCGAGTTCTTCCTTCAGTTGAGTTCCACTTGCCGACAAGCAAGGTACAACAGAAATGATACTTGCATTGCGCAAGCTAAATACATTCTTAGTTGTAGCATTGCAGTCGTTGCTCAATTCCAAATCTTTTAAGATGTTACATTGACGTTCAATGTTGGCTTCGAGCAGTTGAGCAGAGCCTCTCTCCTGAGCCATTTGTAAGTTGTTGACATACAGCGAACCAGCAAATGCCTTTAAGACGCTGAGTGTTGCCGCTCTAAGTTCCTCAATATTGTTTCCGTGATAAAGCATTTTCACCACCTCATTATAATCTTGAAGGTTTAGAGCAATACCTCTATAAGTTTTTAAATTCAATAGACGTGTTTCAAAGAAAGAGCGTTCTTCAGACGATAAGCTGTCGTTCTGAAGATGCAATGCAATTGCTTCAATAGCGCAGTCAACCATGTTATCGAGCAGATGAAGAACCTTTAAAGTTTTTTCTTTCAATCTGTTCGTGTCAATTCCAGCCATTCCATCGTCATCAATAGCAACACATTCGTTTATTTTAATGGAAGCTTTGATGGTGAAGAGTGGGGCAGAAGCGTTGCAACGAGGTTGATATTGTTGCTCGCCCGACAAAAGCTTAGTCAGTTCTGTGCTTAATATCAAGGCGTTATCTCCATCGAGTAGCTCTTCAAAAGCACTTTTTTCGATGCTTTGTGAATAGCCCTTTTCAATGTTCATTAAACGTTCTGTAAGTCCTTTAACATGTGAAATATATTGTGCCATAAACGCTTTCTATTGAACAAGTCTTTGCTTGTATGTTGTTTAATCAATGCAAATCTACTATATTTTTTTCACAAATCGTTCTATTTAGGCTATTCTTTGTGTATATCACGTATTCACTTCAACTTTAAATTCAAACCTTTTGGTGTTGTTTTGATAATTATCGCTATCTTTGTAGGAGATTAAAACACTGAGAGATGACAAGTTTAAATAATAGAAAAACCATTCGAAAATATCAAGATAAAGAGGTTTCAAGCGACCTTTTGAATTATCTTTTAAGCGTTTCAGAATGCACTCAAACAATGGGAAACCTGCAGTTGTATAGCGTTGTGTCAACAACTAATGCCGAAAACAAGGCTCGTTTGGCTCCAGCTCACTTCAATCAGCCAATGGTTACACAAGCTCCTGTGGTGCTAACGTTTTGTGCAGACTTCAATAGAACAACGCAATGGGCACTTCATCGCAAAGGAAATCCAGGATATAATAATTTTCTTTCGTTCCTAAATGCAGTGTCCGACACTTTGCTCTATTGCCAAACCTTTTGCAATATGGCAGAGGCTCAAGGCTTAGGCTGTTGCTATTTGGGTACAACACTCTACAATCCCGAGCCAATTATCGACGTTTTAAATCTACCCGCTTTGGTAATGCCCGTTGCAACCATCACACTTGGTTGGCCCGATGAATGTCCTGAGCTGTCAGATCGATTGCCATTGAAGAGTATTTTGCACAAAGAAACCTATCAACAATACACTTCTGAGGCGATAGACGAATATTATTGTCCAAAAGAAGATCTCGAAGTGAATAAGAACTTTGTAGAGATCAATAAGAAGGAGACCCTCGCTCAGGTGTTTACCGATGTGAGATACACCAAAGAAGGTAACGAAGTGTTCTCTAAAAACTTATTGAAAGCATTAGTGCGACAAAAGTTTTTAAGCGAGAAAGAACTAAAAGAATTATTTTAAATCGATATAGAAAAGATGAAAATAGGTATTATTGTTGCGATGGATAAAGAGTTTGCGCAACTTAAAACGCTGTTAACCGACAGCAAAGAAGAGCAACATGGCAACAAAACATTTGTGTTAGGACAACTCGGACCACACCAATTAATATTACAACAATGTGGCATTGGAAAGGTAAATAGCGCAATAGGGACAGTTGAAATGATTCATGCTTACAACCCAGAGCTTATTATTTCTACAGGAGTTGCAGGTGGAGCAGATGTCAACTTAAATGTAACCGAAGTGGTGGTGAGCACCGCTTGTTGTTATCATGACGTGTATTGTGGTAGCGAATGTGCGCCAGGTCAGGTCTTAGGGCAACCACAACGTTTCGACACTCCAAACTCTTTACATCAAAAAGCCACAGGAATGCAATCTGAAACACCTGTTCATTGCGGTCTAATTGTTACAGGCGATTGGTTTGTAGACAGCAAAGAAAAGATGCAAAGTATCTTGAATCAATTCCCCGAAGCAAAGGCAGTGGATATGGAAAGCGCATCAATAGCTCACACATGCCATGCTTATAACATTCCATTTGTATCGTTCCGAATCATCAGCGATATACCTTTAAAAGACACTGATGCATCGCAATACTTCGATTTTTGGGAGCGTTTGGCCAATGGATCATTCGAAGTTACCAAGCAATTCTTATTGAGCTTATAACTTGCAGAGGCTTTCCTGCCTTTTAAACGATATTTACAAGAACTCAAAAAAGCAATGCTTTAAATCATTAAGGCATTGCTTTTTCTATATCCTCATATCCTTTAGACTTCTTAAAGGACACGCACAGTAAAACGAATATCTGTTTGTCGAATTCTTTTTCCTTTAGAATTGGAAATAAATAAACGGCTGAATGTCGCTACTCTTGATTTGAATAACCATGTAGATCACTGACACAATGAGTAGAGCTTGTATCACAACGTTAGTCTTTCCAATTACGGTTATGCAGCCTTCTTGCCACTTGTTGGGCACAAAGTGCGTCACATAGCCAAAGAGCATCAATGCAAATACATATTTATAGCCTTCGAATATTTGTGGAAGAAGCTCAATGTGGAACGATGTAAATATTCTGTTGAGCATCAATAAGCTGGCGTCGAACGATGTATTTCTAAAGAACAACCAAGCAAAGCACACAAAATTAAAGGTCACAAAGATAGCCCCTAAACGTTTCATTCCAGTGCTCTTATATTTCGCATCGTGGTGCAACACCTCACTTCTATAATACTTATGAATAGCAAGAGCCACACCATGCAATCCTCCCCACACCACAAAATTCATACTTGCGCCATGCCATAAACCACCAAGAAGCATCGTGATAATAAGGTTCACATATTGTCTAACCTTTCCTTTTCTATTTCCTCCGAACGAAATATAGATGTAGTCACGAATCCAAGTCGATAAGCTGATGTGCCAACGACGCCAAAAGTCGGTGATACTAACACTCGAATAGGGGGCATTAAAGTTCATAGGGAAGTGGAAACCCAATAAAAGAGCAATACCAATAGCCATATCCGAGTAGCCAGAAAAATCGCAATAGATTTGCATTGCGTAGCCATAAATACCTAAAAGGTTTTCAAGTCCGCTGTAAAGACTGGGATTCTCAAAAATACGCTCAACAAAGTTCACGCTGATATAATCGCTGATCACCGCCTTTTTAAATAGACCTATCATGATAAAATACACACCTCTTGCAAACATTTCGTTTGTAATGGTAAGCGGTTGACGTATTTGTGGGGCAAAGTCAGATGCTCTAACGATAGGACCCGCAACAAGTTGAGGGAAGAACGAGACGTAGAAAGCGTAGTCTAAGATACTTGGAAGTGGCTTCAAGTCACCACGATAAACATCAATAGTATAGCTCAAACTTTGGAAAGTAAAGAAGCTTATGCCCACAGGAAGAAAGATATCCCATGGCTGAAAGTTGTTTCCAATGATGCTACTTAGCATACTTCCAAAGAAGTTAGCATATTTAAAGTAGCCCAAAAGTCCCAAATCCACCACCAAACTCAAGGTCACAAGGAGCTTACCCAACATCCTATTTTCTTTATATCGATAAATAGTGTGAGCAATGAGATAGTCGGTAAAGGTTACAAACGCCAACAAGCAGAAGTAAAAACCACTACTCTTATAGTAGAAATAGTAGCTAAATGCAGTCACAAAGAGCAAACGTGCAGTAAGCTTTCTTTGCAAACACATATAAACAAAGCTGAAGCCTAAGAATAAAAACAGAAAAAGCCCACTCGAAAAAATCATGGGTTCCTTTGCATTATAGCTCAGAACATGTAATAAATCTTTTATCATTGTCTTTCTAAGGCTTTACGTTTGTTATAATTCTTCAATCCCTCTTGGAACGAAGGGAAAATCTTTTTCGCCACCACTTTACCACCTCCGAAGCTGATATGTGTATAATCTTTGTTCGCCATGTTGCGTTCCACCAATTCACTAACACTGCCTTCGCCACCCATAGCCTCAAAGAAGTTAAGGAAACTCACCTTTGTGTCGGCAGCAAGTTGCTGTTGCAATCCCACAAGTTGTTTCACTTCTGGCAGAGTCTTTATTCCATCTGCGGTGCGTTGGTCACGATCTGGCACACTCATAACAAGTATAGCAGTACGTGGGAACGCAGCCTTTAGGTGCTCAATCACAGTCTTCATGCGGTTGGTATACCCCTTCATCACCACCAGTTTGTTACCTTTCACGGCAATGTTCAAACCAAAGTGCAAAACAATAAGGTCGTAGGGACGAACCGAATTAAATTCTTTCAAGCGGTTAACGGGTATGTCTGCGATAGTAAGACCAGTCGAACCACGCATACTAAAGTTATCTAATATCACACCATTGTTACTCTCAAGTGCCATTCCAAAGATAGAAGTGCCCGAGCCAACATTGTTAAATGTATAAGAAACGCTTTGAGTAGAGTCTTTCACCTCAAAGCTTTGCACACCACTCTTAGCCGTAAATGCCTTGTTACCGCTTTTGTTATTGCTCAAAGCATATTGAATATTCACACTCGAAGGAGTGTAGAAGAAGAGCGAAGTGTTGGTCCATTTAGAGCTATGAGGATAGAATTTAGTTCCGTCAGTCTTTACTTTAGCTCCCGAAGAAGGAATAAAATAACGCTCACTAATGCCTTGTTGGTTCTTGTCGAAAGGCTTTTTAGCGGCAACATACTCTCTCATTCCGTTTGATTGTTGACGAATAGAACGACGAGAGCTGATAATTGCCGAGCCACAGTCTACCCAACCAACTCCGTTTCCGCCATAAGTAGATTGAAAAAGCTCACGCAAATCGCAGGTCATAATATCACCTTCGATATACGAGTCGCCATAATAAGCAATACGAACAGGGCGTTTCAGCTTCTTCACATTAGCCAGTTGTTCATAGAAAAAGTCCATACTTCCAGTGTTTCCTTCGGCATAATCCACGATAGGTTGAACGCCTTTCGACCATGTTTCCTTAAATTGTATGGTCTTTCCGCTATTGGTTTTAGCGATAACAGGTTTGGGAGCTTTCGTAGTTGGAATAACTTCAATGTTGTTTTCTTCAGGCTCTGAAATCACAGAACTTAAGATTTGAACAGGTCGAAGTTGAATGTTTCCAATCGAAAGAATAGGGAGTTGATACATCATCAATAACACAAAGACGATGATTCCCATCAATACAAAAGTGCGAGTAGGACTATTGTTCATATTATTCTTCAATCTTTTTCTTCTTCTCAAATATTCTTTTGCAACCCACTTCTTTTATTGTTTCAATCAAGTGTTGCACTATATAAATAAGATAGGTACCAAAATTGTAGGCGCAAAGGTAGCATAAAAAGAACAAAAGTACCAAGCCTTAGGACGTATTTTTTAGATAGTTAAGGTATAAAGAAATAAAAAGAAATGCATATCTTGCCGTTAATCAAGGATTAAACAAACAAGACATGCATTTAAACACTAACCAATTAACCAAAAATTACTATTTATTCGAGAAAATCAACTCGTCGTCATTGGCGTCAATCAATATAGGTTTATCTCTTAACACCGCTTCAGATAGAATCTTTTTAGATAAGTCATTCAACACATAACGTTGTATTGCACGTTTCACAGGGCGTGCTCCAAACTCAGGGTCGTAGCCCACTTCAGTTAAGAAGTCAACAGCTTTACTTGTCCATTGCAAGTCAAATCCTTGAGCAGTAAGCATTTTCTTCACCGAGTTAAGTTGTAATTCAACCACTTGTGCAATCTCTTCCTTATTCAAAGGCAAGAACATTATGGTTTCATCAATACGATTTAAGAATTCAGGACGAATAGTCTTTTTCAACATCTCCATCACTTCATATTTCGTATCAACAATCACTTCCTCTCTGTTTTCATCGTTGATGGTAGCCATCTTTTGTTGAATAAGATTGCTTCCCATGTTAGATGTCATAATGATGATAGTGTTCTTGAAATTCACAGTGCGTCCTTTGTTGTCGGTAAGTCTACCATCATCTAACACTTGTAGTAAGATGTTGAACACATCAGGATGCGCCTTTTCAATCTCATCGAATAGCACTACGCTGTAAGGTTTACGTCTAACAGCCTCAGTAAGCTGTCCACCTTCATCATAACCCACATATCCTGGAGGTGCACCGATAAGTCTTGACACACTAAACTTCTCTTGATACTCACTCATGTCGATACGAGTTAGCATCGTTTCATCATTAAATAGATATTCAGCAAGAGCCTTTGCCAACTCAGTTTTACCCACACCAGTGGTTCCTAAGAAGATAAATGAGGCAATAGGACGCTTTGGATCTTGCATACCTGCACGACTTCTGCGCACAGCATCACTAACAGCAGTGATCGCTTCCTCTTGACCTATCACACGATGGTGAAGCTCTTCTTCCAAATGCAATAGCTTTTCACGTTCACTTTGAAGCATCTTTGTAACAGGAATGCCTGTCCAACGGCTCACAACCTCAGCAATATCGTCGGCTGTAACCTCTTCTCTCACCATTCCTTCGGCTCCTTGTGTCTCGCTAAGCTGTTGCTTAATGGTTTCAATCTCTTGTTGAAGCGTTTTAATCTTGCCGTATCTAATTTCAGCAACACGTTCGTATTTGCCTTCACGTTCAGCTCTGTCAGCTTCAAATTTAAGCTGTTCAATCTCTTGTTTCAATTGTTGAATCTTGTTTACAAGAGCCTTTTCGCCTTCCCATTTAGCTCTAAACGAATGTTCTTGCTCACGAAGTTCGGCAATTTCCTTATCTAATAGAGCGATTTTAGGCTCGTCGTTTTCACGCTTAATCGCCTCTCTTTCAATCTCTAATTGTTTTAATCTGCGAGAAATCTCATCGAGTTCTTCGGGCACAGAGTCACGTTCCATACGCAATTTAGCAGCAGCTTCGTCCATAAGGTCGATAGCTTTGTCGGGTAAGAAACGATCAGATATATAGCGTTCGCTCAATTTCACGGCAGCAATACATGCGTCGTCTTGTATTCTTACCTTGTGATGGTTCTCGTATCTCTCTTTAATACCACGCAAAATAGATATTGCGTCCATCTCATCGGGCTCTTCTACCAACACAGTTTGGAATCTTCTTTCAAGTGCTTTGTCCTTTTCAAAGTACTTTTGATATTCGTTCAGTGTTGTAGCACCAATGGCTCTCAATTCTCCACGAGCAAGAGCTGGCTTCAAAATGTTGGCTGCATCCATTGCACCTTCACCGCCTCCAGCACCTACAAGAGTGTGAATTTCGTCGATAAACAATATAATGTCACCGTTAGAGTTGGTTACTTCTTTCACAACTCCCTTCAAACGCTCTTCAAACTCACCCTTATATTTGGCACCAGCCACAAGAGCTCCCATGTCAAGAGAGTACACTTGCTTGTTTTTTAGGTTCTCAGGAACGTCTCCACGCACAATTCTTTCAGCCAAACCCTCGATAATTGCGGTCTTACCTGTACCAGGTTCACCAATTAATATAGGGTTGTTTTTGGTTCTACGAGATAGAATTTGAAGTACTCTTCTTATCTCTTCGTCACGTCCAATCACTGGATCGAGCTTGCCATTGCGAGCATCTTCCACCAAGTTTTTAGCATATTTGCTTAGTGCTTGATAGTTTTCGTCGCCGCTTTGACTTTGCACCTTTTCGCCTTTTCTTAGCTCTAAGATAGCCGCTTTCAAGTCTTTCTCGGTAATACCAGCATCTTTCAAAATTCTACTTGCTGAGCTTTGTACAGCTAAAAGAGCCAATAACAAAGGCTCAACAGCCACGAACTCATCGCCCAACTCTTTGGCAATATCTTCTGCTTTTAATAGAATTTGATTGCAAGAAGTGCTTAAGTAAGGATCACCGCCTTGCACTTTAGGTTGATGTTGTAATTCTGCGTCTGTCAAATTGACAATATGAGCAGCGTTTACACCTAATTTTTGAAATACAAAGTTGGTAATGTCGCCAGCTTTTTCAATAATTGCTTTGAGCAAATGAATTGGCTCAATACTTTGTTGCGCGTTTCTTTGAGCAATGTTAACTGCTTCTTGTATAACGCCTTGAGCTTTGATTGTATATTTCTCTAATGTCATATTTATTTCCTTTCTTTTATCGTTTTCTACGCATAATTATACAAGCTTTGTACCAACGCGATAAATATGACAAATTGGCAGGTGTATTTTAGCATTTTATAAACATTGGTGTTGCATTGCACCCTCATAGCGGTTGAAAGTGGATGCATGGTGGTTAGCATCGACATGCAGTGCTTTGTTATATTAATAAGGTGTAAATTATGTAATTACAATGCTTTTTTGTAACTTTGTCCGCTAAAGAATTGAAATGTAAGATATGAACGAACAACAGCAACAACAATCGCTTTCTATCAACGTACAAGAGAAAGCTAACCTCATTTGGGCCATTGCCGACAAGCTTGTTGGACACTATAAGCCACACGAATATGGTAATGTCATCTTGCCAATGTGTGTCATTAAGCGTTTTCACGACACCCTAAAGCCTTATAAAAAGCAAACCGAAGCACTGCAAAAGCAGTATAAAGAGGTGGTGAAACAAATGCAAGAGAACGACCCCAACAATTCCGCTGCTGTTGAAGACGAACAAATTAAATCGGTTATTGCTTCTCAATTGCATTTGCAGTTTTGCAATGTTTCGGGCTTAGACTTCGCCGCTTTGACTGCAGAGCCTAAGCAGATAGAAGAAAATTTCAATGCTTATCTTCGTGGCTTTTCTAAAGAAGTGCGCCTCATTCTCGATAATTTTGGTTTTAACCGAGAAATAGAAAAGCTGGCAAACCGCAATCTTTTGTATGAAATTATCAAGGCTTTCGACACCGATAAGGGCGACTTGTCTCCTGAAAAGATATCAAGTGTCGAAATGGGATATATCTTTGAAGAGCTTATTCGCAAGTTTTCTGAAAGTTTTGATGATCAAGCAGGTTCGCACTTCACCGCTCGAGACATTATATACCTTATGGCAGACCTCCTTGTTCACAATCAGATAGACGACTTAAAGCAACAAGGTAAGTTCCTTTCTATATACGATATGACCATGGGAACAAGTCAGATGTTGGCTTGTTTAGATGAAAAGCTAAAGCAAATAAACAGCTCTGTGGATGTAAAAGCCTACGGACAAGAGCTCAACGAGCAAACATACGCCATTGCTTTGGCTGATATGTTGATTAAAGGAGGCGATGTTTCGAACTTTAAATTAGGCAATACGCTCAGCGACGACCAGCTTTCTGACTACACTTTTAATTACATTATCTCTAATCCTCCATTCGGAATAGAGTGGAAAACGGCACAAGACGAGGTGTTTGCCGAGCACAATATGGGCGAAAGAGGACGCTTTGCGCCCGGCTTACCCGCACAAGGCGACGGACAATTGCTCTTTATGTTGAACGGAGTAGCAAAGCTCGATAAAGACAATGGACGCATGGCTATCATTCAAAATGGCTCGAGTTTGTTTAAAGGAGATGCCACAAGTGGAGAGAGTAACATTAGAGGTTATTTGTTAGAGAACGACTATCTCGAAGCCATTGTGCAACTTCCTAACGACCTTTTCTATAACACTGGCATTGCAACCTATGTTTGGTTGGTAACCAAAACAAAGCCATCGAACCGCAAAGGCAAGGTGCAATTGATTGATGCAAGCAAGTGTTTCGAAAAAAGACGCAAATCGTTAGGTAGCAAAAGGGTAGACATTAGCGAGCAATGCAGGCAAGTTATTGTGCAAGCTTACAGCGAGTTTACCAACAAAAGCTATGGTTCTGAAGCCAACAACACTTTGGTAGAAAGCAAAGTGTTCGATAACGATTATTTTAAATACCGCAAACTTTCTATTCAACAGCCCCTTCGTTGTTGGTATTATGCCAATAAGCAAGTAGAACTATCTGCGTTGAAAGACAAAGACAGAGCCTATATCGAAACCATATTGCCCCTTTATAGCACCATGTTTAGTGGCGAACGCATGAGCGATAGCGACTTTTTTGCTTGCCTCAAGGCGCACCAAATCAAAGCTACCCAATCGCAAATAAAACTCATTCGCACCGTGTTGGGCACAAAAGATGCCAGCGCACCCGTTGCATTGGCAAAGCCTTTAGACCCTAAGTGCACTGAGTTGGTGGCAGACAGCAGTTTGAGCGACACCGAAACCATTCCTTTTCAAACCAACACGGAGGCCTATCTGCAAGCTAATGTGGCACCTTTTGCGCCCGGCTTTTGGGTAGATGGTGAGCCAAAGATTGGTTATGAAATACCTTTCACTCGTGAGTTCTATCGCTACGAGCAACCCCAAAGCAGCGAAACCATATATAAAGAGTTGCAACAACTTGAAGAACAAGAGTTGCAGTTGATGCGCAGAATAATGAACTAAGCTAAATAGTTGAATAGCAGTTGTTTATTGCTCGCAAGGCAAAAGCATGCCTATTGCGCTCTAATAGCAATGATATTGCAATATAATAGCAGTGCTTTTGCAAGCTAAGAAGACCGCTTTTGCAAAGCAAGTGGAACCCAACTAAAAAACAAAGCCAAAATAATGAGTAGGAAGCTACAAACAATTCATATATCGTTCAACACCTTTTTGCCCCGTGTTAGCTATAATAATGCGGTGCCCTCTATGTCGTTTTTCTATTTAAAAGGGGAGGGCGTGAAATGAAAAGTGTAGTTTGTAGTGCTGTAAATAATATGAAAGATAGTGGAATTAAATGGTTAGGAATGGTTCCAAAGCATTGGGTAAAAGGAATCCTTTCATCATATTTTTACCAACAAAAAGAATTAAATTTAGATTTAAGAGAACAAAATCTTTTATCTTTAAGTTATGGTAAGATAATTGATAAAGATATAACTACAAAGGACGGACTATTGCCTAAAAGTTTTGATAATTATAATGTTATTCAGAAAGGGGATATTGTATTCCGTCTAACTGATTTGCAAAATGATAAGAAAAGCTTAAGAACTGGTTTGTGCAAGCGAAATGGAATAATAACTTCTGCTTATGTAACAATTCGCAAGAAGATTGAGTTGTGCCCTGATTTTTTTGCTTATTTATTTCATGTATATGATATTTGCAAGGTATATTATGGTTTAGGTAGTGGTGTAAGACAAGGTTTAAATTTTAATGAATTAAAGAAATTACCTCTTATTTTACCCCCAACTCTCTCCGAACAGCGTGCCATAGCCGACTGGCTCGACGCTAAATGCGCAGACATAGACGCTGCTATTGAACTGCAACAAAGAATGATCGACAAACTGAAAGTATATAAAACGGCGGTCATTCACCAAGCCGTTACAAAAGGATTAGATAAAAATTTGAAACCTACAGACTTGAAAGATAGCGGAATAAAATGGTTAGGAATGATTCCAAAACATTGGGACGTTGTCTTGGTTAAGAATATATTACGTTGGAAAAGTGTAAAAGGTTGTGGTGAAAAGGAGGTTCTATCTTTATATAGAGAGTATGGAGTAATTCCTAAAAGTAGTAGAGACGATAATCATAATATCACTTCAGATAATACAGATGATTACAAATTAGTTGAGAAAGGAGATTTTGTTATTAATAAAATGAAAGCATGGCAGGGTTCAATGGGTGTTTCTTTGTATGAAGGAATTATTAGTCCTGCTTATTATGTTTGTTCTTTTATTAATGAAAAAGTGTATAAACCTTACTTCCATTATTTAATGCGTGACAGCTCATATCTTCCTGAATACAAACGATTATCAGGTGGAATAAGGGTTGGTCAATGGGACTTAGCTTATGATAAGTTTAAGTCTTTGCCTGCCCTTTTACCCCCAATTCTCGCCGAACAGCGTGCTATTGCAGACTGGCTCGATGCTAAATGCGCAGACATAGACGCAACAATTGCATTAAAAGAACAGAAACAAGAGAAACTGAAAGCATATAAAAAGACTATCATTTTTGAGTATGTTACTGGCAAAAAGCAAGTGGCTAACATCAATAAACAACTATAACTAACAAGACAATGGATACTAGAAATATAACAGAAAAAGAGTTCGAGGATGCCGTTGAACGCCTGCTTATATCGAAGGGAGGCTATAAATCTGCCAAACCAGCAGACTATAACAAAAAGAAAGCCTTGTTTTTCGACACGCTCATCAGCTTTATTCAAACCACACAAGAACAGCAATGGAACAGCTTTGTGAAAGCTTATGGCAGTAGAGCAGAGCAAGAATTCTTTGCAATCTTCGACAAAGCAACTCGAGAAAAAGGTATTCTTCATGTTCTAAAAAATGGCATTCGATCTATTGATGCTAACTTTAAGGTGTGCTTTTTCAAAGTGCACAACCCCCATAACACCACTGCCGACGAGCGATATAAGCTAAACCAATGGCATGTGGTGCGCCAGTTTGCCTATTCAGAACACAACCATAAAACGGTTGATGTGGTGCTAACGCTCAATGGTATTCCGCTAATTGCTATCGAACTGAAGAACCACAGCACAGGACAAACAATAGAAAACGCAATAAACCAATGGAAAGAAGACCGTGATTGCAACGAAACAGTGTTTCAGTTCAATCGTCGTATATTGGCATTCTTTGCCGTTGACCCATGCGAAGCCGCTATAACCACTAAGCTCGAGGGCGCAAACACTTTCTTTATTCCATATAACCAAGGAAGCAATGGCGCAGGAGCAGTAGGCGGAAAGGGTAACCCACAAGCACCAGAAGATAAGTTTATGGTGCACTATTTGTGGGAAGAGGTGTTGCAAACCGATAAGCTGTTAGAGATAATAGACAACTATGTTACTTTAGAAACGACAGGAACAAAAAGCGAAAAGGAGGGCAAAAGCTCTTCTTCTAAAGTGAACAAGTTGGCGAATAAACGCCTTATCTTCCCCCGATATCACCAGTTAGACGTGGTGCGCAAACTGCTATCGCACACTGAAGAGCATGGAGCAGGGCACAACTATCTCATTATGCACTCGGCAGGTTCGGGCAAATCGAACTCTATTGCGTGGTTGGCTCATCAGCTAACAAGGGTGTTCGACAAAAAAGGAGAGCCACTATTTAATAACATATTGGTGGTTACCGACCGACGAGTGTTGAACAATCAGTTAGGAGCAACGGTGAACAAACAAAGCGATGTGCGTGGAGTGGTGTCGCTAATTAATCAACATGTGAGCTCAGCCCAATTCAAAAATATGTTGAATGGCAATGAAGCCAAGATCTTTATAACCACTATTCAGCGTTTCCCCCTTATCTATAAAGAAGTGGTGGGCACTGCAGGTAAGAACTATGCCATTATTATTGATGAGGCACACTCATCGCAAAGCGGAGAAGCAAGTAAGGCTTTAAAAAAGGCATTGGCAGACATTAGTGAGTTAGGTGCAGACGAATTGCGAGGCGAAGAACACACAGAAGAGCCCCAAGACTTGTTAGAACAAAGGCTATACGATGCGATAAAGGCACAGGGACAGCACCGCAATTTGTCGTTCTTTGCCTTTACTGCTACCCCAAAACCTATTACTTTGGCTATGTTTGGCGAAATGGTGGAGCAGGGAGAGACACAAGAAAGCAATAAATATGCGCCCTTTCACACCTATTCGATGTTACAAGCCATTGAAGAAGGCTTTATTCTTGATGTGCTAAAGAAATATACCCCCATTAATGTATGGTGTAAAGTGATGAACACCAGTGGAGAAAATCCAACAGTAGATGAGCAAAAAGCCATTAAAGCTATTGAGCGTTTTAAAAACAATGACGCTAATATGGTTGCCGAAAAGGTGGCAGTTATGGCAACATTGCTTAAACAATACACAGTTGATAAGCTTGAGGGAAAAGCCAAAGCAATGATTGTTACCAGTTCGAGAGCATTGGCTCTGCGCTACTATTTTGAGCTAAGACAATATTGTAAAGACAATGGTTTGAGCTCTATTCGCCCCCTTGTGGCTTTTACTGATAAACTGAATTATAAGGGAGAAGAATATACAGAGTCGAAAGCAAACAGTATTGACGGAGTGAAAATTACCGAAAATGGATTGCCAAAGGTGTTTGCTGGTCCAGACTATAACGTGCTGATTGTGGCAGACAAATATCTAACTGGCTTTGATGAACCATTGCTTCACACCATGATTGTAGACAAACGATTGGGCGGTGTGAAAGCTGTTCAAACCCTTTCACGCCTCAATAGAGCACGAAAGGGCAAGTATGAGACCATGATATTCGACTTTGTGAACTCTGCAGACGACATTCAAGCAGCCTTTGAACCCTATTATTCGGGCATAGAGCTGGTGAAATCGTATAATCCTAACGACATATACGAGCTGAAAGAGCAGTTATTGGAATATGAACTATGCACTCCTCAAGAGGAAAGGCAGGTTGCCGAGGTGTATTTAAAGGCTATTGATGGTGTGATAGTTGATGGAATAGCAGCTATTAGTAAAGCTATTCAATCTTCAAAGAAAAACTTTGACGCTTTAACAAAGGACGAAAAAGAGGTGGTTAGAAACTTGGCTAAGAAGTATGTGAAGATGTATGAGCAGATAAGTTCGTTGAGAAGGATTGATGATGAAGATCTGCTTATTACCTATTATTGGTTGTTGAACCTCTTGAAATATATCACTATAGATCGTGAAAAGCCCATATCTATCAACGAGATACTAATGGTGAAGGATATAAAAGTGAAGGTGGGTGCAACAAAGACCATTTCGCTTGGAGAAGAAACCACCAACACTTCGCTAACAGCAAGTACGTCTGCATCGGTGAAAGAAGAAAAGAAAACAGCCTTAGATGAGATTCTTGAGCAGGTGAATCAAAGGTATTCGCCCGAAGACTCGAAAGCGATTACCGATGAAGTAGAAAACATTGTGACGATAGTACGCACGCAATTGACTACTGCAGAGGAAGATAAAATAAAAGAAAACAAAGACGACAAGGCGTTGAACGATGCCATTGCTAAGAAGATACAAACCATTATTAACAACGAGATGTTTACGAACAATGAAATGTTTAAAAAGCTTATGAGCATTGAGAACATTGGGGAGTATTTGCGAATGATGGTGTTAGAAGACGAAAAAGAACGCAAAGCCAAAGAGAAAGAGCGTTTGCAAACGCCCGAGATGTTGGCAAAGCAGTTAAAACAGTTGCTGAAAGATGATTTTAGTTTGATTACATCGGTAGACCGAACTTTTGATGAGTCTTTTGCATGGATGATGGAAGTGCTCAACGCAAGCTCTATTGCAAAATACGAAAATCTAAGCAACAGGGTGTTAGGTAGCTTCTATCCACTCTTCTGTCCGATAGAGATCATCAGTTCAAAAGACGAACAACAGCACTTGACCACATTGGCAATATCTTTTGAATCTTATCTTAAAAAAATGTATTGGCTGATTACTGGCAGAGAAGTGGTGACCAAATATGGAAATGCCGAAAGTGCAAGTTTGAGCAATGCAATATTCTTTCTTAGAAAATTAGGATCGTTAAGAGACCAAGACTCTGCAGAGAAAAGGGTGTTTTATCGACATCTTGAAATGCTGAAAGAGTATGGAAACTTTGAAAGACATCGCAGTGAAGTGTTTTCTTTAGATACGATTTCAAAATTAAGAAAAGCCATTCCCGCAATGTATGTATATGCTGCTTTGCGCTATGCATCGGAACTTGAAAGTGTGGAAGGGTCAGGTTTTGGATTGAGTAGACATGTGGTTGCAGACCAATATTTGGGTAGAGCAGCCGAAGAAGATATGAATGGATATAAATAATAAATAGAAACAAATGGGTTCAGATTTTAGTTTATACATCATAGCAATTATTGCATTGGTAATCGCTGTTGTGGTGGTGAAGAAAATAACAGGCTGTTTAATTAAATCGGTGTTGTTATTGGGAATAATAGGTTTGTTGCTTTATTTGTATTTCATGGTTTATCAGCATTGATAAGTATTTGAAATATATTATAATGTATGCGTACCTTATATTAAATATCACCTTGAAAGAGACGTATAAAAAAGAAAACGTAAAACAAAAGATTGCGAACTATGATTTTAATTGCCGACAGTGGAAGCACAAAAACAACTTGGGTGGGTGTTGAACACGCTAAAGAGGTTTTTAGAAAGGATAGGGGAGGACTGAATCCTGTTATACAATCGCACGACGAAATAGAGCGAGAAGTGGAGCAACTGGCTATGAGTGTGGCTTGCGAAGGATGCGTTGTAGAGGCTATTTTCTTTTATGGCGCAGGCTGTAATGCTATGTTTGTGGGCGTGATGGAAGAGTTGTTGAAACGCTACTTTGGTGAAAACGTGAAGCTGGAGGTGAACAGTGACCTGCTGGGAGCAGCTCGGGCGGTATGCGGAAACACTGATGGCGTGGCGTGTATATTAGGAACTGGCTCGAATTCTTGTTTGTTTCTGAATGGCGAGATCGTGCAAAACACTCCTGCTTTGGGCTTTATTCTTGGTGATGAAGGTAGCGGAGCAGACTTAGGAAAACGCTTTTTAAATGGCATTTTAAAAGGTAGCTTGCCCCAAAGTATAAGAGATGAGTTTTTAGAAAAATACGAATTGAGCGTTGCAACCATCATCAGTAAGGTGTATAAAGAGGCGATGCCGAATAGATTTTTGGCTTCATTCGCTCCTTTTATCAAGTCGCATCTACACGAAAAGGAGGTGCGTGAGCTGGTGGTTGAGGCCTTTGTGCAATATCTTCAACGAAACATAACTCCTTATAAACGAGCAGATTTAGGCTTAGGTGTGGTGGGTAGCGTTGGCTATTACTTTCAAAATGAATTGAAAGAGGCAGCGGATAGATTGCAATTGAAGATTGCTAAAATAATCAAAGCGCCGATAGAAGAACTCGTTAATTATCATATGGAAACGCAAAAACAACACTTTTGTAATATATAAGTGGCAATTTTTGTCGTATAAAATGAAATCTTTTTAAAATAATTGTTACCTTTGCAGGATAACAAGCAATATGAATGCGAATTTTCGTGCGAAATAATTATACTATATATCTTTATGAATTTTATCTTATTTATTACCGTTTTAATTACGGCTGTCTTCCTTGTAGTGGCTGCATACGCCATTGCTAAGTTGATAGGACCACGTTCTTACAATGCGGTAAAGGGTGAACCATTCGAATGTGGTATACCAACAAGGGGATCATCTTGGATTCCTGTTCATGTAGGTTACTATTTGTTTGCCATCCTTTTCTTGATGTTTGATGTAGAAACAGTGTTCTTATATCCTTGGGCAGTTGTTGTTAAAGAAATAGGAACAACTGCTTTAGCGAGCATTGGATTCTTTCTTTTGGTACTAGTATTTGGTCTTGCTTATGCTTGGCGGAAAGGAGCTTTGGAATGGAAGTAAAGAAACCGCACATTAAGAGTATTCCTTACGAGGAATTTAAAGACAATGAAACCCTTGAACAAATAGCACAAGAACTACACGAAGGTGGAGTGAATGTGGTTACAGGTTCATTAGATCAACTAATAAACTGGGGTCGTTCAAATTCTTTATGGAGTTTAACTTTTGCCACAAGTTGCTGTGGTATTGAGTTTATGAGTGTGGGTTGCGCCCGTTATGACTTTGCTCGTTTTGGCTTTGAAGTAACACGTAACTCTCCAAGACAAGCCGATTTGATTATGTGTGCTGGAACTATTACAAACAAGATGGCACCCGTATTTAAACGACTTTACGATGAAATGGCTGAACCTAAATATATTATTGCCATTGGAGGTTGCGCTATTAGCGGTGGACCTTTTAAAGCATCGTATCATGTTGTGCGTGGTATTAATGAGATTGTGCCTGTTGATGTTTACGTTCCAGGCTGTCCACCACGTCCAGAAGCTATTCTTTATGGAATGATGCAGTTGCAACGTAAGATAAAGATAGAGAAATTCTTTGGCGGAGCTAACAAGAAAGAGAAAACTCCAATCATTGTGAATGGTGTTCCTGAAGACTTTGACCCTAAGAAAGGTATTGATGATTAATTGTAATAAGGAAGACTAAAATGAAACTGAATAATATACAATTCGATTTGAATAGTTTTGCTACTGAAATGGCAAAGCTAAAGAATGACCAACATTTTGATTTCCTTGTTACTATTGTTGGTGAAGATTTCGGAGAAGAAGGACTCGGCTGTATCTATATTTTAGAAAACACCTTAACACACGAAAGAATGTCGGTTAAGGCGGTAAATGCAAACCGTGATGAGGCTTATATCCCTTCGGTGAGTCATTTATGGAAAGCAGCAGAGATTCTTGAACGTGAAGTTTATGATTTCTTTGGTATCATCTTTACTGGTAACCCTGATATGCGTCGCATCTTCTTGCGTAGCGACTTCGTGGGATACCCTATGCGTAAAGACTATGATATGGATCCTGAAAAGAACAAATATCATCTTTTCGACGATCCAGAACCTGATTATACGCTTCAATATTCGCTTGATAAAGAAGGCAAACTTGTTGCTCAACGCAAACCATTATTCCACGATGATGACTTCGTTGTGAATATTGGTCCTCAGCATCCAGCAACACATGGTGTGCTAAGACTTCAAACTATTCTTGATGGTGAGACCATTAAGAAAATCTATCCCCACTGCGGTTATATCCACAGAGGTATCGAAAAGATTTCTGAAGGCTTCGTTTATCCACAAACATTAGGCTTCGCTGACCGTATGGACTACTTGAGTGCGATGCAAACTCGTCATGCTTTAGTAGGCGTAGTAGAAGAAGCTTTGGGTGTGGAACTTAGCGATCGCATTAAGTATATTCGTACTATTATGGACGAATTGCAACGTATCGACTCTCACTTATTGTTCTATAGCTGCTGCGGTCAGGACCTTGGTGCATTGACAGCGTTTATCTATGGCATGAGAGATCGCGAGGAAGTGCTTAATGTAATGGAAGAAACAACTGGCGGAAGACTTATTCAAAACTATTACAGAATAGGTGGATGCCAAGAAGATATCGACGTAAACTTAGTTGAAAACGTTAAAAAGCTTTGCAAATACCTTAAACCTAAGTTCAAAGAATATCACGATATTCTATCAAGTAACCGTATCTTTATGAACCGCTTCAAAGGTGTTGGAGTGCTAAGTAAAGAAGATGCGATAAGCTATGGTTGTACTGGTGGTACTGGTAGAGCAACTGGTTGGGCTAATGATGTGCGCAAACATCATCCTTATGCGATGTATGATAAGGTAGAATTCGATGAAATCACCTTCACACATGGCGATAGCTACGACCGCTATCTTGTGCGTATGGCAGAACTTGAACAAAGTGTTCGCATCCTTGAACAATTGATAGATAATATTCCAGAAGGTGACTTCTATATCAAACAAAAGGCTGTTATCCGTGTTCCTGAGGGACAATGGTATTTCTCTTGTGAAGGTAGTAGAGGTGAAATTGGCGTTTATCTTGATTCAAGAGGTGACAAAATGCCTTATCGTTTGAAATTCCGTCCAATGGGATTGCCACTCGTTTCTGCTCTAGATGAAATGTGTAGAGGTGAGAAAATTGCCGATCTTATTGCGGTTGGAGCATCTTTAGATTATGTAATACCAGATATAGATAGATAATTATGTTTGATTTTAAAGAAGTAACAACATGGTTCGACTTACTCCTAAGAAATACTCTTGGACTAGGAGATGGTATGTCGGTATTGATAGAATGTGTGATTGTGGCTCTCCTAATCTTATTAGGTTATGCCGTGTTGGCAATCATTCTTATTTTTATGGAACGTAAAGTATGTGCTTACTTCCAATGTCGTTTAGGTCCAATGCGTGTTGGTCCTTGGGGAGTTCTGCAGGTATTTGCAGACGTTATCAAAATGTTGATAAAGGAAATCTTCCCTGTTGACAAGGCAGATAAGCTACTTTATTATATGGCTCCCTTCTTAGTTCTCGTTGGATCGGTAGGTGCTTTCGCCTTCCTTCCATGGAATAAAGGAGCTTCGATCTTAGATTTTAATGTTGGAGTGTTCTTGATGAGCGCTATATCAAGTATTGGTGTAGTGGGCGTTTTCGTTGCAGGATGGAGCTCTAACAATAAGTTTAGTGTTATTTCTGCTATGCGTGGAGCTGTTCAGATGATTTCTTACGAAATGTCTTTGGGCTTATGTCTTATCACAGCTGTTGTGCTAACAGGAACAATGCAGCTAAGTGGTATTGTAGAATCTCAATCAGATGGCTGGCTAATTTTTAAAGGACACGTTCCTGCTTTAATAGCATTCTTTGTGTTCTTAATCGCTGGTAACGCTGAAGCTAACCGTGGACCATTCGACTTAGCCGAAGCAGAAAGTGAGCTAACTGCAGGTTATCATACTGAATATTCAGGTATGGGATTCGGCTTTTTCTATCTAGCTGAGTACCTAAACTTGTTTATTGTAGCTGGAACAGCCGCTACTGTCTTCCTTGGAGGATGGATGCCACTTCATATTAATGGCCTTGATGGATTTAACCAAGTGATGGATTATATCCCAGGTATTGTGTGGTTCTTGGCTAAAGCCTTTATGCTCATTTGGTTGTTGCTATGGATTAAGTGGACTTTCCCACGTCTTCGTATCGACCAAATATTGAAACTCGAATGGAAATACTTGATGCCTTTGAGCCTTCTTAACTTAGTGTTAATGACCATTATGGTTGCTTTTGGCTGGCATTTTTAAATCTACGACGAAATGGAAGATAAAAAAACAACATATTTCGGAGGGATAAAAGAAACTGCAAAGAGTCTCCTTACAGGTATGGGTGTAACTTGGAAAGAGTATTTTACACCAAAGATCACTGAGCAGTATCCCGAGAATAGAAAAACAGTTCACATCTCTGCACGTCATCGTGGTACATTGATTATGCCCCATGATGAAGAAGGTAAGAATAAATGTGTGGCTTGTTTAATGTGTGAATCTGCATGCCCCAATGGAACAATACGCATAAAATGGGATAACGTTGTTACCCCTGATGGTAAGAAAAAGCGTCTATTGCAAGACTATGTGTATGACCTTGGTGACTGTATGTTTTGCCAATTGTGCGTGAATGCATGTAATTATGATGCTATTCATTTCTCTAATAGCTTCGAACACTCTGTATTTAACAGAAATGTTTTAGTGGAACATCTTAATAATCCACCAACAGAAGAGGAAATGAAGCAATATGCAGAGAATGCAAAGAAAGCAGAAGAAGCTAAGGCTGCAGCTGCAAAAGCAAAGGCAGAAGCTGATGCTGCGAAGGCTAAAGCAGAGGCAGAAGCTGCTAACAATGTAGAAACAACAAAAGCAGAGGAGGAAAAATAAACTATGGCAAACTTAATTATGTTTTGTATCTTAGCCGTAATCATCCTTGGATCGGCTATTGTTTGCGTTACAACAAAACGCATTATGCGTGCTGCAACCTTTCTCTTGTTTGTGTTGTTCGGCGTTGCTGGAATCTATTTCCTATTAGGTTACACCTTCTTAGGAGCCGCTCAGATATCTATTTACGCAGGTGGTATCACCATGGTATATATCTTTGCAATTCAACTTGTATCAAAAAGAACCCTACAAGGTTTGCAAGAATCATTCAGCTTGAAGAAGTCTTTGGGCGGAGTTCTTGTGGCTTTAGTGGGTTTAGTGATGTTCCTTGTGATCTTTGCAAAGAATGAATTCATTGGTAATGTCGTGGATTTAGGTCTAGCGAAAGAAGTTAGTATGCACGAAGTTGGTACTACTTTGATTGGAACTGAGAAAGGACAATATGCCCTTCCTTTTGAGCTTATCTCAGTGTTCCTATTGGCATGTATCATCGGAGGTGTAATGATTGCACGAAAGGAGGATAAAAAATGATTTCAGTATATGCTTTATTAGCGCTTAGTACGCTATTATTCTTTATAGGAGTAGTTGGTTTTATCACACGAAGAAACCTAATAGCGATGCTCATTTCTATTGAGTTGGTATTGAACTCAGTGGATATTAACTTCGCAGTTTTTAATCGTATGCTTCACCCAAATAATGCAGAAGGATTCTTCTTTACATTATTCTCGATGGGAGTTGCAGCTGCAGAGACTGCTGTTGCCATTGCTATAATTATTAATGTGTACCATAATCTGAAGAATGATCAGGTGAACGGTATTGAAAACATGAAATTTTAAAAAGGATTATGGATTACAGTTTTGTCTTTTTAATACTTCTTTTACCTGCACTTTCTGCCATTGTTCTTGGTTTGGCAGGTATGAAGATGAGTCATAAAGTGGCTGGTCTAATAGGAACATTGGTGTTAGGAACACTTTTTTCATTATCTCTTTACACAGCAATTGAGTATTTCTTAATTCAAGGTAGAGGAGCTGATGGATTGTATCCAACCATCACTGCATTTAATATTAACTGGCTTCATTTCAATGAATTCTTAACTTTCAATATTGGTTTCCGCCTTACTCCAATCTCAGTTATGATGTTGGTGGTAATCACTACTGTTAGTTTTATGGTGCATATCTACTCATTTGGATACATGCATGGCGAGAAAGGCTTCCAACGTTACTATGCTTATCTCTCGTTGTTTACAATGTCTATGCTTGGATTAGTTGTTGCAACTAATATTTTCCAAATGTATTTATTCTGGGAGTTAGTGGGAGTTAGCTCATACTTGCTCATCGGTTTCTACTATCCACAGCAAGCTGCGGTGTCAGCATCAAAGAAAGCGTTCATTGTTACACGCTTTGCTGACTTGTTCTTCCTTATTGGTATCCTTGTATATAGTTATTATGTAGGAACCTTTAACTATGATCTTACAGCAATGCCAGAGCTTGCTGGAAAGGCAGCCGCTGCGGCATCGATACTTCCTTGGGCTCTATTCTTGATGTTTATAGGTGGTGCTGGTAAGAGTGCAATGTTCCCATTGCATATCTGGTTGCCAGATGCTATGGAAGGACCAACACCAGTTTCTGCGCTAATTCACGCAGCAACGATGGTTGTTGCTGGTGTTTATTTAACCGCAAGTCTATTCCCATTGTTCGTACAATATGCTCCAGAGCAACTTCATTGGATTGCTTATATTGCAGCATTCACCGCTTTTTATGCAGCAGCAGTTGCTTGTGTACAAAGCGATATCAAACGTGTTTTGGCGTTTTCAACCATCTCTCAGATTGGTTTTATGTTGGTTGCACTTGGTGTTTGCTTACCAGATGCAGCAACAAATGCCGTTGCACATACAGAAGAATATGCTGATGTAGAAGGCTTAGGCTATATGGCTAGTATGTTCCATTTGTTTACTCACGCTATGTTTAAGGCATGTTTATTCCTTGGAGCAGGTTGTATTATTCACGCAGTACATTCAAATGAGAAAGCATATATGGGTGGCTTACGTAAGTATATGCCAATAACTCATATCACCTTCTTAATCTCTTGTCTTGCTATTTCAGGTATTCCACCTTTCAGTGGATTCTTCTCAAAAGATGAAATACTTGTTGCTTGTTATCACTTCAGCCCATTCATGGGAGCAATAATGAGTGGAATAGCAATGATGACAGCGTTCTATATGTTCCGTTTGTATTATGTAATCTTCTGGGGCAAAAGCTATTACGAAGCAAATATTGATAATGGAGCACACAAACCACATGAGGCACCATTAACAATGACCTTCCCTTTGATATTCTTATCAATCATAACAGTTCTTTGTGGCTTTATTCCTTTCGGACAATATGTATCTGCTAACGGAATAGGTTTCACTACTCACATCCATTGGAACGTAGCTTTAACAAGTGTTGGTTTAGCAGTTGTTGCGATTATTGCAGCGACTATTATGTACAAAGGTGAAGAAACACCATTTGCAGACAAGCTTGCTAAAACATTCCCAACACTTCATAAGGCTGCATATCGTCGTTTCTACATGGACGAAGTATGGCAATTTGTTACTCATAAGATTATCTTCCGCTTTGTAAGTACACCTATCGCATGGTTCGATAAACATGTTATCGATGGTACATTCGACTTCCTTGCATGGGGAGCAAATGAAGGTGCAGAGACAATTCGCCCATGGCAAAGTGGTGATGTACGTAAATATGCAGCATGGTTCTTAACTGGTGCCGTTGCATTAACATTAGTATTACTTAGTATATTGAACTAAAATGAGCATATTAACATTATTTGTAGTCATTCCCGTGATTATGTTGTTGGGTTTATGGTTAAGCCGAAATCTAGCACAAATACGTGGTGTAATGGTTGTTGGTGCAACTGCTTTGTTAGCATTGTCAGCTTGGTTAACCATTACTTTCATTCAGATGCGCAATGCAGGCAATACAGATCCAATGTTGTTCACCTACAGTGTGCCCTGGTTTAAGTCGTTGAATATCGCTTATAGTGTAGGCGTTGATGGTGTTTCTGTTGTGATGATCCTTTTATCAAGTATCATTGTATTTACAGGAACCTTTGCTTCTTGGCAATTAAAGCCCTTAACAAAAGAATACTTCCTTTGGTTTATTCTTCTATCTATAGGTGTTTATGGATTCTTTATCTCGACAGATATGTTCACAATGTTCATGTTCTACGAGGTTGCGCTTATCCCAATGTACCTTCTTATTGGTGTATGGGGTAGTGGTAAGAAAGAATATGCAGCTATGAAGCTAACCCTTATGCTTATGGGAGGTTCGGCTTTACTTATCATTGGTATTCTTGGTATCTACTTCTTCAGTGGTGCAACAACCATGAATGTACAAGAGTTAGCTGCTCTTCACAATATTCCTAGTGGTGTTCAAAATGTTCTATTCCCATTTGTGTTTATTGGTTTTGGTGTTCTTGGAGCCCTTTTCCCATTCCACACATGGTCTCCTGATGGTCACGCATCAGCTCCTACAGCCGTTTCAATGCTCCATGCTGGTGTATTGATGAAGCTAGGAGGATATGGATGTTTCCGTATTGCGATGTATCTATTACCTAATGCAGCTCACGATTTGTCTTGGATATTCCTTATCCTCACAACCTGTTCAGTTGTATATGGTGCATTCTCAGCTTGTGTTCAAACCGACTTGAAATACATCAATGCTTATTCTTCAGTGTCACACTGTGGTTTAGTGCTTTTCGCTTTATTGATGATGACTCAAACATCATGCACAGGAGCAGTACTTCAGATGTTGTCTCACGGTTTGATGACAGCCTTGTTCTTCGCTTTAATCGGTATGATTTATGGTAGAACACATACAAGAGATATCCGTCAGTTAGGAGGTTTGATGAAGATTATGCCATTCCTTAGTGTTGGATATGTAGTTGCTGGTCTTGCAAACCTTGGTCTTCCAGGATTTAGTGGATTCGTTGCAGAGATGACAGTCTTTGTAGGTTCATTTGAAAATGGCGACACCTTCCACAGAGTTTGTACCATCATTGCTTGTACAAGTATTGTAACAACAGCGGTGTACATTCTAAGAACAGTAGGAAAGATCTTGTATGGAAAAGTTGCTGACCCACATTTTGAAGAATTGACAGATGCAACATGGGACGAACGTTTCTCAGTTATCTGCTTAATATTCTGTGTTGCAGCTCTTGGTATTGCACCATTCTGGGCAAGCGACATCATCAACAGCAGCTTAGGTCCATTGTTACACCACATTCACACATTTGGTGCAGTAGCAACAATGTAAGTATTATTCATCGCAATAAAAAATATTTTAGATAATGAATTACGGTCAATTTCTAACAATGCAGCCAGAGGTTAGTTTAATGGCACTATTGGTTATTACCTTTATTGCCGACTTTATCTCAGCTGGAAAAGAACGTCGTTGGTTCAATCCATTGGTGTGTGTGCTTATGTTGCTACATCTTGTGTTGAACTTTCAGCCATCAGTTGCCATGGAAGCCTTTGGTGGAATGTATCAAACCAACTCATCAATAAGTGTTATTAAAACAATACTTGCGTTGGGTACACTACTAGTTTTTATTCAAAGTCGTACATGGTTACAACGTAATGACACATCTTTTAAAGAAGGAGAATTTTACCTTTTAATCATCTCAACATTGTTGGGTATGAACATGATGGTAAGTGCAGGACACTTCCTTTTATTCTTCTTAGGACTCGAAATGGCGTCAGTTCCAATGGCATGTCTAGTGGCATTCGACAAATATCGTCACAATTCAGCAGAAGCAGGTGCTAAGTTCATACTTACAGCAACCTTCTCAAGCGGTGTAATGTTGTTCGGTATTTCACTTATTTACGGAGCTGTAGGAACATTGTATTTCAACGATTGTGCATCACTTATCGCAGCATCACCTCTAACCATCGCAGGTTTGGTGTTCTTCTTCAGTGGTTTAGCATTCAAAATATCATTGGTTCCATTCCACTTCTGGACAGCAGATACCTATCAAGGAGCGCCAACAACAGTTACAGGTTACTTGTCTGTAGTATCTAAGGGAGCTGCAACTTTTGCGTCACTAACCATTCTTATGAAAGTGTTTGTAAATATGGTTGAGCACTGGCAAATACTTCTTTACATTCTAATTGTATTGAGTATTACCATTGGAAACCTTTTTGCAATTCGCCAAACAGAGCTAAAACGCTTCATGGCATTTAGTTCAATATCACAAGCAGGTTATATTATGTTGGCAGTAGTTGCCGACAATGCAATGGGTATAGCAGCACTTTCATATTATGTGTTGATTTATGTTGTTGCCAACCTTGCAGTATTTGCAATTATTGGTGCTATTGAAGAGCGTAACAATGGAGTTACCGACATCGAGGCATATAATGGTTTATACACCACCAATCCAAAGCTTTCGTTCATCATGACCCTTGCTTTGTTCTCATTAGGTGGTATTCCTCCATTTGCAGGTATGTTCAGTAAGTTCTTCGTTTTCATGTCTGCAGTAGAGCAAGGCTCAACACTTTCTTATGTAATAGTGTTCATTGCCTTGATCAACACCGTTGTAAGTTTATACTATTATCTATTGATAGTAAAAGCAATGTATATCAACAAGAACGAGAATCCTTTGCCAACATTCAAGTCAGATGTTAACACAAAGATCACACTTGCACTTTGCACCATAGGTGTATTGTTGTTCGGTGTATGCTCTTGTATCTTCGAATACATCGCAGCTAATGTGACAATATAAGATAGAACTATTCTCTGTTATTACAATAGAGTAGTATTATATTATTCATATCACCACCTACAGAATTTAATTTTGTAGGTGGTTTTTTTATATTTTCAGCTCACTTGCTTTGCTTAAAAAATGAAATAAGGTAATAAAGAAAAGCATTTAGCAAAGTATATTACGTTCTTATTCAAAAGAATATCACTAAATTTGCACCAGAAAAAGGATACAAAAACAATCTAAAAGCAGTTGTTATGCAGTATTCGTTCAATCAATACAACTCAAAAAGTTATGATTCAAAAGATGCAAAAAGGCGATTACGACCATTATGTGGTTAAACTTGAAGACACATTGCTTAACTGGCTTGTAACCAACGTCACCACAATGAGCCGTAATAAACTAAAAGATATATTAGCCGGACAAGGCATTAAGGTGAATGGAAAAATCACAACAAAGTATGATTATCCATTAACTCCAGGCATGAAGATTGCCATTAGTAAAACAAAACGCAACAATTTGTTTAAAAGCAAGTATGTTGATATTGTTTACGAAGACAATCATATCATTGTAGTGCATAAGAAAGCAGGAATCCTTTCTATGCCAGTAGGACGTGGATCGCTTAATGTTAAGTCCGTTCTCGACGACTATTTGATGCGTTCTAAACAAAAATGTAATGCCCATGTGGTACATCGTTTAGATAGAGAAACAAGTGGTTTGATGGTATATGCCAAAGATAAACGAGTGGAGCGACTATTTGAAGAAGACTGGCATAACATTGTTTACGATCGCCGTTATATGGCTGTTGTAAGTGGAGAAGTGCACGAAAACGAAGGAACCATTGCCAATTGGTTGAAAGACAACAAAATGTTTGTTACCTATTCGTGTCCTTTTGATAACGGAGGAAAGTATGCAGTAACGCATTTTCATGTGATTAAACGCACCGCTTATCACACACTTGTAGAGTATAAGCTCGAAACAGGGCGTAAAAATCAAATTCGTGTGCATTCTGCCGACATGGGACATCCCGTGTGTGGAGATACAAAATATGGTAATGGTGATGACCCAATAGGACGCCTTTGTCTTCATGCTTATATCCTTGCGTTCTACCATCCAATTACACATAAGCCCCTTCAGTTCGAAACACCCATTCCTTCAGACTTCAAACGAATCGTGAAATAAACCTCATTAAGGTTTGTTCTCAACTTAAAATAAAAGAGCCTATAGTATCTATATCGATGCTATAGGCTTTCTTGTTGATGGTGTTTCTTTGTAAAAGGTAATGTCGCTTACTATCAAGTCCTTACAGAAATAGAAATAAAAGCACTGCTTTTGTGTTGTAATATCATTGCTTTTAGAGGCTTATATCCATCCTTTTACATTGCAAGTTGATAGCTTTTCTTTTAGAAAGTCAAACTCATTGATTTTTCTATTCAATGTGTCTTCTTTTAAAGTCATAAAGAAACGCACTAAAAAGTAAATTAGTTACACTCTCTCTTGTAACCACCTACTTCTTAGTGCGTACTTATTTAAAATGCAAGAGACAATAATTAAGCCTCTTTGTTTTTAGTATCTTCCTTTATTCTAATAACAGCATTAGCAATGATAGCAGTTAAGCCACCAGTGGTAATACCAGAAGCGAAGATGTTTTTGATAGTGTCTGGGAATTGATTTAGTATCTCTGGAACCATCTCAACGCTTAATCCAAGAGAGAAACTAAGTGCTAACACGAGTGTAGCCTTTCTGTCAATCTTTTGAGAAGCGATAATTCTTATACCTGCAGAAGCCACAGTTCCGAACATAAGTAGAGTCGCACCACCAAGCACTGGGTCTGGCATTATCGAGAAGATAAGACCAACTGCAGGGAACAAACCTAAAATAACAAGGAAAGCAGCAATGTAATAACCTACATAACGGCTTGCAACTCCAGTTAATTGGATCATTCCGTTGTTTTGAGCGAATATTGAATTAGGGAACGAGTTGAATACACCTGCAAGCATAGAGTTGAATCCATCTGCAAGAATACCACCTGAAGCACGTTTCATAAACACTTCTCCTTCAACTGGTTCGCCTGAAATAAGCGAGTTAGCTGTGATGTCTCCGTAAGCCTCAATAGCAGTAATCATGTAGATAATACCTAATGCAATGATTGAAGAAATAGGGAAGCTAACACCATATTTAAAAGGAATAGGAAGGTTAAAACCACCATAAGAGCTAACAGCATCAAAGTGAACCTTACCCATGAAGTATGCAGCCACATAGCCAAAGATAAGTCCTATAACGATAGAACTCATTCTTAAATAGCGGTTATTGCTGCGGTTGAAGATAATAATCGATACAAGTACGAGGGCTGCAAGGCCTAAGTTGTCGAAAGAACCAAAGGTTCCGTCTTGCATTGCTTGTACACCTCCACCACAAGCGTTGATACCTACCTTTATTAAACTCATACCAATGAGTGTAACAACGATACCAGAAACAAGTGGAGTAATGATCTTTCGTGTGTATTTCAATAAGCGACTTATTGCCATTTCCACTACAGATGCAGCCATACAAGCACCAAAGATGGCAGGAAGTCCACCTGCTAAGCCCGCAGAAATGATAGGGCCTATAAATGAAAAGCTTGTTCCTTGAATGCAAAGAAGTCCTGTTCCAATTCCACCAATGCGTCTACATTGAATGAATGTTGAAATACCTGAAACAAAAAGTGCCATCGAAACGAGGAATCCAGTTGTGGAAACATCAAGTTTGAGGGCACTTGCAATGATTAAAGGAGGCGTAACTATTGCCACAAAAATGGCAAGAAGGTGTTGTAAGGCAGCAAAAAGAGCCTCACGAACTGGCGGTCTATCGTTTAGACCGTAAATGAGTTCTCGGGTTGTTTGTTCGTTTTTCATTATTTGAGTTTTATTTCACAGTTATCTAAAGATTCTACTATTGCAAGACTTTGCACGTCTATTCCTTGGTTACGAAGATAGGCTCCGCCGTCTTGAAACGATTTTTCTATAATAAAGCCCATGCCCTTTATGGTCGCACCAGCTTGCTCGCAAAGTTCAATAATGCCTTTTGCTGCATTTCCATAAGCCAAGAAATCGTCGATAAACACAACGGTATCGCCTTTCTGAAGATATTCTTTACTGATGCAAATGTCGTATGAACGCTGTTTAGTAAAAGAAAAAACAGATGCTGAAAGCATATTAGACATGGTAGAAGGCTTTTTCTTTTTGGCAAATACAACAGGTAAATCGAGTAAGAAACCCATCATAATTGCAGGCGCAATGCCCGACGCTTCTACAGTTAAAATTTTGTTTACGCCCTTTAAGTCAAAACGTTTTGAAAACTCCACGGCAATGGATTTCATCAAATTAGGGTCCATTTGATGGTTAATAAAGCCGTCTACTTTAAGAATACCGCCAGGGAAACAACGTCCATCGCTAAGTATTCGGTCTTTTAATTGTTTCATTGCATTACTTTAAATAATGCATGCAAAAGTACTAAAAAAGGTACAAAAAACAAGCTATTGCTATACTTTTTTGTTGCATTTTTTTTATTCTTTTTATCCAATGGTGCACTTTCTCTTTTTTAGTACATTAAAAATAGTGCCTCATAACTCACAATTGGGGTTATAAGGCACTATCCTTGGCTTGATAATTTATCTCCTAATGCTATATAATAGTATGTTGCTTTATATATAATAAGGTGGAGTAGAGGTATTAATCTTTGGTCTTTTCGTTGAAAAGCGACATCAACCATTGCTTTTGTTCGTCAATAGTTAGGTTGCTATTGTCCAACTCAATTGCATCATCAGCCTTTCTTAAAGGACTCACTTCACGATGACTATCTATATAATCTCTTTCCTCTACGTTCTTTAAAATATCGTCGTAATTAGCTGGCATGCCCTTTTGTTGCAACTCATCATAACGTCGTTGCGCTCTAACAGCGGCCGAAGCGGTTACGTAAATCTTTAATTCTGCATTGGGAAAAACCACTGTTCCAATGTCTCTTCCGTCCATAACAACGCCTTTTTCTTTGCCCATTTGCTGTTGTTGAGCCACAAGTGCAGTTCTAACAAAATCGATGGTGGCAATAGGACTCACATGGTTTGACACCTCTAAAGAGCGTATCTCTTTTTCTACATTCTCATTATTGAGATAGGTTTCAGGGCGTCCTGTTTCTTCATTGATGATGAATGAAATATGAATGTTGGGCATTTCTGCTCTTAACTCCTCAGTTTTGATAGAACCATCGCTATTGAAAAGGTTGTGACGAAGAGCGTATAAAGTAACCGAACGATACATTGCTCCAGTGTCTACATAAACATATCCCACTTCTTTTGCAAGGTCTTTAGCCATTGTACTCTTACCACATGACGACAAACCGTCGATGGCAATTGTTATCTTTTTCATATTATTGTGCTTTATATTTTTGTTCGTAATAGTTTTATTTGCATGCTTTTTATAGGCTATATCCTACGTTTATCAATAGAGAAGAGCCCGAAACGTGGTATTTTCCATAAGCAAGATTCAACTTAAAACGCTCAAGATTTAAACCAGCACCTAGCGATAAGCCTGCTCCATGTGCTGAACTTGTGTCGTTAGTGAATAACTTCATTTGGTTAGCTCGCTTGAAGTTGTAGCCAGCTCCAACCCAAATGTTATCGCTTAGGATAACATCTAAACCTGCATTAACATGTTGAATGAACTTATAATCCCAGTGATTGAGGTCGAAAAGCGTTAGAGATGCTCTGAAAGGAGTATTCGTAAATCGCTTAGTTACGCCTAATTGTACATCAAGAGGCATCTTTTCGTATTCATCATCGAATGCTTTTAGCTGTCCACCTAAATTCTTTAAGGCAATAGACACCGACCAATCATAATCGGGTTCATAATAGTTTAAACCTAAATCAACACCCATTGCAATTGAATTATAATTGCCAATGTTAGTGGTAATGAATTTAATAGCGATACCACCAGCCACGTTTTTTGCCAAGATATACGAGAAATAACCAGCCACCGAGATATCTTTTGCACTGAAAGAGCCTGTTATATTTCCTGAAGGGTCAGTCTGTTGCAGTGTTCCATAGTTAAGATATTGAGCTGAAAAAGCTACAGATGCCTTTTCTTTTATCGTTTTATTGAAAGCTGCCGACAACGAGTTGATGCCCTTCATGTAATTCATATAGTTTACATTGATGGTCTTATCGCTAACCGAAGACAATAGGGCAGGGTTGTGAAATATCAATGCTTCGTCGTCTTCTATTAGTGAGATATTCTCTCCACCCAATGCTGCCGCATGAGCAGAAACAGGCAATCGCAAGAAATTATATGCTGTTTTGCTTTCTTGTGCTTTAGCATTTAATACTTGAAATATAAGGAAAAACGTTATGATATATTTACTCATAGGGTTCTATTCGATGTGTGTTATTGGTTGAAAACCAAATGCAAAGATACTGATTTTAGTTTACTTACTACTCTTTTTTATGTTTTTGTAGCGAGTTAATAAAAAAAATAGCACTACCTTTGCATTGAGTCCGCATCGTGTGGAATAGGTTTTCTCTACTTTATAAGCGAAGAATAAAATGGTAAATAAAATGCCAAATAATGATAGAAGAGCAAGAGGTAATGAACGGGTAACACATTTTTTACTCGCATTAGTTCTTATATTCTCTTGTATTTACACCATTCTCGAATATTCACCAATGAGCAATGACGATTATGATGTAGACGAAGAAGTATTAAAAAAGCTACCTAAAGAGAGTGATTTAATACCTGCTCCAGTTCCACCAACAGTGCCTGCACCTCCTAAACCCACTACCAAAAAGTTGATTACCAATAACATTAAGTTGGTAAACGAGCATGTAGAGCACACCACCAAACCGCCTTTAGAAAATAATACCTTGTTAGTTGGAGACGGAAAGGCTGAAATTCCTGATGCAAAGATCGACAAAGCAATTGTTGAAAAGCCTGTTAATGATAACGAAGAGATTAACAAGCAGTTGTTAGAAGAATTGCCTGAGTTCCCTGGAGGCGTTATTGCTTTTATGAAATGGCTAACAAAGAACCTTCAATATCCAAAGCAAGCGCAGCAAGCAAAGATAGAAGGAAAGGTGCTAGTGTCGTTTCTTATCAATACAGATGGAAGTATAACTGAACTCAAAATAGAAAAGAATGTGCACCCATTGCTCGATAATGAGGCAATGAGAGTGATGCGAACAATGCCTAAATGGCGACCTGGTATGGCAAAAGGAAAACCATGTCAGACCAAAATTTCAATTCCTGTAGTTTTTCAACTCTAATTT
>QWCF01000097.1_pt1 | contig 39247 bp, 51 predicted proteins | sample 1972521 | NCBI WGS metagenome assembly QWCF01 (sample SAMN09866715, study PRJNA288562) | Human oral metagenome isolate term4_saliva, whole genome shotgun sequencing...
TCAATGAGTTTATTTTGTTTATGCTGACTTAAGCGACTTTTTCTCATTGGTTTATTCTAACCTAAATGGGATTTTTAGTCGTTATCTAGTACAGCCCCTAAATGTTTACATCAGAGAAAAATATGAAAACCAGTATTATTGTTGCACGAACGCTAAACCACGTTATTGGTAAAGATAACGCAATGCCTTGGCATCTGCCTGTTGATTTAGCTTGGTTTCGCCAAAACACTGTGGGTAAGCCTGTTATTATGGGGCGAAAAACTTACGAATCTATCGGAAAATTACTGCCTAAACGCTTGAATATTATTCTTTCTCGTTCAGGCTTTGAAGTTGAAGGGGCCTATTCTGCTTCTAATCTTGAACAAGCGGTGGAATTAGCCAAAACATTTGCCAATGTAGATGAAATTATGATTATTGGTGGTGGGGAATTATTCAAACAAGCTTTACCACAAGCGGATATGCTCTATCTTACCGAAATTCAAGCTAATATTGAAGGTGATACATTCTTTGAATTTGATGAAGAGAATTGGGCATTACAATCGGAACAATATTCAGACATTGATGAGCAAAATCCATATCAATGTCGGTTTATGATTTGGAAAAGAAAATAAAGGGGTATAGTAAACAAAAGAGTTGTTAATGATTTGTTATAATCTTTACCAACTCTTTTATTTAAAAATTAAATTACTTCAATAACTTATCTACCACTCTACTTACCGCAAAAAAGCCAAAGGTAGCCGTTACCATCGTTACCGCACCAAAGCCATTGGCACAGTTCATCGTGGCGGAAATTTCACAGCTCTCTCCCATTTTCGGGAAAATTAACGGTTGGGTGGAGAATACGCAATCTACACCAAATTTACGCTTCGTATTTTGGCTGAAATTGTACTCTTTTCTCAGCAACGATCTCACTTTTGATGCCAACGGATCTTGTATGGTTTTGCTTAAATCGGCAATTTGAATTTGGCTTGGATCAGTCTGTCCACCTGCACCACCTGTGGTAATCAACTTAATTTTATTTCGCTTGCAATAGGCAATTAGTGCCGCTTTCGTTTTTACGCTATCAATCGCATCAATCACATAATCATAGCCTCGATTGAGGTATTCAGGAATATTCTCAGGCGAAATAAAATCATCAATAATTTCGATCACACACTCTGGGTTAATTCTCTCCACACGCTCTTTCATCGATTCCGTTTTAAGCTGGGCAACAGTGCCCGTCATCGCGTGAATTTGGCGGTTAATGTTGGTTACGCAAATATCGTCCATATCGATCATCGTGATTTTACCAATCCCTGTGCGAGCCAATGCCTCAACTGCCCAAGAACCAACGCCTCCAATACCAATCACACAAACGTGAGCTTGGCGCAATTTTGACAAACCTTCTGGCGTATAAAGACGCCCAATTCCGCCAAAACGCTGTTCGTAATTATCCACTCTACTCATTTTTTATCCTTTTTCTCCAACATTCGTGATAGAAATCATTATATAATGCATTCAATCATCACGAAGGTTGCTTATATGTTAAAAATCAATGTAAAAAAAACGCTCGGGGCGTTATCACTTAACCTCAATATCGAGATTCCCGCCAGAGGCGTTACCGCTATTTTCGGGCGTTCTGGAGCGGGAAAATCAAGCTTGATCAATCTCGTCGCAGGCTTAGTCACGCCACAATCTGGCACTATTACCCTTAACGATAATGTGCTGTTTGATAGCGAACAAAAAATCAATCTTCCGCCAGAAAAACGCCATATCGGTTACGTGTTCCAAGAGCACCGACTTTTCCCGCATTATACCGTGGAAAAGAACCTCAAGTATGGTTGCAAGCGGTTTAATTCAAGCTATTTTTTGCAAATTGTAGAATTGCTCGGTATTCAGAACCTGCTGGAACGTTTTCCACTCAGTTTATCAGGTGGCGAAAAACAGCGTGTAGCCATTGGGCGAGCCTTATTAAGTAATCCAGATATTTTGTTGATGGATGAACCGCTTTCTGCCCTTGATTTACCCAGAAAGCAGGAATTATTGAATTATCTTGACCAGCTTTCCAGTCAGCTTGAAATCCCGATTTTATACGTAACTCACAGCCTTGATGAGATTATCCGCCTTGCCGATCAAGTGATTTTGATTGAACAAGGGCAAATTATGGCGTTCAATCAGGTTAAACATATTTGGCAACATGCGGCTTTCCAGAAATGGCTACCTGAACAATATCCACTGAGTTTATTGGAGTTATCGATTAAATCGCACCAAATTGATTACCAAATGTTGGAATTATCACTCGGTACGCAATCTGTATGGGTAAGCGAATTACCGCGTTATCAATTGAATGACAATGTGCGAATTACCATCAACAGCAAGGATGTATCGATTACCTTAGCACAACCGCAAAACACCTCAATTCGTAACATTTTACAAGGTAAAATTTGCCAGATTCAACAGCAATCTCAGCAAGTGAATGTGGAGGTGGATGTTGAAGGGCAAAAAATCTGGGCAAGCATCAGCCTTTGGGCATTTAATGATTTGCAATTAAGCATTGAGCAGGCTGTTTATCTGCAAATTAAGAGTGTTTCATTGTAGCTGCTGCCTTTATCATTTAGCAAAGTTCACGTAAAATATGACCGCTTATTTACGAGGTTGATATGTCAGAGAAAATTGTTGTTGAAGTAGTTTATGCCTACCCCGAGCGTTATTTTTTGAAAAAACTCACGCTAGAAAATCCGATTACGATCCAAAATGCGATTGTGCAGTCTGGCGTTTTAGAAAAATATACCGAGATTGATTTACACCAAAATAAAGTCGGCATTTTCAGCCGTGCCGCAAAATTAACGGATATAGTAGAAAACGGCGATAGAATTGAAATTTACCGCCCGCTAATTGCCGATCCGAAAGAGATTCGTCGTAAAAAAGCAGAAGAGCAAGCTAAAATAAAAGAAAAATGAAAATGTTTGAGATATTAAAGGGCACTATTAGTGCCCTTTTCTTCTTTAATTAGTGATTATGCTTGTGTATATTTCGGCTCCGTAAACACCGTCACAGTAGGTACTTCTCCAGTGAATTTCTCAACTTGCACCGTTGCGGTATTTGGTGAGTTACCTTGCGCAAGTTTGGAAGTTCCTTCATCACGCGTTAGCACATTCGGGTTACCGTTTTTACAAAGTGGATGCTCTGATTGACCTAAATCTTGTGGGTCGTACCAAGCCCCTTCGTGGATAGCCACTGTGCCTTTGATGATGCCATCAGTCACCACTGCACCTGCTAATACTTGCCCACGTTTGTTAAACACACGTACAATATCACCGCTTGCAATGCCACATGCAGCCGCATCTTCAGTGTGAATTAACACAGGTTCACGATCATTTACCGCATAAAGTTTACGCAATGCACTATACGCTAATTGGCTGTGTAAACGATATTTAGAGTGTGGTGTGACTAAGGCTAACGGTTCTTCAACGGTGGTTTTACCTGAGTATTCCTCGTGTTCCATCCAAGTTGGATGACCTTTACAGTCATCGTAGTTCATTTTTGCCACTACATCAGAGTAGATCTCAATTTTGCCTGATGGTGTGCCTAATGGGTTGAGTAACGGATCGTTACGGAACTCTTCATAGCGTACCCATTTTTTCGCTTTTTCACTGGCTTTGAAAGTAATCGGTTTGTTTTCTTGCCAGAATTGTTCGAATTTCGGCATTAATACGCGGTTCTTACGTGCTGCATCAAAGGCCGTTTGGTAGAAGCCTTTTAACCAATCCATTTCGGTTTTGCCTTCGGTAAATTCCGCTTCTTTGCCCGCTCGTTTTGCAAGCTCAGCGAAAATATCGTAGTCGTTTTTCGCTTCAAATTGCGGCTCAACCGCTTGTTTCATCGGGTAAATATTCATCATTGAATAGTCGCCAGACATGGTTAAATCGTTGCGTTCATAGCTAGTTGTAGCAGGTAATACGATGTCTGCCATACGTGCGGTTGGTGTCCAATGGCATTCATTGACCACCACCATATCTGGTTTTTGCCACGCTTTCACTAAAGTGTTGGTATCTTGGTGGTGGGTAAATGGATTACCGCCAGACCAATAGATCACCTTAATGTCTGGATAGGTCACTTGCGTGCCGTTGTAATCAATGGTTTTGCCTGGATTTAACAATGCGTCAGAAATACGAGCTACAGGGAATGAATATTTTGAGGTTTCATCTAACCACGTTTTCGCCCCTGCTTCCGTTGATGGATTTGCGGTAATTGAACCTAAGATGCCGCCCGTTGCGGTTGGTGCACCACCGTTTGAATAGTGATAACTTAAACCAAAACCGCCACCAGGTAAGCCTATTTGACCTAACATTGAAGCTAGGGTCACTAACATCCAGTGGCTTTGTTCGCCATGGCGTTGACGTTGCATACCCCAACCACCCATAAGCATGGTACGTTTGCTTGAGAAATCTGCCGCTAATTGTTTAATGGTTTCTGCTGGCACACCACAAATTTTACTTGCCCACGCCGCATCTTTCGGCTGTTTGTCTTCTGTGCCAAGTAAGTAGCTTTCAAATTTTTCAAAGCCAGTAGTGTATTTTTTGAGGAACTCTTTATCGTGTTTATTTTCGGTCACTAAAGTGTGAGCGATACCTAGCATTAACGCTACGTCTGTACCAGTGTTTACAGGCACCCATTCTGCCTCTAAGAATTCGCAGCTTTCACTTTTCACAGGATCGATACAGATAATACGTTTGCCGCTCTCTTTGAATTTTTTGAAGTATTCGATACCTTGTTGGTCGGTGGAAGTCCATGCAATACGCAAAGTATTTAATGGGTTCGCAGACCAAAGCACGATAATATCGCTACTTTCAAGGACCACCTCCCAGCTGGTTTGTTGCTCATACACTTCGATGGTGCCTAACACGTGTGGCATAATTACTTGTGCCGCCCCTGTAGAATAGTCACCTTTCACGCCCACAAAACCACCTGTTAAGTTAAGGTAGCGTTGTAATAAGGTACGAGAAGCGTGCAATGCACCTGAGCTATACCAGCCGTAAGAACCACCGAAAATTGCACTTGGACCGTGAGCTTCGCGAACGCGTTTCATCTCGTTCGCTACCAGTTCAAAGGCTTTATCCCAAGAAACTCGCACCCACTCATCGCGACCGCGTAAGCTGGTGTCTTTATTGCCTTCTAAGTAGCCTTTACGCACCATCGGGTATTTCACACGAGTTTCGCCGTGCACTTGATCTGCTACTACCGATTGCAATTCGTTGACTACGCTTGGTTCAATCGCAGGGCCTGATTTCACCACTTTGCCATCTTGCACCACCACGCCTAATGGCCCCCAGTGCGCTGCAGTCATCACAGTTTGCATTTCAGCTGCTTTAGCTTCGGTTGAAAGTAACGCACTGACGCTACCGCCAGCTAAAGATGTCCCAGCAAGACCAAGTGAGGTGGTTTTAATAAAACCACGACGGCTTGCGTTGATATTTTCTTGTTTTTTCATACGGATTATCCTCTGAAAGTAAGTTAAATATGACACCTTTCTAAGCACGAGGGGATAGTGCATTTCTTTACTATCCTGTGTTGCAAGCGGTGAGATTTTGCAAACGTTTTGCGAAAAACCACCGCTTGTAACAGGCTGGAATGGCATATTTTGTAGGGGGGAATTTGAAAAATTCACGCACGCTTACAAAACTTAGCTACAACAGCTCGGTATCGGATTTGTTGATAAAAATTAGTGTGTGTTTCCACCCATATCTTTGGCATTGCGTTGCAAGTAAATGGTTACAGCACGCACATCATCGGCAGTCATTGAAGTTCTATCCTTCATAGAATTTACTACCCCAATCCATTGGTTTGCGGTGTAATGGCTTGCACCGATGGCTGCGTGACAGCCACTACAATGGGTTTGGTTTAGATTATCGCCAAAGGCATTGAGCGATTTTAAATCTGAAGTGACGGCAGTTTTCGGCATAGAAACTTCCACGCTGACTTCTTTCCAATCAGAATTGGTCACTTTATCGTTAACGGTTTGATGAACGATAAGTTTGTCTTTCGCTTCATCGCTGACTAATCCTACCATGATGCGTTGTCCAAGTGCCGCATAAAGTACGCTCTCTGCCCCTACTTGTTGCCAGCCTTTTAAGGTCGCTTTAATGTTGTTGTTCTCAGCTTTCCAATCGTGTAATTCAGCATAAGGTAACAAACGAATTTCTGCTCCTTCCGCTGTTTTTGCAGGAGTCATCACAAGGTTATAAAGGGTTTTATCATTTTCGCTAAATTGCCCTGCGTGTTTAGTGAGTTCGCCTAGTGCAGCCGCATTATCCACTGGCATTTCTGGCATAAAATGAGCGATACCTTTATGACAGTCGATACAAGTTTGGTTGGTTTCTTGTGCTAACTTGTGCATTTTCTGTGCCGCTTCTTTCTGCTCAGAAACCACCATCGCCTCGAAACTATGGCAAGAACGACAAGTCGCAGAATCACTCTCTTTCATCTCTTGCCAAACTCGTTGTGCCATTTCTAAGCGGTGTTGCTCATAGGCTTCTTGATCGGGCAATTTGTTAGTAACAAAGGTGTGCCAAACATCTTTGAGTGCCACAAATTTCGCTTTCACATAGTCGATTCCTTCATGTGGAACGTGGCAATCGGCACATTCAGCTCGAATCCCTTTACGGTTTGAAAAATGCACCGTGCTTTCCCATTCCGCTTGTGGATGGCTCATTGAATGGCAACTGACACAAAATTCAGGGCTGCTGGTTGCTTTCATAATCGACTGCACACCAAATAATGCAGCCGCACCAATCACAATACAAATCAGACCGCTTGCAAGCGAAAGTTTTAATTTAGGCATAAATTCCCCACTAAAATAAAAAGATAAAATAACGAGGGAATTTTATGAAATTGGAGGTGAGCCTCAATAAGTAAAAATACGTATTAAGAGGTATATAGAAAGGAGAGTTGATTTAAATCAAAAGACGTAAAAATTACTTCACCGAAAACCACGGCGGTAATTTAAAGAAGGTATTGGCGAACATCTCGGGAGCAATAATTCGGCTGTATCCTTGCTGAATTTGATAGACCAGATGCGGGAGGCTAATTGAGAGATCTTTGGTATTATCAGGGTAAGTCAATCCCGTTTGCGTACCAGTGCCAAAATAATAAGTACCATTAACACCATAATGTGGCATCGCTCGAATTCCTTCAGAAATGGTTTTAAATGCTCGCGTTGAAAAGCTCTGTTTCCACACATTTGCCAAAATATTCACTTGGTCAAAAGCAATACTGGCTTGCGAATAGCTTGGTTGATAACCAAAAAATTGTTCATAATGTTGGCAAAATTGTTGCCCTAAATAATTTTGGCTTAATCCACTTGTAGTAGACCAAATCACGCCTTCGCAAGGCTGATTTTCAGGTAAAAAAGCAGAAGGGGCATAAATACTATAAAGCACCGCATTCGTTGGTTGTTGAGTAAAGGCGTGATGAAAATTCACCATATCTTCTGCAAAATAAGAAGCTAACACCACCATTGAGGGAAAAATTTGATGGATTGCTTTCATGGCATTTTCAAAATCTTGTTCTTTTTTATCAAGATCCAACACTTCAACTCGCCAATGCTCTTTTTTGAGGTCAAAAATGAGCTTATCAATCCCAATATCAATCGGCTGCCATTTTACCCTAATCACTAAAATGATGCGATTTTGCAACAAATTAGGGTAATAATGCTGGTAAGTTTGCAGAAAACGGCTGTTAAAAACCACCAAAACCAAGAAACAAAAAGAATATGGGATTTGGCGGGAAAAAACGGGATTAAATGGGCGGGAATTATTGAAAACAGGGGCTTTGCGGTGCATTGCCCCTTTTTTATTCTTAGGGAAAGAAAACTAAGAAAAAATCAGATCTTTGGTTGATTTAGTCAAAATGAACCAGAAAAACTAAGAATTTAAACAAAAAAGAAAACGCCCGTTTAAATGGCGTTTAAATCTTTAAATCAGGCTATGTCCAATATGCACCACACGCCCAATCACTTCTAAATCTAAAGCATCATCAAAAGTTAAATCAACGGGGTCATAGAATGTCTTGTTATCACTAATTAGGCGAATGCCATTTCTAATGCCTTGTACACGCTTTACTAACGTTTGTTCGCCGTGTCGTAAAATATAAATTCTCCCGTCTTTTGGTTGCTTCTCGCTTAAATCAACTAATAACGCATCTCCATCACTAATGGTTGGATACATTGAATCGCCTTCTGCTTGGAAGAAAGTGAGGTGATTGATACGAAACCCCCGCTGAGTAAGCCATCTTTTGCTTAAGCCAATATAATCATCAGGCTCATATACTGCTACATTAAACGAACCATAGCCTGCCGAGGCGTAAACCTCATAATAAGGAATCATCTCTAATTCATCAGCATCAGTAGCGGCGGGTAACGTTGTTGTGGCTTGTTCTTGCTTTCTGACAAAGCCTAGTGCCTTTTGTACCGCTTCTGGAAATGAGCTCACGTGGTATTCATAGCCTCCGCCCTTTACACCAATAGCATCTCTTTTTTGCCAGCCTTCATTAAGTGCTTTTCTCGTAATATTGGTTGCCTGTTTTGGTAAATCAGGAAATGCCTTTTTTTCAAGCTCTTTTGCAGAGTACCAATCTTTTTCTAATGATTTCATAAAACACCCTTCTTAATCATTTGATGATTTAGAAAATAAAATGATTAACTTATTACAAATCAATAACTTAACTCTAAAACTAAAAGATTTTGTAAAAATTTATTAAATCATCTATTGATTTAGAAAAGAATAAGTATTATATTTGCGTCCATAGTTAAGCGAGTACACCAAAGTGTAGCAAAGCAATCAATAAGAGAGGATCGCACAAAATGAATAAAAAGAAAAGAGTTCAAGATATGCACCGAGCAGATATTCGTGCTGAATTGATGAAGAAAGGAATAACTTTCTCTCAATTAGGAATTGAAAACGGCTTGTCAAGAACTACCGTTAGAAATGCCTTAGATAAACCTTACCGAAATGGGGAAGAAATCATCGCCAAAGCCTTAGGGAAAACACCTGCTGAAATCTGGCCTAGTCGATACCCTGAAATGGAATAGAAGAGGAAACCATAATGAAAGAATGGTTTAGTGCTAAAGAGTTGGCTGGTGTTGGAGGTTTATCGAAATATCCAACTAATGTAACCAGACATGCTAAAAAAGAAAAATGGGAAACTCGCCCAATGCAAGGTGTTAAAGGTGGTGGTTTTGAATACAACATAAAATCCCTCCCCATTGAAACCCAACAGGCTTTACTCATCAAAACCACCCCAGAGCAAACGGCGGTAGCTTTGCAAAAAATAGAAGAAACTCGACCGCTTGCAAGCAATGAAATCTGGCAATTATGGGACGAAGCAAGTGCAAAAGCCCAAGAGCAAGCCAAAATCAAACTTGGCACGATGTTTGCAGTAGCAAATTTAGTGGAAAGCGGTGTGAACGTGTTAGATGCCTTCCAGCTCGTCTGTGGCAAAGAAAATGCCGAACGGCAGAAAAATAACGAGAAACTTCTCTCGGTTGGTTCTTTAAAAAATTGGTGGTATCGGATCAAAGATGCCTCACGGCAAGATTGGCTGCCCTTAATGCTCAATAATAGCGGCAAGAGTAGCAAAAATGTGGCGGAAATAGATGAAGCTGCTTGGCAGTTCTTCAAAAATTTCTACTACAGTCGTGAAAAACCCTCACTGGCTCACAGCTATGAGGTATTAAAACAAGCCGCACAATACAACGGTTGGCGCATTCCCTCTCGCTCTTCGCTAAAACGCAAAATGGAACGAGATGTACCAAAAACCGAAGAAGTGTTCCGTCGTGAAGGTCAATACGCATTGAGCCGGCTTTATCCCTCACAGGTTCGCACCGTGGCAATGTTACAAGCGATGGAATGGATCAATGGCGACGGTTATCAACACAACGTTTGGGTGCGATTCCCTGATGGCGAAATTAAACGCCCGAAAACATGGCTTTGGCAAGATGTTCGCACTCGTAAAGTGTTGGCTGCTAGAACCGATAAATCGGAAAACACTGACACCATACGCCTCAGCCTGCTTGATGTGATTAGTCGCTACGGTTTGCCGAAACACTTAACCATCGACAATACCCGAGCGGCAGCCAACAAGAAAATGACGGGCGGGGTAAAAAACCGCTACCGCTATCAAGTAAACGAAAACGAAGTGCAAGGCATTATTCCGGCACTCGGTATCGAACTGCACTGGACGTCGATTCAATTCGGTAAAGGGCGCGGGCAAGCCAAACCGATTGAGCGTGCGTTTTCTCACGGCGGTTTAGGAGATTATGTTGATAAGCACCTGTTATTACGCGGGGCTTATGCAGGGGCGAATGCTTATGAAAAGCCTGACTATGACGGCAAAAACGGTGCAGAACAGCCTGTCGATTACGCCACATTCTTAATGGCATTAGAGCAAGGCATTCAGCAATGGAACAACGTGGGCAACCGCCTCACCGAAATTTGTGCAGGCAAAAGCAGTTATGCCGAAGCCTTTGAGCGAGATTGGGCTGTTGCCGAAAAACGCCCCATCAATCAAAGTCAAATGCGGTTATTGCTCACACTTCACGAGGAAGTTCGCCTCAACCAAGACGGCACGCTCTACCTCAACGCAGGCAAAATTGGCAGTAACAAAAACCGTTACGAGTCGCTAGCACTTATCGGTACATCACACAAAAGAGTTGTGGTGCGCTATGACCCAGCAAATCTTCACGACAAAGTGTGGGTTTATGCCCTTACAGGCGAATACTTGGCGGAAGCGGAAATTACCGAGAAAGCAGGCTTTGGCGACCAAATCGCAGGACGCGAACATAACAAAGCAATGCGTAACTGGGTAAAACATACCGAAAAAGCGGCGAAAGAACGCGCCAAAGCGGAAGAAATGGAACTCAGCAATTACGCACCAACGGTGGAATTTGAAGAACGTTTCTTGGAAATGTTACCAGAGCCAGTAAAAGCCACTCAAACGCAAGTAGAAGAGGTGGAATATGAAGAAGTGCTAGATTTCAACGCAGTGCGAAAAGTACCTAAAAAGGTTGAAGTAGAAGCCGAAGAAATCAGCGAATTTGAACAAGCCTTTATGAACGCCGTGGCGATGAAACGCAAGATTTAAACGCCATTTAAACGAATTTAAACATTTAAACGCTAATTTAAACGAGGTTTAAAAATGAACTTAGTCAATCAAATCAAACAACACTTAACAGACAGCCAAATCACTCAAGCCCAGCTTGCCCGCGAAGCAGGCGTAAATGCAGGTGCGTTGTCGGCATACCTTAACGACAACTATAAGGGAAACATTGCAGATGTAGAAGCAAAACTGACCGCTTACCTTGAGAAAAAAGCAGTGCAAGCCCGCGAGTTTGTAGAGGCACCAGCCTTTATTGAAACAGCGACATCTCGTCAAATTTTCAAAACGCTGGAATTTGCTCAAATCGCCAACTGCTTGGCGACCGTTTACGGCATGAGTGGCGTAGGTAAAACCAAAGCGATCCAAGAATTCGCCAAAAGCCACGCTAACGTGTGGCTAGTAACTGCAAGCCCGAGCCGTTCGTCATTAAGCGAAATCCTTTACGAAATCGCCCTTGAGCTTGGCATTGCAGATGCACCACGCCGCAAAGGCACGCTATCACGCCTGATTGCACGCAAAATCAAAGGCACAGAGGGCTTGCTGATTATCGACGAAGCCGACCATTTGCCTTATGACGCGTTGGAAGAGCTACGCATTATGCAAGAAGAAGCTGGTATAGGCTTAGTGCTGGTAGGGAACGACAAGGTATATACCCGAATGAAAGGCGGTATTAGCCCAAGTCACGAATATGCAAGATTGTGGAGCCGTGTGGCAAAAAACACCAGCATTCAGAAAACCAAAAAAGCCGACACCCAAGCTGTCGCCCAAGCGTGGGGGTTAGAAACCGACGAAGAAGCCTTAAAAGTGATGCAAAGCATTACCGAAACAGGCGGTGGCTTACGCATTTTAACCCAAACTTTGCGATTGGCAGGAATGGTGGCAAAAGGTTCAGGCAAGCTGATTGATGCCGACTTAATCATCAAAGCACGCCAAGAATTATTAGGTAAAAACGAATAAGGAAGAACGGTATGAAGAAAGTATATAACGAAATGGCTGGCGAAATGATGCTACCTCGCAACGGATACATTCACAACCAACTGGCACGCCTTGAAATTGCTACTCTCGGCTGTGAAGCCTTGGGGCTAGAGGTGGAAAAAGTCGAATGGTTCGAAAACAGCCGTCCTCGTTTAGTCGTGCGAGACAACAGCACCACACGCCATTTAGTGAAAACAGGTAAAGCCTTGAACTACGGTTCAGAAGTGAAAAACGGCATTCGCATTTACCTCCATCAAATGATGGTGGAGGGCGTGAAAATTATCTGGAAATCAGATGTAACGAAACATTAACCACAACAGGAGAAACTATGGCAACGAAAGTAAAAAGCCAAGCGAAATTACGCTTTGTAAGCGTAGAACAGGTGCAAAGCGCGATTAAAGAGATTGGCGATTTAAGCCGTGAACACACAAGACTTGCGACCGAGATGAACGACAAGATTGGGGCAACCAGCGAACACTATGCCCCGAAATTGAAAGCCTTAAAAGAAGAGATTGAGCCATTGCAAAAGGCGGTGCAGGAATACTGTGAGGCAAACCGTGATGAGCTGACCGAATTTGGCAAAACCAAAACGGCGAATTTTGTGACAGGCGAAGTGCAATGGCGACAACGTCCACCTTCAGTCGCCATTCGCGGGGCGGAAGCGGTGATGGAATTCTTGCAACGTATGGGCTTTGACCGCTTTATTCGCACCAAGCAAGAAATCAACAAAGAAGCGTTGCTCAATGAGCCAGAAGTGGCGAAAGGGATTGCAGGGGTGACGATTAAAACAGGCTTGGAAGATTTTGTGATTAAGCCGTTTGAGCAGGTGGCGTGATAAAAAATTAAAGCCTATTTAAACACTCTTTAAATCTCCCCTAACCCCTCTTTGCAAAAGAGGGGGATTAGTTAGATGAAGTGGGCTGAGTAATGTGTTTTCAATTAACAAGGAGGAAAAATGCAGACAAAAATCATTCAATGGTTGGCAGATGATGAAGATGTCGGATTAAGTAGTAAATGTATGGCGTTTGTGATTGGTTTTGATGTGATACCAAGACGTAAAAGTTATCCGCTTGATCCGAGCGATTTATCTCGTTGCGTGAAGTTATTAGAACGAGTACCGAAAATGCGAGATTATCTTTATAAGATGAAAGAGATTTCCCCAATTTGGGCAAAACTGGTGGAACATTGGGATGAGTTAGAGCGTTTACTCAACGAAGAAAAAGATTCTGGCAGATGCCCTAAAACATATCAATTAATGAAAAAACTGACTGAGGACGATCAGAATGTTGTATTTCGTCACGGTGGGTTTTCAATTCGAATGGGGGAATAAATGAGCGAAAAAACATATTCTGCGACGCTAGATTTTAAGGTTACGGTTGAACCCGATGATTTAACATTCAACATCAACACTCAATATCATAATAAACCTAATTATTATGTAAAAGATGCTATGAATTGTTTGATGTTTAAACTCTCTGAAATTGTACAGGCTGGTTGGATGGGTTTTGAACGAATGGATCCTAATGTTGAAAAAGGCTTTTCATGCAAAATCCACTTTGATTTTTGTCATTCTGCTGATGATGAATGGGGTGTCAGTGCAAAAGTAGATAATCCGGATGAAATTGGTCGCACGTTGATTGGTATTATAAAGTTGATTTTAACACTAGATCCGGTTATTGATGAGGTTCTTCAACGAGCCAAGTGAAAAGCCTATTTACAGCCCATTAAATCTCCCCTAACCCCTCTTTGCAAAAGAGGGGGACGGATTGAGTGGCTTTCAAAATATGTTTTAACCCACAGGAGAAAACCGATGAAAACCAAACGACCACAAGTTGAAAGTGTGGAAAACTTCAACCGATACCGCTTTTATGCAGAACGAGCGGCAAAAGCCGAACAAACAGGCGATTATAAAGATGCCATTGTGCATTGGCAGTTAGCCAGCCTTTCTGCAAATGAAACCAACAAAGTATGGGCAGAAAACCGCAAAGACTTCTGCGAACGAATGAAAAGAAAACCATTTTAAGGAGGAATAATGATGACTGAAACACGCAAAACCGAGCTAGAAAGCCAGCTTAATCAAATGATTGTGATGCTCAAAGAAGCTCAAAAATCCTTGTTTAAAGGGCAATATACCTACGCAGCTATTTTTGTAGGTAATGTGTCGGATCAGTTGCCAACAATGCGAATGATGTTGGCGAGGGGGTAAGAATGAAAAGGTTTAAATATGAATGGATTGTCCTTGAAGAAGTAGAAGATGAAGACCCAACAAAGGAAGAAATACAAAGAGTGATAACAGAAAGCGGTTGGAAGAGCTTTTATTGCAAAGAACAGTGTTACTTTCTTGAAGATATTGCAAAAGAAATTTTTGTGAGAAATTTTTATCAATGGAATATTAGCAATGAAGGCGATTATGTTTTTATTGTAGTAAAAGAAGATGGTGCAAAAAACTACTCAGTATTCCGAGTTGCGTTAGCTTATGTGGTAGCTCCTGATGTAGATGATATTTATTTTGAGGAGGAAATTATGTAACCGCAAAATAACCGCTGCCCACACCATTCGGTCTAGGTTGATATAACTCGGTGTGGGCAAGTTTAAAGAGTGTTTAAATTTTTAAAGTAAATCGTTTAAAGCTTGTTTAAATCAGGTTTAAGCATGTTTTAAAGGATTGACTAAGAGGACACACAATGAGCGAAAAAGCCAAACTAATCCAGCTGATCCATATTGGCAAACAGCAGCTTAATATGGACGAATTCAGCTACCGCGAAATGGTCAAACGGCTGACCAATAAAACCAGCTCCACCAAATGCACTATCGTAGAGTTGCACAAAATCTTACATGAGCTGCAACAAAAAGGGGCTAAAGTAAAATGGTTCGCAAAACGCGGCACAAAATCGACCGCTTATAGTCCTGCCACAGGCGAGATAAAAGTCAAAAGCGAGATTGCTCATAAAATCCGAGCTGTCTGGATTCAAATGGGCAAGCAAGGTTTTCTACAAGATGGTAGCGAGAAAGCTCTCAATAGCTATATGCGAAAAGTGATGAACAAAGGAAAAAGTGTGCTTGCACTCAATGTAGGGGCGTTAAATGGCAACGATGCCAGCCGATTTCTGGAAATTTTGAAAAGATGGCATAGACGGGTAATGCTTAAAGCTATCAGCGAAAAAGGCTATGAATTAGGCGACCCAGAAGCCAGTTACGATACCGTGATGGAGTATTTTAATGAAGTTATGTAGATGCCCTATTTGCCACAGCGATATACATCTCGAATCCTTAATCGAAGATGACGCAGGGCGTGAACTGCTCGGCAAAATTAGCCAACTTACCCACGGTTGTGCCCAACCGATGGTCGGTTACTTAGGTTTATTTAAACCAGCTAAAAGCAATCTCAACAATGCCCGTGCGTTAAAAATTGTCAGCGATGTATTAGAACTTTACCCTTGCTCGTTGTTACTGGCACAGGCATTATCCGAAACGGTGACAAGCCTGCGTAAAAAACGCCAACAAGCCTTGCAAGCGGGGCAAAAAATCGAACCGCTTACTAATCATAACTACCTTAAATCGGTGTATGAAACGCAGAAACCGCACTTTGCCGTCATCCGCACTGATAAAAATCAGTCGGAAACGGTCAAAGCCCAACAAGCGGAAGACAAAAAAGTGCAAGATGCGATTTTATACATCGAACGTTTTGTGCAATTAGGGCAAGAAGAGTTTGTGAAAAACAGCCCCGAATATCAAATCTGGTTGCAACACAAACAGCAAAAACAAGCCCTTTAATTCTCCCTCAAGGCGGTCATTACCGCCTTTTTTCTTGTCTGTCATTTACAATTTTTAACTTTTTGCAATTCGCAAAAACCTTGCTATATAAGGCTTAAAGCCACTTTTTACCTTGAGTTAAGAAAAATTGTGCTAGTGGGAATTTTTAGGTTTTGTACAATATCGCAATGGAATAATGATCAGTTATAGGTGAAAAATGGAACCGCTTGCTCAACTTGAAACTTTCGAACAAAAAGCCCCTGAAGTGTTAGCCGATTTAGCCAAACATATTGAGTTTGAGCTTATCGAAAAACACGCCTTTGCCACGGACAACGCCAAACAAATTGGGGTCGAAGTCGCCCAACGCATCGCCCATAACTGGGGCGGTGAGGTCATCTATATTCCACGCAATCTTGTGTTACTCCTGAATGAACGAGATATGAAGATTTTTAACGAGTTCAACGGGCACAACCACCGTGCTCTTGCTCGAAAATATAATGTTTCTATGCAATGGATTTACGCAATCGTCAAACGCATCACTAAAGAAGAAATAGCCAAACGGCAGGGGGATTTGTTTGGGTAGAAAATGAAATTTCATAGTATAATCCGAAAGTAATTTTGTTCCTTTAGGAGTATTTTATGAAGAAATGGTTACTTATTTTATTGTCGGCATTTGCGATAACGGCTTGCGGAGGAGAAGATGCCCCAGAGATTGAAGCTGCTCAATCTGCCAAAATAGTTAAAACAAAGCAAGATTTTGAGATTATCTTTGGTAAAGATACAGATTTTACGGTAAATAATCAAGGAGTTGTTATCTTCGCTAAAGCTCGTGATATGTTCAGCAATTTCAATGATTATCGTGAAGATGAAGGAGAAGTTAAATTCTTAAGCGAAGTACCATTATCTATTCTCATCACGAAAAATTTAGATGAAAATGAAAAAGAGCTTGCCAGAAATTATGCAGAAATGAGTTTCTTGTATGCAGTGTACCGTACTTTTATGAATACACTTGAAAATGAAGTTACTGTTGATGCTTATCCTGTCATTGTTACTGCTAAAGGCAAAAAACTACCGCAGAAACAAGTAGAAATTAAAGCAACTATTAACCGTGAGAAAGCATTGGATGTTCTAAAAAAATACACTAAAGCGAATGCTATTTCTGACTTGATTCAAACAGAAGAAAACAAAGAATATCGCTCAATCGGGTATGGTGGTTCAAAGTTTTGGGATGAACTAATTTATAATGAGAAAGAACGCTCAAACATCGTCTCTGATCTAATTAAGGAATAACCCAATGAAAACAGTGCTAAATGGGCATAAAAATAGCTTATACATTACTCTTTAAATCAGTTTAAAATTCATTTAATCCCCATTTAATTAAACTCCAGTTATCAACCAATCCTTGATAACTGGAGTTTTTTTTATGCACACCTCACCCATCACCAAAATTGTAATCCACTGCTCAGCCACTCAAAACGGCAAGCAGTTACGCACCACCACCCAAACCGCCGCACAACGTATCGACGACTGGCACAAACAGCGTGGCTTTCAGCGTTTAGCAGGCAATTACAAGCAATTCAATCCGCACTTACAACATATTGGCTACCACTTTGTGATTGACACCGACGGCACCGTTGAAACTGGTCGCAAAGAGGGTGAAACAGGTGCTCACGTTAAAGGGCATAACCTTAACAGCCTTGGCATCTGTTTGGTCGGAGGTATCCGCAAAGATGGCAAAAACCATGGTGAATACACCGAAAAACAATGGCAGGCACTACATAAATTATTGCGTCAGCTTGAAGAGAAATATCCCAGCGCTCGCATTTGTGGACATCGTGATTTAAGCCCAGACCTAAATGGCGATGGAACAATCACGCCTAATGAATGGATTAAAGACTGCCCGTGCTTTGATGTGTGGACGTGGCTGGATTCCGAGCAGGTTATCAATCACGAACATTTGTTTAAATAAATCTCCCCTAACCTCTCTTTACAAAAGAGGGGAACGGTAAAACGGAGAAGAATTAAGCCCCCTCTTTAGAAAAGAGGGGCTGGGGAAGATTTGAAGAATACGGAGAACACAATGAAAAAATTAAGCAATAACGCCAAATACAACAAAGTACTAAACGGTGGTCGCACCGTTGCTCAATGGTTTTACTTACGCTGGAGTTACTAATGGCACTCAAAGAATTGATTACTAACAACGATGGTCGTCTTTCCACCACCGCCTTTATCCAGTTTTTTGGGGCGTTATTGATGGCTGGCATTTTGATTTATGCCGTGTGGCTTGACCGTGCCTATGTAGGCGAACTCTTTACCACCTTCGCCCTATTCTGCGGTGGTGGCGTGGCAACCAAAGGTTTTGCTAATGCGTTAAATAATCGGGGGCGTGAAGAATGATTTTTTATCTGATTTTAGGCTTTGTTGTAGTGGGTCTGGTAGGAGCAATGCTGGCCACCTATAAAATCCACAAAGCTCATCAAGAAATAGACCGCTTGTTTAAGCAAAACGAGCAACTGCAACAGGAAAAAGTAGTAGCGCAAACCCAAGTCAAACATTTTGAAGTGAGAAAGAAAAATGAAGAAAACACTCGTAGCTCTCGCCGTGATGATGTCATTAACCGCTTGCAACAGTCGGGCGATCTCCGTGATTAACCCCAGCTGTTCGGGCTTTGGCATAATCAAAGCCAGTCGCCAAGATACCACCGAAACGCTCCGTCAAATTGCGGTGCATAACGCGACCTATCGGGAAATCTGCCCAAAGGATAAGGAAACACAATGATGGAATTACTGGAATTTATCCAAAAACATTGGGGCTTGGTGGTGACGGTGGTCGGTTCGGTGTGGGCTGGAGTGAAGTTGTCAATGGATAGCAAATACCCCAAACGCAGCGAAATTGATGCCATTCGCAAAAACATTGATGAAGTAGAACAACGCTTAACCAAAGTGGAAGACACGCTAGAACATATGCCGACTAAAGAAGATTTATCGGCATTGAAGATCTTGATGACCGAAATCAAAGGCGAAACCAACACTACCAATGCACGCCTTTCAACATTGAGTCATCAGGTGGCGTTACTGATTGAAGAACGAGTAAAAGGATAATTTATGCGAGAGATTTTTATTAAAGACCAACGCTTAGTCATTCTGCGTTCGCTTGTAGATGCTGGGTACGATGCCAATGAATCTATTTTGGACGATTGCTTGGCATTGTACGGTCACAATATCAGCCGTGATTTGGTGCGTAATCATCTCAACTGGCTGGAAGAACAAGGCTTAGTGCAAATCGAACGCCTACAAAACGGCTTTATGATTGCCAAAATCACCCAGCGTGGGCTAGATGTGGCAAATGGCGAAGCAGTTGTGGAAGGCGTGAAAAAGCCTCTACCCAAAGTTTAAACCGCATTTAAAGGAGGTTTAAATGAGTGAAAAAAATACACGAGGGCGTGCCAGCAAAGTTGATTTATTGCCACCCAATATCAAAACCCAACTGGCGATGATGTTGCGAGATAAGCAGTATTCACAGGCAGAAATTTTAGAAGAAATTAACGACTTAATCCGTGATTGTGGCTTGCCTGAAAATATGCAACTCAGCAAAACCGGCTTAAACCGCTACGCCAGCCGAATGGAAAAAGTGGGGGCTAAAATTCGACAAGCCCGAGAAGTGGCAGAAGTATGGACACGCCAATTTGGCGAAATGCCGCAAACTGATATTGGCAAAACAGTCATCGAACTGGTCAAGCACCTTGCTTTTGAAATGTCGTCTCAATTTGCCGAAAACGGCATTGCTGAGCCGAAAGAGTTGGCAATGTTAGCCACCACCGTACAACGGCTAGAAGCAGCAGCCTCATTAAGTTATGAACGTGAACGCAAAATTCGCAAAGAAGTGTTAGAACAAGCGGCAAAAGCCGTGGAAGAAGCTGGCAAACAACAAGGCGTGAGCCTTGCTGATGTGCAACAAATGGTAAAAGCAGTCTATGGCATTGAATAATACCGTTCTTTATGACTATCAAAAGCGTTGGTTAAACGATAAAAGCCGATTCAAAGTGGCAATGTTTGCCCGTCAAACGGGTAAAACATTCACGACCACATTTGAAATTGTGCTGGATTGTTTAGAAGCGGAAGCTAAAGGTGAACGTACTCGCTGGGTGATTCTATCTCGTGGGGAACGCCAAGCCAAAGAAGCAATTAACGAAGGTGTAAAACGCCATCTTGAAGCCTTAAATGTAGCCTGTGAAGTGTTAGAAGTGCCATTTAGCCCAACGCTTAACGCCTTAGAAGTGATTTTCCCGAATGGCTCAAAAATTACCGCCTTACCAGCGAACCCTGACACCGCTCGCGGTTTCTCTGCGAATGTGTTTTTAGATGAATTTGCGTTCCACGCCGACAGCCGTGAAATCTGGAAAGCCTTGTTCCCCGTGATTTCCGCAGGCTGGAAGTTACGCGTGGTTTCAACCCCTAACGGCAAGGGTAACAAGTTTTATGAATTGATGACCGATTTGGATAACACCGAATGGTCACGCCACACCGTAGATATTTACCAAGCAGTGGCAGACGGCTTACCGCGTAATATCGAACAGCTACGCCGTGGCTTGAATGATGAAGATGCGTGGGCGCAAGAATTTGAACTCAAATGGCTTGATGAGGCAAGCAGCTGGCTTTCTTACGATTTAATTGATGCCGTTGAACACGAACAAGCAGGCAAGCCTGAGCTTTATCAAGGCGGTTCGTGCTTTGTGGGAATGGATATTGCGGCTCGTAACGACTTAACCGTGATTTGGGTGGTTGAATTGGTCGGCGATGTCTATTGGACGCGTGAAATCGTGGAGCTCAAACGTGTGCCATTGCGTGAACAGCTTGCGGAACTCAACCGCATTATGAAGCAGTATCACGTAGTGGCAGGCAATCTAGACCAAACAGGAATGGGCGAAAAAATGGTAGAAGATGCTCAAGCTGAACACGGCAAACGTATTGCGGGTACGCTGTTTAATCTTTCCACCAAGCTCAAAATGGCAACTATTGGCAAAACTGCCTTTGAAGATCGCAAAATTCGCATACCGCAGGGCAACGCCAATTTGCGAGAAGATTTGCACAAACTCAAAAAAATCACAGGGGCAAACGGCACACCACGCTTTACCGCAGAATCTGACAGCAACGGGCACGCCGACCGCACTTGGGCGTGCTTTTTGGCATTAACCGCAGCAACGGATGCTTTGATGCAGCCTGTCATAGCTCACAGCCGCCGACCGCGTAAAAGCAAGGATTTAACCGCAGGATATTAACAATGATTGCATTTACCACACTCATTATTGCAGCAACGACGCTCATTTTTTATGACAAACCATTCTGGTGGGTATTTGTACTACTTGCCCTCTTTGTGGATTATGAGAAATAAGGAAAGCCAATGACTCCGAAAAAACAAGATTTAATCCGCGTCATCGCCAGCCGTGCCAACGCCATTGACTATTGGTCGTTTATGCACTATTTGCCGAACCCTGATCCTGTGTTGAAGAAAATGGGCAAGGATATTTCGGCTTATCGTGAAATTTTATCCGACAGCCACGTTGGAGGCTGTGTTCGCCGTAGAAAAGCAGCCATTAAAGGGCTTGAGTGGCGTATCACGCCCACAGGCAATGAAAAAACGGACGAGATTTTAACCGCACTTTTCGACCGCTTGCCAGTAAGCCAAATCATCAGTGAGCTACTCGATGCTACACTCTTTGGCTATCAAGCCTTAGAAGTGCAATGGGAAAGCGACAACGGCTTACTGTTGCCAGCGGCAATTACAGGCAAGCCACAAGAATGGTTTGTGTTTGACGAAGAAAATCAGCTCAAACTTCGCACCAAAGAACACCGTGACGGTGAATTTATTCCGCCTTATCGAATGTTGCTTGCCACCCAAAATGCCACCTACACCAATCCTTACGGCTTGGGCGATTTATCCCTTTGCTTTTGGGCGGCGACCTTTAAGAAAGCAGGCTTTAAATACTGGTTGGAATTTACCGAAAAATATGGCTCCCCTTGGTTAGTCGGTAAACACCCTCGCCAAGCACAGGTCCACGAAATTGAAGACTTGCTTGATAGTATGGAAGCAATGCTTGGCACTGCTGTTGCCGCAATTCCTGATGATAGCTCTATAGGCTTAGTGGAAGGTGCTGATAAAAGTGGCTCATCAGAAGCCTTTGATAACTTTATCAAGTACTGCAAATCTGAAATTGCCATCGCATTACTCGGGCAAAACCAAACTACCGAAGCGGAAGCTAACCGTGCATCTGCTACCGCAGGCTTAGAAGTCACCAAAGACATTCGTAATGATGACGCCAGCCTTGTGGAAGGTGTGTTCAATCAGTTGCTGGCGTGGATTTGTGAGCTGAATTTCAGCGTGGACACCTTGCCGACCTTTGAGCTGTTTGAGCAAGAAAGCATTGATAAGTTACAAGCCGAACGCGACAAGCTACTCACGGAAATCGGCGTAGGCTTTACCGAGCAATATATCCTCCGTACTTATGGCTTTGAACAAGGCGATATTGTGATGGCAGAAATCAAGGTAGAAGCCCCAACCAAAGACAAACAAGCAGTGGATTTTGCTGAACCTATCCCCCAAAGCGTGATTGAAACCATCGGCGAACAGTTGGAAGTAGAGGGCGAAGCCCACGTTGAACATTGGCTGCAAAGCATTCGCGACCAATTAGGGCAAGCCGAAAGCCTTGAGGATTTCCGCAATCAGCTGGATAGCCTTATTCCTGAATTAAGTTTTGCGGAATATGGCGAACTGCTGGCATGGGGTTCTACTGCTGCACAATTTGCAGGGCGACAATCCGTAGAAGATGAGCGTGCCAAGTCCCCCTCTTTCGTAAAGAGGGGCTAGGGGAGATTTGTCAATGAAATTCACTTTTGAACAACAGGTGCGGTACTTTGAGAAGAAACTCAACTTGCCCACCAGTAGCTATCTTGATGTGCTTGGCGAAGAACACGACTACTTTTTTATGGTCGCAGGAGCAAACCGCAATGAGGTGCTGTTTGCCTTTCGTGAAGCGGTAGATGATGCCATTGCCAACGGCGAAACGCTGGAGGGCTTTCGCAAGCGGTTTGATGAGGTTGTCTCTCGCACAGGCTGGGATTACAAAGGCGGTAGAAATTGGCGAACTCGTATTATTTACGACACCAATGTTTATGCGGCTTACAATCGCGGGCGGTTGCAACAACATTTAGATTTGGCTGATGTGATGCCTTATTGGGAATATCATCACCACGACAACGCTCACCCACGTCAAGAGCATATTGATTTAGACGGCACGATTTTGCCCGCAAGCGATCCGTTTTGGCGTTATTACTACCCCATTAAAGCCTACGGTTGCCACTGCACAGTCACTGCTCACGATGAAGATGACCTCAAGGAAATGGGTAGAACCGTCAGCCCCTCGCCTGAAATTGAGTGGGAAGAAAAACTGGTTGGCACACGTTCAGGTAATCCCCGAATGGTAAAAGTGCCAAAGGGTTATGACGTGGGCTTTCAACCGCATAATTTTGAGCGTTTGACCGCAGGGCGGAATGCAGACGTAGATCAGCTACTTTTCAACAAAGCCGTTACCGCCGAACCGAAACTTGCCAGCCTCTTAATTGAAAACGTGTTACAAAATCCACGTGCGATGATGATGTTAAACGGGGCGATGAAGTCTATGGTAGATCAAGTTGCCAGCGAAAAAATAGCTCGTGGGCAAATCAAAAACGTGGGCGTAATCCCTGCCAAAGTAATTGATAAATTAAACACTCTTGAAAAAGCTCCACAAAGTGCGGTGATTGCAGTGCGAGATGATGACGTGTTACACGCCTTGCGTGATACCAAGCAAGCCAAAGGCATTAACCTGCCGATTGAGTTTTGGGAGCAGTTGCCAGAGAAGTTGAGAAATCCAAAGGCAATCTTGTTGGAACGTGATCAGAAATTACCTACGCTGATTTTTGTGTATGAAATCGAACAAGGTAAAGTAGCAATCAAAATGGATTACGAAGTAAAGCTCAAAGACGAATTAAGCAAGAAAAAGCTGGTTCATAAAGTCAATCTAGTTCGCACAGCAAGCACAATCAAAAGCAAAGTTGAATGGAACGATTTTAAGAAAAGCTACGAATTATTATGGGGTGATTTGGATTAACGGTGGTTTGCCTGATTCGAACAGGATAATAACGGATGAAACATTGCCGCCAACCTTTCCAGTAGGAAACCCCCACCGTTAGAAATACTATACGCCCAACTTATTTTTTAATCAATAGGAGAATAAAAATGACTGAACATGTTACCCAAGAACATTTGGAATCGATTATCACAGATAAACAATTCCACCGATTAACAGAAACGCTCACGGTTTGTGTATTAACCTTGCGTAATGGTTTTACAGTAACGGGTGAATCCGCCTGTGTTTCACCGAAAACCTATAACCAAGAAATTGGCGAACGTATTGCCTTTGAGAACGCCTTTAATAAATTATGGCAACTTGAAGGCTATGTGTTAAAAAATAAATTAGCTGGCTTTTAGCGATGATTAAAATCACCCTCAACGATACCCAAGCGGTCGTAAAACTGCACAGTATTACCCAACAACTGCAACACCCTCGCAAGCTCTATGGCGTGCTGGGGGAAACCTTGAAGAAAATCCACGCTGAGAGATTTAAGCAAGAAGTGGATCCTGAAGGGGATAACTGGAAATCGTTGTCGGCAAAAACGTTGGCTCGCAAACAGAAGAAAGGCAAGTCCACCAAAATTTTACGTCAAGATGGTTATTTATCGGATAAAACCGCCTATAACTATAACGACAAAAATGTGGAATTTGGTTCTGATGCCAAATATGCCCGCTTACACCAATTCGGCGGCAAGGCGGGGCGTGGGGGTAAAGTCACTATTCCAGCTCGTCCATGGCTAGGCGTAAGCGAACAAGATGAGCAAAAACTCTTGCGAAAAGCGACCGCACTTTTGCAACGCCAAATCGACCAAAGTTAGCTACTTTGCCTAAAAATCAAAAATAACATCAAAAACGCCCTCTGTGGCGTTTTAAATTCGATTAAATGAATTTATCGTCCAAAAAAATTTAAACGCACTTAAACGCATTTAAACGGTATTTAAACGCTATTCTATTCTGCTTTAAATCTGCTTTTCTTTTTTCCAATCATTTCTCATTCGTTTTCTTTAAATCGCTTTAAAAGCCCCACGCAGTCGTTTTTTCTATGATGTTTGCCAACACAAGGAGAACCGAATGACCCTGATTGAAATTTTTAAAGCAGGCAAACGCCTAGATGCACACGGTACAGTGGTGGAAATCACCCCAGCCGATTTGCAACAGGCGGTAGAAGCCTACGATGTTGCCTATCATGAAGCCCCAGCCGTTATCGGACACCCCACAATGGAAGCCCCCGCCTATGCGTGGGTGAAAGGCTTGCAGTTAGACGGCGATGTGCTGAAAGCCGAGCTTGACCAAGTTCACCCTGAATTTGCCGAAATGGTCACAGATGGGCGTTTCAAAAAAGTGTCGGCATCTTTTTACCTTGCCAATAGCCCTGACAATCCAAAGCAAGGCTCGCTCTATTTACGCCATGTCGGTTTTTTAGGGGCAATGCCACCAGCTGTGAAAGGCTTGCGTAACCCTGAATTTTCAGAGAGCGAGCAAGGCATTGTCGATTTTTGCGAAGAGGCTCCCGAAGCCCCAGCAACTATTAACCCTACTCAAACTGAACCAACTCAAGGAGAACCTGAAATGAGTGCAGAAGAGAAAGCGGAATTAGACCGCTTGCGTGCTGAAAATCAGCAACTCAAAGATGAAAACGCCAAAGCGAAAGCCGAAAAAGCGGAAGCTGAACTCAATCAAGCCAAAGCTGAAAATGCCGACTTTGCGGAAGGCTTAGTGAAAGCAGGCAAACTTGCGCCGATTGCTAAACAGCAAGCGGTCGATTTGTTGAACTACGCATCAACTACCGCTCAAGGTGGCGTGGTGGAATTTGCCGAGGGCGAAAGCCTACACAGCAAACTCCAAGCCTTTTTGGACGCTCAACCTCAAGTCGTAAATTTCTCTGAGGTAGCAACCAAAGAAAAAGCGGCAACTGCACAAAATAACACGGTGGAATATGCCGAAGGCACAAGCCCAGCCAGCATCGAAGCTGACCAAAAAATCCGTGCTTACGCCAAAGAACACAATGTGAGCTATAAAGCTGCATTTAATGCCATTTATCAATAGAAGGAAAACTTATGACCGCACACAATCTTCAAGCACTTCGCGTGCAAGATCCTGTTTTAACCAACTTGGCTCAGGGCTATCACAACCTTGAATTAGTCGGTGAAGTCTTAATGCCAACCGTTGAAATCGACAAAGAAGCGGGCAAAATTCCGAAATTCGGTCGCCTTGCATTCCGCTTACCTAGCACGGTGCGTAACTTACGCGGCACGTCAAACCGTTTAGATCCTGAAGACATCACGGCAATCGACGTGGCGTTGGAAGAGCACGATGTGGAATACGCCATCGACTACCGTGAAGAAAACGAAGCGATTTTCTCTCTCCGTCAATTTGCCTTAAATACCACCCAAGATGTGATTGCATTAGGGCGTGAAAAAGAAGTGGCAACGCTCGCGCTTGATGAAAGCAAATACGACAGTGGCAACAAAGTCACGTTAAGCGGTACATCGAAAATCACTAGCAAACAAGCAGACATCTTTGCGATGTTCGACACGGGCATTCGTGCCGTGAAGCGTGCGATTGGTCGCAAACCGAATGTATGCGTGATTGCAGGCGATGTGTGGGCAGCATTAAAAGAACACCCAGCTGTCATTGAAAAACTCAAGTATTCACAAGTGGCGATTGTAACGCCTGAAGTATTCGCCAAATTGATTGGTATCGACACCGTGAAAATCGGTGAGGCGGTGTACGAAGAAAGCTCACAACTCAAAGACATCTGGAGCGATGCGATTGTGCTAGCTTACGTTGCCCCTCGTTCAGCGGAACGCAAAGGCACGGTTTACGAGCCATCTTACGGTTACACCGTACGTCGTCAAGGTGGCTTATTTGTGGACACCTACAAAGAAAACGGCGGCAAACTCGAAGTTATTCGCACCACCGACATTCACAAGCCACATCTTTTGGGTAGTGCAGCTGGTTACTTAATCAAAGGCTGTTTGTAATCTCTGAAAATCCCCCCCTCTTTAGCAAAGAGAGGGTTGGGGAGATTTGTTAAAGATATAACACCGTTTCATTAGGAGAAAGTAATGGACAAAACCAAACTCTACGCCGTCATCAGCACCATGGCGATTTACCACAACAATCAACGCTATGAGCAAGGCGATAAGCTCGAACTGACTGACGAAGAAGCCGCTCGCATTTCGCTTTATGTGCAATTAGACGAAGCCGAAGACGAAAAACGCAAGCAGGCGGAAGCAGAAGCTGAAAAAGCTCGTTTAGCAGCAGAAGAAAAAGCCCGTAAAGAAGCGGAGAAAGCTAATAAAAACAACAAAGGCGAAGGTAAAGAATAATGTACATTCAGGCACAAGATTTAACGGAAGTGGTGAGCGAAGTGGTGCTTGTGCAGCTCTCTAATGACAACACAAGAGCGACGGAAGTCGATTATGCCGTATTAAACAAGGCGTGCGAATACGCTACCGAAACGGTGGACGGCTATTTACGTTCACGTTATTTGCTACCGTTAAATGATGTGCCAACGCTTGTACGTAACATTTGCCTACAACTTGCTCGCTATTGGTTGTATTCACGCCGTCCTGAAGGCAAAGGCTTTCCCGACAATGTGAAAGAAACCCACAGCCAAGCCTTAAAAGATTTGGAGCGCATTTCCAGTGGCAAACTGCATTTGGGCTTAACGGAAATCGGCGCGGAAGGCGATGACGGTTTGCCGTCTGCGTTGAAATTTAAAGCCCGTGCACCGCAGAAATTGGATTTGTTGGGTTATTAAGGAGCACATCTATGAGTGCCACTTTACCGATTTTGCAAAGCATCAGAGCTCATATCGAACAGAAGACCACGAGTTTCAGCATCGAACTGTTCCCCGATGACTTAGACCGCTACAACCTCACCGACCAATATGGGGCGGTGTTGGTGCAGTATGCAGGTTCCAAATTTGAAAGTCTTGATAGCACCGACATTATTCAACAACGCCGCAAAGTGCTGATTGCCCTCACGGTGATTGCACGTAGCCAACACGATGACACCGGTGCGTTGGAAATGCTCGACCAGCTTCGCTTAGCCGTCGTGGGTTTTCGTCCCACAAATTGCACCGCTTGTCATTTGATTAGCGAGGAGTTTGCAGGCGAAGAAAACGGCTTGTGGCAATACCAACTCATCATTCAAACGGAAACGTGGCAGGTGGAAGTACACCAGCCGCAAAATTTACCAAAATTTACCGCGGCACGTTACCGCCGCAAAGAACCATAAGGAGAACATTATGGCGTTTCATCACGGAACGAAAACAACACGCGTGACAGGCGGCTCTGTTGCGGTGGAAACGGTGGACGGTGCAATTATCGGCATCGTCGGGACTGCACCCATCGGTGCAGTGAATGAACTCACCGTGTGCCAAACTACCAAAGATTTTGCCCAATTTGGCGTGATCTTAAATCAAGGTTACACCTTGCCCGATGCTTTTGATGTATTAGCACGTTATGCCGCAGGGAAAGTCTATGTAGTCAATGTGTTAGATCCAACTAAACACAAAACCGATGTAAACGATGAAGTGCTTACCCAAGATAGCAGCACTTTAATGGCGAAAACCTCAAAAGTGGGTTTATTAAGCCTAACGCTTCAATCAAACAGCCAAACCTTATCGGAAGGCAGCGATTACAGCGTGAATTTGCAAACAGGGGAAATTACCTTGAAAGCAATGCACGAAGGCTTAAAAGCCACTTATACCTATGCCGACCCTGAAAAAGTGACGGAAGCCGACATCAAAGGCGGGATTGATTCAGCGACGGGCAAACGCAAAGGCTTTGAATTATTGCGTGATGGTTTCAACCTTTACGGTGCCGATGCCAAAATTTTAATCTGTCCAGAGTTCGACAAAACTGCAAGCTGTGCCGCCGCATTGGCAACATTAGCCGAACAGTTAAAAGCGGTGGCGTATGTGCAACTGCCAAAAGGCACATCACTTTCTAAAGCGATTCAAGGGCGTGGTCCTCTCGGTACGTTAAACGCCTCGGCAAGCTCTGAACGTGTTCGCCACTTCTTCCCTTATGCGTTAGGCTCTAGCAATACGCTTGAAAGTTTAGCGGTGCACGCAGCAGGCTTGCGGATGAAAACCGATACCGACAACGGCTACTGGTTCTCCACTTCAAACCGTCAGTTACAAGGCGTGATTGGAATGGAAGTGCCATTGACTGCTCGTGTGGACGATGAACAATCAGAAACTAACCTGCTTAACGCAGTAGGTATTACCACAATTTTTAACAGCTTCGGTACAGGTTTCCGCTTATGGGGTAACCGTTCGTCAAACTATCCAACCGTGACGCACATTATCAATTTTGAAACAGCGTTACGCACAGGAGATTTAATTGATGAAAGTATTCGCCGCACCGAGTTGCAATTTATCGACCGCCCGATTGATGATGCGTTGATTGACAGCCTATTGGAAACGGTAGACACCTATTTGCGAGCCTTGCCGTCAATCGTAGGTTATAGTGTCAGCCTTGACTACGACACTGACTTAGTCGATGAATTTAGTAAAGGTCACGTGCCGTTAGTCTATGACTACACGCCCAAATTGCCAGCGGAATTGATTGGCAATAAATCGGTGATGACCCGTAAATACCTTGTGAACTTGGTGTCACAACGCTAGAAGGAGAAAACAATGAGTACAGTGATTCACCAAATTGTGAACGCCAATACCTATATGGACGGCAACTCCCTTTTAGGGAAAGCCAAAGAGTTTAAATTGCCCGACCTTGAGTTTGAATTTATTGAACATAAAGGTTTGGGGTTACACGGCACGGTAAAATTGCCTGCAGGTTTAAATGCGATGGAGGGCGAAGTGATTTGGGATAGTTTCTATCCTGAAGTGCGAGCCAAAGCCTACAACCCATACAAAAATGTGCAGTTGATGACCCGCTCAAACGTGCAGGTGTTTGACTCCCGTGGGCTTGCGGCGGAAGAAGCGTTAGTGACCATTATGAACGTGGCATTTAACAAAACCACAGGTGGGAGCTTGAAAAATAAAGAGGCGACGGAACATTCCGATACTTTCCAAATTTATTCCATCAAGCAAACCCTTGCAGGTAAAGAAGTCCTCTTTGTGGACGTGCTTGCCAACATCTACCGCGTAAACGGTCAAGATGTATTGCAAAAATACCGCACCAATATTGGGCAGTAATTCTTTAAAGCAGTTTAAACGACCTTTAAAGCCCATTTAAGTAAACTCCTTTGTGAAAGTTAAACAATCTCACAAAGGAGTTTTTTATGGCTAACGCTGCGACCACTTTAATGAATAATTTCCGTTCATACAAAACCTATACCCTCAAATACCCTGTTGCGACACCTGACGGTAGCACAATTACCGAAGTCACTCTTCGTCGCTTAAAAGGTTCAGACCAAGCGGCTTATGAATCACAAGATTTTAATGCCGAAAAAGACGGCTATAAAATCACGAAGTTTTTCTTGACCCGTTTATCAAATTTAATTCCTGAAGATATTGATGAATTTGACCAAGCTGACCTTCAAGCTCTTGGCAAATTGATTACTGATTTGGTTACGGAGGGAAAGTCCGAAGACTAAGCGAGCTTGATGAAGTTTTTGCAGATCTCGCTTGGTGGTTTGGTTTTTCACCAAGCGAGCTAATGGAGATGGATTTTGTGGATATTCCAAAATGGATTGAACAGATGAATCGACAGGTTAAAGCTGGCTATGGGCAGATTTTACGGTAAAGCCAAATGAAAGGCTCACTTAATAAAGAGAAAATAACAGCTCCCCCCCAAGATAGATAAACGCCAATCCAAGCAAAAATGGCAAGAAGTAATGCATAAATCAGAGCAATACCCAAGCCTTTACCTACGCTTTCGATTGATTGCATAGCATCTATCCAATAAATGACACTCCAACTAATTAACCCCACCGCTAATAGTATTTTAGCGGTGTATTCAGTTCTTTCTGTATAGGCGTTAAAGCCTTTCCAATTCATAAAACGGGTATTTAATTTGCTAAGCATAACATCCTCCCCTTCTTCTTTCCCAATTTTACGCAAGGACTTAAACAATGGCAAATAATTTAGCAATCGGTTTAGTTATTGGTGCATCTTTGGCTGGCAGTTTTAAAAGTTCATTTGCTGGTGTCAATGGTGCCTTAGATAAACTTGGGCAAGCCGTTGCCAAAAATCAAAAGATACATTCTCAATTTTCGACTAAACTCAACGGACTTCGAAGCAAGCAAGCAGCTCTTTATGCCGAAATGAGCCGTGCCAGCTCAAAAGGTGGCGTGGGGCTGGCTTTAATGAAAGCTGAATATGACAAACTCGGCAAAGCCATTAGTCAAGTTAGTCGCCAGCAACGTGAATTTAGCAAAGAATTAAACCGTTCTTTAAAGGCTCAACAAAAGCTACAAGGGGCGGTTTCAGGTTATGAAAACGCCAAAAATAAACGTGATGAGTTGAAAGGTAAAGCACTTGGCACGCTTGCCTCTGCTACTGTGGGTGTTGGTGTAATGAAAACCTATATGCAGCAAGAAGAAGCGGCAAATAGCCTGAAAATTTCAATGATGAAGGCTGATGGCACATTCGGCAAATTTAATGAAATTGGCAAAATTGCCGACCAACTTGGCACGGATTTACCAGGAACGCGTCAAGATTTCTACAAACTTGCCAAAGCGATGAAAATGCAAGGGGTATCAGATGACACCTTAATTAACGGTGGCTTAAAAACATCGGCAAAACTCAACGTATTGCTTGAAATGGATCAGGAGCAAGGTGGTGAGTTCTTTTCCAAGATGATGGAATCACACGGTTTATCTGAAGCCGAGCTTGGCGCTTCTGCAGATGACCTACAGCGTGCAATGTTCGCTGCGGGTATGAAAAAAGACGATATGTATGGGGCAATGACCTACTACGCTTCTAATATTCGTTCAATGAAATTAACAGGGCAAGAAAATTCGCAGAAAATCTTTGCGATTGAGGGGCTTGCGGCTCAACAAGGTTTAGAGGGTACGTCGTTTGGTACAAACTTTTCAACAATGCTTGACCGAATGAGCAAAGGTCCTCAAATGATTGCTGAAGCCAAAAAAGGAATGAAAGCGGAAGCAAGAGATATTCTTGAAAAAAGTGGCGTGAAGTTTGACTTCTGGGATAAAAAAGGCAATTTCAAAGGCATTGATGGAATGGTCAAGGAGCTTGAAAAACTGCAAAAAATTCGTGCTAAATTTGGTGACCAAGCCGCACAAGATGTGGCAGATGCGATGTTTGGCACAGAAGGTAAGCGTGTCGCCTTGCTATTAGGCGAAAAAGGAACAGCAGGCTTACAAGATTTCTTGCAAAAGATGAAAGACCAAGCCAGCCTTGAAGAACGTGTCGCCCAAAAAACGAAAACGCTTGGTTCAGCCCTCGAAAGTTTAGGCGGTGCATGGGAAAGTGCGGTCGGTAATGTAGGTTCTGTTTTTGCTGATGATATTAAAAGTTTTTCAAAATCCTTACAAGAAGCCGTGGAATGGTTCACACCGTTTATTTCTCAACACAAGCAAGCCGTAAAATTTGTACTGGGTTTAGTCGCTGGGTTCGTTGCATTGCGTGGTGTTTTACAAGTTGGTTCATTTGCCATTCAGACTGTCACAATGGCGATGAATGCCCTAAAAATTGCCACAATGACCAATCCTATCGGGCTGATTATCGGCGCCATCGCACTTGGTGCTTTTTTGATTTATCAATACTGGGAGCCCATTTCGGCGTGGTTTAGCGAAAAATGGTCGACTATATCAGGCATTTTTTCTTCAGCTTGGAATAGTATCAGCTACTATTGTTCAGAAGTGTGGGCAAGTATCACGGCATTTTTTGGTTCAGGCATTGGCAACATCACAGCCACCATTCTCAACTGGTCGCCATTGGGTTTATTCCAGCAAGTATTTTCTACCGTGTTGTCGTGGTTTGGTATTGATATGCCAGCCAAGTTTACCGAATTTGGTTCTAACCTTATCAACGGCTTAGTCAATGGTATTCGCAATACGTGGGACGGTGCGAAAGAATGGGTGATCGGTTTAGGTAAATCTATCAAGGGTTGGTTTACAGGCGAGATGGAAATCCACAGCCCAAGCCGTGTATTCAAAGGTTATGGGCAGAACATTGTAGAAGGTTTGGCAATCGGTATGGATAAAGCCGAACCTCTCGCTCGTGATGCCAGCAAAAATCTCTCAAGTGCGGTTAAATTCGAGCCGGCTTTAAACGGCATTGAAACCGCCTTTAAACCCATTTTAAACGAGAAAAAAGGCTTTTTCGGTTCGCTGTGGGATGATATTAAGTTTGGAGCGAATTTTGTCGGCAATCTGTTGGGTATCAATCAGCCTGTGGATTACCGCACGCCTGATTTTAATCCAAACTCAAGCGGTCAAAATCCGTCAATCTTTCACGATTATCAGCCTTTAAACCGAAATGCGGTGACAAATAACGAAACCAACCAGCACAACGGCATTATGGTGAATTTTAACCCGACCATCCACGTGGGCGGCAATCAAACACAAGGCGTGATGGAGCAAGTGCAACAAGGACTAAATATGAGCCTTGTGGAATTTGAACGCCTGCTTAATCGCGTGTTAGACCAACGACAACGGAGAGCGTACTAATATGTATTTTATGTTAGGCAATATCGCCTTTGAGCCTGTCAATCTGACCGATTTTTCTGAAACACATTCTGCAGATTTTGCCGAACACGCAGTACTTAAAGGCAAGCCACGTTTGCAAGCAATGGGCGAAAAACTCTCTGAGCTTTCTTTTGCCATTCGTCTGCATCATAAAATCGGCGGTGTGGAAAGTCGCTATCAAGCCTTGCTTGCAGCAAAAGCTAAGCAAGAAGCCCTTGCCTTGATGTGGGGTTCAAAATACAAAGGCAATTTTGTGATCACCGATATTTCATCAACCACACTATTTACCGATGGCAAGGGTAATGCCTTGGCACGTGAGATGAATATCAGCCTGCGAGAGTTTGTCGGTAACAGCCAAAACAGCCTACTGGGGGCGGCGTTAAATGTGGGTGGAAAATCCTTGCTGGGTTCGATTTTGCCGCAAGGTTTAGTCAATACGCTTTCCACCGCAAAACGTGCCGTCAGCCGTGCAGTGGAAATTTATCAGCAAGGTAAACGAGCGGTGGACGAAGTCCGCAATACCGTTGCCGTGGTTCGCCAACTGGCAAGCGATCCTGCATCAGCGTTGGCATACTTGCCGAGCACGCTGGTGAATTTAAATAACGCCTTGGGGAGTTTTGGCGACGTGGTGGGAATGCAGTCAGCATTGGCTGGCGTGCGAGATTTCTTGCCTGTGGTCAGCAAATTTAGCCGTGATGTGTCGGCGGTGTATGACGATTTGCAAATAATGAAACAGAGTTTCAGTAAAGCCGAATCAAGCGGCTGGGACGATTGGTTTAAACCTGCCGATGAGAGTCTGAGCAATATCAATGAACGGTTAGACAATTTGGCAAATCCTGTGGCAAAAATGACCGCTTGGATTGTACTGCGAACCGATGAAGAAAATCCAGCCGAAACGGAGGTAAACGATGACACAAACCGTCCTTAAACACATCGTCAAACAAGGCGAACGTTGGGATAACCTTGCCTATTATTACTATGGTGATGCGTTGGAATATGGTCGCTTGATTTCTGCTAATCCGCAGTTGAGTTTTTGCGAAGTGTTACCCACAGGAGCGACGGTGTTTATCCCTGTGCTGAACGTGAAACCAACCCAAAACGAAAATCTGCCGCCTTGGTTGCGAGGAAATGCCGATGAGTAACGTGCAAAAACCTGATTTCACGCTCTTTTATGAGAAAACCAATATCACAGCGGAGGTTGAGCCGTCCTTGATTGAGCTGACCTACACCGACTATCTCGAAGGGCAATCAGACGAACTCTCCGTGCAGTTTGAAGACATCAACGGCAAGTGGATTCGCCAGTGGTTTCCGACACAAGGCGATAAGCTAAAAGCGGCGATTGGCTATCAGGGCGAACCATTGGTTGAAATTGGGGCGTTTGAGATTGATGAGGTGGAATATAGCTATCGACCGTCTAGCATCACTTTGCGGGCGTTATCGACTGGTGTGAGTAAATCTAACCGCACACTCAAGCCAAAAGCCTACGAGAACACCACGCTAGCACAAGTGGTGGCAATGGTGGCTGAGCGGTTAAAGCTAAAAGTGGTGGGCAAAATTCGCCAAATTCCCATTCAACGAATTACCCAATATCAAGAACGCGACGTGGAATTTTTGGCACGCCTTGCTCGTGAATATCATCACAGTTTCAAGATTGTGGGCAATCAGTTGGTATTTACCGATAAAGACGAACTCGGGCAAACCGAGCCTGCAGCAGTGTTGGACGAAACCCAGTGTATCAGCATTCGCTTGCGTGATCGCATTAAAGACACGGCAAAGCAGGTGGAAATCAAGGGCTTTGATACAAGCGGTAAAAAAGTGGTAAAAAAAAGCAAAAAAGCCAGCGCACTTCGCCCAAAGATGAAACAAGCACAGGCAGCAAGTGGCGATACGCTCAAAATTACTACCCGAGGTGAAAGCCAAGAACAGATTGATGCCAGAGGCGATGCGGCATTAAGCGAGCAAAACGAAGACCAAAGTGCTGGCGATATTACCCTGATTGGCAATCCGAAACTGGTGGCAGGCTCGACCATTTTACTTAAAAATTTAGGCGTGTTTTCAGGCAAATACTTAATCAAGCAATCACGCCACAGTATTTCACGCACGCAAGGTTACATCACCAATATCGAAGTGCGAATGTTGGAATTTATCCCTGATGATTTATTAACGCTAGGTATGGAGATAACGAATGCAAACACATAATTTTGGAGCGACTTATCAAGAAGGCATTGTGTCGGCAATCGACCCGAAAAGTCACAAAGTGCGGTGTAAAATCCCTGCCCTTGAAGATTTAGAAACGGCGTGGCTTTCATTCTTAACACCCAACGCAGGCGGCAACCAGTTTTACTGCTTGCCCGATGTGGGCGAACTGGTAGCAATTTTATTAGATAGCCGTGGCGAGAGCGGCTGTGTGCTGGGCACGATTTATAATGAGCAAGACCCCACGCCCGTACAAAATGGCGAAATCTGGCTCAAGAAATTTAAAAACGGCACAACCATTCAACACGACCGCAAATCGGGCCATTTAACCATTCATACCAGCGGCAAAGTTATCGTCAATGATTGCGAAGTGGAAGTGAACAATGGTAATGTGAACGTAAACGGTGGCGATGTGATTGCTGACGGCATTTCCCTTAAAAATCATCACCACCTTGAACAAGGCGACGGCAATCCAACCAGCCCATCTCAAGCCTAATTCTTTAAATCAGTTTAAAAGCCCACCTTCATATAGCCTTGTATCATCAAGGCTATGAATACAAATACGATACTCTCAACCCACTGGCAATTAGCCCCCACGGAAAAACAAGCGGTGCAAGGCATTGATGATATTCATCAGTGCATTGCCAACATTCTCAACACACTAAAAGGCACTGATGTGCTTCGCCCCGAATTTGGCTCCGACCACTTTCGCTACATTGACTACCCAGAAGACATCGCACTGCCCAATATGGTGCGTGAAATCACGCTTGCCCTTCAAAAATGGGAGCCTCGCATTGAGGTTGATCATATCGCCATTGACGGACAGGCTCCGCATTTTGAACTGACGATTTATTGGGCGTTAGTGGATGAGGTGTATCGGGAGATTTATGTGACTGAGGTGCAACAATGAATCGTAATGAAATTAAAGCCGTTGATGACAATGTTGATCGCATTTTACGCGAGACGATTGCCAATTATGAACGTCGCACGGGAAAAGTGTTGCAACCTGCACACATTGAGCGATTACTGATTCACGTGTACGCCTTTCGTGAAAGCCTTGCTCGTCAAGGCATTAACGAAGCATTCCGTCAAACTTTTCCTCAATTTGCGACGGGTTTAGCATTAGATTTATGTGGTGAGACTTTTGGCTGTTATCGTTTATTAGATAAACCTGCTCGCACGATTCTACGTTTTAGCGTGCAAGGTGAACATGGCTCTATTTTTATTCCCAAAGGGACTCGTGTTGCAGCGACCGATAATATCGAATTTATCACAATGAATGATGATGTGATCACACCACTTATTACTTATGTCGAAATTGAAGCTGAATGTAACCAAACAGGCGAGCAAGGAAACGGCTGGGAATTAGGACGAATTAACGTATTAAAAAGTCCGCTGAATACACAAGCAACATTAAACGTAAGCAATATTGATGTCTCAAGTGGTGGTTTAGTGCGTGAAGAGGATGAAGCCTACCGAAAACGTATTTTGAGTGCTCCCGAAGCCTTTACTACATGCGGTTCCATTGCGGCTTACGATTATCACACGCGTGCGGTGTCACAAGATATTGCCGATGTCAATGTATCTAACCCTCGCGGCGGTTTAGTGCGAATCGCAGTACTGACCAAAACAGGTTTACCCGATGCACGTTTGCTCAATGATATTAAACAATATATTAGCCCTGAACAGCGTCGCCCTTTATGCGATAGCGTGGAAGTTATCGCACCAACGCAACGGAATTATCAAATCAATGCGACGTTAACATTGCTTGATGGTTATCGTGAAGATATTGTGAAAACTCAAGCCCGTACAGCTTTGCAAAATTATCTTGCAGAGAAAACCAAACGACTAGGAATGGACGTTGTGCCTTCTGCCATTATTAGTGCATTACGCGTAGAAGGCGTATATGACATAAATCTTACTTCACCTGCCAAGCTGATTATCAATGAAACCGAATGGGCAAACTGCACTGCGATTAGCGTGGAAGTCAATGCGGAGCGAGTAAATGGCTAAATTGACGTATGCAGACATTATTGAACAAGAAGTGAAGTATAAAGCACTGGCGGATTTAAGTATCCCACTCTCTCAATTAGATACCAGCAAAGTGATGACTACTCTGGTCGATTTATTAGATGATACTTTTATCCCTTTACTTGCCGAGAAATGGAGTGTGACAGGCTACGATGGCGAGTTCTTAGCCGAAAATGATAGCTCAAAACGTGGGTTGATTAAAGCGGCAATTGAATTACATCGACACAAAGGCACTCCGTGGGCAATTAGAGAAGTGTTACGTCGCTTAGGTTTTGGTGAAGTGGAGCTTGATGAAGGATTAAAAGCACGGACTTACGAACACAAATTAGTACAAGCCATTCCTTTGAGTGAAAGATGGGCATATTACGCAATTCGCTTAAATCGTCCCATTACCAATGAACAAGGGCTACGATTACGTAAGATTTTAAGAAATTTTACCCCAGCACGCTGCACATTAGCTGTACTGGATTATAAGGCAGTAGCTATCCGTTATAACAATAAAATCACTTATAACGGACGCTACAATTACGGTTCAAACTAACTTTAAAGCAGGTTTAAAGGATATTTATGGCGAATTTAAAAGAACAAGAAAAGTGGGAAGATGGGATTTATCAAATTGAAGAAAACGACCCTGTTTTAGGCGGTGCAGAAGGAATTACCAATCGTCCTGCAAAACAATTGGCGAATCGTACTGCTTGGTTGAAAAAAGCACTCTCACTATTAGGTTTAAAAGCACAACCTAAAACCATTACTGCAACGAGTGACAATGGTTTTGACGAAACAGGTCATACCCACCAAATCGACAAAGCTAGTCTTACTCAACAAGGCATTGTGCAACTCAACTCAGCCACAAATAGCGACAATGAAACAATGGCAGCCACGCCCAAAGCGGTTAAAAAGGCTTATGACCTTGCCGATGGCAAACAATCCCCTGCCACAACTTTAGCGGGCTATGGTATCGGGAATTTTAAAGTTGAGCCTTTTGTTGGCAATTTAAACACCCTAAAAACCGATGGTGTTTATGCGATTACGCAAGCAAGCCGCTCTCAAAATCTGCCCGTATCGACCAGTTGTCACATTCAAGTGATTGCGGGTGGCGACGGAGCTTGGTGCCGTCAATTAGCTTATGTGGCATATAGCACCGATGTGTACGAGCGACATCAGACAAGCTATCAAACAGATAGTTGGTCACCTTGGGTCAAAATAGATAGCTTAGACAAAATCCCAAACAGCAAAAAATCCTCTGCAGTAGATAGCGATAGTGCAGACACAGTTGCAACGAGTGCGGCGGTTAAAATTGCTTATGATAAGGGTGTGGAAGCGAAAACGGCTGCAGATGGTGCACAAAGCACGGCAA
>QWCF01000098.1_pt1 | contig 39202 bp, 55 predicted proteins | sample 1972521 | NCBI WGS metagenome assembly QWCF01 (sample SAMN09866715, study PRJNA288562) | Human oral metagenome isolate term4_saliva, whole genome shotgun sequencing...
AGCGCAAGAGCAACAATACAAGGTTGATGCAGAAGGTACACGCGCTGTGAACGAAGCTGCCAACGTCCTGAGCGTTGAACAGGTTGAAATGCAAGTCCGTCTTGCCCTCTTGAAACACCTGCCTGACATCATCCGCGAATCCGTCCGCCCAATGGAAAAAATCGAAGACATCAAGATTTTGCAAGTCAATGGTCTGGGGGGGTTTGCCGGTGGTGCAAACGGTGCGGAAGGTGTTTCAGACGGCCAAACCACACAAGCCAGCCTTGCCGATCAAATGGTCAACAGCGCCCTGCGTTACCGCAGCCAAGCACCGTTGGTTGACGGTCTCTTGAAAGAGTTAGGACTGAATGGTGGCGACATCAACGGTCTGACCCAAGGACTGGATAAAACCATCGACCAATCATAAACGAATGCCGTCATAATGATTTAAAGGCCGTCTGAATGTGGGGGACTGTTAGTTTTTGCACAAGGAACAAATAGAGTAAAAAAACGCTGAAATCTTGGAAAGACGTGGATTTCGGCGTTTTTTTGTATCCGGAAAAGTTACGCCAGCTTTTTCACAAAACCGCGCCGGAATGCGCGGTTTTTTGTTGAAAGCTGACGGGATTAGGGAATTTTTTAAAACTATTTTAAGAGGGTTTTAAAATGGATTTAATCAATACTCCGGCCATACCACTCAACACGTCCGATGATGGCGATGTCGTCTTGGGTATTGCTTAAATCTATTTCAAACGGTGCGTAACGTGGATTTTCGGACGTTACAAGCAGTTTGCCCGGTATGCGTTGCACACGTTTGACAAAGAGGTCATTGCCTATACGCAAGACATATAGGCCATCACGCGGGTCGGTTTCGGCGTGATTGATGAGGATGGAGTCCCCATGATTGAGCACGCCCTCCATCGAATCGCCTTTAACGGTAATTACAGACAGCTTTTCCGGCTGTTTGGTCACATAGTTGTCAATCCAATATTTCCGGAAGGCCAAGCAGAATAAAGGTTCTTCGCCGAAGACCGGTGCGCCATACCCTGCTGCTGCGGCTACGTTGTAGCGCGGCACGAATACAAACTCCGACAAGTCGACAGGGTTGCCCATAGTGTCGGTGATTCCATCAGAATTTCTGCTTACAGAGAATGCTCCGGCGTTTTCCGGCCTGGCTTTATCAAGATACGGTAAGCCTTTGCCGGTCAGCAGCCAGTTTAAATCACACCCGGTAGATTCTTGCAAGACAAAGGAAAATACAAAGGAAGAGGTTTAGAAGCCTTCCTTTGTATTTTTCATTTCAAAATCAAAATTTAAAAAAAATTTCTCTATTTAGGCGACTGTTCACTAAGGAAGGAACTTAAAAGCTGAGTTTTCCTTAGTGCTGTTTATTTTTTAGCATAAACATCCATTAGAAAGTCAATCAAGTGATTCAAGGTGCGACTATCCATTTGGCGAGCCAAGTGTAGTAGTACTTCTTCTCTCGGAGAAGAAACAGAATCAATGAAATCTTGGAATTTGGCGGCCTTATTTCCAGTTAGCAGCCAATGCAAATTAATTCCAAAGTGCTTATAAAACTGAACTAAGTAATCGGCATTCGGACTTCTTTCCCCATTCTCATAATTTTGAATACTTGCTCTACTGATGCCAAATAACTCACTCAACTGCTCTCTTGAGTATCCATTATCTGTTCTGATTTTTTTTAGTCGCTCACCCAATAACTTAGAGCTTAATTCAAAAGAATTATCCATAAAAGTTCCTTTTTTCTTGACAGCTACATTTGTAGCTAATAATATTATTACAAATGTAGTAAAACAGCTAGTTTTGTAGTAATTATACAGGATTTGAACAAACCAAGAAAGGTAAAAAAAAATGGGAACTAAAACAGTAAATGAAGTTAGAGAATGGTTAAAAGACAATAATTTAACAGTTGCGCAATGGGCGAGAGAAAACGGACACAACTCCGTAGATGTTACTCGCGTGTTGACGGGGAAATCAAAGTGTCGATACGGACAGGGGCGCGCTATCGCGATTAAGCTGGGGTTAAGAATTGACGAGTGAGGAAACGAAGATGGGGATAACTATTGGTGAGCTGCTTAAACTTAATATTCAAGGGCTTCCTACAACAGCAAGAGGATTAAGGGAGAGAGCAAAAACCCAGAACTGGCCGTACATCGAAGAAGTTGGCAAAGCGCGTGGAGGCCGTCTAAAAAAATACTTAATCGCTTCCCTCCCTGCCGAAATCCGAGCAGCCATCATGAAACGGCAGTCGGACGAGCTGGCGGAGAAGATGCCGAAAACCCTGCCCCAAGTCAGACCGGGGACGGCGATGTCGGCTCAGGCACTGGCTGAAGCGGCCAAGCTGTTGAACGAGAAACAACGGTCGGTGGCGGATGCGCGATGTGCGGTGGTGGCGGCGGTGTTGGGTATCAAATATCAATACGGTTGCTCTGCCAAGGCTGCGGTGGCTCAGTTTTTGGGCTTGCTGGCAGAAGGCAAATTGGACGCGGTTACGCTTGGGAATTTGGAAAAGGCTAATGACCGCAGCCGGTCGGCGAAGGTTGGCGAACGTACTTTAGACGGCTGGATATCTGCCTACCTTAAGGCGGAAAACGCGACGGAGCGGTTGGTTGCTTTGGCTCCGAAGACGACGAAGGCGGTCAAGCCGATTGAGAGCTACGGTTGGTTGCCGATGTTTATGCAGTTTCACAACATCCCTTCAGCTCCGAAGCTGGCGCACAGCTACCGCCGGTTTGTGCAGTGGGCGGAAGCGGAAAATATGCCGGTCAATGATGTGCCTAACTTGAGTATGGTGCGGCGCGTTTGGGAAAAGCTCCCGCTGATTATGCAGGAGCGCGGCAGGAAAACGGGGGCGGCTTATAAATCGCTGCTGCCTTATGTGAAACGTGATTGGGGGGCTTTGAAGCCTAACGATGTTTGGATCGGCGACGGCCACAGCTTTAAAGCGAAGGTGGCACATCCGGTACACGGCAGGCCGTTTAAGCCGGAAGTGACGGTGATTATTGATGGTTGTACGCGGTTTGTGGTCGGTTTTTCGGTTTCGTTGGCTGAAAGTTGTGTGGCGGTATCGGACGCTCTGCGTATAGGGGTCAAGCACTTTGGTTTGCCGATCATCTACTACTCGGATAACGGCGGCGGCCAAACCGGCAAGACGATAGACCATGAAATCACAGGTATCACGTCCCGACTGGGTATCCGGCATGAAACGGGTATCGCGGGCAACCCGCAAGGGCGCGGCATCATTGAGCGATGGTGGAAAGACAATCTGATTGAGATGGCGCGCCAGTATGAGACGTTTGCGGGCGCGGGGATGGACAGCAGCACGAAGAACCTGATGTACCGCAAGATGGAAAGTGCTTTTAATGCTTTGGAAAAAGGCAAGGATTTGACGGAGGAACAACAGAAATATTTGAAAAAACTGCCGAGCTGGTCGCGCTTTATCGCGGATGTGGTCAAGTGTATCGACGAATACAACAACCGTCCGCACGGCGAGCTGCCCCGACATCCTGACGGCGGGCATTATACGCCGAAGGCTTATCGGGAAATGAGGCTGGAACAGGACGGTATCGCGCCGGATATGTTGTCGGCGGAAGAGCTGGCAACGATGTTTATGCCGCAAGAGGTGCGAAAGGTACAGCGCGGTTGGCTGGATTTGTTCAACAACTCTTATTTCTCAACTGAGCTGGCGGAGTATCACAAGGACGAGGTACGGGTCAGCTACGATTTGAGCGATGCGTCGGCGGTCAATGTGTTTGATATGGACGGCAAGTTTATCACTAAGGCGCAGGCCAACGGCAATACCCGCGAGGCTTTCCCGACGGCTCGTATCGACCAACTGGCGGAAAAACGCCGAAAAGGCAAAATCAAGCGGGCGGAAAATGCAATCAAGCTCGCAAATGCGGAAGTCAATCCTGCTTTGGAACAGGCTGCGGTTTGGGACGAGCTGGGACATTTGGGCGGAAACGTCATCGAGGCGGAGTATGCGGTATTGCCGAAAACGGGCACAGACGATTTTGTGTTGTTTGAGGCGGATAGAAGTTAAAACGGTTTTAAACCTCTTTTAAAAGGACTAAAAAAAATGAAACAAATTAATCAAGCATTGCAACAAAAACTGGCTGAATTTAAAGCCAAATCAGGTATGAACCAAACCCAACTGGCACGCGGTATCGGTACTTCGCCGGCATCCATCAGTATGTATCTCAATGGTACTTATGCGGAAAAAGGCGGCAATTATGAAACCATCGAGCCGAAAATCGAGGCGTTTTTGGAGATGCAGGACAGCAAAGCGCAACGTGAAGAGCTGGTGTTGGGATTTGTATCGACTAAGACGACACGCCGCATTGCGGAAGTGATGCGCGATGCGCACGAAGGCGGCGAAACGGTGGTGATCTACGGTCAGGCTGGCTTGGGCAAGACGCAGGCGGTCAAAAACTACTGCGAGAAAAACCCTGCGGCTATCTTGATTGAGGCTAATCCGAGCTTCACGGCACTTGTCCTGATGCGCAAGTTGGCGACGGCGGCGAAGGTATCGGCGATGGGCAGCCTGAATGATTTGTTTGAGTCTGTATCTGACCGCCTGCGCGATTCAGGCCGTCTGATTGTGGTCGATGAAGCGGAAAACCTGCCGTTACGCGCCCTTGAAATTGTACGCCGTCTGCACGATGAGACTGGCTGCGGCTTAGTGTTGAGCGGTATGCCCCGACTGGTGGCCAACCTGCGCGGTAAGCATGGCGAGCTGGTACAGCTTTATAGCCGCGTGTCTGTCGCACTTAATTTGGGCGAATCTTTGCCGGATGACGAACTCTTTGAGATTGCGAAAGCGGCTTTGCCTGATGCGGACGAGGAAACGCTTTTTGAATTGGTTAAACATAGTAACGGCAATACGCGCCGGATGAGCAAATTGATGCGCGGCGCGGTACGCACGGCAAACAAGAACGGTATCAAGATGCAGGCCGGTATCGTTAAGAAATACAGCTCCCTGATTATCCGATAAGAAAGGCCGTCTGAAATGAGACACGAATATGCGGTACACGCCGGAGTCTATGAGGACACTTGGCACGATTATGAAACCCATAAACGTCGCAAGATTTGGCGGGCGGATGTGCGCGGCAAGCGCAAAGAAGGCTTTGCATGGTTGCAAATCCGCCGACTGCGGAAACGATTTGAAAGCAAAGAGGAAGCCAAGGAATGGGCTGCTCAAGTGAAGGCGGATTGGGTACGCAATAATTTTTTTACCTTAAGAAAATATTAAGTAATTGATTTATAAGGAAGTAGGAAAATGTCTAATTTGTTTTGCGAACGAAAAACCAAGTGGATCGGTTTGGCTTTTTGGTTGTTGTTTTGGGCGGTTTTGGTGGGCACGATGCTGTACCGCTGCTCTAAGCCGGTGGTGTCGGCGGCGAAGTTGGAAATGTCGCGCCGCGAGCGTATGGCGGATTTGGAGGCAAAAGCCTTGGGCGAGCAATACGAGTCGATGAGTACGGAAGAAAAAATGAAAGGGATTGTTTATGAGCGATAAGCCATTGAGCACTACGGCGAAACAAGAGGCTTTGGAACGTGCGCTTAAGGAAATCCGCGCGAAATATGGCGATAAGGCGATTATGAAAGGATGCGTGAAATGAGTTTCGGACGACGTAATACGGATTGGCAGGCTTGGGGACAACACCGCAGGCGTGCGACGGCGCGAATGGCGCAAAAAAGCCGAGAGCGCGAAATCGAGGAATATCAGGCGCGTTTTAAACGGCCTGTTGAAAAGAAGGAGGAGAAAAAATGATTTGGTTTGTTGTCGGATTGGCGGTGTTGGTGCTGCTGGGGATTTGGCTTGAACTGTTGGTCCGAATCGTTGGATCACGCATGATTGGCGAAGGCCATGACGGGTATGACGGCAATTAAGGCATTGATGTCGCTCTATATTTTTTTGCCTTATTGAAAATATAAGATATTGATTTAAAAGGATTTAAGATGAATAAAGAGAAAATCTTAGACAAAATCAAGAAATGTTTGGCTTTGAGTCAGTCGGCAAATGAACACAATGCCGCACAGGCATTAAAGCAGGCGCAGGCTTTGATGGAGAAGTATGAAGTCAATGCTGTAGATATTGCTTTATCAGAAGTCTCCGAACAAGGGGCTGACCGAAGAATGGCCTTTAAATTAGCAAATTGGCAATGGGGCGTTGCAAATATGCTTGCCGATATATTCGGGTGCCAATCTTACCAATGTGGGAAGACGATGATGTTTTACGGCATTGGAAATAGAGCAGAAATCTCAGCCTATGCCTTTGATGTAGTTTATCGGCAGATTTCTGCCGACAGACGCAAATTTTTAAAAAACTGCCGAGCAAGAAAGCAAGCGCATAGAACTTATCTTGCCGATCGATTTTGCGAGGGCTGGCTTACGGGTGCTTTGGGGACAGTCAAAAAATTTGAGATGTCCGCCGAAGAAAAAGCCGTTATGGACGGATACGTAAAAAAAGAACATCCGGATATGGTCGAAGCGAGAACAAGAGATGCGAAATTGTCAATTCTGCAAGGGTCAAAAATGGAATATGGGGCATTAGCTCAAGGAATGGAATCGGGTAAACAAGTGCAGTTACATCATGCCATGAATGGTACAGACGGCGTGAAACAAATTGGAGAGCAAAAATGAATCAAAAAGAAATTGCAGAATGGGTCGAAGACCGTGGCGAGCTGATGATCATGAAGAAGGACGGTGAAGGCTTTGTAATCGCTGCGCGTGCGCCGGACGGGATGTGGAAAACGGCGGAGGCAGAAACTTTGGCTCAGGCGATAACTTTATGGGAGGAAGCGTGATGACTACCGGAATGATGATTTATCTATTGGTCTGCGGGCTGATTGGTTTGGCACTGGTGGTTTTGGCACTGATGAGCCTGATTGAAAACTGGTTTAAGCAGCGGACTAAAGCTGTTGTTTGGGATGCCTGCGGTATGTTTTTTGGGTTGGTTGTTGTTTTTATAGTGTTTTTAGCAATTATTGGGGTGGTTAAATGATTGAAATCAGAAGTAAAAACTTTATCGCGTACAACGCAAGTGAAAGTGTTTGGGAAAGCATCATCAAGGATGTTTTCACGGGGTTGATGTTGAGTTTTTGTGTGTATATCAGCCACTGGTCAGCCTCAGTGTTTTGGACATTTATCAGCGGTTTGATGTTTTTGTCTTATCTGGGCATTAAGTTGGGCAGGTTGATGCGTGACAAGCAAACTAAGTTTGAAACTTGGTCAGAGTTTAAGACATGGATCGATAAACAAGCTGAACTTGAAAATCACTTGGCAGGCAATGTTCAAATCGTAAAAGGCAATAGAAATGTACAGGCTGGTGGCGATGTTTGGAAGGATAAACAATGAACATCGAAAAATTCAACCCGAAAAAAGATCCTAAATACATTGGCTATATATTCCGATTTTTGAAGAAAAAATCCAAGTTGCGTGAAGCTTTAGGAGCTTATCCGCGAATTGTTAAGTTTAAAGATGGATTCGGCTGGTGTATCGGCTGGTTTATTGAAAACGGTCTTGGGGACTTTATTGGCAGCAGGATTTATTACGGCTCCGAAAAAGTTGAGATATTTTGTTTTGTGAAAACCCCTGAAACAGAGGTGGTTACCGAAGTCAAATGGGACGAATACGAACGTATCGGAGGGTGTACATTAACTGAATGGCATCACAAATGGATTTATGCCAATAAACAATCACGCAAATGCCGCCACTGCGGAAGATGGGAACGGAAAGCCGTCAAGACCGTTAAGACGGTTGAACGTCGAACATTATGGGAGTGCGAGTCATGAACATCAAATGCCCGAACTGCGGTGCGGTTCATAGCCTTGACACCTTAATCAATGATGCGGAGGCTTCGGCGGTATTAAAGGCTGTATTGGAGATGGATGCGGAATTGGGCAAGGCGGCGATACGGTATATCGGTTTGTTCCGTCCTGCGAAATCCCAGCTCTCTTGGGCGCGTACCGCGAAACTGCTGAACGAGTTGCTGCCGATGATTAAGGCGCAGGAGGCGGCGCGTGACGGGGTTTGTTTTCCTGCCCCTACCGAGGCTTGGATTCATGGCTTTAACGAGACGGTCAATGCACGCGACCAAGGCCGTCTGAAACTGCCCTTAAAGTCGCATGGTTATTTGCTGGAGATTGTCAGTCAGTGGCAGGGTTCGGGGTTGCCCTCTCCCCATCCCTCTCCCACGGGAAGAGGGGGCGAAGGCGGCGCACCGTCAAAACTGCGGCAGGGGGTGGCAGCCTTGGGAGAATGGGCAGGAGAAGATTGGGCAAAACGAGAAATCGCGTCAGGTTTTGCATTACTTGCCGCGCTCAATCTGCCCAACCGACCGGCAGCGCAGGATATGCCGGTAGTCGCGGAAATTTGGTATCGGAAACTGATGGAGAAAAAAGAAATCGTCTCGCCGGAGTATGACCCGATACGGATTCAGACGGGGTTTAAGGTATTGCAGGCGGCGGAAACATGGCCGCAACCCGCCGAACTGCTCCGAAACCTGCCGCCACGGTTGATACCAAGGGCGATGCTGGAGAAGCCCGTGCCGGATAAGGGAAAAGGTCGTCAGAAAATGGCGGAATTGAAAGAAGTTTTAAGTAAGAAAGGTCATTGAAATGGAAAATGTATATTTTACAAGTAATAACCGAATATCGGACTTAATCAGTCAACTAGAAAAGTTGAAGGCAGAGCACGGCGATTTGGTAATAACCAGAAATTATTTGCGAGGAGGAGTTAGAGATATTGATTTAACAGAGTTTAAGGTTGCCTATATCAGACCGAAGGAAAAACGCGAAAGAATATTGGCTTATCGTATTGGGACACACCAAGTCGGTGATTTAAAGGTCTTAAGAATTTTATAGTTTAAAAGGAAAACATCATGATTGAACCGCACGAATACTGTCTATTGGACGAATATTTAGAGCAAGACTGGGATGCCTTTATCAGTTTTGCTGAAACTAAAGGATTTGAAGCAAGCGAAGTATATCAACTACTCAACAAACTGGAGGAAAAAGCAAATGGCTAAAACCCGAATCAAACAACCCGCTATCGAAGCGGCACAAGACAAAGCGGAAGTCACTGCGTTTATCCGCAAAATCGGCGACTTGCAACGCGAAGTCAAACGCCTGGAAACCGAAGCCGGAGACAAAAAAGCGGTCATCGAAGAAGAATATGCCGCCAAAGCCGCGCCGATGTGTGCCGAAATCATGAGCCTGACCGAACGTGTGGCCGCATACTGCGAGGCACATAAGGACGAGCTGACGGAAAACGGTAAAACCAAAACTGTGGACTTTACTACCGGCCTGATTAAATGGCGCATCCGTCCGCCATCCGTAAAGGTAATGGGCGTGGCCGCCGTCTTGGCGTGGCTCTCCGAGAAATCCGCCTTTGCTGAGTTTGTCCGCACTAAAAAGGAAATCGACAAAGACGCCATCCTGAATCAAAAAGAACGTTTTTCAGACGGCCAAGTGCCGGGTATTAAGATTGTGTCGGGGCTTGAGGATTTTGTGATTGAGCCTACTGAGCAGGAGTTGGCGTAGAAGTATTTTAAAATCTTTAACAGGAGATTTAATAACAGTTGTAATAACAGTTATAACAACAGTTTTAACAACAGTTTTAACAAGCTGTTTAAATCTTCTGTTAAATTTTTACAATAATCTATATATGCCAATATTTTCCAATATTTCTAATATGAAACACAATATGTTGTTTTTTATAACTGTAAGGTAGTAAGTAAATCTAGTCCGTTAGAGTTCGCTAGCGTTCGCTTTATTTGAATGAATGTATTAGAATTAAAGCATTGCTAATTTAGTAATTAACAACCAATGTTAGGAGGGAGCCCTATGAAAAAAACTTATTCTGAAGGATGGGATGTATAGAAGTGGAAATTGTTATTTTACTCTCTGGGCTAGGCACCTGTATTGCTACAGTTTACCTAGCCTTTTTTGCAAGTAAACAACTTGATGAACAGCGTATCCATCATAAACAGAAATCTACGGTCGAGCTTCTGATTTCAAATAACAATAACCCGTTTTATCGCGAGCAGCGCAAGTTGTTTGTTGATATGCGCCGAAATGGGAAAAGTTTTACTGCTCTTGCCTGTAAAATTAATGAATCCGGTGCTCACGAAGGAGAAAATGCTACTATTTTGGCTGTTTTGAATTCGATTGAGTTTATTTGTGTGGGCATCAAAGAAGATATTTTTGATGAGGCTGTTTACAAAAGGATGAGTCGTAGTAGCGTGATTAATGACTGGGATACTTTAAAGCCATATATAATGGAACTTAGACGCTTAAACGGGAACAATAAAAAGTTATTTTGTGAATTTGAATGGCTGGCGGAAAAATGGATAGAAGAGGATAAATAGGTTTTCGGTAAAAGGCCGTCTGAAACGTTTTCAGACGGCCTTTTTTGTGTCTGTCAGTTTCGCAAAAAAACATCGACTTAATACTATATATTGTATTTTATTGGTATAATATGCGCTAATTTATACTATATGTTGTATTGGAGAAATAATGCGCCGGGCGTTGATTGCGAAAATTAAGATTGCTCAAAAGGAGCTGGGCTTAGATGACGGTACCTATCGCGCGGTGTTGGAGCGCGTGACGGGCAAGCGGTCGTGTACTGAGTGCAGTATCCCTGAGCTGGAGCGCGTGGTCGAGGATTTGCGGCAACATGGGTTTACGCCAAAAAAGACGGCGGGACAACGGCCGAACCGCCGCGATTCTGCCGACCCGATGATGCGCAAAATCGAAGCCCTGCTGCTGGATAACGGTTGGACTTGGAATTATGCGCACGGTACGGCGAAAAAGATGTTTAAGGTTGACCGCGTGGAATGGTTGTCCGACGGCAATATGCACAAGCTGGTGGCGGCGCTGCAGATTGCGGCGAACCGAAAGAAGAAGGAGGAATAGGAATGAGTGTAAGTTGGGAAATGACAGAGCAGGATTTTGAGGATGTGAAACATCTTCTGCCGCAGAGCGTGGTGGCGATGATTACGGTCATCGGGCTTGAAGCGGCGTTCCACATGGTCAAGGTTTGGGGCGGGACGAATTACCCGATTTCCAACCGCCGCCGCAATACGCGCCAGAGCCGAATCTTACACGCACAACTGGTCGAGGACATTGGCGAGGAGGCTGCGGGACGATTGGAGCGAGCTTATGCCGGTCAACCTTTCTTGGCTATCCCGCGCTGCTGGGACGCGATGCGCGAGCTGCGCAACCGATTTATCCGCCGCCAGTATGATGCGATGAGTGCGGAGGGTTTGAGCGATTTGGTTATTGTGCGCGAGCTGGTGCTGGCTCATCGGCTGTCTACGCGCAATATACGATACATTTTGAAAGAGGCCGACCGCGAGGCGGCGGCAAGAGCGCAGACGGATTTATTTGCAGCTTGATTGTGTTGTGTGTTTCTTGTGAGTGGACCTTTGCCCTGCTTTTTGCAGGGCTTTTTTTGTCTGCGGAACAGTAAGTGCATTTGTGCCGACCGTCTTATGCCGTCTGAAAAGGTTAAATAAGGTTTTGAAAATAAATTGTGATTTGATTTTCGGAGATGTTTATGGGCAAAACTGTAACTTTAACCGCCGGCCACAGTAACACCGACCCGGGCGCGGTCAACGGCTCCGACCGTGAGGCGGACTTGGCGCAGGATATGCGCAACATCGTGGCATCCATCTTGCGCGATGACTACGGCTTGACCGTCAAAACCGACGGCACAGGCAAAGGCAATATGCCGCTGCGCGAAGCGGTCAAACTGATTCGTGGCTCGGATGTGGCGATTGAGTTTCACACTAATGCGGCGGTTGCAAAAACGGCGACGGGTATTGAGGCTTTGAGTACGCCGAAAAACAAACGCTGGTGTCAGGTGTTGAGCAAAGCCGTTGCCAAGAAAACCGGCTGGAAACTGCGCGGCGAAGACGGCTTTAAACCCGACAATGCGGGCCAGCATTCGCGCCTGGCTTATGCACAAGCCGGCGGCATTGTGTTTGAGCCGTTTTTTATCAGCAACGATGCTGATTTAGCCTTGTTTAAGGCTACAAAATGGGGCATCTGCCGCGCGATTGCGGACGCGATTGCGATGGAATTGGGAGCGGCGAAGGTATGAAAAAGTCTTTGATTGCTTTATCTATTGCCTGTTGGGCAAAGTTGAAAAACGGTTTTGGCGTACCACCGTTATCTGAAATCAAAATCACGCCAAGCCCTGTTCGGGTAGGCTATTTGAAACAACATCCGTCTATGCGCATGGGTAAGTCGGGCGTGGCAGCTGCGAAACGTGCGGCGCGTAAACGCAAGAATCGTCGTTAATCATGGGTCAAGTTGAGTTTTACGAAAAGATGATTGAGCTGTGGTCGCGCAAAAGCCGTGAGGCAAGCGAACAGGCGGACTTGCCTGCGTTTGAATTTGCGGAGGGCGAACTGGCCAATTATCGGGAAATGCTGAAACGGCACCTGCAAACCAAAAGTGTGGAATAGCAATGCGTATTTTGGATATTTTTAAAAACCCCGCGACGGGCAATGTGTCGCACTCGAAACTATGGGCAAACGTTGCCTGCGCTGCTGGGACGTTTAAGTTTGTGATGTTGCCCGACCCGTCGGCGGAGATTTGGGCGGTGTATTTGGGCATTGTGGGCGGCTATGCGGTGGCGCGCTCGTTTGTCAGCGTCAAACGTCAGGAGGTCGAGAATGAATCTCGTGAAACTGCTGGCGAATAACTGGCAACCGATTGCCATCATCGCACTTATCGGCACGGGCTTGGCGGTGTCGCACCATCAAGGCTACAAGGCAGCCTTTGCCAAACAGCAAGCGGTCATCGACAAGATGGAGCACGATAAGGCGCAAGCCCTGCTGTTGTCGGCTCAAAACTATGCGCGCGAATTGGAACAGGCGCGTGCGGAAGCTAAAAAATCTGAAGCCAAGGCGCACGCCGTCGGTGTGGCTTTGGCACAAAAGCAGGCGGAAGTAAGCCGCCTGAAAACGCAAAACAAAAAGGAAATCGAAAATGCGCTTACTCAAGACCGCCAAAAAGCAGGCGGCGGTTGTATTGACGGCCTTGGCTCTAACGGCCTGCAGCTCTACAACCGCGCCCTCGGCTACGGAAATTAAGGTTGTCGAAAAGGCGGTCATGCCGACCCCGCCTGCCGCGTTGATGGTCGCGCCGGTGCGCCCGAATCCGCCGAAAGACGGCAAGACGGCAACGCTGTTGGAACACGCCGCTGAGTTTGGCGGCTATGTTGCCGAACTGGAAAATCAAAATCAGGCTTGGCGCGACTGGGTCAACAGTCAAGCGGAAGTTAACGGTTCGGAGGGCGCGCGATGACGACTTATCGTGAGTTGGTACAACGCACGGTCGCCTGCCGCCATGCGGACTTGGAATTGGGCTTAAGCCGCGCACGCGAGCAAGAGCCGTTTGTCATTCATGTTTCCGACCTATTGGATAAGGCTGGCATTGAGTACGCAGTGCGTATGGATAAGGATTTTCAGACGACCTTTTGTGTGGAGTTTGACGGCAACGCGCAAGCGGCTGTCTATTCTGCGGTGTCGCCGTATTACCTGATTTTTTCAGGAGATGGCAAATTCGAGGTGGCAAGCCGTCATCCCGACGGCTACTCCGTCCGTATCGTATTCGGCGACGTGCCGGTTTAAAGGGGTTTTAAATGGATTTTGAATTTGGATTTAAGGCCCTGTGGCCGATTGCAACGGCGGCGTTTTGGTTTTGGGTCAACGGCATTTCAGGCCGTCTGAAAGAGGCGGACAAGCGTATCGATGACCTTAAAGAGGAGCTGCACGCGGTCAAGCTCTCTTATCACACCAAGCAAGATGCCAAGGCAGACCGCGACAATATTGCGGCTTCGTTGGGACGCATCGAAAACAAGTTGGAAAAAGTAAACGAAAAATTGGACAGGAAAGCGGACAAATCATGAGCGACCCGATTTTAGAAGCCTTGGCACGTATTGAAAACAAGACTGATCAGACTCTGAAAAATCAGAAGGAAATGCAGGCGGAAATTGCACAAATCCGCCAAGACACGAAACGCACGGCCATTACATTCGGCGCACTGGGCGGCGGCGTGATTACGGTCGGCTGGGAATTGCTTAAAGCGAAAATGGGACTGTAATTATGGCTCACCCGCAAGAAATCCGTGAAAAGTTACGCCGGCTCTATGTGAGCGGCGAGCAGACTTTGGAAACGGCGGCCTTGATGTGCGAAATCCCGCAGGCCACTGCGCGTGCGTGGAAACGTGCGGATAAGGAAAAAGGCGACGACTGGGATAAGATGCGCGCCGCCTACACTTTGGCCGGCGGCGGTATTGAGGATTTGAGCCGTGCGATGTTGGCCGGTTTTATGGTGCAGTACAACAGCACAATGACGATGCTGCAGGATTCGAGTACCGAAGATTTGCCGCCGTCCGACCGCGCCAAGCTGTTGGCCAGCCTTGCCGATGCGTTTACCAAAACCGTATCCGCCAATGCGCGCGTGATGCCGGAAACGTCAAAACTGGCGACGGCTTTGGAATTGATTGAGTTCTTGATGTCGTTTGTGCAAGAAAAACACCCCAAACATTTGCCTGCCTTTGTGGAGGTATTGGAGCCGTTTGGGGCGGAGGTGGAGAAGAAGTTTGGATAAGTTGAAAGTTGAATACACACATAAGGGCTGGTTTTTGTTTTGCCCGATTTGGATTGCCGATTGGGAAAGTGAAACTCCTGCAGTCGCACCGCGCTATAAGCTGGAGCCGTTGTTTTGGCTGGCCGACCAGTTTTTTTACTTTATGTCCGCCATGCATGAAATGAAAACGGGAGAGTCACTTCCTTTTTGTTTCAAGGTTTATCCCAAACCGCTAAAAAAACCTGTCGTTCACTATTACAAGGCCGTCTGAAAAAAGGGTCGGCTTATCAAACCCGACCCTTTGTATTAAACCGGCAATGCTGTAAACGTGCCGTCTTCTCGTTTGTGTGCAATGCCAAGAGCGACCTGAAGATTTAAGTGTTCGGTCAATTTCGGTAATGTAATGCTGAAACCTTGCTCTTCCAATAAATCCTTTATTTCTGATGGCGTGTATCGGCCGTTTTCGAGGATTTTTGCAAGTGAGTAATCGAAACCCATATTCGTATTTCCTTATAGATTTTGTAGCAGATTGATGATTTGAGGAGATGTAACAGCATCAATGGCTTTCTCGGTAAGTTTCGCCAATGCGACATCTCCCATTTTGCTTAAGATAACCTTTAGCTTACTTTTTTCTTCCGGAGGGATATCTGCTTGGTCAATTTTTGTATTGAGCAAAGCTTGAATAGTGTCACTGTGTAGTTTGACTGTGACAACCCCAAGAATGGCAGAAAGGCCGCCATCATCCATAAGGAAGTCTATGCCTTTGGCCGTGATTTTAACAGTAGCGCTTATTAAAGTCTTATCGTCGAAGGCAACCAAACCATGTTCGGCTAAATATTGCAGATTTGCGGATTGTTTTAATACAAACGAAACGCCGTCATCTTCTTCTGCTTCTATGACACCATTAGTTTGGGCGATAGCGGCATTTATATAATAGCTATAAGTAATACTGTCTGGATAAACCTTATAAAGCTCTGACAAAAATTCGTGTTGCAGGTTTCTGTCTAACCAATCCATTTTGAGCGCTCCATATGAAAAATAAAGATTTCCTCAAATCCCTTGCCGAACTGGCTGCCAGTCTGCGCCAAGTCATCGAAGCGGAAGTGGACGGCTTTGATGCGTCGCCAAAGGCTATTGCTGCACGCCGTGCCAAGGTATTTGACCCGGTAGGCGGTTACGAATATTTCGTAAATACCTACTTCCCCCATTATATCCGCTCCCCTGAAAAATCCGAACTGCATGCGTTTTTATTTAGCCGTCTGCCGGAGATTATCCGCTCCCCAAAAGGGGAAAATGAGGCGGTGGGTGCGCCGCGTGGCGAGGGTAAGTCGACGCAGGTTACTCAGTTGTTTACGCTGTGGTGTATTGTGACCGGCCAAAAACATTATGCCGTTATTGTGATGGACAGCATAGACCAGGCGTATCCGATGCTAGAAGCCATCAAGGCGGAACTTGAATTTAACCCGCGCTTGAAAACCGACTTTCCGGAAGTATGCGGACAAGGCCGTGTATGGCAGGCCGGTACGATTGTGACGGCCAATGACGTTAAAGTCCAAGTGGCCGGTAGCAGTAAAAAGCTGCGCGGTTTGCGTCACGGCCCTTACCGTCCTGACTTAACTGTTTTGGACGATATTGAGAATGACGAACAAGTCCGCAACCCCGAACAGCGCGACAAGCTCAATGCGTGGCTGACGAAAACCGTGCTGCCGCTCGGCGGCGTGGGGCAAAAATACGATGTGATTTATATCGGCACGATTTTGCATTACGACAGTGTGCTGAACCGCACTTTGAATAACCCGTTTTGGCGGGGTATTAAGTTTAAGGCGATGAAACGCTGGCCCGACCGCATGGACTTGTGGGACAGATGGGAGGAACTTTTCCGAAACGACGGCGAGACGGTGGCCGAGGCGTTTTATCTCGCCAATAAAGACGAGATGGAGCGCGGCGCGCAAACAAGCTGGGCGGCTCGCGGTGTACTTGCGCTGATGAAAATCCGTGCCCGTGACGGTCATGCAACGTTTGATTCGGAATATCAGAATGATCCGGTCAGCGGCGAAGATGCGCCGTTTGCGGAAAACATCAAATACTGGTCGGAACTCCCTGACGATTTGGTGTACTACGGTGCGCTCGACCCGTCATTGGGCAAAGCGGGCGCGGGGCGCGACCCGTCGGCGATTTTGGTCGGTGGTTATCAAAAATCGACGGGGCGGCTGTTTGTAACCGTTGCCCAAGTCAAAAAACGCCTGCCTGATTTGATTATTGAGGACGTGATCCGCATCCAAAAAGAGGCGCGGGTCAAGCCGGTGTTGTGGGTGGTGGAGACGGTGCAATTCCAAGAGTTTCTCAAGGATGAGCTGATTAAGCGTGGGGCGCGTTCGGGTGTGCATATTCCGGTGCGCGGTATCAAGCCGTCTTCAGACAAGATGTTGCGGATTGAGACCTTGCAGCCGCACATGGCAAACGGGCTGATTTTGCTCAATCCCGACCAAAAGACGCTGATTAGCCAGTTGCGCCATTTCCCGAAAGCCGACCATGACGACGGCCCCGATGCGTTGCATATGCTGTGGATGGCGGCAACGACGGGCAATGTATCAAGCCGAGCGCGTGCGATTGATTTGCCTGCGCCGATGTTGGAAATGTGATTTTAAGGTCGTCTGAAAACGGTTTCAGACGGCCTTTGGAGTAAGAAAATATGTTCGGATTGATTAAAAGTGCTACGCGAAAAACCGCCATCAAGACATTGACGAGCGCGACCGAAGACGCGCTGGAAAGCCTGTTTTCTAATATGGAAGGCACGGACGCTCTGCTTTCACGCCTCGGCGTGGACAGACAGCAGGCGTTGGACGCGGTATCGGGCGACGATGAGGTCGCCGCCTGTTTGGAGGATTTGCATTCCGCCATGCAGAACAAGGCGTGGCGCATTTATGGCGAGGACTTGAGCGACGAAGACAAAGACCGTCTATGGAAAACGCTGAAACGCCATCTGCCCGCACTTGCCGAAATCGTGTTGACGGCGCGTTTGGGCGGCTATGGTGTCGGTCGGTACGTTTATCAGCCCGAACCCGACGGCTTTTTGACGATTAAGCATATCAGCAACAAAAGCGGCGAATTGGCGAAATACGTTCCATACCGCGACGGCTCGCTGGTGTATCGCGGCAGCGGTGGCGAGGAAGCCTGCAATACGGACGTGCTGTATCTCTTTATTACCCACCGCGCCACTTCAACTAATCCTGCGGGCGAAATGGCGGCAGCGCGGCTGTATGCGCCGGTTGCGTTGCGTAAAAAAGGCTTTGTCTATGCGGCGCAATTTATTACGCGCTACGCCCAGCCTTATCTGATTGCCAAAATCCAAGCCAACAGCAACGACGACCACGACAGCTTCATGAGCCGGTTTTACCGTTTTGTGAGCGGCGGCGCATTGAGCATCGAACGCGAAGACGATGTGATGATGCTGCAAAACAGCGCGGACGGTCAGGCATTCCGCCGATTGGAAAACCTCGCCAATGCGCGCATCCAAAAAACGCTGTTAGGCAAAGTCAAAACCAGCGACCTTGAGACCGCCAGCCGCGCCAGTCAGGAAACCGAAGAAAACAACCGCGACGAGCGCATCGGCGCGTATCTCGCTCTGCTCTCCCGCGCTGCACAGCACTTTATCGACGCGCTTGTGATGGTCAACAACGCCTACGGCAAGCCGATTAATGCGCCCAAAGGCGTATGGTTTGAGTTCGAAGACGAAATCAAGGTTGATAAGACCCGCGCCGAACGCGACAAGATGTATATGGATACGGGGCAGCTCGTGTTGACCGAAACTTACTACCGCGACATCTTGGGCTTTGAGCCGGAACATTTCGAGCTGCGCGACCCGAAAGCGTCGTCTGAAAACCCTGCGTCCGCCAAATTCAGCCTGCGACTGTCCGACGGCCTTGCCCGCAATGCGTCCGATACGGCGGAGCAGGCAATCGCCCGACCGAAGATGGAGGCGGTGTTGGGTTTACTGGAAAGCTGCAAAGACTACGCCGAATTTGAGGCGAAGCTGTCCAAACTTGATTTGAGCCAGGGCGACAATCTCTTAATTCAGCGTTTGGTTTCAGACGGCCTTTCGGCTTGGGCTGACGGAGCGGACGATGGACGGAATTGAATACAACTTCGCAGGGCTGGTCGATAAAGCCGCTTTCGAGCATTTCAAATCCAAGAAAATCCTGCCCGGATTCAGTCATTACGATGTTTGGCTGTATCAACACAGCCTTGCCTTTACCGTCGCCAAGATGATGGACGCGGATATGCTCGCCGAAGTCAAAGACGCCGTCGAATCCGCGCAGCAAAACGGCACGGCATTTGCCGATTTTAAAAAGCGTTTAAAACCGTATTTGATGGCGAAAGGCTGGTGGGGCGAGCAAGTGATGACCGACCCGCTGGACGGCGAGCCTAAATTGGTACAGCTCGGCAGCACACGTCGTCTGAAGACTATCTTCAACACCAATATGCAAACTGCCTTTGCGGCGGGGCAATGGCAGCGGATACAGGCAAACAAAAAAGCCCTGCCGTATTTGCACTACAACCATTCCGCCGCAGGGCATCCGCGCGACAACCATAAACGCTACTACGGCTTAGTCCTGCCGGTTGACCACGACATTTGGAAAGTCATCTTTCCGCCCAACGGCTACGGCTGCAAATGCTCGGTTTCCGCACTGACCCGTCGGCAGGCGGAGCGCGAGGGCATCAGCGGCGAGCCTGATGTAGATATGGTCGAGTTTACCAATCCGCGCACGGGGAAAACGGTATTGATACCCGACGACATCACGCCGAGCTTTGCGCACAACCACGGCGACCGATTGGGCGCGATGGACGCACTGTTTGGCGAGCGAAACAGCGAAGAAGCCCTGGCCGCCATGATTGCCGAGCGCGAGGCGTGGCTGGACAAGCGGTATAGCGTGCCGTCTGACAAAGTGGCGGTGTTGGCTTTGTCGGACAAGGTGTCGGAAAAAGAAGTGCGCAGGCTGACAAAAGAGCAGTCTGCCAACAATACCAAAGACCACGAAGCGAGAGCTGCGGCAGCGTGGCAGGCTAAAACGGGCGACAGGCTGGAAGTGTTTGATTTACCCGTAGAGAAAGGTAAGGGTCAAGCCGATTATCTGATTGTTTCAGACGACCTGCCCCGTGAGGAATGGGTAAAACTGGATTTTATGTTTACCGAAAATCCAGAACGTGCGGAATTGATGAACCGTTATTTTGCGCCCACCGCCGGGGCGTGGAATACTAAGGTCGATAAGATTCAGGAACATTTTGATAAAGCCGATATTGTCCCGCTTGATTTACGCCATCTGAATGCGGCAAACCGGCATAAATTGTTGCAGTATGTGTTATCATTGCCGAAAGAACAGCGGGATAAAGTCCGCTTATTGGTAAAAATATCGGAGTAAGTCATGCCGTCTGAACTGTATGTCAGCCGCGAAGTAAAAGTATTTTTAGGCGGGAAAACCGCCCCGTCCGAATTGTTGGACTATCTGTACCCGCGTCTTGCTGAAATTGACAAGGAGGCAGCCGAGCAAATGCAGGGCGAGTTTTCGGGCTGCGTATTTTCGATTGCGGATTTGTCCGCTGCGGCATTCGCCCGTGTGCGCGGATGGATACTTGAGGCTGCTGAAAAGTCCGAGTGGATTAAGCCGTACAAGTCCGATTTAAAAACCGCGCTTGAAGCTGATCCGAGATTTAAACCTGTATAACTCCGAAGGCCGTCTGAAACCGATTCAGACGGCCTTTTTTCATAACCGCTCAAATTTCGCGTTTTAGCGCGTTTAAATGCTTGGGGTAAGCAAAGATATATCCAGCATTTTAAAATCAATCCTAGAGGCTTCTAAAACGCCCCTGAATCGAATTTTAAATAGATGAACTGCACAAGGCCGTCTGAAACCTGATATTCGGGTTTTAGGCGGCTTTTGCATTTGGATTGGGAAGTGAAATCCTGCCGTCCGTCTTTTTGAACTTGGCAAGGCAAAATGGAGCAATGGATACGAACAACACCCCCCTCAAAATCAAATTGTCCGCCGCGCTGCCGGTTGCCCTGGCGACCCGTGCGGATGATGTGCGCACCTTTAAGGGCGTCGCCAACTCGGGCAAGCCGTTCGGCTACGGCGGTTATCAGACAGTCGTCGATTTGGCCCAGCTGTCGCACAAAGCATCCGTCCCCGTCCTGCTGGAGCATTCGCCGCTGAAAATGGCGGGGGTGTGCAGCCTGTCGGTAACGGCGGACGGCCTGATTGCGGAAGGCAGCCTGTTGTCCAACGAGTTTGGCACGCAGATCGCCGAAGCAGCCGACCAAGGTTTCCCTTGGGAAATGTCGGTTTACGCGCAGGCAGAATCCTATGAGGAGCTGGCGGCGGGCGCAGTATTGTCCGTCAACGGCAACGAGGTAACCGGGCCGGCCGTCATCCTGCGCCGTTGTGCGATACGCGAAGTATCGTTTACCGCCGTCGGTGTAGACAGCGAGACAGAGGCGGTGGTGTTGTCGGACGGCAGCCCCTTGCCGGATATTTTTAAACAACCTTTGGAGTTATCTATGACACCCGAAGAAAAGAAAGCGTTTGACGACCTGAAAGCGGAAGTCGATACGCTCAAGGCTGAAAAAGCCGAAGCCGAGAAAAAGCTGAAAGAAGCCGAAGCGGCTGCCAAGAAAAACCAAGTCAAGGCGAAATTGTCCGCCGCCGGCTTTAAGGAAGGCGAAAACGGCAAGTTTGAAGGCTTGTCCGACGCAACCATGACCGTGCTTTTGTCTGCCGACATCGAAGCGGCAGAAGCCATGATTGCCGATTTGAAGCCGAAAGCCGCTCAATCTGCCGTACCACCCGCGCTGTTGAGCGAAGGCGCAGGCAAAGGCGAATCCGAAAACACCGGTGAGGCGGAGGGTAAATTCTCCGTTGCCAGCCACAAAGGCTTATTGGGAGGCTCTTATGTCTAAAGCCAAAACCGAAATCTTAGGCCCTGTTATTTCCGACTTTTTGAAATACGAAGCGACGCCGTTGACGCGTGTGGCGATTACTGCTCCGCAAGGCACAAAAGCCGGTACATTTGTTGCTTGGTCTTTTCGCGGCGAGGGCAAACTGCTGGCGTTGACGGATGAAGCTGACGGTAAAGTCATCGTACAGCCGCGCAATTGCATCATCAATCTGGATCAATGCTCAGACGATGCAATTCGCTCCGGCATGTCAAGATCGTCAAGTGATGTGATTGAGCAGCTGAATAAAGACGGCGATCCATACGGCATCGTTTATGTTGTAAACCGTATTGTCAACCCGAATGGCGATGAACTGTAACCACAAGGAAAAAATATGCCTTTATCTGACAACAGCAAATTTGGCGTGCAGGCTTTGACCACCGCCGTCAACAAAATCGACCCGGGCGCAAGCCAAATCCGCGAACTGGGTATTTTCGAACCCGAATACCTGACCACCACTTATGCCGACATTGAGTTCCAAGACGGCAAAGTCCACTTGGTAGCCAGCAAAGAGCGCGGCACGGCCGGTCAGGCGGTCGAAAGTCCGAAACGCACCGTGCGCACTGTCAAAATCCCACACCTGCCGATTCATGACGTCATCCGTGCCGATGACGTACAAAACCTGCGTGCTTTCGGCACGACCCAAGCCGCGACCGTCATGGACAAAGTGAATGAAAAACTCGCCGGCGGCAAATCCGACCTTGAATACACCCGTGAGCATCTGATGCTCGGCGCGTTGCAAGGCAAGATTTTGGATGCGGACGGCAGCGTGATTTTGGACATCAACACCGATTTCGGCGTGCAGCGCAAAACGCAAAACATCGAATTGTCGAAAGACGCGACCAAAGTCGGCGCGGTATTGGACAAGCTCTTGTCCGAGCAACGCCAAAAATTCAACGGTGCGCAAGTGCGCGGCTGGGTTGTCTATTGCGGCATGGAGTTTTTGAGTGCGCTCAAAGAGCATAAATCCATCTTCGAAGTGTACAAACGCTTTGACGAAGCACGCGCCTACCGTGAAGGCGATACGCTCAATCCGACCGAGTTTGTCCACAAAGGTATCCGCTTTATCGAGTATGCCAACCATTTCGGCAGCGACGCCGACATCGGTGCGGACAAAGCCATTCTGCTGCCGGTCGGCCGAAACCTCTACAAAGAGTATTTCGCGCCTGCTGACATGAACGCGACCGTCAACACCCGCGCCCTGCCGTATTACGCCAGCCGCGAGAAATTGCAGCACGACAAAGGCTGGAGCCTGCATATGCAGTCCAATCCATTGCCGATTGCGCTGCGCCCCGAGTTGTTGGCAACGCTGACCATGTCTTAAACGGATTTCAGACGGCCTTTAAGGCAACAAAAAGGCCGTCTGAAAACGGAGGACGGCATGATTACCATCCAAGACATGATTACCCGCTTCGGCGAGCAGGAAATGGCAGAACGCTCGAACCATGAAAACTACGAAACCATAGACGAAGCGGTGATGGCGGCGGCAATTGCCGATGCGGAAGAAGAAGCGGCAAGCTACCTTCGGGCGGCGAAACTGTTTTTTACCAACGACACCGCGCCGCAGGTTTTGAAAATCAAAGTCTGCGACATCGCCCGCTACTACCTCTACGACGATGCGGTAACAGGCATTGTGGAGGAGCGTTATCAGTCGGCAATCGCCTGGCTGAAGATGGTCGTCAAAAATCCGAATATGCTGGACGATAGCCGCGTATCGGATGACCGCAGACCGTCAACGTGTGCCGTTTATGTCAATGCCGAACCCGATTTGCGGGAATGGCTGAAGGAGTAAGCGATGCGGATTACGGTATCACACGACTTATCGCGTATCGCCCAAAGCCTGAACCGCCTGTCGGGTAGGTTGAACGGCAGCCTTGAAGAGCCTTTGCGCGCTATCGGCGGCATCCTCGAATCATCGACCCGTCGCCGTATCACCGAAACCAAAACCGCGCCTGACGGCAAACGCTGGGCGGACGTATCCCCCGCTACGGCAGAAGCCAAAAATGGACGCGGCGGGATTTTGGTAGACCACGGCAACCTCTTGGCAAGCATTACGCACGAGGCATCGGCAAACAGCGTGATTACCGGCTCGGTAATGGGCTACTCGGTTTATGCGCAGGAAGGCACGAAAACCATGCCGGCGCGTCCGTACTTAGGTTTGTCAGTGCAGGATTATCAACGCATCGGCGAACTGATGGAGGACTGGTTTAACGATCAGTTTGATTAATGGCTTTAAAACAGCATGAAAACTTATTGGCGGTCTATCCCGAAATCCTAGGTCGTCTGAAAACCGTCAAAGGCATTAAGGCGGTCAAGGAAATCGGCGAACTTGCCGAGCTGCTCGCCCAAGGCATGGCGAAGCGCAAAGCCGCCCCGCTGGATGGCGCGGTCTATGTCGTTTACGGCGGCTCGACCTTTGCCGACGAAGCGAAAAACGGCAAATTCCTCAAATCGACGCTGCACTTTACCTTCGTCCTCGCACGAAGCTATACCGCTAACGGCAAATCCACGCTGTACGAGGTCGGCGAGACCCTGACGGCAATCCAGCGTGCGTTTTCGGGCTGGGATGCAGGCGACGAATATGCCGTTACCCCCTTCCGCCGCATCGCCTCGCCATCCATCGAATACAACGACGGCTTTGCTTTTTACCCCATTTCATTCGCCTGCGACACCGTGCAGGCGGCAAACTAAAGGAGCTGCCACATGGCAAAACAAAACGACCACGGCTTAATCTTTGAGGGCGACGTCAAGGTACGCAACCTCAATCAAAAAGGCTCGGGCTTTATCGAAATCGGCAACACCACCGCCCTGACCACGCAGACCAGCGTGGAAACCAAAGAGCGCGTGTCCAAGCAAAAAGGCACTTACGGCAGCGCGTTGGATAGCCTGAAAACCGTCAAGCCTACCGAAATCGGCCTGAAGCTCGACACTTTCGACAAAGACAACCTCGCGCTTGCCCTGATGGGCGAAGCCGCCGTCATCGCGGCTACGGCGGAGACTGTTACGGGCGAGACCGTGACCATCGGCAAAAAAGGCATGGCGTACAAACTGGCAAACGGCAACATCGACCCGGCTACCGTCAAAGTCAAAAACAAGTCAAACGCCAATGTTGATGCCAAGCATTTGGACATTAATGCCACCTTGGGCATGATTACCATCCTGCCGGTCGCAGATACCGTCAACGACGGCGAAAACATCACCGTCGAATACAAAACCCGTGATTCCGGCGGCTACAAAGTCTCTGCCGCGACCTTGTCCCGCTTGGATTTGGAAATCTACGTTGACGGCCGCAACCGCGTTACCGGCGAGACCGGCATCCTGCATATCCCACACGCCGTATTGGCTGCGGACGGCAGTATCGACTGGTTCGGCGACGACTTCAACGAAGCCGAATTTAAAGGCACGGCAGTGTTGGCTTCGGGCGAGACTTCGACCTATTCCTTCACGTCGTACAACAACTAAAGATTCGGTAATAAACAAAGGCCGTCTGAAACTGGCTTCTGCGTGTAGGCGCAGCGGCGGCAGGTTTCAGACGGCCTTTTTTAAACGGGGTTTAAAACAGGATTAAATAATGGCGAATATTCAGGCAGGTTTAGAGATTAAGGCGGGCGTGTCCGGCGTTGAAAACATCGACGCGCTGGCGCAGTCCATCGAGGCGGCGGGCATCGATACGGGCAAACTGACCACCGAAGCGAAAGAGCTGGGCGCAACGCTGGCCAAAGCACAAGCGCAACAGGCGGCGATTGCGGAGTATAAGGCGTTGTCGGCGGAATTAGACAATACCGCAAAAGAAATGCGTGCGCTGGACGAACTGACCGCAACGCTTGAGAAATCCATGCGCGGCGGCGGTACGCAGCAACAGCAAGCGGATTTGGCGAAACTACGCGCCGAATCCGAACGGCTGGCAAAAAGCGAAACCGAGCTGACGGGCAAACTGTATGCCGCCCGCGACACGATGGCGGTGTCGGGCGTATCCGTCAAAAACCTTGCCGCCGAGGAAGCACGGCTGTCGTCCGAATCCGCCGCCGCAACGGCACAGCTAGACCGCCTGACCGCCGAAGCGCAAACCCTAAAGGCCATCGCCGATGCCAAAATCCAGCTCGGTATCGATACCGACGACAAGGCGCGTCAGGAAATCCAAAAGACCAAAGACGCTTACGAGCTGCTCAAAGACAGCGGAACGCTCTCGCATGAGGAGCTGGCGCGCGCAGCGCAGTTGCAAGAAGGCAAAGTACGCGAACTCGAAGGCAGCCTGAAAGGCGTGAAGCCGTCTATTGCCGAGGTCGCTTCGGAGATTCAGGGCTTGGTCGGCGGCGCGGGCGGTTTGGCGTTTGCCACCCGCGAGGCGATGAAATTCGAAACCGCGATGGCGGGCGTGCGAAAAGTCGCCGACGGCACGGACGAGCAATACGCCAAGCTTTCAGACGAGCTGAAGAAAATGGGCGCGGAATTGGGCATTTCCGCCGCCGAAATGGCAGAGCTTGCCGCAACGGGCGGGCAGCTTGGCATCCCGATTGAGAAATTGTCGGAATTTACCGCCATCGCGTCCAAAATGTCGGTTGCCTTCGGTTTGAGCGCGGAAGAAGCGGGTAATGCCGCTGCAACGATTGCCAACGTGTTCCAAATCCCAATCGGCGAAGTGGAAAAACTCGGCGACGCCATCAATGTCTTGGGCAACAATACCGCCGCGCGTGAAAAAGACATTGTCGCCGCGATGGCGCGTATCGGCGGTACGGCGAAACAGTTCGGACTTGCCGCCGACGAAGCCGCCGCGCTTGCCGACGCCTTTATCGCCTTGGGCAAACCGCCCGAAGTGGCGGCGACCGCCATCAATGCCCTGCTGCAAAAACTGCAAACCGCACAAAGCCAAGGCAAAGGTTTCCAAGATGCGCTGCAATCCATCGGAACGTCCGCTGACGAGATGGCGGCCAATATCGCCGCCAATCCGCAGCAGGCGTTGACCGAATTCTTGCATAAGCTCGAAGGCTTGGACAAACAAAGCCGCGCCCTGACGCTCTCGCAACTATTCGGCACGGAATACAGCGACGACATTGCGCTTCTGGTCGGTTCGCTCGGCGAATACGAAAAGGCTTTGGGCTTGGTCGCCGACAAGGGACAAGTCGTTGGCGCGATGCAGAAAGAAGTCGCCAATGCCATGTCCACCAGCGAGGCGCAAATCAACAAAGCCAAACAGGAAATCATCAACGTTGCCATCGAAGTCGGCGAAAAGCTGCTGCCTTTGGTGTCTTTGTTGGCGAGTACGGTGGGCGGCGTTGCCAGTGCAGTCGGCGCGATTACGGAAGAATTTCCAGTATTGACACAACTTGCCGCGTTGTTTGCTGCAGGAGCCGTTTCCGTTAAAGCTTATGAAACTGCCGTGCGCCTGACAGGCGGCGCGGTGTCGGCATCGTTTGCAACCCAGCGTGTCGGGATTGAAGCAACCAAAGCATCCATCCTGTCTACCACTGTCGCTGCACGAGAGCTGGGCATCGCGCTCAAATCCGCTGCTGCCGGTAACGGTTTCGGTAATGGCGCGGCGGCTGCGGGAGCATTGGCTCAAAATCTCAAGACGGCGGCGTCCAATGCCGGATTATTGTTTGCTGCTTTTGAGGTTGGCCGTGGTGTGGGCGGCTGGCTGCGCGAAAATACGGACTTAGCAAAAATTTTCGGCGATAACCTCGCCCGTATTCCTGCCATTTTGGATAGCCTGTTTACCACCGGCGGTCTCGACAAGTATCACGAGTTTTTCAAAACCGAAGCCCAAATTAAGCGTGAGTTGGAGGTAGCGGATAAAAAAGCCCAGGAAGCTGCCGAAAAAGCCGCCGCCGCCAAGAAAAAAGCTGCCGAAGAAGAGGCAGCTGCCGTCAAAGCCCTGCAAGCCGAATATCGTGCGTCTGCAACAGAGTTGTCAGCGTTGGAGCACAGTATGGCCGCCTTGCGTGCAGACGGTCGAGAAGCCAGCGACTTTTACAGTGAACTGGCAATCAAGCTGGAAAACGTGCGTACCAAAACCGCCGAATTGAAAGCCGAACTTGACAAGAAAAACGTCAAAATCAGCGCGGACACGGGCGAACTTGCCGAAGCGCAGAAAGCCCTCGAATCTTTGGGGCTGACGGCGGAAGAAGTAACCACCGGCATGAGTAAAAAGGCGGCAGAAGGGATTGCCAACTTTTCCACCGCCGCCGCTAAGTTCGGCAACGATACCGAGCAGATGTCGCGCCTTTTCCAAGCGGCGTTAAAGCAGATGGACAGCCCCGAAGCGGTCGAAAAGCTGAAAGCCGCCTTGGAGGACGCAGGCAAGCAGGCAGGCATGACCGCCGAGGAAATCAAAAAAATCGGCGATGCCGCGCCCGTCGCGTCCGATAAGGTTGCCGACGCCTTCGCCAAAATCGGCGTGGACAGCAAGGCCGTGATGACGGGCATCAGCAGCGACGCGCGGCAGGCATTCGCTGATTTTCAGACGGCCTCGACAGAAGCGTCGGCCGCCGGTCAAAAAGATGCCAAGCTGATGCAGGCGGCCTTTGAGGCCATGATGGGCAAACTTAAAAGCAAGGAGGAATTTGCCGAGTTCCAGCACCAGCTCAAAGCCAGCGGAGACGCGGCACTGTTGACGCAGGAGCAGCTTGCCCGGTTGGGCGATGCGGCGTCGGGCGGTGCGGAAAAAGCCAAAACAGCCTACCAAGGGTTAAATGATACTGCCGCTAAAACAGGCGAAGCCGCGAAAGCCGCGCATGAAAAAGGCTCGCAGGCGGCGGAAAACCATGCCCAATCGGTCAGAAAAGTGGCGACAGCCAACAAAGAGGCGGCAGCGGAAGCAGACAATGCAGCCAAAGCGGCGGCAAATGCGTCTAAATCGTTTAGTGATTACGGCTACCGCCTGACGCAAACGGCTGGGTTTTATAAGCTCAATAATGAGCAGCTGGATTTGATGAACCGACAGTTTTCCGGCATTAAGCTGGGCATGGAGGCCACTTTCCGCGCGGCTCAGATGAAAGAGTACACGCAACAGATTTACAACGCGAATACCGCGATGCAAAGGCTGACCAATGCTTCTGCTCAAGGCGCAGTGACACAGGATATCTTGAACGATGCGGCCAGTGCAGCCTCTCGCGCTGCCGACAAATTGGGAAACACTGAGCTGACCAAATTCCGCAATGCGATATCCGATGCCCAACGCCGGCTGAATGCCCTGCGTCAAGAAGCACATGATGCAACCCGCGCGCTTGAGGCCGAGCTTGCCGAGCTTAATGGCAATACGGAAGCGATTTATTCTTTGCAGCAAGAAAGAAAAATCCGTGAGCTGAAACAAAAACTGGACAATGCCAACCGCCTCAAGCAAACCGATGTTGCGCGCGAATATCAGCGGCAAATCGACTTGCAACAACAGATTTACAGCAGGCAGCGCAGCAAGCGCGCCGAATCTGCCGCGCAAGAGCAAGTCCGCAACCAAGGTTCGCAGGGTAACAGTAATGCCGCCCAGCGGTTGCAACAAATCGGCAATCCGCAGGTTAATATCGACCCGGAAAAGCTTAACCAAATTTTAGCGCAGCGCGACCAAGCGGTTGCCGAGAAAGCTGTTAACGGTTTTATGAATAGTTTACAAGCTTCATTAAAGCGCACGACATAATTCAGACGGCCTGCAACCATCTGACTGCAACCATGCCAAGCCCCGATTTTCGGGGCTTTTGTTTTAATAGGGTTTTGAGAAAAATACGCAAAGGCCGTCTGAAATGGCAAATCAAGAATGGACGCTGAAACGGAAAGACACCGGCGTGGCCGTACATCTGCCGCAGGATATGCGCTGGGACGATGAATTTGAATGGAACAAGGTGGCGCAGGCCGCACCGCAGCGCACCTTGTCGGGTGGATTGGTCATCCAACAAGGCATTAAGGCAAACGGTCGTCCGATTACGCTGTCGGGCGATTGGGTGTGGCTTGATTTGAGTATCTTGCGTACGTTGCGTGACTGGACGGACGTCCCCGAATTGGAAATGACGCTGACGCACTACGACGGCCGCGAATTTAATGTCATTTGGCGTACCCACAACGCGGCTTTGAATAATGTCGAGCCGGTGCATTACTCAACGCCGGAAACGGATAGCGAGCGATACACCGCCCAGCTCTGCCTGATGACGTTTTAAGGTCGTCTGAAAGTAGGTTTAAACAGGATTTAAAAAGGTTTCGAACATGGAAAAAACAACGCGCCTGACGCAGCAGGATTTGCAGATTTACCCCAGCCAGCGCATGACCGATACGCCTGACGGCGGCGGTTTGATGGTCGGTCAGCCGCTGACCGGCGAGGATAACGAGATTTTTCCGCCCGTCTCGGACGTTGACCGTACGATGGGCAGCCTAGACGCGCGTCTGCTGTACCCTGCCGTCTTGCGCAATGATTCCGAGCCGCTTTACGGCGGGCATTTTGTCATTACCGAGCCGCCGACCTCTGAAAACGTGTCTTTTTTGGCGTTTAAGGCATTCAACTACGGCGAGAGCCGCGCGGATATTATGCCGCGCATTGAGGCGTATTCCGTGCCGACGGTGGAGAGCCGCATGACGTTATTGGGTCGCCATTTGGCAGGTGTGCGCCTTGTGCAGGCGTATCAGCGCGTAGAGGCTCCTTTGCCGAAGGTCGGCGAGCGTTATTGCCTGCAATATGAAGACAAAACCGAAGATGTGACGCGCCGTATCACGGAGTATTTCCGCATTATCAACATCGATGACGAAGTGCGCATTTTTGAGATTCCAAAATCAAACGGTGAGGTCGAGGAAGTGTCGCGCCGTGTAGTCAAAATGGAAATCAGCAATCCTTTGACCCGAGATTTTGACGGTGTCGATTATCCGGTCAAAGGTTATGCCGCGCCTAAAGTTAAGATTTTGGAAACCCAAGTTGCAGATTCCGCGGCTTATTATGGCGTAAAACCTGTATCTGACGGCCTTTCGGCAGGAGATGCCACGCTGACGGTGTCAAGCATCTACGAAAAGCTTGTACCGACCTCGACAGTCGAGACGCCTTATGCGGATGAATACCCGGTTCCCGGCGAAGCATGGGTCGCCGCTGCGCCGGAAAAGCAGCTTTTTTCCGGCCGTGTCAGCAATGGGACGTTGATATTTCCATGTTCGCTGCTACCGGGTAGCGTGAAAATAGGGAATTATCAAGACAACGCTTTGGGGCAATTAAAAAGCGGCGACAATTTAATCAGTGTCGATTATGCACAAGGTCGCCTGTCCGGCCTACCTGATGGCTATCATACGGTAACGGCAATTCCTGCCGCTAATTCATCTGCGGCGCGATATGCCTTCGCGGTGGAAATTAAAGAAACCAATCACGGTACATCATTTGCGCCGCTCCTGAAGCCGACTCCCGTATTGGGCAGTCTGAAAGTGTCGTTTATGGCTTTGGGCGTTTGGTATCTGCTCTCAGATTCGGGCGACGGTATATTGCGTGATGAGGCAGGGAAAGCTGTCGGCACAGTATCATCGGCGACGGGGTCGGTTGTGCTCAATTTACCTGTTCTGCCCGATATCGGTAGCCGTCTAGTGTTCCAGTGGGGCGGCATTTCCGGATTCGCCTCGTTCGATGGCGGGAAAACAGGGGTAGTGGCAGCGCCGAAGGCCTCAGAGAGTAAATGTACTTATGATTTGGGACACCCTATTAAGCCGGGTACGCTTGTTTTAACGTGGACCGACAATGGTGTAAAAACCGCCCGAGACGATGGTAACGGAAATCTGACGGGGGATATCCAAGGAGCAGTGGATTATCTCAACGGAGTTATAACGACCGAGCGTTACATCAACAGCAATGCGGTTGATTACACCTGCGAGGAGACGCTCAAAATAAGCGCAAGCGTGGTCGGTGGCGCAGGATATGGTATGACGCTGGGAGATAAGGGTACACACTTTGAGCTTATGTTTAAGGATTCCTTGCCAAATCAAGCTACTTTTAGTCTGAAGCTGGAGGGGAGCGTCTCCGAAAAAAACGAATATACAGTTCCGAATTGGTATGGTGCGGCTCTTAGACAAACATTTTAATGGTGGGATTTAATGGCTATTTATTTGGGTAAAGAAGTTAAATCGGGTACGGGCCGCATCAGTTTGTTTGCATTCAATGGCGGCTGGCGGGTAGGTAAAAACGCCGTACAGGGCATTCGCTGGGATGGCGCAAAGCTCATTATTCCGAAATCAGTATTAAGGGTTGAGGCGTTGGCATGGGCTGTTGTGACTCATTCGACGTTAGAGGCTACTTGGTTTGCACAAATGAGAAATGCGTCTGCCCAAAAGACTGTTGATATGTCTTTTGGAAAGTGGGATGTGGAGTTTCTGTCTGCCGATTCCTCTCATGCTAAATCCCGGAGTGGACGTTTGGCAGGTGGGTTGTCATTTAATGTTTTAATTGACTTTGACCAGGGCAGCTCCTGTGTCTTTAACTCATGGTCTTTCTCGGACGGCGAGACTGAAATTGTTGAATACGGTGGTACGCTTTATAAAAACTGGAGCGAGACTAAAGGCAGTGGAGAAAATATCGGCACGTTATATATCAACGGTAATGTTTCGATTCGAGATCCGGCTATTAAATTCCAAAGCCTCAAGGTAACGGGTGGTGTCGTCCGGTTGCCCCAAGTCAAGACATTTAGTTATGCAGGCCGCACGCCTGCCGCGCCGGTCAAGCCTGAAAGCTTTACCGTTTACGCGGGCAATGGCGAAATTGTCGGCAGAAGCAACGCCGCTGGGGAAATTACCGGCGGCATTACAGGCAAAATCGACTACGAGACAGGCTTCTACGAAATCAAGCGCGATGAGGGTTTTTACCCCGAAGATTTACGCTACAACGCCGTGACACAAGATAACCTGCCTTTGGATTCGTCGATTATCGGCATTGATGCCGTGCGCCTGCCTGCCGACGGCCGCGTCCCCGTGATTCGCAAGGGCGATATGATCGTGATTTCCAACCGCCTAAAGCAGGATTTGGGCAGCGCGTTTACCGCCGCTCAAAAAATCACACTCAACCGTCAAAATATCGACCGCCTCTGCTTGGTCGACAGCAAGGGCAAGCATGTCCTCGCCGAGAAATACACGGCAGACCTCAAGGCGGGCAGCATTACTTTTGCCGCGCCGTTGGACTTGTCGCAATATACCCTGCCGCTGACTGCCGTTTGCGCGTGGGAAGAAGAAAACCGTGTGACCGGCGTCGATATTTCAGGCCGTCTGAAACTCCAGTTTGCGATTGGGCGCAATTATCCGAAGGAGAACACATTTGTGTCTTCCGCCCTGATCGGCGGCGATTTGCTGGTACGTGCTACCGAGCCGTTTTCGCAACAGGCATGGGACAATGTGTGGAGTGACGCGCAACGCGGGGAGCCTATTTTGGCGCGTACCAATGTCAAAGACTACCCGATTAAGTTGGCCAGCAACGGCGCGATTACCGAGCGTTGGCTGATTAAATTCATTACTGCAACCCAATTCGAGCTTTACGGCGAGCGGCTGGGCTTGGTCGCTCAAAGCGATACCTTGACCGATCTTGCGCCGACCAATCCGGCAACCGGCAAGCCTTATTTCACGCTCAAGGCGGCTGCATTCGGCGGCGGCTGGTCGGTGCAGAACTGTATCCGCTTCAATACCTACGGCACGCCGTTGCCTGTTTGGATTTTGCGCAGTGTCCAGCCTTCGCCGGACAAGCAAAACGGCCGCGATGGTTTTACCGCGTGTTTGCGCGGCAATACAGTGGCAGAATAAAAGATAAGGCCGTCTGAATAGTACTTTCAGACGGCCTTTAAGTAAAATGGTTAATTAATTTGCATTTATACCTTTTATCTGTAAAATTGACCTTTTAATCTTTATTCAAATAGTGAAAGGAAGCGGGAAAATGGGGAAAGGCATGAAAATCCTTATTGTCGTGGTATCTATTCTAGTTGGATGTGCGGTATATAATTATTTTACAAAAAGTAATAAGAAAACAGAATACACGATGACCGTTTCGGAAATTGAAGCGGTTGTAGCTGTGAATTTCAACGAACTTATGCTTTGTAAAGGGTATGCCATGCAAGGGCGAAAAAAAGAGGCTAGTGATTGTTGGTTGGCAAATTACGAAAAAACAAAAGAAGGTACTAGATACGACACTGCGGTAAAAGAAATATATGCTATGGCTCAAGAAGATAAGTCCAAGCAAAAGGACATACAATTCTTAAAAATTGCACGATATATAGACATGAACCGCAGTGCATCAATGTATATTTTAGAGGCAACAAAAGAATAAACTTTGAGTGCAACTATGCCAAGCCCCGATTTTCGGGGCTTTTGTTTTAATGGGGTTTTAAATTATTGAAGTAAAAAGAAAGGCCGTCTGAAATGTTTGATACGCAACGTGTGCCGGTAAAGGTTTACCGCTGGGATGACGAGGGTGCGCCGCAGGTTGAATCGGCGGCAGGCAGCATTAAAACGATTTTAAAAGCCTGCCTGGTTACCGGTTATGGCGAGGGCAATAAGCGCAAGGACGGGCTGGGCTGGGAAATGGCGTTTGAAAAGGCGCAAGAAGCCTGTTTCCGCAGTACGCACCCGAAGGCGACAAAGTGGTGGCTGGGGGTGGATGACTCAAAATATGGAAACCGTGCAAGATACGTTGATTTATGCGGTCTTTTGGAGCCGACATCGGCAAAGGCGGGGAAAGTCAAACAAAAGGTTAACAACAGCAGTGGATTTCACAATTTCATTTATAAAACAAACGACGACAGTAGGGATAAGATCCAATGGGTTGTGGTTGGAAATGAGCGTGCATTTACTTTAATTATTTTATGGTGGGATTATTGCTCGTTTTTTATTTTTGGCAACTTCTCCAGTCTTGCCGTGGCTGACGCCGCGAATACCCTGCTTGGATATGTGTCAGATGTAGATGAGAATTTTATTTATGGCAGTGGCAATGAAGTTGTTATTTTTGTGGTGCCAATGCGTGATTATAAGGGAGATGCTCCTTCTAATCTGAGTCTTACAAGTAAAGCAGATGGTAATTATGGTAGCTATCCTAATCCTATTACAGGCGGTTTTATAGCGGATGATATTTATCTAAAAGAATTAATTGGTAGTAACGAATATGCCATTCGCGGATTACTACCTGGCTTTATGAAAATTGGCGAAACGATGCCCGCAGGAGACGTTATTTCGATGGGAACGGTTTACGACAATTTAGACGATAGCGAAGACAGATTTATGTATATCAATACAATTGGCGGGGGCTCTTTTTTGGTAAACCTCACGGCCTGGGAGTTGTAAGCCATGCCGAATTATGTTTTCCGCAGCCGTCTTGCCGTTAAACGTGGCAAGCTGCGCGGCAAAAACGTCAATCGCATTGGGCGAAGCCGTGCTGTCAAATCGCTGCATTGGAAATACGGCGGCCACGGCTATATTGCCGGCGAAGGTACGGGCATTGTTACGGTGGGCGGTCAGCCGGCTTCGCGCCGTATTTATCTGTTCGCGCGTCCTACAATGGAATGTATTGCGGATTGTTGGAGCAAGGAAGATGGCAGCTACCGCTTCGACCGACTCAAAGAGGATGAGGAGTATTTGATGGTGGCGACGGATTATAAAAAGCAATACGAGCCTGTTTCTTATGATTTTATTAAGCCTTATGTCGAGCGTGACGGCGGCGGTTGAGGCCGTCTGAAATGTCCGAAGACAAAATTTATGATGATTCGGCGCGTATCCCTTTGCCTTTCGGTTTGGCGATTGGCTCCCGTCCGTCGTCCAGGCTCTTGCCGTTGGCGTTCAGACGGCCTTTACGCCATATTGAGGATGGCGGCGAGATTGTTCCCGATACGCCGCCTAAGCCTAATCCGTACCGCCCTCCGGATGGTTATGCGACTGTTTCGGGGGCGTGGGGCTTTGTGCAGCAGGCGGTGTCAACGCAGGCAGTGTGCGCGGCCGGTCGTTATGATTTGGGCGACATGGCTGCCCAAGTGTCGGGGATAACGGCGGAGGCTGTCGGGGAGGCGGTTTGTTTTCAGACGGCCTTTTCGGATATGCCTGAGTTGGAAAGCTGCCTGCGTGAAACTGTCGGCTTGTCTGATGGGGTTGCCGGGTGTATGCAGGCGGTACAGGCCGGAATGGATGGTCTGGACGGCTGTCTGCATGATGCTTTTCCCGATGATTTGTTCCTAAGCGGCTGTAATGCGGATCAATCGGCGGCGAGTCTTGGCGAGGCTTTGGCGGCATGTTCGGAGAGTGTGTTTTCCGATGACGCGCCGGTTGGCGATTGTTTGGTATCGGAGGTGCGCGAGGCGGCGGTATTGGCACGATGTGCGCATCCGCAAAGCCTGCCTGCTTTGGCTGTGCCTTGCGAGTATTATGAGATTCCGGTTGAGCCGGAGCCTGTGCCGGAAACTTATGTTTGCGGTATCCGCCCGCCTTCAAACCGTCTGAACCTGCGGTTTTACCGCAAAAAGATTGCACACGATGCGCGCCATATTCCGCTGCCGTTTGCTTGTTTTGATACGGTAAGCACTCCTGTTTTAGACGGATATATCATGCAAAATATTATTAAGGCTACGGTTGACGGCCAGCCGATCGGGCTGTTTTCTGCTTCCTTTACGACTGATACTGCCGGCTATTGCTGGCAAGGCAGTTTGACGGTTTCGCCCGATGATTTCGCCAAGATTAATCCTGATGTCCGCCAGAAAGGCCGGGAGGCTGAAATCGAGGTGCAAATCAATGCGGATACTTTTGTCATCATCGCGGAAGATTACAGCGACAACCGCCGCTTTGGGCAAAAGAGCTATACGGTAACCGGCCGCAGTGTTACCGCCCGTTTGGGCGCGGACTATGCGCCTAAAGGTCGCGGTACATACCGCAATCCGATTTATGCGCAACAAATCGCAACGGAGGTTTTACGCCCGACAGGTGTGGATTTGGACGGCTGGGCTATGGCGGATTGGTTGATTCCGGGAGATGTGTATTCGTTGACTGATAAAACGCCGATTGCTGTTTTGCAAGAGCTGGCTCAAGCCGCCGGGGGATTTGTGGAGAGCGACCGCGCCCGACCTGTTGTCCGCTTTAAGCCTAAATGGAAAAAGGCTTCTTGGGAGGTTTCCGATGCGCCTGCCGATGTCAGTGTCCCTGTCAGCGTGATTTTCAGCATCAGCGGCCAGCGCAATGTATCGGAGCGTGCCAATGGGGTTTATGTTTGGCCGAGCCATAACAAGGGCAAAGGCGCGGATGTGTACCGCAACGGCAGCAACCGCGAGCCGCGTGCCTCCGCGCTGACCAATACGCTTTATACCGACCAGCCGGTCTTGCTCGCCGCCGGTATTGCAGCGTTAAGCGAGACGGGTGTTCATAAGCGCGAAACGGTATCTTTGCCGGTATCCGATAAGTACGCCATCCCTATGGCGAATTTGGGCGAGATTTGGCAAATCAATGAGCCTTCGGGGAGCTGGCAAGGCGCGGTGGTTGGTGTGTCGGTTGAGGTTAAAATCGAAAACGACACGCCGGTCGTTACTCAAAATGTAACGATAGACCGCTATTTTGACGAGTGATTAAAGCTGGTTTAAAGATGTTTTAAAGGCCGTCTGAAAGCCATGTTCAGTTTTTGTTGAGGATAACAAAATGACTAATCTGTATCAAAACCTGACGGCACTGCTCAACCGCGAACAGCGCGGCATCGCCAAAATAACGGGCGATTTGGGCGGCGGCTCATGGGCAGCGCAAACGCAAAGCGGCGGCAATCTTGTTTTAAGCGGACAAGCCGCTTTAAATCAGCGCGTGTTTTATGATGTATTGAGCAACCGTATCCTTGGTCAGGCTCCCGATACTACTGTTTTAGAGTTGGGTGTATAAGGATAAGTGCAGGACAGCCAGGCGTTGCTTTCGTATAACGTCTTAAAATAATTATGCGCCGAACGTATCATCGCAAAAGCCAAAGAGTTGCGCTATTTGTAGGCAAATATAAATAAAAGGCCGTCTGAATAAGGCGGCCTTGTGGAGGATTTTAAATATAAGTGGGACGGCGACGTAACAGTGCGGCAACACTGTTACGCCAGCCAAGCAGATTATGCCTGCATTGACTTCTAAGGCCGCCTTAGTCTCTAGAGACCGAGGCATTCTATCTGATACAGGAGTGGATGCAAATGCAAATCTATCGTGAATTACGCTGTAAGTTTTGTGGGAAATTGCTGGCAAAAGGCAGCGGTTGTGTACAAATAAAGTGCGCTCGTTGTAAAAACATCAATTCTTTCAGCTAATTAATAAATCAAAAGAATGCCTTTGAGCATCATATTAAATCTGATTTAGAGCATCGCGAATGCCATAATTTAGGAGTATATATGATGCAAAAAATGCAACAGACATTACCTATTATCCCCTGGATGGGTGGCAAACGTCGTTTGGCAAAACATCTTTTGCCCATGTTCCCCGAGCATTCTTGTTATGTTGAGTTGTTTTCCGGTGGAGCGGCGTTGTTCTTTATGCGCCCGGTTCCTGCAAAAGTTGAGGTGCTCAACGATATCAACGGACAGCTCATCAATCTCTATCGTGTGGTACAACACCATTTCGACGAGTTCGTCCGTCAGTTCGAGTGGACGCTTACCAGCCGCGAAACATTCGCCTGCCTGCAAAACATGCCGCCCGAATGCATGACAGATATTCAACGTGCCGCTCGTTTCTTCTACCTTCAACACAACGCCTTCGGCGGCAAAACCGTCCATCAGCATTTTGGTACAGCTACCACGTCAAAAGCATGGGATGCATCTCAGATTGAGGTTAAATTAAAGGCTGCTAAAGACCGTTTAAAAGGTGTTTATATAGAGAATGAATCATGGGATCGTTGCTTCAAGCGATATGACCGTGAGCACACCTTCTTCTATGCAGACCCACCATATTGGCAGACCGCAGGCTATGACCAATCATTTGGCTGGGAGCAGTATGAATTACTGGCCAAGGTAATGGCAGAGAGTAAGGGTAAGGTCATGCTATCCATTAATGACCACCCTGATATCAGGGAATTGTTTAAAGATTTCCGTATCACTCAACTTGAATTGGCTTATACGGTCGGAAGAAATAAAACTGGTAAAGCCAGTGGAGAATTGGTCGTATGTAATTGGTAAAATAAAAAGCGACGGTAGCGTCGCTTTTCTTATTTCTCATCATCCGATATAGTGCAAAAGCTGTCGAAACTTTCGCGGAGCCTAGAGTGCAAAAGTTACTGCAACAAAGTGCAAAAGCCGGCGGCGGCTTACATGAAAAGTTTCAGACGGCCTTTTGTTTATACAAGAGCTTCCGCAAATTCTAATATTTTCAATACTGATCAATTCAGATCTGTTGCGGTTGCAATAAATTAGGAATTATCCACCCTGCTTTTTGTGGTTAAAAAAGATTGAGTGGCTATTCTTAGCCAAATAACAAGACTAACTACTTTGAAAATGATCCGCCAACAATTGAGTCATAAAAACTGATTCTACCGTTTCGATTTCAAGCTTGCCATCTACTCGTCTATCGGTATTTTAATATCAAGCTACTTATCTTCGCGAAAATAAAAAAGCACAACATTTCGTTGTGCTTTTTCTTGATGAACCCACATTACTTGTTTTTTTGCGAACGAAGGTAATCCAAAGTTTTCAGCTGGGCAA